>Ga0302137_1000257_pt1 | contig 22492 bp, 18 predicted proteins | sample CBN3_SCM_MG_FD_203127 | JGI IMG/M metagenome (GOLD analysis project Ga0302137, IMG submission 203127) | Marine microbial communities from Western Arctic Ocean, Canada - CBN3_SCM | ecosystem: Environmental > Aquatic > Marine > Oceanic | place: Canada: Western Arctic Ocean | collected 2017-09-15 | reverse complement strand
GGTGACCTTCAGTCCTAATCCAGATCGACGGTTTCGAGCCCAAAGCACAGGGTTTGATCAAGTTGCCGCCATCGATCTCGTTGGCGCCCAGGTCGCGCAAGGCGACTGGGCCGATTATTTAAGAGGAGCGGTTTCGGTTTTTGACCCCGCCGCTTTCGCTCAAGGCTTGGATTTCAGTGTAAAGGGGCATTTGGGAGAAGTGGGGTTGTCCAGTTCGGCCGCGGTCACCTTGGCCTATTTACAGGCTTTGAGTGCGGCGGCGGGCGAAAGCCCTGATCTCGCTCGCTTGATCCGTTGGTCACAGCACGTGGAGAACGATTTTCTAGGGTTGCAAAGCGGCGCGGGAGATCAAAGCGCCATTTGTTATGCTGCGCCAGGTTGCCTAGTGGATTTCGATTGCCGGGGCGCGACGGTGGTTCGACATGCCGCCCGCCAGGCGTTTCACTTTTTGGTGGTGCATTCCGGTCATCGCTTGGCGCTGGCCAGCGGCGGGGGCTTTAACGCACGGGTTGCCGAATGCCATGCCGCGGCAAAAGAGATCAAGGGTTTGTTAGGGCGCCCGGATACCGAGGCCGTGCACGCGCTGGGTGATTTTGCACCGGCGGATTATGAGGCGGTCGCCGGGCAACTCTCGACCGTCAGTCGTCGCCGAGCGCAGCACTATTTCACGGAAATGGCCCGGGTTGACGCAGGGTGCCAGGCCTGGACCCGCGGCGATCTAGCGGGCTTTGGTCAACTGATGTCAGCCGCCTGCGAGAGCTCCATTGTCAACTATGAAACCGGCACGCCTGCGCTGATTGGGCTCGTAGAGGCGCTTTGGCCGCTTGAAGGGGTGTATGGCGCGCGATTCAGTGGCGCGGGCTCTCGGGGCTGTGTGGTGGCGCTGGTGGCGGCCGACGCAGTGCCCGAGATTCTGCCCGCGCTGGCGCGGTATTTTACTGACCTCGGCGCTGCCCCGCCGGAGCCGCCCTGGGCCTTTGTGACCGAGGCCGAAGCGGGGCTGCGCGCCCTATGAGATGTTTGATCTTAGCCGGGGGCTACGGCACCCGAATGCAGGGCATCTTGGGCGATATCCCGAAAGCGCTGGCGGATATTCAGGGTCGAAGTGTTCTGGATCGATTGCTCGACGGTCTATCGCCGCTGGTGAGCCCGGTGTCCCTTATGTCGAATGCTCGGTTTTACCCTTTATTTGAAGCTTGGCAGGCGCAAAGCGCCCACTCAGTGCAATTGTTTAACAATGGGTCTACCCAGGCGGACAACCGGTTAGGCGCCCTGGGTGATTTAGACCTCATGTTGTCAAAGACGGGCTATGAAGCGCCGGCGCTCGTTGTGGCCTCCGACACGGTGTTAGATTTTTCGTTAACCGGTTTGCTGCAGCAATTTCAGCGCGCAGGTTGCAGTCAATTGGCCATTCGCCGCAACCCGGACCGGGATGATCAACGCCGGCGCGGGGTGGTGCGCCTGGATGCTGGCCAACGGGTGCTCGAGTTCCATGAAAAACCGGAAACCCCCCAGTCCGATATCGCGGCCAGCCCGATTTATCTGCTGACCCCCGCCGCGTTGGCTCGGCTGCCGAGCTACTTGGCCCAAGGGCGGCCCAAAGATGCGCCGGGTTCGTTTATCGAAACCCTTTGCCAAGAACAACGCGTTGAAGGTTGGTGGATTCCGGGCCCGCTGTTTGACGTGGGTAATCCCGCCAGTTATCAAGCGGCCCAAGAAGGGCTGTCTTAAACCACGGGTCGCTGAAAGTAGTTGGCTCTGACACGGCGCTTGGGAGTATGGCGGTTGGTTTTAGGTTGTTAGGGCATGGTGTACAGGGGGTCTTTTGATCGCGCGCAGCTTGCTGCAAGTAAGTCCGGCAAGGACAGGCCCCAACGGGTCCGTTGCATTGGATGAGCCAGCGTGATCAAACAACGCGGAATGTGCCGTGCTTCGCGTCGTCAAAGCCCTCGTAACTGCGCGCTCAGCGTTTCGCAATGGGCTAAAGCGGTTCGCCAGTACGTGTGCTGGGCGCCCGGCAACTCAGCGGCAGTGAGCAGCATCATGGCCGGGGTCCAGGCAATAATCGGCAGCAAGTGCTGCAGATCCTCGATCAAGCCGGCTCGGGTCAGAGCGGGCCGCGCGGCTTGCGCTCGCCCATTCATTGCATTCAGATAGTGTTCGAGCCAAGCGCTTAAGCTTGATCCCGATGGGTTCAGGCCTTGGGTTGACGTCACGAAAAAATAGCCCAGGTCATAGGCGGGCGGGCCCGCACAATAATCGCCCCAGTCGAAGAGGCAGCCGGAATGGGCCGCGCTGAGGTTGTCCCAACGAAAGTCGCAATGAATTAAGGCCGGACCTGGATGGTGTAAACGGGCCTCGATCGTATCAAGCCCCGACAGCATACGACTCGCGAGGGGTGCGCTGGGTTGTAAACTGCCGGTCACCAGCTGCTCGACCCTTGCCTGATCTTGAGCCTGAATAAATCCGGTCAAGTCTTTGATATTGTTTGTAAAGGTTATCCTAGTTAAAGCATTGCTTTGAGTTTCGCGATGCAGTCTGGCAAGCACGGTCAGCGCGGACAAGACGGTGAGCGGCGGGGCTAAAGCGGCTTTTGGGCTCAGGTCCTCAAGCAGTAACCAGGGCTCGGCTGCAAATGGCGCCGCAACAGACCAACATTTCGGGGTGGCAACGTCTAGCTTGGGCGCGAGGGTCCGATAAAACTCGGCTTCGCGCGCGTGGCTGTTGAAGCGGGCCGCGACATCCTGGGTCTTGGACGGCCCTGCGCCTTTAAAAATAACCGTTTCCTCGCGCGCGTGATCCGTGCCGGCGCCCACCGCAGAAAATCGTAAACGCAGCACCTGGGCCATATGACCGTCGGTCAGCGGCTCAATCGAGGTGAGCGTTACGGCTCGCCCCAATTGGGCCGATAAGAACCCGTCGGTCAGCCGCCCAGGGTTGGCATTGAACGGTTCTGCCCGGGCCGGTTTTGAGCCTGAAGCCATCGAAGGTGAGGCCGCGTTGCTGGAGTCTTTTGGGTCGATGTTTTTACGCTCTAAAGTGTTGGGCTTTATGGATCAGAGTCGAGGCGCTTTGCGAACATGTTCTTGATCTGGGTCTGCTGGCCTAAGAACGTTCATCCTCTGCTGCCGGATCTTGATTGCGGCATTACGCTTAAAACGGCACGGCAATTTGTCGCACCGGCTCGTTGTTTTGATTTCGGATCTCGATTTGAGCTAATCGGTGGGTCCAGTCAATTTCGATCCAACCAAAGTTAGCCTCATAAAAGGCCGAATCGAGCAACGTTGAGCCGGTCTCTTCGGTGATGACCGCCGCAATCTCGCTCAGCGGTAGGTTCAGCGACGAGGTCGTGAGTTCGATCAGGGGCTTGGTCGCAGGCGCTGCGCCCTGATACAGCGCCGCTAAGTGGCGGTCCCCCGATACAATTACCGTTTGGCCATCGGTGGCTGCAAGCAGGTCCAGCAGGCGCTGTTGCTCACGGGGCAGCATGCGCCAGGCCTCCCACTGATGCCCGTCGGCCAGCACCTGAACCGAGCTCACCAAGATGCGCAGCGCGGCCGGTTGTTTGAGGGCCTCGGTTAACCATTGCCATTGCTCGGCGCCGAGCATCGATTGCGCAGGGTCATCCGTCGGGATGTAGCGGCCAACCAGGGGCGGTATCCAGGGCGTCTTCAGTGCGGTTCTAAAAAACCGGGTGTCCAGCAAAATGATTTGAACCGCATTTGCGCCTTCGCCGATCATGACCGCGCGATAAATGCCGGGTCGGGTTGCGCTCGGGTCTTCGGGGTCGATTTGCCAGAAGCCTTCAAACAACCGCTCAGATTGCAGGCGGTGGGCGAAATCAGCCCCGGCATCGTTCAAACCATAATCATGGTCGTCCCAGGTTGCCAGAATGGGGATATTGCGCTTGAGGTTTTGGAATTCTGGGGCGCGCGCCAGGTCCTGATAGGCCGTTTGCAGTGAGGCGAGGGTCGGGTCATCCGACTCGTCGGCGGCATAAACGTTATCGCCACCAAAGATGAACAGGTCCGGCTGGGTCGCGGTGATGACGTCCAGAATCGCCAAGGATTTCGCCGTATCCAAGCAGCTGCCAATGGCAATGGTTTGCACTGAGTGTGTGGGGACTGGCAAGAATTGGACTTCGGCAGCAGTGCTTGTAAGGCTTAGGCAGAGCAGGCAATTCCCGAACAGCGTGGCGGTTAAACGTTTTAGCATAAGACTCATCTCGTTGTTTAGGGGGCGATGCTTGGTCGCCTAATTGTGACGACTGTCTGTCAGCGGATCAAGGCGTCTCAGCAGCGTTGCCTTTGAACGGGCGTCGGTCAGCATTTTTATCCGTTGTGGGCGTGGGTCGGCTGGCGCCGGCGTGCTGGGATCTGTTTATCGACTGAGCGAATTATGAAATTGTGATGCTGGGGGCTTTGCGTTCAGCTGGGTTTGCGATCAGCGTTTTGCGTGCAGAGCTTTGCGATCAGCGTTTTGCGTTCAGCGCTTTGTGTTCAGAGCTTTGCGTTTCGCGTGATGCATCCGGCGGTTTAGGTTTAACCGCACACAATGTGCGATTCAAGCATTGGCTGTTTTGATTTACCCGGTACAGACTGAGCCGGGTGCCTGGCGGGATTAAGGGTTATGTTGTCCGGCTTTTGGGTGGTCGACGTTCTTTATCGGCTTGAATTGATACCCGTTAGGGCATTGCCCTGGATTAAATGCCCTGGATTAATTGCCTGGTGTTAATTACCTTGTGTTAATTGCCTAGGGTTAAGACGGTTTGCTTGGTTGTGGCGCAGGCTATTTTATTGGGATTTTGAAAGAGAGATTTTATTATGGCGTTTGTGCCCTTAGTGTTTGAGCGAGTTGACCCAGAAGCCGCCGTTGCCTTTGCATCCCAGCATGCGGCCACCATGGCGGCCCGACGTTCAGTCCGCAGTTTCTCAGCGGACCCGGTACCCGAGGCCTTGATTTTAGATTGCGTTCGCGCGGCTTGTAGCGCGCCAAGTGGGGCCAATTGTCAGCCTTGGCATTTTGTGGTGATTACAGACCCCGCCAAAAAACGCGACATCCGATTGGCGGCGGAAGCCGAGGAACGCGCTTTTTATGACCGACGTGCGTCGAAAGCATGGCTAGATGCCCTTGCGCCATTGGCGACCGATGCGGACAAACCCTTCTTGGAGGTTGCGCCTTACCTCATTGCGATTTTTCAAGAACGCTTTGCGCAACAGGACACCGGTGAAAAAAGTAAAAACTACTACGCGCCGGAATCGGTGGGGATCGCGACCGGGATCTTGATCAGCGCATTACACCAAGCCGGCCTGGCCTGTTTGACCCATACGCCAAGCCCCATGGGGTTCTTGCAAACAGCGCTGGGTCGCCCGGTGAACGAACGCCCCTTTTTGTTATTGGTGGTGGGGTATCCGGCAGACGGCGCTGAAGTGCCGGACCTCGCGCGCAAGCCCTTTGAGCAGGTGGTGACCCAGATCTAATCAGCTGGGTCTTGGCTTCGAGTTTTGTTTGGCGGTCTGATTGCGCAAGCTAATGAGGTCGGCCAGGATATGACCCGCTTCAAGAACGTAAGCATCAGGTGCTTCAGGGCTTTCTTCGACGGCGGCTTCATCAGTCTCTTCACTGCCTGTTAACGGGGTCCCGGCATCGCCCTTGTCGTCCGACCCATGGGGCCCGAGCGCAAGCACAGTCGCGTCTGGCGCCGCAGTCTTGTCCTCCTCGGTTGCGTCGCCCTGAATCCCGTTGTGGGTATCATCCGCGGCCTCCATGGGCGCGTCCGGCGGTAGCAGGGGGTCCACAACCGTCGCAGTGGCGGCGAGGTCATCGGTCGCGTCTAGCTCATCCAGGTCTGCAATCACGGGTAAGCCTTGGGCCACGCGCTTTTCATTGGTAAGGTCCAGCCAAAAGACTTTTGCGATGTCTTGCTCGCTACGACGCCTCGCCTCGTTCAGCGAGATTTCCTTGATCTCACGGCGCGTTCGCCGGTAATTGAAGGCGGCGGTAATGTATTGGAATTCTGGATTAGACTGCATCCGAGTTTGATGGCGTTTACTCAATTCGGGTAACAGGCCCATCACATCACCCTTGGGTCGATACACAGCGGGTGTTATTTTGTCCCACACGAGCGGTCGGTCGAGGGTGCTTTCACCGATGGTTTCTGGGTCATAGTCAACGGGATATTGGATGTCTGGAATAATGCCCCGATGTTGAGTCGACTCGCCACTAATACGATAAAACTTGGCCTGGGTCATCTTTAATTGGCCGCGCAACAACGGTTGTAAGGTTTGAACGGTGCCTTTGCCGAAGGTTTGGGTGCCGATGACCAGGCCACGGCCATAATCCTGAATAGCTCCCGCAAAAATCTCGGAAGCAGAAGCGCTCAATCGGTTAACCAAGACCGCCATCGGGCCACCATAGTCAACGCGGTAATCCCGGTCGGTCAGAACGTCAACCCGGTCAGATTTGCCGCGGATTTGCACGGTCGGCCCACGATCGATAAAGAGGCCAGTGAGGGTTTTCGCTTCCTGTAGCGAGCCGCCGCCGTTGTCTCGTAAATCAATGACCACGGCATCAACCTGTTGCGCTTGCAGTTCTTTCAAGAGGCGTTTGACGTCTCGTGTGGTACTGCGATAATTTTCATCGCCATCTTGTAGGGCTTGGAAATCAATATAGAAGGTGGGTATTTCAATAATGCCGATTCGGCGAATATTGCCATATTCCTCGATTTCGAGGACCTCCGACTGCGCGGATTGTTCTTCGAGTTCGACCTTGTTTCGAACAATGGGAATCAGTTTGCTCGAAAAGCCATCAACCGCGTTAGCCGGCAAAACCTCAAGGCGAACAATGGTGTCTTTTTTGCCTCGAATCAGTTGCACCACGTCATCCAACCGCCAACCGATGACATCGACCATGTCGCCTTCAGCGCCTTGCCCGACAGCAGTAATCCGATCGTTCGGCTTTAACGCTTTGGTCTTATCCGCGGGGCCCGCGGGCACAAGGCTTACGATTTGAGTATATTCGTCTTCGCTTGAGAGCACCGCGCCAATGCCTTCCAACGACAGGCTCATGTTGATGTTGAAGTTTTCAGCCGTGGTGGGTGAGAAATACTGCGTGTGGGGATCATAGGTCTTTGCGAGCGCATTGATGAAAACTTGATAGACGTCATCGCTTCGGGTTTGTTGGGTCCGATTGAGTCGGTTCTGGTAGCGTTTGAGCAGCAAGGTTGTGATGTCGGCCGGGTCTTTGTCTGCAAGCTTCAAATTTAAAATGTCATTCTTGATGCGTCGCCGCCAAAGGTCATCTAAGGCAGCTTGGTCCTTGGCCCACGGAGCGTCAGACCGATCAAGTTCGAGGGTTTCATCCACATCAAACTGATAGGGCTCGAGCCCTTGTTCGAGTTGGCTTATAACCCAGGTTAAACGAGCGATTGTCTGCGCCTGATATTGATTGAAGATGCTAAACGCCGGCCTCAAGTCACCGCGCCGTAAAGCGTTATCTAGTGTGATTCGGTAAGGCTCGAATGCGAGCATGTCCTGTGCTGAAAAGTAGCTTTTGCTGGGATCCAGGGCACTTAAATATTCATCGAAAATGAGCGCAGAGCTTTCGTCATCCAAGAGCTGGTAGAGGTAGTGGCGTTCCCGGAGTGCTTTTAAGATATGACGGGTTGTGGCTTCGTGCTCCGGTAGCGGGGCGAGTTCAGCCGCGTCCAGAGTCTCGGCGTCGGTAAGACTTGCGACAGCGCCACCAGCGATTAACCAGGCCCCAATCAGCAGTGTTTGCGCTAGCCTTTTGGCGATGTCGCGAAAGCGGTTCAAGCCCTGGGTGTTGCTGGCTAGGTGATGCATAGATAAACCTTGTGAATCCATAATTACGAAATGAACGGCTTGCCTTGAGATCATCCTCTAAAGCAAAGCCATGGCGTCAGGTCTGATCTGACGTCTAGGGTGACGCGGCGTAACGCGTGCTGACCTTTGACTTCCTCAATATCATACTTCTGACTGTTGGCGCATGCAAAGCACGCAAAGTGCCCATCAGCGCGCAAAGTAAGCCGCGCGGTTATTGCCTTGAAAAGCACGCCAAGGCCTTAAGTGGCGCGTCCGCTTGAAACTCATTTGAGGGGGCTAAAATCCGGTTTTTGCTGTATAAGTTGGTCGGCCAAAACCCATTTTGTATGGCATACTGGCGGCTTTAATTTGTTCGAATTACTCTAATTTAAGGAAATGGTTATGGTTCGTTATGCTTTTGGGTTGGGTCGATCGTTCGTTTTAGCGTTGACGGTTGTAACTGCTGGATCAGTTTGGGCAGAAGACGCGGCGCCAGAACCGTCGCCAGAGGCGGCAGCGGATGAGACGATGCAAGCTGAGCGGGGTTATTTCTTTGGGTATTCGTTTGGCAATATGTTGCAACAAGGCGGCAACCCCGACGTTGATTTGGGTGCTTTGTTGAAGGGCATGCAAGACTCCCTGTCCGCGGTGCCACCGTCTTTAGACTCCGATGCACAGACCAAAGTGATGGCGATCGTCCGCGAGCGCCAGGAAATGATTCAAGCCGAACAAGAGGCCCTAACTGAGAATCAATCGGAAACCAACCTCGCGGCAGGTGCGGCCTTCCTCGTTGCGAATGCAGCCAAGGCTGATGTGCGGGTAACCGATAGTGGTTTGCAGATTGAGATGCTAACCGAAGGCACGGGTGCCAAGCCTGCTGCAACCGATGTTGTGGTGGTGCACTATGAGGGGCGATTACTGGATGGCACGGTCTTTGACAGCTCCATTGCTCGGGGTGAGCCGGCAGAATTCGCGTTGAATCAAGTAATTCCCGGTTGGACCGAGGGCCTACAACTGATTAAAGCCGGTGGTAAAGCGCGCTTAACGATCCCTGCGGATCTGGCCTATGGCCCAGGCGGCGTTCGCAGCATCCCGCCCAATTCTGTCTTGGTGTTTGATGTTGAACTGATTGAAGTAAAAGACTAGCGGCTGTCGCACTCGAACTGGGATCTCGGCCGGGTCCAATCGAGGGGTCGCCTTAGTCGATGATGATCAGCCCAAGCGGGTTGGTCAGCATCTCCGTTTGATACCTTGATATCCGCACGCCGGTGAGATCCATCGTGCGCAAGTCAAGGGAATTAAAACGGGCGTCTTCAAGATTCGCGCCGGTGAGGTTGGCATCAAACCAGTCAATGTTGTCGAGTTGGCAACCCGCTAAGTTAGCGTCCTGCAAGTCGGCGGCGCAAAACGCGACTTCTTGGAAGTTGCAGGCCAAAAGCTCGCTGCTGGCGAGTTGGCTATCGCTAAAGTCACTAAATGAAAAATCACAGCGCTCGGCCGTAAAGGCGTTCATCGAAACGCTCGGGTTGATGATTTTACGGCATGAGAAGCCTTTGGCATTTAGGGCTCGGGCCCGACAGTCAAGAAACTGGCAGTCGTGCCATAGGCTGTGGCTGAGATCGACGCCCGAGCAATTGCCCTGAAGAACTTTTCCGCGAGTGACCTTGGCAAAGCGAAAAGAGGTTGCCTGGCTCAGATCTTCCAGCGCAAATTGGCAATCGATGAAATGAACGTCTGTCAGTTCGGCAGACGCAAGGTTGCAGTCTATGAGCTGGCATTGATCAAAGGTGCATTGCCGCAAAAACGTGCCCGACCAAGAACACCGTAAGAACACACACTGTTCAAAATGGGCTTCAAGGCATAACGGCTGTTGCTCGGTGGCGGCGAAGTCAACCGCCTCAAAGGTTTGCCCGATAATAGACTTTGGGTTCATAACAAGGTGCACGGTGAGGCTTACTTTTGAATCTAGTCGGGACCCACTGCGAAGTAAAGGCGCGCCTTCCAGCGGTAATCCGGCAGGCAGCAGGAAGGGTTTAGTCGGGGCTGCGAACGGGTGATTCGGTTCTCGTTAAAACTCCGGTTAACATGTCCCCTGCGCCGTATAATAAAGACGCCGAAATGCGCCCCAGTTTTGATGGTGCGGAGCCAAGGACAAGACCATGAAACGATTTCTCTCGAGCCTACTATTTTCAAGCGCCTTTATCTGGGTCGCCGTTGTATTTTTTGATGTCGAGACCGAGGTGGTCTATGTGCTGTTTATCTTTTCGTTGATGTTGGTTGCGGCCGCCATCATAACGGGCTTATTTTTCTCGCCAATTTTGCGAAAAATTTTGCGCCGTCCTGGGTCGAGTTTACTCAGCCAGGTTCGAGCCGGGACGGTCAATTTGAATGATGCGGGTGCAGAGGCGCCTGTTGAGCCAGTGCCCGGGCAGAATGCTTCGCAGAATGCTTCGCAGAATGCCTCGCAGAATGCCTCGCAGAATGCTTCACCTTAATTTGATCGCGCTAACGACTTAAAAAAGCGATCGCCACGGGGTAAGTAGTAATTTTCATAATCCACTGAAAAAGCCACCGCGTGGGCACGACCGGTAATTGCCTGTGCTGGGATGAGGCCAATGTAGCGCGAGTCTTTACTATTGTCGCGGTTATCGCCGAGCATGAGATAGTGGCCTTCAGGCACCTCGACCGGCCCAAAATTATTGTGCGCATTGGGTGGCGCGGGCCTCAACATCACGGCCCGAACGGATGCCTTGATGGTTTCTAAATAAAAGCGATGGCGGTGACGCTCATAAGCATTTAACGCCGGAATTTGATCCTCATCGAGCACGGCATAGTCGGCTATTCGGTCATTGATCTTGAGCTGGTTATTCATCAGCGAAATACGGTCGCCAGGGATCCCAACAACCCGTTTGATCAATAACTCTGCATTCTCGGGTGAAAAAAATGTCACGATTTCACCGCGATTCGGACGATCCCAGGTGAGCACGCGTATGGCGGAGAAGGGCACCCGCAGGCCGTAGGCGAGTTTATTGACGATCACCCGGTCGCCATCGAGGATGGTCGGTTTCATCGAGCCCGTAGGCACCTGATTCCAATCCGCGATCGCGGACCGAAACAACACCATGACCACCAAAAAAATCAGTAGTCCGCGCCATTCCAGCCAAAACCTATTCAACATCGAAGATCAACCTATGAATCAAGCGATCAGTCTAATTGAGTCACTGATTGATGCAACTGCTGATCGTCAATTAGGGGCTCACTGAACCATCGCGTGCCCATGGTCAACCAGATCGGGTGTTGGACGGTTATGCCGTGAACGCCAGGCTTTCACTTTGCGCGCCTTGGGCCGCATTAGCTAAGCGACGCGTCTTTTGGATCGATGATTGGGTTTCTGCGAATCCGCTAGGCTTGGGCGACGGCCAGTGACTATACTCTTCGTTCACAGCGTCATCGGAGATTGATTTTGTTAGCGGTAACCACTGAAGTGTCGCTTGTTCTTGACTGCGAAACGCCGATGATCTTTAAGCTTATTCCAAGCAGTAGACCGGATCAGGTGATTGAGGCTTTGACCTTCGATTGGGAAGGCGCCCTTGAAGAAACCCGCTTCCAGGATGGTTACGGTAATCATTGCGCTCGAGCCCTGATGCCATCCGGCGCGTCGTCGTTGCGGGTCTCGTTTCGAGGCCGGTCGCTACCTGAACCTTCGGCTATGGGTGGCCCCTTTGTGCCGATCCAAATGCTCCCCGTCGACGTCTTGCCGTTTTTACAACCCTCTCGTTATTGTGAGTCGGACCAATTCCTGACGATCACGCGGGCGGTCATCAACGGTTGCGCGCCCGGTTATGATCAAGTTACGCGGATCTGTCAGGCCGTTCAAAACCGGTTTGCGTATCTGCCCGGTTCGAGCGCGCAACCGCGCTCAGCGCTCGCCGCAATGAATGACACCGCCGGCGTCTGCCGCGACTTCGCGCATGTGGCAATTGCAATGCTGCGCAGCATTAGTATCCCCGCGCGCTATGTGGTGGGTTATCTTGGTGGCCTGCTGCCCCAAGACGTGCATGCCTGGGGTGAAGCGTTTGTGGGCGGCCAATGGGTCGCATTCGATGCGACCCCTGGACTCGAGGCGGGCGAGCGTATTTGTGTGGCCATCGGCCGGGATGCGGCAGAGGTTGCGATTATGGATCAGTTCGGCCCGCTGCCCAGAACCAGTCACCTGTCCGTTCAGGTGCTCGTTCAGGATAATCAGTAAGGCCAAGGGTTTAACGAAACCTTGGGGGCGCGCAAAGATGAAATTCCTTGCGCGTTGGCAGTCTTTGGTCCGGCGCTGAATAAGGCCTGCGGCCGACACGCTCGTCCGCGGCCGACAGGGCGCGCAATGTTTGGGCAAGCCTTTTCAGCATAAGGGGTCGTCGCGACGGCTCGAGGGTGGGCCGGGGAACGGCTCGGAATGTTCACCCGAGCGCGCTCAGTAAAAATCCTGACTAGGCCGCGCAAGGCCCCGGGCTCATGGCGCGAGGTCAAACCCCAGGGAGCGCTTCAACCCGAACTTTCACGGTCAAGTCGGCTTGGGTATTGGGCGTCGAACGATAAGAGCCGGAAACCGGTGGGACATATTTGGGATCATTCGCCACGGCCACGGCAATATGTTGCGCGCCGGCCGGCCGGCCAACCGTTGGGTCAAAGCCGACCCAACCGTAATCGTTGAGAAAAACTTCGGCCCAGGCATGGGTTGCGCCGTCCTCGGGCTCAAATTGATGGCTGAGCAAATAACCCGAAACGAACCGGGCGGGCAGGCCACAACCGCGAACCACCTCGATTAACAGCCACGCTAAATCTCGACAGCTCCCACTGCTGAGGGCAAAGGTTTGCGCCGCGGTTTGTACCCCGGGTGATTCTCGGGTTTGATAACGGATGGTGCCTTTGATGTCGGCGCAGAGGACCTTTAAGGCGGAAAACTGCTCGCCAGCACTGCAAGCCCGAGTAAGCCCCTGCGTGAGCGCGTGTGGCATGGCGTCAGGCTCTAGGCTACTCGCTGCATAAGCCGCCAATAAGGCGTCATTAGGTTGCAGGTCGATGTCCGCGGCCTGGTTCGGCAATAGCGGCATCAGGTCCAGTCCGTCGGTTTGGTACTGTTCAAGCGTTAAGGTCGAGACAATGTCCAGCTGCGTCGTGGGTTGATCAAAAACAGCAATCGCCACACTGTTATTGAAGGCATCGCGTTGCCAGTAAAGCTTGGGTGTTGGCGAGATCTGAAGGCCGGAGGCTCGAATGCGAAGATCAAAACCATCTCTTGGTCGCAACAGCAGGCGATGCGGGCGCAGCGTCACCGCTTGATCGAAGCGATAGGTTGTTTGATGTACAACATGGATTAATTGCATCAAAGGTTTCTGCTAATCCGTCGAAAGGGGTGTTTGATAAATGTCGCGCAGTTCGGCGTGTCGTTCGGGCTGATCGATGCAGGTCACGAGTAGACCGCGGAGGTGGGTTTCCACCAGTGCCGCAGCCGACGTGTATTGATCGACCTTTAGCCCGTTTTGTTCGAGGACAACCGCGCCTTGATCCCCAACATAATAAAGCCTTGCACTCATGGGGCAGTCCTAACTACTGCTCGTTTGAGACTGTAAAAAGTTTTGCAGGCCGAGGTGTTTCACAAGGCCCAGTTGGGTCTCTAGCCAATCGACGTGTTCTTCTTCGTTGCTCAGGATCTTGGCAAATAAATCCCTGGACACGAAGTCTTCATGGGATTCTGCGCAACTCACCGCGGCTCGCAGCACGGGGATGCCGATATGTTCCAGCGTCAGGTCGCACTCGAGCATTTCTTCAACGGTTTCTCCGATGAGCAACTTGCCTAAGTCTTGCAGGTTCGGAAGCCCCTCTAAAAATAGAATTCGCTCCATCAACCAATCCGCATGCATCATTTCTTCAATCGATTCTGCACGCTCTTTTTCGGCGAGTTTATGAAAGCCCTGATCTTTGAGTATTTTGGCGTGCAAGAAGTATTGGTTTATGGCGGTGAGTTCGTTCTTTAGGACTTGATTCAGGTAATCGATAATTTCGGGGTGTAATGCCTTCATAGGAGCCTCTGCCGGTCATCATTGCGTTAATGCAGCATTCTAACCCATGTTGTTAGCGCGGACAGCTTTGATCAAAACTACTTGTTGCAATTACGAATCGTTCTCATTTAGACTTGGGCCATGATAGTGTGCATCTGCAATAGCATTAGTAGCCGAGTCGTTGAGGACTATGCTCGCCGTGGGTTGGGGGTGGATGCCCTGCGAGCTGATTTTGGCTTGGCCAGCAATTGTGGCCAATGTTTGACGCATGCGCTCGATATGATTGATGAGGTACAGGCGCAACAAGGCGCGCGTCAAGGTGAGCGTTACGCGGGTGCTCAACGCATTATTGCGTTAGCCCAAGCCTAACAAAGTCGCTTGTGAGCAGGATGCGATCGTCTGAGGATGCCTGCCTTTATTAAACAGTACCTGACGCTTACTGCTTTTTAAGCCGCCGCGTTTAGTTCGCCGGCGGTATTGCGGCATCCAATATGGCGCAAGTTCCCGTGCCATCGGCCTTTGCCTTCAAGTGATCCAAGCGTTCATCGACCATTGCCTCATCGAACTCGGTCCGGGTTGCCCATAACGACAGTATTGCGGTCATAGAGGCCGAATGACGGCGCCATTTTTCAAAGGCTCGCAAGGCTTAAGGCGGCGTGCTCGATCAATACCGGGCGGACGTGCTAACGCGCTCGTCAAGGCTTCAGCGCAATAGTGCCCGTCAATCATCGCTCAATTTCTGCTCGCCCTTGACGCCCGGTAGGTGAGGGCGTCAACTACGGCCGAGCCAACATCAACCCGTTTGCGCAGCTCTTGATCGATTGCCGATTAAGCGCGCGCGATGATGTTGCGGTGGGTCCTTGCTCGAGGTTTTGGTATTGGGGGTCCTTGCAACGAAAAAAGCCGAGGCGCAGATCTCGCACCTCGGCTTTTACATCGCGTCAATACTAGGTTATTTTTTGGGGTGGATAATCACCTGTAAGTCGCTGTAGCCGCGAACAAAGCTCGACTGAACCCGCTCTGGTTCACCGACCACTTCAATGTGCTCAAATCGATTCAGAATTTCCTCCCAAAGCACGCGAAGCTGCATTTCGGCAAGGCGATTGCCCATACAGCGATGGATGCCAAAACCGAAGGATAAGTGATGCCGTGGATTGGCACGATCAATAATAAATTCATTGGGCTGGTCGATAACTTCGTCATCACGATTGCCCGACACATACCACATCGCAAGCTTATCGCCTTTCTTAATGGTTTTACCCGATAGCACCACATCTTCCAGCGCGGTTCGACGCATATAAGTCAGCGGCGTTTGATAACGAATGATCTCGGGCACCATCGAACTAATCAGGCCAGGATTTGCCTTGAGCTTTGCATATTGATCCGGGTTCTCACTGAGAAATAAAAGGCCGCCCGTGATCGAATTTCTGGTCGTGTCGTTACCCCCGACAATCAACAGGATGAGGTTGCCCAGATACTCCATGGGGTCCATCTCCTGGGTGTCCGGATTGTTGGCCATCATCGAGATCAGGTCGATGCCAATTTCTGGTGCTACCCCTTCACGTTCACGCCAAAGCCGTTGGAAATAATCTAAACATTCCAGCATGGCCGCGCGGCGGTCGGCTTCAGGCGTTGGTCCGCCCGCGAGTTCACCGCTGGTCGCCATGTCAGACCAATAGGTCAGCTTGCGCCGGTCCTCAAACGGAAAATCAAATAAGGTCGCCAACATTTGAGTCGTCAATTCAATAGAAACCGCATCGACCCAGTTAAACTGCTCCCCATGCGGCAGCGATTCTAAAATGGTGACCGCTCTTTGCCGGATAATGGGTTCAAGCTTGGATAGGTTCATTGGTGCAACAACACCGGTCACCGCCTTGCGCTGAACGTCGTGTTTGGGTGGGTCCATGCTGATGAAGTTGGGGGTCGAAAAGTCAGCCTGACGCTCGGTCAGGGTAATCCCCGCGTCCGATGAAAAGCGTTTATGGTCTTTGTCCACCGTCATAATGTCGTTGAACTTGGTGATCGACCAATAGGGTCCGAAGAGGCCGGTTTCATGGAAATGGACAGGGTCTTCAGCCCGTAAACGTTCGAAAATGCCGAATTGGCTGTTGGTTTGGAAAACCTCTGGCTGGCTGGGGTCAAGCTCGGACAAAGGCACCGACCATGGGTCCTCTAGCGCCGATGGATTCATACGGATTGCTTCACTCATAGTTTGCCCCTCTATTCGGTTATTGCGTCATTCGCCATTTCTTCGATCAACGCGGTTAATCAATCGTGCAATCGAAGGCGAGCGTTGCACTTAAAGCAGCAATATTACAAACCAGGCTATCCTGCGCGTTCTAGACCCACCTTGCTGTGCGCCGAATGCATTGCTACAAGGCGCCCTTGCTGCCGATCTCCCTAACGTTACCTGACTTCTGGAAAGACGGCCATAGCCTTTTTAACCCCCGTAGACGGTTAAAAAGGTGGCTCTAATGGTCTGATTCGATCAATTCGGCGCAACCCGGGGTCGGGCTTGCCGGTATGGATGACCCGTACTGGCTAGTACTGAAATTCGGGTAGGTTGATAACGATCCCCTCTAAGTCATCGCTCATGTCGATCTGGCAGCTGAGGCGCGAATTGGGTTCGCGATCTGGGTTAAGGTCGAGCATTGACTCTTCGGTTTCGGAAATCTCGTTGAGTTTTGACAGCCAGGCACTGTCGACCAGCACATGACAAGTTGCACACGAGCATTCGCCCCCACAGTCCGCATCAATGCCCGGGACCAGGTTGCTGGTGGCAATAACCATCAAACTATCGCCGTTATTACCGTCAACCACGTGTTCGGTACCATTGTGTTCAATAAACTTAACGCTGGGCATGACACACTCCGTTTCTACAGGGATTTAAGATTGGGCTGATTATTCGATAGTTCGGCTAAAAAGTATAGTCATCGCCGGCTGATTTTAATCCTGGGTGGTCTCAATTTAGGCGCTTGGCAGCAGCGTTTTTAAGTCAACCTCAGGATTCGCCAGCGCATCGGTTGCAACGGCCAGCCCATAAAGCTGCTTTGCGACCATGAACTCTTTTGGGCTATTGACCGCGTCCACCGCAATCACTTTCCCGTTTGCGAGATAAAACTGAGCAAACTGCAACGTATCAGGGTTACCCCGAAGCACGGACTCATCGGCCTCCCCGGAAAATCCCAGCATTTGAAGTTTGAGTTCATATTGATCGGACCAAAACCAAGGCACAGCAGCATAGGTCTTATCACCGCCCAACATGTTGGCGGCTGCGGTGCGCGCCTGATCCATGGCATTGGGGACCGATTCCAACCGGAGTCGTCGACCCAAAATCGGGTTTGGATGATTGGTGCAATCGCCTGCTGCGTAGATATCAGGGTCCGAGGTTTGGCAGTGGTCGTCAACGGTAATGCCATTGTCACAATCTAAGCCCGCATCGTGGGCGAGCTGAATGTTCGGGATGATCCCAATCCCCACAATCACGAGGTCCGCCTCGATTTCTGTCTCGCCGCAGCGCACATGGGTTACGGCATTATCCTTTCCGCGAAACCCGCTGCACCCAGTTTGGGTATGGATTGTAACGCCTCGGCTTTCATGGAGTTGCTGATAAAAGGCGCTCATGAAGGGCGTCGTGACTCGCTGCAGAATGCGTTCTTCCATTTCAAGGACATCGACTGAGAGTCCTTGGGACACGGCAACCGACGCAACCTCAAGGCCGATATAGCCACCGCCAACAATGCATAAGCGCGTGGCCTGGGCCATTTGATCCCGGATTGCATCGACGTCGGCCATGGTGCGCAGGTAATGAATACCGCCTAAGTCACTCCCTGGAATCGAAAGCCTGCGCGGGGTGCTCCCGGTTGCGATCAATAATTTATCGTAGGCAAACGCACCCTCGGCGGTAGTGACCGTTTTTTGTGCGGGGTCAATGGCGGTCACGGTTTCCCCGAGATGCACCTCGATGTCGCGGTCTTGATAAAACTTTTCGGGCCGAACCAGTAACTTCTCGGCAGGCACCGCGCCAGAAAGATACGCTTTCGACAAAGGCGGACGCTGATAGGGCAGGGTCGGTTCATCACCGATCAGTATGATCTTTCCTTCAAAGCCTTCTTGTCGCAAGCTCGCGACGGTCTGCCCGGCTGCTTGTCCCCCGCCAATAATAACCATCTGAGTCATTGCGTACGCTCCTGAACCTTTTATGCAGCGCGAAGGATACCATGCTCGGATGGCGTGTGTCGGCGGGTCTTCGCGGGGCGGGTTAAAAGGTTGGGCGCTGGCGAAGACCGGCAATCCATAAAAGATTTGACGCAGATAGCGCAATCAATGTGGTCCAACCCCGCAAGCGATGGGGAGTACAGCCTGCCGTCAGCACGTTGGGCGCGTTATGATGGCGCTTTGAACGCTAGGCGCGCGCCTTATGAATATTCTCTTGTTATCGCCCTATGATGCGGTGAGTCATCAATACTGGCGCCGACAACTTGTCGATGGGTTTGAAATGCACCGCTTTGAGGTCGTGACGCTGCCGGCTCGGTACTTTGGCTGGCGGGTGCGAGGCAACGCGATGACGTTGTCGAGCCTATTGACGCAAGATCAGGTTGCTCGGGCAGACCTTGTTCTCGCAACCTCGATGACCGATTTAGCAACCTTAAAGGGTTTGGTCCCGGCCCTATCAAACGTGCCATCGATGCTCTACTTTCATGAAAATCAGTTTGCATTTCCCAGCCGTCAGGACGGTCATCGGGATCTTGAAGCGCAAATTACCAGCATCTACAGTGCGCTCGCGGCCACGCAACTTGTTTTTAACTCGGCCTTTAATCGAGACACGTTCTTTGCGGGTGCAAAGGCCTTGCTGAAAAAAATGCCGGACGGGGTGCCGGCGGGTGTGCTGATGATGCAGCAAGCTCGAGCCCGGGTCTTGCCTGTGCCGCTTTCGAATGCCCTGTTCACAACGAAGCCCGCCACAAAAATGCAGGGGGCCAAGCAGCAAGACATTGTTTGGAATCATCGTTGGGAACACGATAAGGGGCCAGAGCGGCTCTTGAAGATTGTAAAAGCGTATGTCGCGTCTGGGCTTGCTGGCAAGTTCCACATCGTTGGACAGCAATTTCGGACGACCCCGGCAGCCATCACCGAAGCCGCGGCCCTGCTGGACCAACACCAATTGCTGGGTGAGTTCGGCTACATCGAGGATTCCACGCAATACCACCGCCTGTTAGCCCAGTGCGGGTTTGTTTTGTCGACTGCCGACCATGAATTTCAAGGTTTAGCGGTGATGGAGGCCATGGCGCTCGGTTGTTTCCCTATGGTGCCCGATGCGCTGGTTTATCCTGAATATGTGCCCCCTGAAAGTCGATATACAACGGCCGTCGACGCGGTGCAGCGGCTTGCATCCCCGCCCAGCTACACGCCAAGGGATTGTGTGGCGCCGATGGCTTTTCGGGCCCAAGCCCAAGCCTGGCAGGACTTGTTTTTAGAAACGCTTACCCGCCGGGCCGCATAAAACGGCAAGGGCTTAAGAGGCTGCGGACACGCGGCGCAGGGTGCTTCAGGCTGTGCCTGATTACGGCAAGGTTCATGATGTGAGCGCCTCGAACGCAATCTGGGGTCGGCGGCAAGGCGTTAAGCCGGCACCTCGATTCAAATGGCATTTAAAGGCCGCGGCAATCAAGGCAAGCCTTATGCTAGGGCTGTTTGGCGGGCTCGGGGACAAGGGCCCAAAGGTCTAGCCCGGGAACCGGGCGCTGCTGCCAAGGCGCCATCAGGGCCGGATTTGTCCGCAACAACCTTTAAGAGCAGATCCCGGTTCGCGCCAACGCCTTAGGCGGCAATGATGATGCGAATGGCGTCGAGGCGCGGCGTGACCTGCTCTAAAAAAGACAAGCCCGCGGCACGCTTTTGTAGAATCTGATCCACGTCAAGTTGGGACACTGCGGGGTTGTACCGAGCCAGGTGGGCCAGGCGATCGTGTGCAGCATCTTGCCGGGCTTTAAAGGTGGCGCCCGCAGCCTGCACTTCAACCAACGTTTGGGCCTCGGCCAGCGCGGCCGCAAAGTGCAACATTGGCTCGATTTGGTGACGTTGTAACCCAATCAGTTTCGCTAAGGGTTCTGGTTTGGCCGGCAAAGCGTCCAGCAGCGGATCAAAGTCAAACTTAGGGGTGAAATCGACCGGACCCGGCGCGACGATGAAGCGTAGGAATGGCTGCTTGAGATGCGGCTGAAGTTCCAAGCGCGGGGGCGCCGCGCAATCAAGGCGATACAAGCATTCAACCAATAGGGTGCCCGCAGGGAATGTCGGTCTCTTGATCAGGCTGACACAGGCATTACCGATTTCCTCAGATAACACTCGGTCCAGCGCTTGGCTAACCAGCGGATGTTCCCAGGTTAGAAATTGCAAATCTTCTCGCGTTAGCGCGGTGGCGCGATCCAATGTGTAGGCAATGCCCTCTTCAGCGATTTCTGGGTACTGCAGGTGCCCTTGGACTTCGGCGCTGACGGTACTGCGGGTCTGCAGCAAAGGCGTTGGTTTGAGAAGTTGAACCTGATCAGACAGGGGTTCGAGCTCCAGTCCAAAAAAGGTGAAGGAAGCATTTAGGTAATTTGCCAGTGGTTTTTGTTGTTCTTCGGCGATCAACGCTTTGGTGATCCTGTCGCCGTCCAGAGGATCAAAGCTTGCGAACTCAAGCAATAAATCGCGTCCTTGCTCAAGTTTGGTCTGAAGCGCGGCAACCAATTGCTGAGTCTGAAGGATTAGCTGGGCAAGGCGCTCGGGATCATCCGCCAGTTGAAATTGCTGATGAAGCTGTTGGTGCGCCTCGGCGCCTGCCGGGTTCGGCGCGCGAAACAAATCCAAACCATGATGAAACCAATCGAACCGCCTGGCGAGTTCAGAGCCGGCTGGCCGCGGAATGTGGATCGTCACGGGTTCAGATTGTCCGATCCGATCCAATCGGCCAATGCGTTGCTCAATCAGATCCGCCTGATCCGGAAGGTCGAACATCACCAGGTGGTGCGCAAATTGAAAATTCCGGCCTTCAGAGCCAATCTCGGAACAGACCAATACCTGAGCGCCCTGGTCGGGGTCTGCAAAATAAGCTGCCGATCTGTCCCGGGCAATCAGGTCTAGGCCCTCATGAAAGCAGCTGCTTTTTAGGCCAAGCCGCAACCGCAGGTGTTTCTCAACCGTTTGGGCGACCAAAGCCGTGTGACAGATGACCAAGAACTTATCCTCGCGACTGCTCAGTAATTGACCTAGCCAAAGTAGTCTCGGGTCGGTTGCGGTGATTCCGCTCAGATCATCATCGTCGTGGTCAGCGTTTAAGGGGGGGAGGTCCGCCGGTTGAACCCGGCGCTCGGTTAACCCTAAAACCTGCGCTCGACGGTTGCGAAACATGGCCTGGGCGGGACCATAGTGATCCAGTAATTGATGCAATAACGCGTCGTCGTTGATCGTTGCTGGGGCCTTGAGCCGGTTGGCAAGCGATGCGCGCGCCCCAGGTGAGGCCGGAGAGTCGGTCTGCCAGGTCTGAATGGTGTCGGCGAGTTCGGCGTATTGGGCTTGCTCAACCATAAAGGCATCAAAACTGGCAAAGCGATGTGGGTCGAGTAATTGCAGTCGACCAAAGTGGCCCTCGAGGCCAAATTGCTCTGGTGTTGCTGACAACAACAACAGGCCCCGTGCATGGCGGGCCAATTCGCTGGCGGCATGGTAGGCCGGACTTGGGGCTTGCTGCGACCACTGCAGATGATGGGCCTCATCGATAATGACGAGGTCCCAGGGACACGCTAAGGCCTGGGCCAAGCGGTCCGGGTTATCGAGCAATAAATCGAGTGTGCTGATGACCAGTTGTTGCGCCTCGAAGGGGTTTAAGGCCGATTGAGTTGGGGCTGAACCCGCCTCGAACGGATCAGAATCTAACATCGCTTGCTCGATCGAGGTTGCGGCGTCATCGGACAACCGGCTTGGGTCGACCCTCGCTTGTGAGGTGACCGCCGGATCGAACGGGTCTTCTGCTGGGTGATCGTCTAATGATCGATGCTGGTCCTCAATGGCCTGACAGCGGGCTTCGTCGAGCACGGTAAATTCGAGGTTAAAGCGCCGGATCATCTCAACCAGCCATTGCACCTTTAAGGGTTCGGGAATCAAGATCAGAACCCTTGAGCCCCGACCGGTTTGCAGCATTTGGGTCAAAACCAGGCCCGCTTCAATGGTTTTACCCAATCCGACTTCGTCTGCCAGCAGCGCCCGGGGCGCGTCCCGTTGCGCCAGTTGATGAGCGATGTAGAGCTGGTGTGGCAGCAGCGCTGTTCTGGGCCCCAGCAGGCCGCGGAAGGGCTGCTGGGATAGACGGGCTGCGTGTTTCAGGCTTGCATGACGCAGGTTGAAGGCTTCATTTGGGTCGATTTGATTTAAGAACAACCGGTCTTGAGGTTTGCTAAATTGTAAGGTTGCGTCTAATTCTATTTCGGGCAGGTCTGTTAGGCCAGATTTGGTGTCATAACGGTAATAAATGAGGCCGTCCAACTCGAAAACCTCACGAACAACGAAGCTTGCGCCCGTGCGGGTTCGGAGCGCGTCGCCTTCGTGGAATCGGGCCCGAACCAGCGGGGCGTC
>Ga0302137_1000241_pt1 | contig 23061 bp, 23 predicted proteins | sample CBN3_SCM_MG_FD_203127 | JGI IMG/M metagenome (GOLD analysis project Ga0302137, IMG submission 203127) | Marine microbial communities from Western Arctic Ocean, Canada - CBN3_SCM | ecosystem: Environmental > Aquatic > Marine > Oceanic | place: Canada: Western Arctic Ocean | collected 2017-09-15 | reverse complement strand
CCAGTTTGTCCGCGTTGGCTTCGCTGTCCACGTTGTCCGCATTGGCGGGAGCGTTGTCGGGCACGGTGCCACTCTGGCAGCCCCGGGTGGGCAATGCATGATCCGGGTGGAGGGGTGGCCCGGCGGGTCAGGTCGTCTTATTACCCGCTGGTCATCGTGGGCAGGCATCCAGAACGGGTGAAACAATCTCTAAAATAGATAGATAGATTCTCTAACAATCATCGCGAAACACTGGAGCGCGACGGATGGGATTCCTACGATCTCAGGACAGGCGAGTTTGATGGCATCCGCGGAGGGGCAATCCGTCCTATCCGGTCGAGATGTCCGAGGGGAACAGAGACAACCGTGTCAGATGCAGTGGTGAACCTTTACGTTGACTCCCAGGCGATGAACTGGGTGGATGACGCCCTGTGCGTCGGCCGCAGCGACCAGTTCTTCGCCCCCTTCGCCGAGCGCCCCGAAGCCAGGGTCCGCCGCGAGGCGCGTGCCGCAGAACTCTGCGCCGCCTGTCCGGCCATGTACTCCTGCCGTGAGTACGCCCGCGAGAACCGTGAGTTGGGATTCTGGGGCGGAGAGTCTGAGGCCGAGCGGGCCACCGCCGGATTCGCCCCGACCACCCCCATCATCGGGCGACGCCAGGTGGCCGCACGTCGTGCCGCTGCTGCACTCGCCGAGGCCGGCTGAAGCCCAGAGCACACGCCGCCCGGTCACAGACCGAGGAAGCCGCCACCGTCCACGCAGAGCGTCTGGCCGGTTATGAACCGTGCCATGTCGCTGGCCAGGAACACCGCTACAGGGCCGACGTCATCGAGCGGGTTGCCGATCCGTCCCAGAGGCGTCCGTTCCAGGAGGCGTTCCCGCAGGTCCGGGTTCTCCATGTAGGCACGTTGCATCGCAGCGGTGTCGGCCACCGGTGCGATGCAGTTGACACGTATGGAGTCGGCTCCCCATTCAGCAGCCAGACCCTTGGCCAGCGTGCGCTGGGCCGCCTTCACCATGGCGTAGACGGGCAGGTGGGTGCTTCCCTCCATGCCTGCCGCCGACGTCATGAGAATCATCGAGCCGCCCGAATCGCGCAGGTGCGGGTGGGCTGCACGGGCTCCGTCGAATGTGGCCCGGATGGTCGTGGCCACCATGGCGTCCCAGTGGTCCTGGGACACGTCCTGGATCCGGGTCGGACCACCGGTAGGGGCAATGGCGTTGTGCACCATGCAGTCCAGCCGTCCATGTGCAGTCACGGTCGCCTCCACAGAGGCTCCGATGTCGTCGGCCGAGGTCACGTCACAACGGACGCACCGGACGTCATGCCCTGCCTCCCGGAGCACAGCGGCGGCGGGCTCACCGATTTCAGGTCGTCGACAGGCCAGCACGACCGCCGCCCCATGGGCCGCCATGGCCGTGGCCATACCGAGGCCCAGACCTGAAGCACCGCCGGTCACCAGCACCACGCGGCCTTCCAGCAGCCGGCTCCCCGATGCCGGACCCGGGCTCACGGTGCCATCCAGACGCCGCCGTCGGCCACCAGGGTCGTACCGGTCATGAACCGGGCCGACGGATCGGCCAGCAGGTCCAGTAGGGGGGCGATGTCGCCGAAGGCATCCCCGGACCGACCCAGCGCCGGGCCGGCGAGGGTCGGGACCAGCGCTCCGGCGCCAGACTCAGCCGGAAGGACCAGCTCGGGTGCCACGGCCAGCACCGCTGTGGTCAGGCCATCGGCCCCCCACTGCCTGGCGGTGCTCTTGGCCAGGGCACGGATCCCCTCGGCTGCGGCTGCGAAACCCACGAAGCCGGCGGCTCCGCCCATGGCCACTGTCGGCACGACCCACACGAGGCGTGCCCGGTCCGAGAGGTATGCACGACAGGCCCGGACCACGGCGAAGGCTTCGGCCATTGGTGCCTCACAGGCTTCCACCCACTGCTGTGTGGACTGGTCGATGAGGGCCACCGCTCTGGCCGGCACAGTCGGTACGTGGACAACCAACTCTGGACGGCCGATCAGGCCGATGCCGGTTCCGATGCCAGTACCGACATCGGTCCCATCGTCGGTGCGTACGGGCACCACCTGGGCCACAAGGTGGCCGCGGTCCAGCAGGCCGTCGTGCAGTCCATCGGCGAGTGGGCCGTCACCGACCAGCAGGGTGCGGGTCCCGTCAGCCATGGGCTTCCGGGCTCAGGGGAAGATTCCCCGCTGCTGGTACACGACCTGCAGGCGTCGCAGCGCCACTGCGTAGGCAGCATCACGACGCGACTCGATGCCCAGTTCGGAACGGATGTCGACCACCTCGTCGCAGGCCTTCCACAGGATCTCGCGCAACTTGAAGTCCACGTCCTCCAGGACCCAGCGCTGGGCGGAACGGTTCTGCAGCCACTCGAAGTACGAGACGACGACACCGCCCGCGTTCACCAGGATGTCGGGCAGGACGTCGATGCCGCGTTGCTTGAGTATCTTCTCGGCCTCCAGCGTCGTCGGGCCGTTGGCTGCTTCGACGATGACCCGTGCCTGGATGCGCCCGACGTTCTCGGCGGTGATCTGGTTCTCCAGGGCTGCCGGCACGAGGAGGTCCGCCGGAACCGACCAGAAGTCCTCGTCGTCTATCCACATGGCATTCGGGAACCCGGACACCGAGCCGTGTTCCCGGACCCAGTCGGCGAGCTCGAAGGCGTCGATGCCATCCTCGTCGGTGATGGCTCCGGCATGGTCGGCCACCGCCACCAGCTTGGCGCCGTGCACCTGCAGTATCCGTCCGGTGGCGCTGCCCACGTTGCCGAAGCCCTGGATGCTGACCGTGGCTCCGGAAAGGTCGAAGCCCACCTCGTCGGCCCAGTGCTGGAGGCAGAACACGACCCCCTGCCCGGTGGCCTTCTCCCGGCCGGGGCTGCCGCCGGTCTCCAACGTCTTGCCGGTGACGATCCGCTTGACGTTCTGGCTCTCCGTCGCCCCGGTGGAGTTGGCATATGTGTCCATCATCCAGACCATCGACTGGGCGTTGCTGCCCAGGTCGGGAGCGGGAATGTCGTGGTCGGGACCGATGTTGGTCCCCAGGGCATGGGTGAACCGTCGGACGACGCGTTCCAACTCGTCGGTCTCGAGCGCTGTCGGGTCGAACGAGATGCCGCCCTTGGCGCCCCCGAACGGAATGTCGCAGAGGGCCGACTTCCAGGTCATCCAGGAGGCGAGGGCCTTGACCTCGTCGAGGTCCACCATCGGGTGGAACCTCACCCCACCCTTGTACGGGCCCAGCAGGTTGCTGTGCTGGATCCGGTAGCCCCGGAACACCCGGTAGGTGCCGTTGTTCATGCGGACGGGGAAGTTGACGATGATCTCGTTCTTGGGCTGCGAGAGGATCGACCTGAGGTCATCGGAGAGGTCGATGATGTCGGCGCCACGGTTGAACTGGTCAAGGGCGGTTGCGAAGAGGCTGGTGTTGGTCATCGTGTACCCCTCAGGTCGGGCGGGGATCGCCATTGGTCCCGATGGTGCCCCGTGACGCTAGTCGCGGGCCTCCTGCGGCTGGGCAGGTGGTCTAGCGCCGTGCCGGCAAGCGGTCCACGAGCCGTGGCAGAAGGGCGATGAGCAGCCCGCCCACCGCTGTGCAGACCGCAGCCGTGAACCACGCCGAGGTGGATGGGATCACCAGCTCGAAGTAGTCGCGGGGGAATGACCAGGTCATGGTCAGGGCGTACCAGGCAGCCATGGCACCCGCCAGAGCGACCTTCCAGGGTCGGAGCGGCCGGCTGATGCCGAGCAGCACGACGAGGCTGATGCCCAGGAGCGTGAGGGTGGCCGAGGTGCGTGCCGCCTCCAGGGTGGCCTCGCTGCGCCGCACCACCTCGTAGGCGGTGAACGTTGCGGCGGCGGCCGCCGTGCCGGCCGGCACGGCATAACGCAGCACCCGGGGCAGGAACCCCGGCCTGACGAGGGAGGCATCGGGTGCGAGGGCCAGGAAAAAGCCGGGTACCCCCACCGAGATGGTGCCGATGAGGGTGAGCTGCTTGGGTAGGAACGGGAACGGAACCCCGAACAGGCCCACGAGGGCTGTGAGCAGGACTGCGTAGGTGGCCTTGGTGATGAACAGGTTCGCCACCCGTTCAACGTTGTTGATGACGCGACGGCCCTCGGCCATCACCCTGGGCAGTGTCGAGAACTGGTCGTCCAGCAGGACGAGCTGGGCCACCGCCCGTGATGCCGAACTGCCCGATCCCATGGCTATGCCCATGTCGGCGTCCTTCAGGGCGAGCACGTCGTTCACGCCGTCGCCGGTCATGGCAACGGTGTGACCCCGGGACTGCAGGGCGTCGATCATGGCCCGCTTCTGGTGTGGCGTGACGCGACCGAACACTGCTCCGGCGGCCATTGCATCAGCCAGGCCTTCCTGGTCGTCCGGGAGGTCCCTGGCGTCAACCCAGTGGTCGGCTCCGGGTACGCCGGCCCGACGGGCCACGGCGGCGACCGTGGCGGGGTGGTCTCCGGAAATCACCTTGAGGCTCACGCCCTGCTCGGTGAACCACGTCAGGATCTCAGGCGCCTCGGGCCTGACCGTGTCCTCCAGGAGGATCAGGCACATTGGCAGTCGGGCTGCGGGCAGGGTCTCGGGATCGCACGTACCGGCGCTCGAACGGGTGAGCACCAGGACCCGTTGGCCGGTCTCGGCCAGTTCGGCGACCCGTTCACGCGCCACGGCCCATTCGCCCTTAGGCAGCAGGATGTCGGGTGCTCCCAGGTGGAAGGTCGCCCGGCCGTCGAAGTCGGCGGCCGCCCACTTGCGGGCCGACGAGAACGGGACGGTCGTCGTCGTGGTCCAGTCAGGTGCATCAAGGGCCGACGCCATGGCAGCGAGCGTGGCGTTGGGTGCGGGGTCGGCTGTTGCCATGGCGCCTACGGCATCCGCGGCTTCGCCTGTCGTGGTGGCGCCGATCGTCTCAATTCCGGCGAAGGAGATCTCACCGGTGGTAATCGTGCCGGTCTTGTCCAGGCACAGGATGTCGACGCGTGCCAGAAGCTCCACAGAGCCCAGCTCGCGGGCCAGGGCCTTGCGACGTGCGAGGGCGACCACGCCGACGATGAACGAGAGGCTGGTCAGCAGGACGAGGCCGTCGGGGACCATTGCGACGGCGGCGGCCACAGTCCCGCGCAGCGCCTCCTCCCAGAGGTCCTCGGTGACGAGGAGCCTTATCAGCAGCAGGCCCGCGGCCGGCGGGATGATCACGGTCAGCCAGCGGAGGATGGAGTTCACCCCGGTCCGCAGCTCGCTGTCCACCAGGGTGAATCGCCTTGCCTCCTCGGCGAGGGTGGCGGCATACGACTCGGAGCCGATGAGGGTGGCCCGGACATGCCCCATGCCGGCCGCCACGAAGCTTCCGGACAGGACCGGGTCACCGACCGTCTTGTCCATCGGGTCTGCTTCACCCGTGAGGAGGGATTCGTCCACCTCGAGACCCATGGCCTCCACGACCACGCCGTCCACCACGACCTGATCCCCGGGTCGCAGTTCGAGCAGGTCGTCAGCCACGACCGCCGAGACGTTGACATCTGTGGCGGCCCCGTCGCGTACCACCCTCGCCCGTGGCGCAGAGAGGACGGCGAGGTTGGTGAGGGTGCGTCGGGCCCGGAGTTCCTGGACGGTTCCGATGATGCTGTTCGAGACGATCACCCCGGCGAAGAGGGCATCGCCGGGGAATCCGGCGATGAGGATCAGGGCGAACAGGGTTCCCATGATGGCGTTGACGGGTGTCAGGACGTTGGCCCTGAAGATCTCGCTGGTCGTCCTGACAGGAGCGTCCGGGACGTCGTTCACCCGCCCGTCGGCGACGCGTTCGGCCACCTCCGCCGTTGTGAGGCCTGTAAGGGCTGGCGTGTCGTGCACGGTTGTCTCCGGTGTGTCTTCCACGGTTACCGATCGTATGTGGGGTGGGTGTGAAGTATGGGCGCTACCGGTCAGGACCGGTCGTCCTCGAACCGGTACCGGTCCTCGATCATCGTCAGGCGATGCCGGGCGCCATGCAGGGTCGGATCGTTCGCCTCGTATCCGCAGTCGCCCTCCCACATGGCGACCGGGCCGTCGTCGGTGCGCGCCATGTGCGTCTCGTAGAAGGCCGGCTCGGTTGCCTCCATGTCGGCCAGTGCCCCGTCGACGTCGGTGTAGCGGGTCAACTGGTTCAGCGTCATCCAGGTGGGTGGTGCCAACTCGATTCCGCCGGCATCGCGTCTGGCCATCGCGTCGGCTGGGCGCATCCACTCATGGTCGGTGATCTCGCTGTCGTCTATGGCTACCGCCCCGGCGTCGCCGTTCAGGCGTGCGGCGAAGAAGAAGGTGTCGAACCGTTTGGGCATGACCGGCGGCGGTATCCAGCGGGCGAACCAGACCATCTCGTCCGGGTCCACGGTCACCGATGCCTCTTCGGCCGCCTCCCGCACCGCGGCTGCGGCGGCAGTGGCCAGCTCGTCGGTATGGCCGTCCTCGTCGAGGACCTCGTCGGCGTCGTCGATGCGTCCCCCCGGGAACACCCACATGCCACCGAATGCGATCTTCGAGTTCTTGTGGAGCATCAGGGTCACGAGGCCTTCAGCGGTGTCCCTCAGGACAATGACGGTGGCCGCGGCTATGAGCTCTGTGGAACTCTGCTCGCCGTGGTGCTGTGCGTAGGCGTCGTAGCGCATGTGGTCCCGGTGCTCCCGGTTCGATGGCTGATCGGTCATCCCACCACCCCTGCGGCACGTAGTTCGTCGATCCGATCACCGCGACCGGTTTCGGTCAGTACCTCGTCGGAGTGCTGGCCGAGTGTCGGGGCGGCTGGTTCACGCAGCTCGGTGGGGGTGCCGTGGAAGCGGGTGGGTGGCCGATGGTGTCGCACCCGACCGGCAGCCGGATGGTCGAACTCGGAGAAGACCCCGTTTGCGATCACCTGGGGATCGTCCTGGATCTCGTTGACGGCCCTAACGATCCCGAACGGCACCTGGTTGGCGTCCAGAAGCGCCTCGGCCTCTGACACCGTGAGTTTCGTTGCGTTCTCCCGCACGGCCCGGTGGACGGCCATTGCCTTCTCACGGTTGGCGGTCCTGTCCCTGACGGTTGCGAGGTCGGGGTCCGAGCTGTCCACGCCCATTGCGCGTGCCAGGCCGTGGAACTCCTTGTCGGTGGGCACCGTGACGGCGGCGAAGCCTCCGTCGAAGGCCAGCGGGGTGTTGTTGGCGGCCACGGACTGGGGCCCCGAGTGGTCGCCGTCCAGGATGACCTCGTGCTCGGCACCGTCCACGAAAAGGAAGGCGATGCAGGCATCCAGCATGCTCAGCTCGAGGTGCTGGCCGCCGGCGCCCCGACTCCGTGCGAAGAGGGCGGCGGTGATTGCCTGGCAGGCCGTGTAGGCGGTGACCTTGTCGCACACGAGCTGCTTGATGAACTTGGGCTGGTCATCGTTCAGACCGGTCTGGCTGGCGGCTAGGCCGGACTGTGCCTGGATGACGGTGTCGTAGACCCGGCGGTGGCTGTACGGGCCGCTGGGCCCGAAGCCGGTGAGATCCGCGTAGACGATGTCCGGCCGGATGGATCGGATGTCGTCGTAGGCGACGCCCAGTCGCTCGGCCACGCCGGGCCGGAAGTTCTGGACCAACACGTCGGCGTCGGCGACCAGGTCCCGGAGGATTGCCAGGCCGTCGGCCTGCCGGAGGTCCAGCACGATCGACCGCTTGCCCCTGTTGGCGGCCTGGAACATCGCCGAGATCCCGGCGACCGTGCTGCCCATCCATCGGACCACGTCACCGGTGGGCGCCTGCTCGACCTTGACGCAGTCGGCGCCCTGGTCAACGAGCATTCCAGCGGCCAGCGGGCCGGTGAGGGCGACGGACAGGTCCACGATCCTGATTCCGTCGAGGGGCCCGCTCATGGGCCGACGGTAGCCGTGGCGTACCTGAGTGGGCGTGCCGGGTGGGGCGCTCCGTCGGCCCGATGGCGGGGGCGTCCGACTGCGACTGTTGGCCCGCCATGGGCCTACCGTCTGGCCGTCAGGCCGCAAGAACGGGTGGCCGGTCGACGATGGGGGTACTGGATGCTCGAGGAACTGGACGGACGGGTGGCTGTTGTCACCGGGGCGGCATCGGGCATCGGCCTGGCCATGTCGGAGGCATTCCTCGCCGAGGGCATGAAGGTGGTCCTCTCCGACTGCGACGAGGCCTCCCTGGATGCCCAGGTGGCCAGGTTGGCCGAAGCCGGAGGTTCGGTCTCCGGGGTGGTCTGTGACGTGGTCGATTCCCACGCCGTCGTCGCCCTGGCCGATGCCGCCTGGGACCGCTACGGATCCGTGCACCTGCTGTGCAACAACGCTGGTGTGGGTCCTGCAGGGCCGATGCTGCAGACGACGCCGGCGGAGTGGCGGTGGACCTTCGACGTCAACGTCCTCGGCGTGGCGCACGGCGTCACGACCTTCGCTCCACGCATGGTGGATGCCGGTGAGGGACACATAGTCAACGTGGCGTCGCAGGCCGGGATCATGACCACCGACCTCCTGGGCATGTACTGCGCCTCCAAGCACGCGGTGGTCGGTCTCTCCGAGGCGCTCTACCGCGAGCTGGAGCCGACGCCCGTGGGGGTGTCGTGCCTCTGCCCGGAGCTCGTCCGGACCGCGATATTCGACGTCGGACGGCTCCGGCCCGACTGGGTGGACGTGCACGGGTCCAGCGGGGAGACCCAGGCGGCCCTCGGTGAGATCCTGGATGAACGTGGGATCGAGCCGTCCGAGGTGGCGGCCCGGGTGGTGCAGGCAGTGAGATCCGATCGGTTCTGGATCTTCACCCACGACGTCACGCTGGGGATGGCCATGCGCAGGTTCGATGACCTGAAGGCGGATCGGAACCCGACGCCAGCCGACTAGCCGTCTGTCGGGGTGGTGCTCCGGGCGCCGACTTCAGCCCGGAAGCAGCCCGCATTCCCCCTCCCGGGAGCGCCCGCTTCTAGAACGGTGCGCGGTCGAACCAGGCGGACTCTTCCCGGAGCCTGCGGCTGCGCCAGCCGAGGGTCGTGCGTACCAGGTCGTGGTGGTACCAGCCGCCCGTGAACCAGGTGTCGCCGCCGGGCAGTCGCATCGGGTTGTTGAACATGGCCGTCACCCGGGCGGTCTCGCCGTCCAGCTCGACGTCCAGGTTGGACACCAGGTGCTGTGTCATCTCGAATCCGGAGAGCACTTCGTCCAGGAACGCCACGACCTCGTCGAGGGTTCCGGCGATTCCACCTGCCGACGTGTAGTCGATCTCGGCATCGGTCGTGAACACGCTCCGGTAGAGGTCCCAGTCGCGACGATCCACGGCGGTGGCGTAGCGGGTGATCAGATCCCCGATCGCCAGCCGGTCGGTCAGGTCCCGGATCGGATCGTCGGCCATGAGGGCGAATCTATGCGGGTGGGGGGCCGGAGCCCGGATCGGGCCCGCGCCGGGGCAGCCGCCTAGGTTCGGGTGCATGGGATCAGACGACGCACTCCTCTCCGACCTCGACCTATCCGACGTGGACCCATTCTGGTCCGGTCCGCTGACCGACCGCCACGCCGGGTTCGCTGCGCTGCGGCGCCGGGACCCGATCCGCTTCTTCGCCGAGGTGGACAACGACTTCCTCCCGGCCGGGCCGGGCTACTGGGCAATCACCAGACACGCCGACGTGATCGAGGCCAGTCGTCATCCTGAGTGGTTCTGTTCGGGTGAGGGCGTCAACATCACCGACCTGCCGCCTGAGTTCCGGGAGTTCTTCGGGTCGATGATCACCATGGACGATCCCCGCCATGCCCGCCTCCGCAAGGTGGTGTCGGCCGGCTTCACGCCGCGCATGATGCGCTCCCTGGAAGACGGCGTCGAGCGCACGGCTGAAGCGATCGTGGACGGTGTGGCTGCCCGGGGGGAGTGCGACTTCGTTACCGAGGTGGCTGCCCGTCTTCCGTTGGCGGTCATCTGCGACATGATGGGGATCGCCCCGGATCGCTATGACGAGGTCTTCAACCACTCGAACGTGATCCTCAGCCAGGGGGATCCCGAGTACATCCCGGAGGGCGTCGACCCGCTGGCGGCGCTGCTGGGCGCCGGTGCGGGCCTGGCGGCCATCATGAACGAGACGGCTGATGGCCGACGTGGCTGTGACGGCCAGGACCTCACCTCACTGCTGGTCAACGCCGAGGTGGATGGCGAGCACCTTTCCGATGACGAATTGGCGTCGTTCTTCGTGCTGCTCTGCGTGGCCGGCAACGAGACGACCCGTAACGCCATCTCCTGGGGCCTCCACTACCTGACGGAGAACCAGGACCAGCGCGCCGTCTGGCTCGCCGACATCGACGGGGTGACACCCACCGCGGTCGAGGAGATCGTCCGGATGGCCAGCCCGGTCACCCACTTCCGTAGGACGGTCACCACCGATGGCGTGCGCCTCGGAGACCACGAGTTCGCCGCCGGCGAGAAGGTGGTGCTCTGGTACAACTCGGCCAACCGGGACGAGGCCGTATTCGAGGATCCCGACAGGTTCGACGTGAGGCGTGACCCCAACCCGCATGTCGGCTTCGGTGGCCCCGGTCCCCATTTCTGCCTGGGAGCGCACCTGGCCCGCCGGGAGGTGGGTGTCATGTTCCGGCACCTGCTCACCAGGTTGCCGGACATCCATTCGACTGCTCAGCCGGACCTGCTGCGAACCAATTTCGTGAACGGGATCAAGCACCTGCCGTGTGCGTGGACTCCGGCCTGAGCGCTGCCTGCGCCTGCGGGCTCCCCACGGCGTAGGCGTTCGCCCGTGCGTGGGTCTCAGCAGTCGGCCGGGCCAGTGCGTTGGTCCAGCATGGCCGCCATGGCGTCCTGCCAGCCAACGGTGCATGGGCCTGTCAGGGACCGTCGACGGGTCGGGTCCGCGGCGCTGCCTGGCTGGCTGCCCGGAAGGTCGTAGTAGGACAGGTCGGGTTCCACCCCCAGGCGTTGCCCGAACAGGGCGCACCATTGTTCGGCCGTCACGATCTCGTCGCCGCACCAGTTCACGATCGTGGCCGGTGACGCTGCGGCATCCAGCAGCGGTGCCACCTGCCCCGCCAGGTCGTCTTCGTGGATGGGGGAGTAGGGGGACTGTTCGGGTAGTCGCAGTGGGACCGCCTTGCCGGCTGCGATGGCATCGCAGTGGTAGGCGGGGAGGCCGCCGTTCGGTCCGTAGCTGGCGTTGATCCGGGCAATGGTCGTCGGCAGGTCCAGCGCCCGCGCCATTGTGCGCGCCACCGCCTCCTGTGCGATCTTCGAGATTGCGTACGTGGGGCTGTGCGGTGCCGTCGGATTGCCCAGGGGATCGGTTTCCAGGTAGGCGTGCCAGGGGTCCTCGTGGGGCCGGTAGACGGTGTTGGTTGAGGCGATGAGGGCGGCCTCGGCGTTCCGGCAGTGCGCCATGAGTAGTCCGGTGGCCTCGGCGTTGGCCCGCATCGCCCGGTCGAAGTCGGGGGCCGGACCCTGCCAGGCGGCGAAGTGGACGAGGTGGGTGAAGTCCGTCGGCAGGTCCCCATAGTCGCCGGTCTCCAGGTCGGCGACATGCGTGTGGACCCCGATCGACTCGGCGCGTTCCCGGCTGCCGTCGGCCGAGTAGCGCGCCACCCCCCACACCTCGTTGTCGAGTGCGAGGAACCTGGCTACCGGATGGCCGATCTGGCCGGTCAGGCCGGTGATGAGGATCTTGCTGTCCGACGCCATGACTCCGACGCTAGGTCGCCTCCGGGAGTGGGACTACACCGAGGGCGAACTCACCGGCCGCCGCGTAGTAGAGCCACCTCTCGCCGTCATCGTCCAGCACGAACGGGTCCCGCAGGCCGTTCCGGGGTTGGAACGCCGGACCCCTGACGGTGGGGAAGTACCGTCGGGCCGACCGTACGGGAGGGGACGACACCATGCTGGATCGAGACGGGGTGGCTGCACTCCACGACCTGACTGGACGCGTGGTGATCGTGACCGGTGGCAGCCGCGGCATCGGCCGTGCTGTTGCTGGGGCGTTCGCCGCCCAGGGAGCCAGGGTCGTGGTGTCCAGCCGCAAGGCCGATGCCTGCGACGAGACCGTGGCCGCCATCCGTGCCGTCGGCGGCGAAGCCCTGGCCGTTCCGGCCCATGTGGGGGACCTTGACGACCTGGACAGGCTTGCGGCCACGACGGTCGATGCCTACGGCGGCATTGACATCCTGGTCAACAACGCGGCCAACCCGGTGGCCCAGCCCATTGGTGGGATCACGCCGGAGGCGTTCGCCAAGTCCTTTGACGTGAACGTGCGGGGCCCCTTGTTCCTGTTCCAGGCCTGCCTGCCGCACCTGCTGGTCTCCGATCACGCGTCGGTCGTCAACGTGATCTCGGCCGGAGCGTTCCTGAACACCCCCGGGGGGTCGATGTACGGGGCGGGCAAGGTGGCACTGCTGCACTTCACCCGGTCGATGGCTGCCGAGTACGCCTCGCGTGGCATTCGTGTCAACGCTCTGGCCCCGGGGCCGGTGGATACGACCATGGTCCGCAACACCGGACCCGAGCGCACCGCCAGCATGGCCCGGTCCAACTACATGAAGCGTCTGGCCGAGCCTGACGAGATGGTGGGGGCGGTCCTGTACATGGCGTCTGACGCCGGCAGCTTCATGACCGGCCAGTGCCTCACCGTGGATGGCGGGATGGTTCCGGCGCGCTGAGCCGGGATGGCGGGATGGCCCCGGCGCGGTGCCCGCCGATCCTTCGGTTCCGCTTCTCCGACCGGGGTCGGGGATCGGGTCCGCCGCTAGGGTTGCCACTTGATCTGACGGACCGTCAGGTTCGTTCGCCACCTGATCGCACTACCCCGGGAGTACACCATGGCCGGCCATCTGGCAGGAAAGAACATCGCCGTCACCGGTGCCGGAAACGGGATCGGTCGGGGCATCGCCCTGGCCTGTGCCGCCGAGGGCGCCAACGTCGTAGTTGCCGACTACGGGGTGACCATGGACGGCAGCGATCCGTCCAGCGAGGTGGCCGATGTCGTGGTCGACGAGATCCGGGCGGCTGGTGGCACGGCGATAGCGGTGGCCGGCGACGTGTCGGAGATGGAGGTCGGGCAGCGAATAGTCGACACGGCGGTCCAGAACTGGGGGACCATTGACGGTGTGGTCTGTGTCGCCGGCATCGTGCGGGAACGGATGCTGTTCAACATGAGCGAGGAGGAGTTCGACCACGTGGTCGGCGTCCACCTGAAGGGCCACTTCACGCTCTATCGGGCCGCTTCGGCTGTCATGCGCAAGCAGGAGACGGGTGGCAGCCTGGTTGGGTTCACCTCCGGGGCCTTCGTGGCCTCGACGGCCCAGGCCAACTATTCGGCAGCCAAGGGCGGGATCGTGTCGCTGACGCGCAGCGCCGCCTTCGCCCTCAAGCGCTACGGCATCAACGCCAATTGCATCGCCCCGGCGGCGATGACCCGCATGTCCGAGAATGTGCCGTTCGAGATCGAGGCCGGTGGACCCGAGGCGATCGCCCCCCTGGCCGTATACCTGCTCTCCGATGCCGCCCGGGAGACGACGGCCCAGATCTACACCTGCACCGGGAGGCGGATCGCCGTGTGGAACCAGCCGGAGGAGTTGCGGCACATGTCAGCCGATGACGGCGAGATGTTCACGGTCGACGAGATCATCGAGAGGCTCCCGAGCGTCCTCGGCGCCGAGGAGATGCCCATGTTCGCCGACCTGGAGCGGCGGATGAAGGAGATGGCCGAGAAGAAGGCTGCCGAAGGATCCGGGGCGGCGTCCTAGGCACCCTCGCCGACGCGCCTACCCTCCTGCCATGACCGCTCCCCCCTATGTGGATGGCCACAGCCTGCTGGACGGCAGGATCGTGGTCGTCACCGCTGCGGCCGGTGCAGGCATCGGCTTCGCCGTGGCCAGACGGGCCGTCGAGGAGGGAGCCACGGTTGTCATCTCCGACGTCCACGAGCGGCGCCTGGCCGAGGCAGCCGATGCCCTTGGGGAAGTTTCCGGATCGAGGCCCCTTGCCCTGATCTGCGACGTCCGCGTCGAGGCCGATGTGCAGGGCCTCATGGATGCCGCCGTGGCCGAGCACGGTCGAATCGACGTGCTGGTCAACAACGCAGGCCTGGGCGGCGACACCCTGCTCGTGGACATGCCCGACGACGAGTGGGACAGGGTCCTGGACATCACGCTCACCGGCACCATGCGCTGCACCCGGGCCGCCCTGCGGATCATGGAGGCACAGGGCCACGGCGTGATAGTGAACAACGCCTCGGTGGTCGGGTGGCGGGCCCAGACCGGCCAGACCCACTACGCGGCGGCCAAGGCCGGGGTGATGGCCCTCACCCGGTGTTCGGCCATGGAGGCGGCCGGGTCCGGTATCCGGATCAACTGCGTGTCGCCGAGCCTCGCCATGCACCCGTTCCTGGCAAGGACCAGCAGCGACGAGCTGCTGGAGTCCCTGGTGGGCGGCGAGGCGTTCGGCCGGGCCGCCGAGCCGTGGGAGGTGGCCAACGTGATCGTGTTCCTGGCCAGCGACTACTCGTCGTACATGACCGGCGAGGTCGTCTCGGTCTCAAGCCAGCACCCCTAGTCGGACCCGTCGGGGGTGCGTCAGGACTGGTCGGGCGTCCGTCAGGCCAGGCGCCAGTCGGCCTTCCAGTCTGATTCGTCGCCGGCGGCGAGGCTTTCCACCCGACCAGAGCGCGACAGGGCCAGCAGGTGTGCGTACACCGAGGCGCCGGCGGCCTTGTGCAGCTTCGGGTCGATGTCGGCGTAGAGCTCCTCCACGATCGAGGTGATGGCGCGTGGACCGTCGGCCAGGGAGTCGACGATCTGGCGCTCCCGCATCCTGCGGTGCTCGATGAGTGCCGTCACGTACGGGATGGGATCGGTGATTGCGGGACCGTGGGTCGGCCGGTAGGTGGTCTCCGGGCGATCCAGGAGGCGTTCCAGGTTCTCGAGGTAGTCGTTCAGGTCGCCGTCGGGTGCGGGGACCACCGAGGTGGACCAGCCCATGACGTGGTCGCCCGTGAACAGCGTGGCCTCCTCCCGGAGGGCGAAGCAGAGGTGGTTTGAGATGTGGCCAGGCGTGTGGAGCGCCTCGAACGTGAAGCCGGCGCCGGTGATCACGTCGCCATCCGTCGTCACCACGTCGGGAACGAAGTCACGGTCGCCTGATCCCTCACCGTCCTCGGACTCCGGCTCGTCGCCTGCCTCGATAGCGCGTCGGACCCGCTCGTCATGCGCACGGATGGCCTCGGCCGGGTGCGGGCCGAACCCGTGGGTGACGGCTCCCGTGGCCTCCTTCACCGCAGCCGCCGCAGGGGAGTGGTCGGGGTGGGTGTGGGTGATCAGCAGGTGGGTGACGCGCTGGCCCTCCACGGCTCGTAGCAGGGCGGCCACGTGGTCGTCGTCGGCAGGGCCCGGGTCGATGATGGCGACGTCGCCGCCGGTGGCCGGGCCGATGATGAACGTGCCCGAACCGTGGTAGGTGAACCTGGACGGGTTGTTGGCCACCACCCGGCGAACGAGGGGCGACACCTGTTCCACCTCGCCGTAGGGGGGTGTCTCCTCGGTGCGGAACTCAGGGGCCATGGTGGGATTCTGCCCTATGGCCGGAGCCGTCGTCGCTACGGGCGGCGCTGGTGGCTCCGGATCAGGTGGCGCACTCCGACTCGCCGATCTCGGCCACGTACGGGCCGGTCTCGTCGTAGTCCACGTAGAACTCGGGTCCCTTGTCAGGCGTCGGGAACTCGTCGAGGTCCTTCAGGCCTGCGGCCACCTCGCTGGCACCGCCGGAGCGTTCCAGCCAGTCGATGAACCGCTCGCCCGCCTCGCGCTCCCCCGCGAACCTGCCGACTACGCGCACCGTGGCTTCGGCGGCGTTCTTGGCAGGCAGTCGCAGCGCCTTCTTGCCGAAGTGGATCTGTTCCTGACCCACGTAGCCACCCAGCAGCATCTGGTAGCCGGGAGCCGACTGGCCATGCGTTCGGCGTTCGACACCGAAGAAGCCGATGTCGGACGTGTGGTGCTGGCCGCAGCTGTTGGTGCAACCAGAGATGTTCACCCGTAGGCCACCCACCTCGGCCAGGCCGGCCTCGTCCAGGGCTGCTCCGATGGCGCTGGCCAGACCGCGGCTCTGGGTCACGGCCAGGTTGCACGTATCGGCACCGGGGCAGGCCACCACGTCGCGTGACAACTCGGCGCCCGGGCGGGCCATATCGGCTGCCACGAGCCGCTCGTAGAGGGCCGGCAACTGGTCCTCGGTGAGGTCCCGCAGGACCAGGTTCTGCCGGTTGGTGACCCTCACATCCACGTCGAACCCACGGATGATCGATGCCACGGCACGGAACTGGCCGGACGTGACGTCACCCAGATCGCACCAGGCGTAGGCCGAGACGGTGCCGTTGGCGGCGCCGCGGACCACGTTGGCCTCCACCCACCGGTCGTAGTCGTTTCTGGCGCCGAGGGTCACGGGAGTTCCCTGGCCCATGGCGGTGGGGGTCACGCCGTCGGCCACGCCAGCCGGCTCGTCGCCCCATTCGGTCACCACCGGCGGGATGCCTCCGGGCCAGGTGGCCGAGGCGGGAAGCAGCTTGCGTATGGCCAGCACCCGACGTCGGACCTCGTCGATGCCCAGCTGGTCGACCACCCACTTGAGGCGTGCCCGCAGCTTGTTGTCCCGGTTGCCGGTCTGTTCGAAGACCCGCAGCACCGCTTCGATGGTGGCCAGGAGGTCCTCTTTCGGGGTGAAGTCCTCAAGGGAGAGCGCCGGGAACGGGGTGGTACCGAGGCCACCGGCTATGTAGACCCGGAATCCCCGCTCGACGCTGCCGTCGTCGAAGGTGCGGGTGGCTCCGATCACGCCGACGTCGTTGAACATGGCCTGGCCGCAGTCGGTGTCGCAGCCGGAGAAGTTGATCTTGAACTTGCGCGGTAGGCGCTGGCCCAGCGGATTGCGGACGAAGTGCCGGTAGGCGGCTTCGGCCCACGGTGTGATGTCGAGGACCTCCAATGGGCATGCGCCGGCGAGATGGCAGCCCTGCACGTTTCGAACCGTGTCGCCGCATGCCTCACGGGTTGTCAGCCCCACCTCTGCCATCTTGCGCATGACGGTCGGGATCTCGGCCAGCTCCACGAAGTGGAACTGGATGTTCTGGCGGGTGGTGATGTGACCCCACCCACGGCTGTGGTCGTCCACCACGTCGGCCAGTAGGTCCAACTGGTCAGCGCTCATGGCGCCGTACGGAACCTTCACGCGCACCATCTGGCTGGTGCCGCCCTGGCGCTGGCCGTAGATGCCGTTGTTCAGCCGGAACACCCTGAATACGTCCTCAGGGACGCGGCCGGCCTGGTAGTCGGCGAGCATCTCCTCGAACTTGGTGATGTCGGCTTCCATCTCGGGATGGATCGGCGACACGTCGGTCGGGTCGGTGAGCTGTGTCATGGTCGACTCTCCTCTGGCGGTGGTCGGTCTGGATAGGTCAGTGGGGTGAGGATTCGTTCACAGTGGCATCGGCGACGAGTCGTTCCAGCCCTGCCTCGTCCGTCACGTCGAGGCCGGCGACGGTACCGATCACCAGCACGGCGGGTGCGTTGACGATCTGGCTGTCGAGTTCGGAGAGGGTGGTTCGCAGCGTCCGCTGGGCGCTCGTCGTAGCCGATTCGATGGCGGCCACGGGGGTGTCGGGAGCCATCCCACCGGCGAGCAGGCGTTCGGCGATGGCAGCGGTGCGCGATGCGCCCATCAGCACGATCAGGGTGGTTCCCAGGCGTGCCAGGGCGTCCCAGTCCAGGTGGCGTCCCGCAACCGGGTCCTCGTGGCCTGTCACCACCGTGAAGCCGCTGGCGTGTCCCCGCATCGTGACCGGGATGCCGGCGGCGGCGGGCCCGGCGATCGCCGAGGTGATGCCGGGAACCACGGCCACCTGTACGCCGGCCCGGCGGAGTGCTTCGGCCTCCTCGCCGCCGCGACCGAAGACGAACGGGTCGCCGCCCTTGAGTCGGACAACGGTGTCGGCCCGCCTCGAGGCGCCTACCAGCACGTCGTGGATCCGGTCCTGGGCGTCGGTCGGTCCGCCAGGGCGCTTGCCGACGTCGATGACCTCTGCCCATGGGGCGATCAGCTCGAGGATTCGTGGGTCCACCAGCCGGTCGTGGACGACCACATCGGCAGCTTCCAGCAGCTTCAGTGCCCGCACGGTGAGCAGGTCGGGGTCACCGGGGCCGGCTCCCACGAGGTGGACGGTCACGCCACTGCCCCGTCCATGAGGGGGTCCTCGAGGCCGACGGCGCTGCGGATGCGCTGGCGGGCGGCGTCCAGGTCGCCTGACCGGACCAGGTCCAGGAGGTGGTCGTCCAGCGCCGCTTCCCAGCCGGCCGACTCGCTGGTACCTGCGGCTTCCCGAAGCTCGGTGCGTACCTCGGATGCCAGCGTCAGGACGGTTGCGTGCTCGGGGCCGATGGTCCCGTCGATGGTGCGGCGTAGCCAGGCGGCGACGGCGGGGCTGCGACCGTTGGTGGATATGGCCACCTGCAGGTCATCGTGCGTGGTGACAGCCGGGAGGGTGAAGGAGCAGTGCGGTGGATCGTCCGCACTGTTCAGCCAGATGTCAGCTGCCTCGGCATCCCAGTAGACCTGTCCATCGACCGTCGGGTCGCCGGTGGCGGTGACGGCCAGCCGGTATGAGGCCACCTCGCCGCGCCGGTAGGGGCGCTGGTGCCAACGGACCCGGTGGTCGTCGGAGATCTCGGCGACTACGACGGGTGCCACCACGGTGACCTGTGCACCGGCGGCCAGCAGCCCGCGGACCTTCCGGGCAGCGACGCTGCCGCCCCCCACGACGAGTGCCCGGCGACCGTTCAGGTTCAGGTTCACGGCATACGGCGAGGTGGTCTGGGAGACGGTCACAGGTGTAGTCCGCATTCGGTCCTGGTCGATCCGGCCCAGCGGCCGCTCCGGGGGTCCGCTCCGGGGGCGGGTCGCTCGGTGCACGGCCAGCAGCCGACGGAGGTGTAACCGTCGGCGAACAGGGGGTTGCGGATCACTTCATGGTCCTGGACGTAGGCGTCGGCGTCGTCGGCCGGCCAGGCGGCCATCGGGTTCACCTTGATGAGGCCGCGGCGGTCGACTCCGACGATTGGTGCCGAGGCGCGGGCTCCGCTGTCATCGCGCCGCAGTCCGGAGAGCCAGGCCACCTTCCCGGCCAGGGCGCGGTCCAGGAGGTCGACCTTGCGTGCCTTGCAGCAGGCTTCCTGGCCGTCGGCCCAGACGTCCGCGGCATCCGGGTCGGGTCGCTCCACCCGCAGGTGCAGCGAATAGCGGGCCTGTGCACGTCGCAGTACGTCGAGTGTTTCGGCGAAGTGGAACCCGGTGTCGAGGAACACGACCTCGACCTCCGGGTCGACCGATACGGCGAGGTCGACGAGCAGGGTGTCCTGGAAGGATGTGGTGAGGCAGAGGGAGTCGCCGAACATGGCGACCGCCCAGCGGATGATCTCGACCGGGTGCGCTGATTCGAAGCGGTCGTTGAGGCGATCCAGGTCCGGGATCGCCGGATGGGTGGGCGCGCTCCGGCAGGTGAGGAGTACGGGGGTGGCGGTCGTCGTCATGGATGAATCCTGATAAATCCGATAGGTATGGTCGGGATTAGGGTTCAACCTACAGACGCCCACCCCGTGAATCAACGTTATTCCGATCGGATTAGTCAGGATTAGATGGCCGGGTCCGGGCGGGACGGGTGGGCCAGACTCACCGGATGCGACGTTCCATCGATGACTACCCGTTCCAGGCCTCCGACTATCCCCCCGACTATGAGGAGGACGAGCTCACCCCCATCTCGTGGGCAGTCGGCATCTGTGACGACTACGCGGACGCCGAGCCGCGTGTGATGCTCACGTTCGAGGAGGTGGGTCGAGCCGGCCAGGGCCTGGTCGGGCACCTTTCGCCCGACATCGCCCGACGCCTCCGGGTTGCCCTGCGCGACGCCCTGGCCGAGATCGGACAGGACGTGGGTGCGTGATCCGTCCCGGTCGGCCCGTGGTCAGCCGTCGGTCGTGAGGCCACGGATCTTCTCGGCCACGTACTCCACGAAGTAGCCCTCGTAGCGCGCCTGGAGTTCGGGAAGGCGCCAGTCCCTACCGGTGACCGTGCCCCGGCAGACATCGGTGCCACACCCGCACGCCAGGCGGTATGCGTCGGTGCGGTCCATGGCGTAGTCGTGGCAGAGCTCCTCGTCCGCGGCGATGTCCCGCATCGCCACGTAGATGACCTGACCCCGGAAGCCCACGTTCGCGTCGCACGAATGGTTGATGCGGATGGCCGTGTCGTCCACCTCTTCGGCGGTACGCGGCGAGAGGTACAGGTCATCGTGGATCTGGAGGCTCTGGTCGCCGATCTCGGCGGTCAGCCGGATGACCTCCTCACGGTGCACGATGTGGCCGGCCTTCACGGCCACTATCTGGCCGGCGAAAATGGGCTGGACGGCGAAGACCCCCCGCCCGGACACCGAGGCATCGCGGACCTCGATTCTGGGTGAACGCCAACTCCGGATGGGTGCCACGTTGTCGACCTGCTCAGCCGTCGTTGGCGCGTTCGGCGAGGCCCAGGTAGGCCGGGCCCTCTCCGCCACCGTGGACCTCGACGCTCGTTCCCGTCACCCAGCGCGCCAGCGGCGAGGCCAGCACGAGGCACATGTCGGCAACCTCCGAGGGGTCGCCGAGGCGCTTCATTGCGAGATTGTCGGCAACAGCGGCCCGGCCGGTGGCGTCTCCGTAGAACTGCTGGGACTCCTCGGTCAGGATCAGGCCGACGGTCACCGTGACCACACGCACCTCCGGCCCCCACTCGTGCGCCAGCGTCCGGCCCATGTTCTCCAGCCCGGCCTTCGCCGCCCCGTAGGCCACGCCCTGCGGGTTGGGGCGGCTTCCGCTGACCGATGAGATGTTCAGGATCACCCCACCACCCGACGCACTGGTGGACTCGACCATTGCCTGCCTCGCCGCCTGGCTGAACGTCATTGGCCCGGTCAGGTTGAGGGCCAGGATCTTCTCGTTGAAGCGTGGCGAGACCGTGGCCGAGTCGGCCGGGGGCGCACCGCCGGCGTTGTTCACCAGCACGTCCAGGCGGCCGTTGGCCTCCACGGCCGCAGCGACCACTGCGTACACCTGATCCGGTTCGCGGACGTCGGCGGCCACGAACATGGCGCTCCTTGTCCCGTCGGTGGACGTCACGGGGGACTCCGGCGCATTGCGGGCACAGACGACGACGTCGGCGCCGGCATCCAGGAACGTCCCGGCGATGACCCTGCCCAGGCCCCTTGTCCCGCCGGTCACGATGATCGACCTTCCGGAGAAGTCGAGGGGATCGGTGGGGGACCGGCTGGGGCTCACGGACGGCACGCTACCCGTGGCACGGACCCACGTCCGTCCCGGTGCCGAGAAGGCCGAAGGGTGCTGCGACGTGACCGATTCCACTATCTGACGCACCGTCAGGACTAGCCGTCAGGTTCTACCTCGCCTACCGTCGGGGTCATGCCGGACAAGTTGATGACCGAAGACGAGGTGGTCGCGCAGCTCGAGAGCTCGATGACCATCGGCATCGGGGGCTGGGGCTCCCGACGCAAGCCCATGTCGCTGGTACGGGCCATTGCCCGTTCGGACCTCAGGGACCTGACAATCGTCAGCTACGGGGGGCCGGAGATCGGCATCCTGTGCGCCACCGGAAAGATCCGCCGGGCCGTCTACGGCTTCGTCTCCCTGGACTCGATCCCCCTCGAGCCCCACTTCCGACAGGCCCGCCAGCAGGGCGCCATCGAGTTCACCGAACTGGACGAGGGCGCCTTCTACCTGGGCCTGCTGGCCGCCGCCCACCGGATGCCGTTCTACCCGACCCGGGCCGGTCTGGGTAGCGACATGATGACCATGAACCCTGAGCTGAGGACCGTGGCCTCTCCATATCCCGCCGCTGACGGCGTGATGGAGGAGTTCGTGGCGATCCCGGCGCTGCGACTGGACGTCTCGCTCATACACATGAACCGGGCCGACAAGGGCGGGAACGGACAGTTCCTCGGGCCCGACCTCTACTTCGACGACCTGTTCACCAAGGCGGCCGATCGCACTTTCATGTCGTGTGAGAAGGTCGTGCCGACCGAATCGCTGCTGGACGAGGGGACGTTCCACACGCTGAAGATCCCCCGGCTCTTCGTGGACGGCGTGGTCGAGGCGCCACGCGGAGCCCACTTCACCGAGTGCCCCCCCGACTACGAACGCGACGAGGCGTTCCAGCGCGAGTACGCCGCGACGGCCCGTGACCCCGAAGCCTGGGCCGCATTCCTGGACCGGTTCGTGAACGCGCCCAGCCACGCCGAGTACCTGAAGCGGGTGGACGAGCGGACAGCCGAGCGCGACGCCGAGAGGGCCACGCCATGACCGCCGTGACCGATCCGGCCACGCTCGACGAGATCTGCGTCGTGGCCATTGCCGAGGCCTTCCGCGGAGACGGCGAGATCCTCTGCAATCCGATAGGCACCACGCCGATCATCGGCGGACGCCTGGCCCGCGCCACCTTCGAACCGGACATGGTCATGACCGACACGGTGGCCTTCCTGGCGGCCAACACCCTGCCGGTGGGGGATGCCGCTGCAGAGCGGATCATCGAGGCGTGGGTGCCCTACCGGGACATCTTCGACCTGCTCTGGTCCGGTCGACGCCACGTGGTGATGGGAGCCAGTCAGATCGACGCCAGCGGCAACCAGAACCTGGCTGCCATAGGGGACTGGCGCAGGCCCAAGGCCCAGTTGCTGGGCCTTCGTGGCGCCCCCGGGAACCTGGTCAACCATGTCACCAGCTACTGGGTGCCCAACCACTCGACCAGGACCTTCGTGCCGACCGTCGACGTCGTCTCGGGACCGGGTTACGACCGGGTGGCCGGCCTGTCGTCCACTGTGCGTGCCAACCACGAGATCCGCCGGGTTGTCTCGAACCTTGGCGTGTTCGACTTCGCCAACGACGAGCGTCGCATGCAGGTGGTCTCGGTCCATCCCGGTGTCACCCTCGACCAGGTCGCCGAGGCCACCGGGTTCGAGCTGGTGGTGGGCGACT
>Ga0302137_1000231_pt1 | contig 23441 bp, 20 predicted proteins | sample CBN3_SCM_MG_FD_203127 | JGI IMG/M metagenome (GOLD analysis project Ga0302137, IMG submission 203127) | Marine microbial communities from Western Arctic Ocean, Canada - CBN3_SCM | ecosystem: Environmental > Aquatic > Marine > Oceanic | place: Canada: Western Arctic Ocean | collected 2017-09-15 | reverse complement strand
GCCTACGCCGACTCCTCTCTAGCGAGAATAAGTGTTTCCTAACCATATTGGTGGCTGGGAAACACTTTTATAGGCATAGTGTTCTTTTTACTATGTGTTAATAATGGTTGAAGTTGGAGTCAAATTGATTCGATATGCTTAACTATATTATTCGACGTGTGATATTGAATGTCGGCGTAATTTATTTGGTCGGCAGTTTAATATTTGTTTTGGTTCGATTACTACCGGGCTCATTTGTGATCCAACGAGGTGGTTTGGACATTGGAGGTCTTACCCCAGAACGACTGGAACTTGCCAAAGCTGAGTTAGGTTTAGATAAGCCAGTTTTAGAGCAATACATGAGCTATTGGGCGGATTTACTACGTCTAGACTTTGGCTTTTCTTTTGAGACTCGCAACTCAGTGGCCAGTGAGTTGATACAAGCCTTCCCTTATAGCATGGAACTAGGGATAGGAATTCTAATAATTGGGCTGTCTATTTCTCTCCCTGTTGGAGTGATATCAGCAGTGAATCAAGATAAGTGGCAGGACTACCTTTTACGCGGATTTGCTATAGTTGCGTTGTCGTTTCCTGTGTTTTGGACAGCTGCTTTGGTGACTATTTTCAATCTTAATCTTGGAAGCCCATTGCGTCTCGAAGTTATAGCACAGCCGCATATGTGGGAGGACCCTTGGAAGGCATTGCAGTGGTACATCATACCTGCGACCTGCGGCGGAATAGCTGGGACAGCTTCGATTATGCGTGTTTTACGATCGGAGTTGCTAGAAGTATTGCGTCAGGATTACATTCGTACAGCTCGATCAAAAGGATTACAGGAGCGGACGATTCTTTTACGCCATGCCTTACAGAATGCGTTTTTGCCTGTATTAACTTTGATTGGTTTGACTCTTGCAAGCCTGATTACAGGTCAGATTGTACTAGAGAGCATGTTTAATATTCCAGGGATCGGACGAGAGCTCGTTGAAGCTGTATCACTTCGTGATTACAGCATGGTGCAGGGTATTACGTTGATGGTTGCATCATTTATTGTATTCACGAATTTGCTCGTTGATATATCTTATGGCTACCTTGACCCGAGAGTGAGGTTTGCATGAGTCAGTCCGCAGATCCATTGATTATTGATCCAGTTGCAGAGACGAGTGCGTTAGTTGCACCTTTTCGAAATCTTGTTCGTGGTTTAGGTTCTTTCTACCGAAAAAAACCGCTTGGCGCGATAGGTCTTACGATAATACTTGCCGTCTGCGTGCTAGCTATATTCGCCCCATTATTTTCTCGATACGATCCAAGTTTTATTTTTCAGACGGATAATCCGAATTATAAAACCAATCCATCGATCATGGATTTGGCGAAAGATTCCAACGCGGGCTCACCTATTATTGTGACGCAGCTAACTGATCCCGATTCTGAACACTGGTTTGGCACATCTCGAGCCGGTCATGATATTTATGCACGAATTATCTACGGGACACGTACTTCTTTGATGGTCGGGCTAATTGCTTCAACTATTGCCGTCGGTTTAGGGATTGTGATTGGTGGTGCGACGGGGTACTACTTGGGCTGGCTTGATTTACTTGTTCAAAGGCTTATAGACACTCTGCAAGCACTGCCGTCGCTTGTACTATTACTTCTCATCGGACAAACATTTGACGCTTCTTTACGGAATGTAATAATGACCATGGGTGTGATTGGTTTACCAATCACATCAAGACTTATCAGATCAGCGGTGCTTGCTATCCGTGCAAGTACGTTTGTGGAAGCTGCAACGGCTTTGGGTGCAAGCGATTCAAGAGTAATGTTTCGTCATGTTTTGCCGAATATAGGATCCGTCGTAATTATTAGTTTCACGATCGGAATAGGGGCATATATTTTGTTCGAGGCTACTCTTTCTTTCTTAGGCGTGGGGCCCTCAGGTGTTATTTCCTGGGGTCGTATGGTGAACGAAGGTCGGGCATCAATTGATATTCATCCATGGCTGACCGTATTCTCTGGCGCAGCTCTTTCATTGACTGTGGTGGCATTCAATTTATTTGGCGATGCTATCAGAGATGTACTCGATCCTCGACTTAGGGGATCTTGATTTTTGGAATTCAGTTCTGAAAAATATACTTTTCTAGACTGGAGTGGCGCCTTAAGGCAACTATCAACAAATTTTAGTCGAATTTCACCCACTTTTAAGACCGTATCGAGCTATTCTTGCTTTAGTTTGCTTACCGCTGTTTGAGCAGTATGAGTTCATCGATCTGTGTCAGGAGTCGGTGAGAATTCCGGCACAAGTGGACATTTCGGAAACTTGGTGATTTATCACGACTCAAAAATCGAAAGAGTTTGCTCCCTCAACCGATCCGGTAGATATCGATCAGGCAGGTAAATTTCCATATAAGTGGAGAGTGTTTGCGGCGGTCGGGCTGTCACTTTTTACGTCGGTAATGAGCTTTTCGATGACATTTGTAGTGCTCGGTGCAATAGCAGATGATTTCGATATTAGTTTGAGTACCGTAAGCTGGGTAGTAATAGTTCAGTCATTAGTGATTAGCGCTTTAATGATGCCGATGGGTCGCTTAGGGGACATCATTGGCCGTAAAAGGATTCACTTACTTGGTTTAATTTTTTTTGCATCAGGCGCTACACTCACCGCTTTCGCACCCACGTTTGGAATACTAATTATTTCACGAATCATCACGTCCATTGGTAATGCGATGGGGCAGTCCGTTGGGACTGCAATCGTTATCTCTGCATTCCCAAGCACGGAGCGAGGCAAAGCCATCGGAAGTCAAACAACCGCTGTAGCAATTGGAGGGGCATCTGGTCCAATTTTCGGAGGATTTGTTTTGCAATTCCTGCCGTGGGAGGCCTTATTTCTTATTCTGCTAATCCCGGTTGCGATAGCTTTTTTTGCTGCTCTATTTTTCTTGAAGTCAGACAGTCAATTGAAAATACCAGACTCAGTCCGGAGCCCATTTGACGGTGTCGGGGCCCTCATTTCAGCCGCGGCGATAGTACTTTTGGTTGTAGCTATTAATAATCCGTTCGGTTTTCAATGGATTTCAGCTGAAATGATGATTGCATTGGGACTCTTTTTGCTACTAGTAGTTGTTTTCATTATTTGGGAACTTCGCATCAAAGTACCAATGTTTCAGTTGCGGATGTTTTCCAGTGGTAATTTTAGTTTAGCCGTATTAACTAGGCTTCTTGGCTTTGGTGGGGCAACAGCAGTTCGATTTATCGTTCCAGTATTTTTGATTAGCCTGCTGCAACTGAATGAAGCAGTTGCAGGTGCAATATTACTTCTTACATCTTTAGGTATGGCTGTCGGGGCTCAAATTTCCGGTCGCATGAGCGATAAATTTGGTCCCAGACCGTTTGCTATTTCTGGATTTGTATTGGCTTTCATAACGACGCTTGCAATGGTTTTCGTTGGTCGTGACACGTCGCTCGTGTTGTTAGGCTTTATTTTGCTATTCAATGGCCTCTCGATGGGACTTTGGAATGTGACAAATAACACGGTTATTATCGGCTCAGTTCCTGATTCGGAATTAGGTGTGATTGGGGCCTTTACAAATCTAACTCGAAATTTAGGCAATGTGATAGGACAGGCTTTGTCTGCTTCAGTCGTGGCTGGAGTTATGTTAAGCAGTGGATTTGATGTACCACTTAATGAGATCGGGAATAATTTGGCAGCAGGTGATTCGTTTATTACGGGTACAAGAGTCGCCTATCTGCTCGTGTCAGGGGTCACCTTTATTAGTTTAATACTCGCGATTTTTACCAAATCGAGCGTGAGTCGGCCAGATACAGAAAATCACATTTCTCCGACGAATACCAGGTCATTACCAGTCGTTGATGAGAGTAAACAATCGAGCCAAAGACGAGTCGCTCGGATTGTAGCTGAGCAGCCATCATCGTCACATTCCCGCGTGAATCGTGCGGAGGAGGTGACCGATGAGAATTTACCACCAGGAACTCAGGATACATCTCGCTCGGTCGTTAAACTGCTTGTAATTATTGTGTCAGTGATCTTAGGGTTCTTCGCATTGATTAAATTATTTCAGGCTGACGATCAACAAGTTGACTAATTATTATTTTCTTTATTAAGTTCGAGGTGAGGTGGCTTGCTTAGGATCCAGCCTAGTCCACCGAACACCAGCATTGTGGCTGCGATTGCAAGCCACGTTGTAGTGTCATCGGTTGCACCGTATAGCCACGTAAAGGCTAGGGTTGCTACCGCAGCTACTGCGACTGAGACAGATACTAGCAATCCCTGTGCTGATGCCTGTCGTTCTTCCGATACAGCCTCAGATACCATCATCGGGGTGGCTGTGAAGCCCATGCCCTCAAAGCAGGCGTCCACAAATGTTATTGCAATGAGTGGTATTAACCCAGGGATAAAACCAAATGAGATGGCGATAAGAGAGCATCCAATGATTAGTCCCATAGACCATAATCGTGACCCGTATTTTTGCGCCATTGTGCCGCCAATCGGTGCGAGAAACGCTATAGGGAAACAGATGAGGGTGAGTGCCAGGCCGATTTGCCATTGCTCAGCTCCACGGGCATCGAGTTCCATCACCCATACGGGTTCGAAAGCGCCGATGAACACCCAATAAGCCGCAACCATGCAGAGCGCGCCCAATACCTTTCGTTCCTTGAGTAGCAATATCGGATTTTCATAACGTGCTCGTCGTCTTCCCTGGTCGGCCTGCGCTCGCCAGATTGTTGGCAGTATACAAATCAGAACCACAGCGATGGCAAGGAAGGGTGTATGAAAGTTGCCAATGAGATTGAATACGATGGCTATTACTGGTCCTACTACAAAACCAGCTACATCGGCGGTACCAATTCTTCCAAGATTTCGACCGAAATTGTCCGGGTCGCTGAGAATAATGGTTCTTCGGACAGCCGGAGCGGCTGCTCCAAGAGCAAATCCGAGTACAGCTCGCCCGAGGATAAATTGCCAAAGCTCGTTACCAACGCCGAGAATCAACAGAGCGGCTGCACCTAACAAGACCCCAAATCTAAGTAATAGTGGAGCTTGCCCACGATCGGCAAGAGGTGCGAGGACTATGCTGGAAACAAATGAAGCAGCGTAGCCGCAAGAAATAATAACTCCGATCTCAAAGCTGGAGAATCCCAATTCGTTTTTGAATTCAGCGACAAGGGCAAAGACACTAGCCAGTGCAGAGGCCATAGCGAACGTTGTTAGATAGTAGGGGATTAAATTTCTTGTTTGGGTGGAAATAACTGATTTTGTCATGGATCGCATTTCTCGGGATAAATTGATGTAGCTTGAATGCTCTATTTCAAAGCCTATCTTGTCGACTTACTACGGAGTAACTTATTGGGAGGTTGATCTATTAGGGAGAGTGTCACAGTGAATACCATCGATTCAGGATTGGAGCGGCAACGCGTAACCCGACTACGTGATCATCTAACTTGGGAGCTGAATTATGATTCCAGTGAATTGCTTCACGCAGAATTTGATTGTGACATCTGTGCGACACTAATCAACTACGTGAGAAATTTTGAGAAGGCCTATGAGTCTGGAACTGGCCATTCGAAGACCTTCGAGGAGGTCGTCGATAAATCTGAAGAATCTGCAGTTTAGATAAGTCTTGGAGTAATCGTATGCCAGAGAGAACAGTCACCGGAGTTACGTTAGGTGACCCGTCAGGAGTTGGCCCCGAGGTTGTTGTTAAGGCCTTTGCGGACCCAGTTTTACACGAAGAGTCAAAATTATTTGTAATCGGAGCGATTGAGCCCATTCAGCGAGCGATCGAGCAGGTTGGGCTGAGTCAAAGTGTGCGATCTATAAAAACACCTTCAGATGCCAATAGTTCCAGTGATTTTATTGATGTTTTCGAGTTAGATGACATTCAAGACACAGATTTTCCGATGGGGGTGTTATCAGAAAAATCTGCGCGAGCCTCCCATGCTTGGGTAGAGGCTGCGATTCAGTTAGCACTTGCGGGCTCAGTTGACGCAATTACAACAGCACCCGTGAATAAGGAAGCATGGCGCCTAGCCGGTTTTTCTGACAAGGGACACCAGGAGGTGCTCCAACGGTTAACGGGCGCTGATTACGTTGCCACGATGCTCGTCAGCGGTTCTCTTCGATGTATGCATCTTTCAACACATTTATCTTTGTCAGAGGCTTGTGATTATGTTACGAAAGAAAACGTTCTTCGAGCGATTAATCTTACGCATGAGTATTTCATTCGGTGGGGAGTTACAGCGCCTCGGATTGGAGTAGCTGCATTAAATCCTCATGCGAGTGACGGGGGATTGATCGGCCAAACGGAAGAAGAGGAGATATTACCCGCAGTAGTAACGGCGCGAGCGGCTGGAATAGACGCGATTGGGCCAGTACCAGCAGATACCGTATTTAATCAGGCAATCGATGGTCGATACGATGTTGTGTTGGTGATGTATCACGATCAGGGTCATATCCCAATTAAGGTGTACGGCTTTGAGAATAGTATCACTGTTAATTTAGGTATACCCATCTTGAGAACTTCCGTGGATCACGGAACTGCTTTTGATATTGTAGGTAAAAACCAAGCGCAGTCGGTCAGCATGGTCGAGGCCATTAAGTTGGCACGATCACTGAGCTCGGGTCAACATTTATAAGTACCGATTTCTTAGTCAGAATTCAGATAAGATTTGATGGCATCGGGATCAAGTATTGGGTAGACCTCGAATTCGGCCGGCATTATTTCTGCCCATTCGTTCAGGAGCCCATGCAACATTTCATTCGAGTCGACGTCAAAAATTGCTACGCCGCCTCTTCCCGCACGAGCATACATGGATTGCGCATTACCAATGTCCATCTGATTTTGTGCCCATTCCCAATACTGTTTGCGATATTGCTTCACCTCAGATGGGCGAGTTGGGTGAGGTGTACTTACAACTAAGAACAACATAGAGAGACCTTTCTAATAGCCAGTGCCAATTTGTGCCAAGATTCTAATAAATTTAATGCTAAAAAGATGTAACAGATAGATTGGCAGTAGCTTCACCAATACAGTCATGCAAAAATGTCATAGACTCTGCGAAAGGAGCTGCAGATGATTACTCCAGTCGAATCATATCTCATGACATTTGTACCTCTACTAATGGCGATATTAGTCTGGTTTCGTATGCGGACGACAGGAGGCAGACTAGCTGTGCCTGCAGCATTAGGCACAATGTTAATAAGTCATGTGATTTTTAGATTACTATTTTCCTAGGCTGGTAATTATTCGTTCTGGTCATTTTTCTTTTTCCAGAACCAGTCGAGCACAAATATCCAAGCGATTACTAGAGGTATTCCGATTAGCATTGTGCTTGATTTTACTGCCGGTGAAGAGGATTCGATGGGTTGTTTAATTCCAGCTTCAGACTGTTGAATTGAAGCCGGATTCTGGAAAACTGGTAACTTTGTCGGCGAAGTTGACTTTGTGATTAGCGTTGTGACTAATCCAGCTGCAGACAATGCGGCAGCAAGCCAGAACGCTATTTTCCAACCATTGATGAAGGCATCGCCTGAGCCTTCAGTATCTGCAATTTCACTGAGAGGTATGTCAAAACCCTTTGCCATCATGACGCTTACGACGATTGCTGTCACAACAGCTTGCCCCGTCACATTGCCCACGTTTCGAGTGAGATTACTGAATGCACCCCCAATTCCCAAGCTTGATTGAGGAAGCGAGCCCATTAGTAGAGCTTGATTTGGGACATTCCAAAAGCCCAACGCGAGACCGTGAACTACGAGTGCTGCCATGAGAAACCAGAGTGACCCAGTAGTGGTGATGAAAGACATCCCCAGGGTACTGATTACTAGCAGACTGAATCCAAAAACCGCAAAGGGTTTGGGGCGAAATCGATCAGAGAGCCTACCTGCAGTTGTGGACGCGATGGCCATACCCAGGAAGTTCAGCACAAGTATCAGACCAGCAGATCCTGCTGATAAACCTTTTACGCTTATAAGTAATATCGGAGGTAGTAATTGGATATTTGTCGCAGCCATAAAGCCGAGGGCTCGTGCACCAACTGAGGTGGCGAAAGTTCGATTACGAAAAATGCGTAGTTCCAGCATGGGTGACGATGAACGCAGTTCCCAAAAGCAGAATGCTGCAAAGAGTAGAGCCACGGCAGCTAAGCCTCCTATAAATGGAAAGGAGAGAAACGATAAATTGAACGGATTATTAATTATGGTTATAAGAATGATCACCGCTGGCGCTGAAAGCAGTGCTCCACCCCAATCAAATGTCCGAGCAATCTTAGTTTGTCGATGTTTTAGAACAGAGTTATCTATGAGTACAAGTGCAGCCACCATGGTGATGAGACTCAGTGGCACTAGAAGCAAGAACATTGCTTCCCAAGGAAGAATTTGCAGAGTGAATCCCGCAACTAATGGACCACAGCAACCACCTATAGCAACGGCAGTACTTTGGCTTCCAATTGCTTTCCCTTGCTCTTCAGGTGGGAACGAGGCGATTGCAAGAGCCGTCTGAGTAGATTGAATCATTGAATTACCGACAGACATTATTAGTCGCGCACCAATGAGAGCTATGAATGAGGGTGCAAAAGCAGTTGAAAGCGCTCCTACCGCAAAGAGACCAAGTCCAATGACGTGTATTGGTTTCCAGCCAAAAATATCACCGACTCGTCCCATCGGCATAATTAATGAACTTAAGACAAGTGATTCGATTATTACTACCCAAGAAACGGCCTTGAGAGTAACACTGAAGTCGTCAGCAATAGCTGAAAGTGCCACAAACACCATTGTCATACTGAGAACAGTCGTAAAAAGTGATAATCCTATGGGAAAAAAAGATCTCCATTTTTTTGAGTAATCGGGCGCCTCAATAGCGGTCAAGGTGTTTTCCATTAGCGGTGACTACATCCCAGTTTCTTGGAAATCAGCGAGGTCGTCTTGGAATGAGTGTTGGCGTGTTTGTTTTGTATTTTTGATAGGCTTCATCGGTACCCCATTTCTGATCAGATGCTTTTTCAAGTTTTATGACACCTGAGACTTTGGTAAGCATAATAATCACGTAGGGGACCGATAAAACCGTGACGTATTGCCATCCGATCAGGGTAGGCAGCGCGATTATCAGAACACCTATCCAAAGTATGATTTCGCCGAAATAGTTTGGATGCCGAGACCAAGCCCAAAGTCCGCTGCTAATAAATCGGCTCTTATTTTCTGTGGTCTTTCGAAATTTTCGCTTTTGCCGATCAGCAATAACTTCAATACAGAAACCAATCAGCCAAATGACAAGACCAAGCAAGGTCATAATTTCAATTTCACCGTTAATATTTTGTGACCCTATTGCAGTGAATGCAACGACCGGAGTAATGAAGGCCCAAAAACCTTGAAAGGTCCAATAGAATAAAAATTTTGTCTTATCAGGAATTACCTCAGTGAATCTTTTATCATGACCATCCTCTCTGATACGTAAAAAAAGAAATGAAGATAGTCGAATCGCCCAAATAGCAATCAAAATAGCTAGTAAATAGGAGATTATCGTGCGGTTTTCTGTGAGTAAAAGAATAACTGCGGTAAGAGAGAGAAATGTCAGTCCTCCAGTCAGATCGAAGTATTTTTCAGTCTTGTACAAATAGGAGGGGATAAAAACTAACCACTGAATTGCAAAAGATATCATCATGCAAAGGAAGATCAAAGGTAGGTCACCGACTAGAGCAACGCCGACGGATTCTCCTCGGCTTGCCGCGAAGGCCACCAACGCAGCAACAATCACAAGACTCGAACTACTTAATATGGCTCTCGTATCAGAATTGCGCATTCCATCACCTTCTTTCATACGCGATGCCTTACCCAAATCATAGAGTAAGCAGTCCCTAGGTATTTATTTTCCAGCGGAGCTAATTCTTGTGATTTTCTTATGCAAATATGATTAGATGGAGTGATAAGCAACACAATAATTCCAGTAGAGCAGAACCTTACTGTGAATTAAGGAAATGGCATGATGAGAATAATTTTTGTTTTCGGGCTGTTAATAATGTCCATGTCGTGTAATACCGTAACCGGTGAGAGCCATAATCACGATGATCATGAGCATTTAGTTACGGCCACATCTACAGCGACGGCCACATCGATGGTAACAAACACATCGGTGGCAACAAACACACCCGTGGCAACAAACACACCCGTGGCAACAAGTGCACCCGTGGCAGCAAACACACCCGTGGCAACAAGTACACCCGTGGCAGCAAACACACCCGTGGCAACAAGTACACCCGTGGCAACAAGTACACCCGTGGCAACAGCGTCGGGAATACCTCAAGAGTCCGATCTGTTTCTGGCTGGTGCGAAAGGTAGAACCTCAGAGGAAACACTAGCTGTTCGACTTGATATTTGGCTTTGTCAAGAAGATTTATATGTGTCCGACTTAACACCGAGAGGGTCTACTAATCTACGCTGTACTGTAAGTGTGAATATCCTAGAAGACACCATAATTATCAGTGCTACTGGTATTCCAAATCATGATTTTGAATCCACGAATGGTTGTTGTGCAACTGAGCAGCAAGAATTGTGGTATTTGCCTCGATTTCCGTCAGATGCTATTAATCAAGATTATGAGTATGCGCCTGTCAGAGGGGCCACGGCATTTACTGTCACAGGGGTAGCAATATATGGTCCCGAAGATGGTCCGGGCGGTGATGCAGTTGCTCATGAGTTGGGTCTGTACGAGGAAGATAGACAGCCAATTGACTTAGGGGTTTGTGGAGGACACTCGGGTCCTGGTGGTCAATATCATTATCATTATGATGCAAATTGCATACACTGGCACGCAGAGACCTCTAGTACTAATTATATGTTTGAAGATGTTGATTCATCTGTTCATTCGGCTATTCTTGGTTTTGCTTTTGATGGATATGCGATTTACGGCAGCTATGGCTGGGATATGAATTTCGAAGTCAAAGAAATGAAAAGTAGTTATCAGCTTATCGATGGTGCTACGGGCTACGATGGAATTAGTGATTACGTTTATGTGGCTGGGTTAGGTGATCTAGATCAGTGTAACGGTCACATTACCTCAACTCCTCATTCAGTTGAACCTGTGTACCATTATCATTCAACGATGCACAACGGAGCGAATTCTCATGGATTTCCTTATTTTCCTCTTTGCTATCACGCTATCCCAGATTCTAGAAATATAGGTGATATGGGTGGAACTGGCGGAGGCGGAGCTCCACCTAGTGGCAGGCCTACGAACTCAGGGAATCATCGACGTGGCTTCTAAATTGGCTTTATCTACATGAGAATACGGAGATATGCTAGGTATTTAACATACACTAATTTGTTTAGCAGTTAACTTATGTACACTGGTGAATGCCAGACATTAACTTTCGTAGGTCTTGCATTCGGAGTTAAAATAAACCATCCCTTTCAGTAATCCCTCAATTGCTGAAATATACGGGATAAACCGAAACAAGGCCTACGAAAGTATTAATTTTTTTAGATGACTCCAAGAAATTGACGCCAAGACATGAGCCAATCCTCGCCATTTCGTGCGACGGCCCAGATGGCTTGCACTCGATCGCCGAGTTCTTGTTCAGTGGTCCGTAGTTGGATAGTAAGTAGATAGACATTCAAGTCACCCGTTGAGGAAATAACGATTGAATGAGTAATTTCAGCCCCACCAAAATTTGGATGATTCCATATCGGAAAATCTAAGACATCGTTCGATGTCTCGTACCAATCTTTCGTACCGAATTCATCAATGTGTACGAACGGGTATTCCGATCCCATTCGTAGGTCCTGCAAGTTTTTCTCTGAAATTGCTTTCATATGTGAATTTAGTGCGGCCATCGGTGTTTCTGCCATAAATGCTCCTGCCATCTTTGAGTACACTTACTCGCAACCTGTTTATTAATTAGTCCGAGTTAATTTTTTAATGATATCTTGAACTTTCAGCGATAAGAAGATACATTCTAGCGAATTAGAATTTAACGTGAAGATAGGAAATTGCTTGAAAGTTGCATACATACTAAATACCCCAAATGCTGCTAATCACAAGGTTGGTGACATGATCTTGCCTCAACTGGAATCAGATTCTCATGGTGCAGATGTGCTGGGAATATTTTTCTTTGATGACAATGTTTTCATGCTGCGGTCAGGGGATCCAAAGGGAGAGCGGCTCGCAAAGATTGCGAAGGAAAAAGGAATGCTCCTTATGATGTGTGATCAGTGCGCAATTGAAAGAGGCCTAGCTACAGGCGAGGCGGGCAATGCTGTACCGAATGACGTTGTAGATGGCGTAGCAGTCGGTTGTTTTCCGGACCTATATGCGGCACTAGAACCTAACCCGCCAGATCAAGTGATATCGTTGTAGCGTATGATAGAGAGCCCTATAACAGTTCAACAAAAAGAGGCGACACTCCTAATAACGATGAATCGTCCGGAGCGTTTGAATGCCTTAACCGATGAGATGCGTGTCATCCTGAGAGACACACTTCGGGCTACGAGAGATAATGCAAGCATACGTGCCGTTGTGTTAACTGGGGAAGGTCGAGCATTTTGTTCCGGTGCTGATTTGAGCGCACCTCGACCTGAGGTAACGCCTGAGGCCACGGTGGATCGCCCGCCCCCTCGATATAAATGGCTTAAGTATTTTCACGAGTTACCGGTACCGGTTATTGCTGCCGTCAACGGCCCAGCGGTAGGCGCTGGATTTGGATTGGCTCTCGCGTGCGATCAACGCGTTATGGGTAAAAATGCGTTCTTTTTTCCTGCATTTTCTGAACGAGGCTTAGCTGCAGATAACGGGGTTAGTTGGATGTTACCAAGATTAGTTGGGCCGGCTCAATCAATGAGGTGGTTATGGAATGCTGACCGTATAGGATCCGAGGAATCTTTGAAGTATGGTTTGGCTGATAGTGTTGTCGATGATAGTGACGTGCTTACAGAAGCGCTAGCGTTAGCTGCCAAGTGGGCGAATGGCCCAACGGTGGCATACGGCTTAATAAAAGAACAGGTATATGGAGCGCTTGTCGGCACCTATGAGAATCAGTTAATCACGGAAGAATTACATCTTGCAAAAACGCGTGCCTCACTCGATGCGGCCGAGGGTGTAGCCGCATTTAGAGAAAAGCGAGCGGCAAAATTTGTGGGCCGTTAGTTTTAGTCTAGACACCTAATTTAATGCTTAGCCGCATACGCGATCGTGTATTCAATCAGACTTTTGATATTTTTGAAATTGGCTCTTTTAGGAGACTTTGGTCGAGCGCTGTTTTGTTTTCGATGGGTCAATGGCTCGACAGAACTATAGTCGGTTGGCTTGTTCTTGATATGACTGGGTCAGCATTTTTGACTGGTTTAGTTTGGGCTGTTCGTTTTTGTCCGAATCTATTGTTTGGACCGGTGATGGGAGTAATTTCGGATCGATATCCTCGGGGTCGTACGCTTTCTATCAATGCTGGCGTCCGAGCGATCGCTATGTTAATCACGGGCATGCTTTTTTTTGTAGGGCAGGAATCACTTCTTGCACTTTTGATACTTGCTTTGATTGGAGGTACAAGTACCACGCTTCAAATGGCCGTCTTACAGCCTTTGGCCGCTGAGGTGGTAGGAGATTCCAGGCTATCAAATGGTGTAACGATCACATCCTTGGGTCAAAGAGCAGTTGGCGCACTTGGCGCACTTCTGGGAGGCGTATTACTTGCTACTATCAGTCCTGCTTGGATTTTTGTATTTGCCGCACTGCCATTGTTAGCATCCGCCGGAGTTTTTCTTACGATATCTCCCAATTTTTCAAGAGAGATGAAGGTGAGTTCTTTCCTTTCGGACATGCTCGAGGGACTGGACGTGATTCGAGGCCGTCGAGCCGTACTTGCACTGCTAGTGCTTATGGCTTTTACCGAAATGTTTGGGTTTTCGTTTAACGGTTTCTTGCCGGTAGTTGCCGAAGATCTTTTGCAGATTGGCCCTGAAGGCCTAGGATTATTAACGTCTGCAACCGCGGTGGGGGGATTTTTTGGCGTTTTAGGACTAACTCTTTATCGTGGCGCGATTAGGCGAGGGTTACTTCTACTTGGTATTATTGCTAGTTTCGGTGTACTGGAAATAGTACTTGGCCTATCGAACAATCTGGGGATTTCATGGGTGCTACTTGCCTGTTTGGGCGCTATGGGAGCATTAGTTGACTCGCTCCAGTGGATTCTGTTACAGACTGCTGTGCCATCAGATATGCGTGGGCGAGTTATGGGTTGGTGGAATGTGGCCATAGGATGTGGTTGGATAGGGACCATAATTCTTGGAATAATCGCTGATACCTACGGTATACAAACATCTCTTTCAATGGCTGGCGCAATTTTGCTCTTAGTAGCATTTTCAGGATTAACTATTTCAAGTCAGGTACGCAGAATATAATTTTTGTTAGTGATGCAGGCTGCGTGCCAATGTAATTGGTAATTGCCACTGTAAAATTACAGGAGGAAGGCTACACACGCGATAATATTTATTACTCATACTGTCGGATAATATTTTTTTCGATGAGGTGATCTATTTCCTCATCAACATAACCAAGGCTCACTAATACTTCCCTCGTGTGTTCACCCAAACTAGGGGAGGAGGAATTAGGAAATACGGGGGTTTTTTCCATTTGTATTGCGGGGCCATAGGTTTTATATTTCCCAAGCATCTTGTGTTCTAATTCAAGGATGAAGTTATTATCGGCAATTTGCTGCTCGTCGAACACTTGATGAGGAAAATTGAATGGTCCGCTTGGAACTCCATTTTTTCTGAATAATTCTATCCAATGTTGAGCGACTTTTCCTCGAATAATATCTTCGCATTGTCGAGTAAAGCTGACTAGCTGGTCATAATCATCAGGATTACTCATATTAAATTCACTGGTTCTTGGATCGGTGACACCAAGAACTGAACAAAATTTAGTTCGGAGATTATGGCTGAGCGCACCTACTGAAAAAAACTGATCAGTAGCTCGATAGTATCGAAAGTAAGTGTTCGTGGCGAGGCCTCCACCAGGATTTGTTATCGCTGTGTAAACATCACGTTGCTGTTCAAAGGTCTTTCCGTCATGTTGAGCATCTGACAGTGCTTCGGCAGCTGAATCCCATACGTCAGGATCTGTAGCAGCAAACCAATGAATTCTATTTCCCGCGAGTATGAGTGACGTTTGTAAAAGACTGGTGCTGACTTTTTGCCCCTCACCTGTGAGGTCACGATGTCGGAGTGCGGTTATTACTGCTAGAGCCGATGCTAATCCGGTTGCCATGTCAGCAACCGCTGGAGTTAAGACACTTGGGATTCCATTAACATCTCGTGCCATCACTGAAGCTAATCCTGACATTCCTTGTGCAACAACGTCATAACCACCTTCTTGCCCGTAAGGTCCTGATCGCCCATATGGCGCATGCTCTAAAAATACAATCCGTTCATTCCACTTTTTGACGTCTTCATATTCGAGTCCAAACTTCGTTAGGTCAGATAATTTCAGAGACATTAAGATGATGTCGGCTTGTTCGACAAGTCGCTTGATGATTTGTCTTGATTCGGGAGCTGCAAGGTCGAGAGCAATACCTTTCTTGCCTCTGTTCATTGTTGTAAATCCCTTGCTCTCATCGGGTATTATTGGTCCGATTCCATATCGATGGGGATCGCCAGTCAGAGGTTCTACTTTAATAACATCAGCACCCATATCGGCGAGGTGAACACCGCAGGATGGAATGGCAAGTATTGAGGCGAATTCCAGTACCGTTGTTCCTGATAGTGGACGGTGCGCAGGGTTGTGTTCGTTCATTTAGACAACTTTCCTTGGAGCCGATACCATCCTACTTGAAGTGATGAGATCAGGTCGATCTATTCAGGAGAATTTACCGTGAAAAGCATAAATAAATGAAGAAGTTGCTGTTTTACCGCAGCCCATTATGTGCGCTATTTCTGATTACAGTACTTGGTGCCTGTCTTCGATTTTATAATTTGGAAAGCCTCGGACTTGGAAATTTATTTTATGCAGCGACGATTCGCTCTATGGGAGAGTCTCTCCATAATTTTTTTTATGCGGCGTTCGATCCTGAGGGGACTATAAGTGTTGATAAACCGCCATTAGCTTTATGGCTTCAGGTGATATCAACTAAATTGTTTGGTTTTAATGCTTATGGATTAATAGGTCCAATGGTACTGGCTAGCACGCTCTCAATTCCGATTACTTTTTTTGCGTCACGAAGAGATCTTGGTATAACTGTCGGTCTTGCGTCAGCTTTTGTAATCGCTATTTTCCCGGAATCAATTGCTACTTCACGAGATTCAACTATGGACGGACTCCTTATGTTGGGCACCGTTTTTTCAGCTTGGATTCTAATTACTGCGGTTGAAAAGCACCCGAGACTGATTTTGGTGTGGGGTTTAATAATGGGACTTTTATTTAATATCAAGTTTTTCGAAGGCTTCGTATTATTACCTGCCGCAGCAATCTATATTTTGGTTAGGTGGCATGAGGACATTCGCGAAAAAGCGTGTTTGATTATTTTATCTGGATTGATTTTGTTAGGAACAGCACTATCTTGGATAGTCTGGGTTGATTTTCTAGCGCCTGGTTCTCACCCTCAGATAATGAATGACCCAAACGGGAGCGCTCTCAGTTTAGCGTTTTTATACAATGGAATTGAACGAATACTTCCGACAGATGTCACTATTTTCCAACCTATTCTGAAACCGTCTGGTGGATCTGTATCACTCGACACATGGGCCAGACTCTGGGGCGTTGGAGACAGAGGACTCTTTCGCCTGTTTACTGGAGCCAATGCCTCACTAATCGGATTTTCAATAATTCTTGGATTTATTGGACTTGTTTTATCTTTGATTCAATACAAGAAATTGTTTTCGGGCCCAGGCATATTTTGGGCTGTATGGTTTTTGACGGGCGTTCTATTGTTTAGCTTTTCTAACAGAGCACCCATGCACTATATCGAGTCGTTTGCACCAGCTATTGCAGTAATGGCAGGCTATGGTTTGGTAAATTTCCGAACCGTTAGCGGTCGTATGTATAAGTATGTCAGCCCCATCGTCGCCCTTGCAGCACTTGGATATATTTGGATGATTACCGCTGAATACCCAGGTCTGCGGTTTACAATTTATTTCGTGGCTCCAGTAGTATTTTGTATCGGTTGTATCGAATATATAGGGATGTTGCGTTCATGGCCGAGGCATAGTGTTCCAAAAATCTTAGGGTTGCTACTGTTTCCACTACTTGTTTCCTTATGGATTATTTCATTTTCACCACGGTCACAAATTACTATTCCTAATCCGGTCATATTCGCATCAGCCGATTATCAAGGAAAAGAACTGACGCCTGATACGCTGGCAAGCTGGCGACGTGTTCCCGCGGAACAACTAATTTCAATGCTCCCCGCTCAAGGCGATTCGAAATACAGATTCGGGATTGACGGAATAAACAACGCGGGTGAGGCAATTGCCTTTACTGGTTCATCGATTTTACCAGTGTGGAATGAATATTGGCGGGAGTTGATGATAAACGATGCTAGTTTAAGGGCGTTACTTTCAAACGGAGATTTACCATATATCCTAATGTCACAAAGCCGATTTGGACTCGGACTCCTGAATGATTTAACAACGATAACTGATGACTATTGCACGCGCGATCCAGGGTTTATGAAAATTCGAGGTTGGATCGTATTGAAATGCAACTGAGTGGGGGTTAGGAAGTTCCACGAAGTCGCGGGTCCAGTTTATCTCGAAGCGAATCTCCGAACATATTGAACGACCAGACTGTCAGGAAAATAAATAAACCGGGGAAGAACGCAAGATGGGGATATCTAGCTAACTCTTCTCGCGCATCATTGAGCTCACGCCCCCACGAAGGATTTGGGGGTTGGACTCCATATCCCAAGAACGAGAGTACGGATTCAAGAAGCACCGCAGATCCCACGAAAAGTGATGCTGAAACGATTACGTACTGAAATAAATTCGGAAGAATATGTTGACGCATTATGCGTGTATTGGTAGCACCGAGCGAAACAGCTGCCTCTACATAGGTTTCCTCTCGAAGTGCAAGAGCAACTCCTCGGACTGTTCGAGAGCTTTGAAATCCAGTATCAATGGACACACAAATCACTATTATCAGCATGTCTGATGACAACGGGCCAAAATCTGGAATTTTTGATTCAAACGCAACGACAGCTATTATCAGAAATAAGATGGTAGGTATAGATTGAAAGACTTCAACGAATCGCTGAAGAATTGCATCGGTCCAACCGCCCAGAAATGCTGATGTAATTCCCAAAGTTGTGGATAGGGTTTTTCCCAGTAATACTGCTCCGAAGCCTATGATAATCGCTGTACGCGCGCCGTAGATAAGTCGTGCATACATATCACGGCCGAGACCATTAGTTCCAAACCAAGCCGTACTATTTGGGCTAAGAAACCTGTCTTTTATATGAACGCCGATGACATAGTCAGATGTCTGCGTTTCGAGTGGAGTGAAGAGTTGTGGGGCGATGGCCATTAGCACCAACAGTGTTATCAATACGCCGCCGATAGCGCCCAGCGGGTATCTTTTAATAAACCGGCCGCAGCTCTTGGAAATCGTAACTAAGTGTGGTGGGTTTTCGTGTCTATTCAGGTACAGAGCCGATTTGCGACTCTGATTTCCACTCATTCTAGAAGAAACTGGCGAATATCGTTGATATCACTTTCAGTGAAGCCCAGTTTTTTAATATATGTTTCCGCGTCGCCATAATTTTTGTGGAGTAGAGAAAGAAAGTCATCCATATACGTCCGGGGAGTGAGCATTCTTTCGATAGCTTCTTCGCGTGTTCCTTCAAGTTCTCGGCCACCCTCGACCAGATAATCATAAAGTCGATCAGCACTTCTGCTGCTCAGTGCATAGTCTTCAGCAATAGTGTCAGTATCAACACCGAGTAAGTCCAAGAGTAACGCAGCTGTTACTCCGGTCCGGTCTTTTCCGGCGGTGCAGTGTGCCAAAATGGGATAAGACTCAGGATCTAGAACGACGCTGATGACTTCTCGCCACATAGTTTCCCCTCGCTCAAGAAGCGAAAAGTAGCGTGGCCCTGATTGTCCAACACCATACGCAACGTCAAGCGCAGCTGTATTAGATTTCATATTTTGAGAATCATCGATGACTGAAAGGTGATATCTATTATCCACTAGCGGAATAAGTGCGCCTCTGGTTGGTCTCAATTCATCCGGATGCCGGAGGTCTATAACCGTCCGAATCGAGAATTGTTTTTGCAGGCTTCGAGCTTCGTCAGCTTCAATAAGATCTGGTGATCCACATCGAAATAAAAGATTTGATTTGATCTGATGACCTGTCGCAGTCGTGTATCCCCCGAAATCTCGGAAGTTGAATGTTCCCTGAGTTTCGATCATTTGCGGCATATTTTTCTCTTTTGCTGTCAGATTTCGTTCTTGTTAATCGACTTTTTTTATCAGCAAAATCTTTATGGGAAAGAGGAGCTGAGAAATGCCCAACTCCCCTTTCTGTAAGCTCCGCTAAGGAAAGCAGTGTTGGCTACTTATTTTTATCCCCGCGCCGAGACTATCACAAAGATATCAATGTTTTTGCTTGAGTTGAAGCCTTGAGGACTCGTAACTTAGGACACTAGATCGTTGATTGGGATATGGCATCTAATAATATGGTCGGGCGAATTCCCTGACTGGGCAGGTGGTTCTATTTCATCGCATCGCTCATCAATTTTTCTATGGCATCGGTCGGCGAAAAAACATCCAGTAAAGCGATCTCGCATGGTGGGTACTGCGCCATCCAGTCTAATTATACTGGGTGTAGCATCGGGGTCAGGCTCAGGTGCCGCAGATAATAATGCTTCCGTGTAAGGGTGAGATGGTGAAGATAGGACATCATCAGCCGGTCCCTGCTCAGCCACATGTCCCGCGTACATGACCATAATGTCATCGGACACGTACCTGACTACCCCTAGGTCATGGGATATAAATACAAAACTAGTTTCATTTTCCTGTTGATTATGAAGCAGTAAATTGAGCACTTGTGCCTGCACAGACACGTCCAAAGCGGAGACAGCTTCATCAGCCAGAATTGCTTTAGGATTTGCAGCAAATGCGGATGCCAGTGCAACTCGTTGCTGCTCCCCACCAGATAATTCACTAGGGATGCGCTCGATGTAGTCTGGATTAAGACCAACTGCCTCTAATAAAGCTCGAGCTTCATCATAGGCGCCTTGATTATCTAGGTTCCCAAAGAGCTTCAATGATCTGGTAATGGCATGTTTTATAGGCAATTTGGGATTGAGTGACGCAGTTGGGTTCTGAAAAACCATCCGTAAGTCTGCACGTTGGTCGCTGCTGCGATTTGCAGAATCAGTCTCGAGTTCATCTCCATTTAGAAGCATCGTTCCTGAAGATTTTTGAGTCAGTCCTATAAGAGCACGCGCAGTTGTCGACTTGCCTGAGCCGCTCTCGCCGACAATTCCTAAAGTCCTTGATTTCTTGACCTTAAAGTTGGCGTCAACTACGGCACGGACCGGCGCTTGTGCCTCATCTCCGAACAGGATGTATTTTTTTCCTTGTCGCGAACGATATCGAACGTTCAGATCATTTGCTTCAATAACGACAGAATCGTCGTCACTTTCGAAATCGCGCCGAGGTTTTAATTCTCCCCATATATCTGCCGTAACATCATCAGGAAAAAAACATCGCACCCGATGGCCATCAATATCAGTTACTTCGGGAGCTTTTTGGGTGCATTCATCCCGTGAAATCGGGCACCTCGGGGCAAACAGGCATTCGTTGCCTGCTTCAAGTCGAGCTTCAAAAACCGATCCGGGAATACTTTTTAGTCGAGGCGTAATACCGAGCTCGTTTGCAGGCTTTGGCACGCACGAAAGTAATCCCGCAGTATATGGATGTCGCGGGGAGTTAAAGATGTCTCTTACTTCAGCATCTTCGACAGTTTGTGACGCATACATTACTGTTACGCGATCAGCTACTCGGGCAATTACGCCTAGGTTATGGCTAACAAAAAGAATCCCAGCATTTACACGATCTTTTAGGTCAACTATCAAGTCAAGTATTGTGGCTTCAGTCGTTACATCAAGTCCTGTCGTAGGTTCATCCATGATTAGTAAGTCAGGCTCACACGCGAGCGCGAGTGCTATCACAACGCGTTGTTGCATCCCTCCCGAGAGCTCATGAGGATATCGTTCGCCGATAGTATCTGGAGAAGCTAAGCCTACAGATTCAAAGAGTTCAATTGCCTTGGATCGAACTTCCTGTTTTTCAAGATTAAGATGCGTTTTTAACACCTCTTCCATTTGTGGCCCAATTTTCATTGTTGGATTCAACGATGTTTGAGGATCCTGGTAGACCATTGCTATTCGATTTCCACGAAGGGATTCTAATTCAGATTCATCAATGTCGACTAAGTTTCTGCCGTTATACAAGATTTCACCATCAACCTGTACGATACCTGGGAGATATCCCATAATTGAATAGGCAACGGTTGACTTGCCACAACCGGATTCTCCAACAAGCCCAACCACTTCACCTCGTCGTACGGTAAATGATGCATCACGCACAGCGCGCACAGTTCCACGTGGTGTGAAAAAGCTTACCCCTAGATTTTTAACTTCTAGAAGGGGAGTTGAGTCTGTCTTATCAGTTGAGTCATTGGTCATTCTGGTAGCTCCGTCGGTAGTTTTTGGGCATCACGAATACCCTCAGTTAATAAATTCACTCCAACAACCAGTGAGGCAACTGCCGCCGCCGGCGCAAGCGGAACCCATGGAGCACGGGTTAAAATCGACCGACTGTCCGAGATCATTGCACCCCAATCCGGCGAAGGTGGCTCGACTCCAAGGCCGAGAAATCCCAGAGAGGATGCTAAAAGTATCGCGTAGGAGAATCGAACAGATCCTTCGACAGCAAGTACCGGCAACGCATTTGGAAGAATTTCCTTGAAAATAATATAGTAAGCTGATTCTCCGCGAAGTCTTGCTGAATCTACATATTCCTGTGTTTTGATAGTAAGTGTCGCAGATCTGAGTACACGAGCAACACGCGGTGCGTGGACGATAGCCATCGTTCCAATCACAAGGATTGATTCTTTACCGGTTGCGAAAACTGATGACACTCCGTCGAGCCAGACGAGTGTGTCTGAAACAGATAGAACCAAAAGCGCCAACAGCAATGATGGAAACGACATCAGACCGTCAGCTATGCGCATGATTATTTCGTCAGCTTTTCCACCGAGATAACCGCTAGTCATTCCTATGGCCGTACCGAGTGCCACTCCGAGAATTGAGCCTATTGCGGATATAAGAATTATAGACCGGGCTCCACTCAGCAAACGACTGAAGACGTCTCGACCGAACTGGTCGGTTCCTAGTATGTGTGGGATGGATCCTTCAATTGCGTTCGTGAATGGCCTAACGTAAGTCGCATCAGAAAAGTCGGTCGGGCTATATGGTGCTATGTACGATCCGAATACCGCTAAGAGCACATGTAATATGACTAGAGGTAGTCCAATTCGTCCGGCAGGTGTTCTGAAGGCATTGGTGAACGGTTTGAAAATATCCTTGATACGAACAAATGACTGTTGTGCTACTGAGGCTTTCTCGCTCATGATGAAATCCTGATTCTTGGATTTAACCATGCGTAGGCAAGATCAGCAAATAGATTACTTATTGCGTATGTTGCGGCGATTAATAAAGATATAGCTTGTAACATTGGTAAATCACGCCGATTCACTGCGTTTATCAAGCTAAGTCCTAAACCTGGGTAGGCGAACACACTTTCAACGATTATTAACCCACCTAGCATCCAACCAACGTTGATCGAAATAACGCTGATTGTAGGCAGCATCGCATTGGGGACCGCATGTTTCCAAATAACTTGCCACTTCGGTAGGCCCTTGAGTATTGCTGTTCTGACGTAATTTGTATTCAAAGCCTCTATCACGTTAGCTCGCGTCATTCTCATGATGTACCCAAATAGTACGGCCGTCATAGTTGCAATAGGCATAATCAGAATGATCGGGCGGTCGAAAGGTGAACTACCCGGCATCACTATGCTTGAGGAGGGTAGCCAATTCAGAGTAGAAGAAAATACTACTATTAAAATAAAACCCGTTACGAATTCTGGTAGCGAAATCGCCACCAGCGAAATCACACTGACAGCATGATCGGCATTTGAGCCTTGTCTCACACCTGCCCATACGCCAACTAAAATGGCGCTTGGTACGGAAATAAGAAAGGCAGTAACTGCTAATACAAGTGAATTTTGTAGGCGGCTTCCGAGTATCTCAGTTACAGGCCTGTCCTGAACCAGTGAGTTGCCTAAATCTCCGCGAAGGACTCCGTAGATCCATTCAACGTATCGCTGCCAAGCTGGTCTATCTAGACCCATTTGTTCTCGAAGAGTTTCAAGCGCCCCAGGTGTACGACTCTTACCTAAAATA
>Ga0302137_1000221_pt1 | contig 23699 bp, 23 predicted proteins | sample CBN3_SCM_MG_FD_203127 | JGI IMG/M metagenome (GOLD analysis project Ga0302137, IMG submission 203127) | Marine microbial communities from Western Arctic Ocean, Canada - CBN3_SCM | ecosystem: Environmental > Aquatic > Marine > Oceanic | place: Canada: Western Arctic Ocean | collected 2017-09-15 | reverse complement strand
AGGGGTCTTTGGGTGGGCACCGACCAAATTCCCCCAGATGCAGCCCAGCCAAGAGTTTTTTCTTGGTCTGTTCCGAATACCCCTGGTTTCGCCTCAGCCAAGGATTGGCCACAAACGTTTGGAGAATGCTGTCGAACAGAACCGAATCAAAGGCCTCCAACTTCAACTCTTCGACCATGGTTTCCAAAAAAACGTACCGATTGTCGAGAAAGAGTTTCCAGGCGTACTTGGCAAACTGTGTTTCCAAAGTTTCTCGGTCCAAAAACCGCAAGAGGCCTCCCTCCGTGTCGTGTTTGTACACCAACCGCCAAGTGACGACGTTTGTATGTTCCGCCACCGCAATGGCACCCAACAGGTCCTTGGCCACCACTAAATTCCGCAACAGTGTCCTGGCCTGCGTTGGGCTTTCGAACTTCACTTGTTCGCCCCACAACCAAAAAGTGTCGGGGTGTGTGTCCGATGTAAACGTGCCGTGCCGCACATCGTTGCAGTAAGGACCCTGCAGATGTTCGTCCTTTGGTGTCCCCCGAACCAACAACTCAAACAATCCTTGGCGCTGTCCATGCTCCCAATGACCGTTGTACAGTGTCGTGCCACAGTGCCATTCACCCTTGCCGTGATACCCATTGTCCTCCCAAAACCCCTTGTAGTAACAGTCGTCGTGGGTGAATACCCCAAAACCATGGCGCTGTCCCCGTTTCCAATCTCCAGTGTAGGAACTGTCGTCTTTGTATCTATTGGTCCCTCGACCGTGTCGTTGGTTGTGGTACCACTCTCCCTCATAATCCCCAGTCATAGTCGAAATACAATGTCCATGGCCCGACCGTCGACCGCGCACCCAGTTCCCGTTGTATATTTCCTCCTTTGTGGTCGACACGCCTTGGCCGTGCCGTGCATTGTGTCTCCAAGTGCCCGAGTACATCTCTCCGTCTTTTGTGTTCGTTGTCCCTACTCCATGGCGCAAATTAGATTCGAAACGTCCCACGTAGGACTCTGATTCTGAAGTATATTTTCCCAATCCGTGCATCCTGCCCTGTTTCCACTGGCCCGTGTACGTGGAAACATCAGGGTTGACCAACAAACCCGTGCCGTGATAGACACCCAGTTTAAAAGTACCATGGTAAGTAAGGCCAGAACTCAGAACCAACTTACCACTGCCCTGGTACAGCCCAGAGTGCCAGTAACCGTCGTAGCTACTGCCGTCGTCGCGCCGTTCCACCCCGTAGCCCTGTCGTTTACCGTCGACAAAATACCCCATGTAAGTGACCCCAGTAGGACTGGTCCAAGTTCCATGTCCCGATGGTTGATCGTTGTAGGTGGCACCAAAGTAGTGACTCCCGTCGCTCAACACCATGTCGACAGATTTGGAACAGTGTTGTTTTTTATGGCCCTTCATTCGATGATTACAATTTGTACAACGAGGACGCTTCATTTTATATCACAAAAAAATAGTTATTATATACTTGTTATTGTTGGGTGTATTATAGTTACAAATCTTCAATTACGAGCCTCCTCCGTGCGACGTCTCTTGGGTTTGCGCACCCTTAATGCCTCTTTGGTAGTCGTGTGGTCACGTTTGTACTGTTCCAAATCGGCGGGGTTTTCAATAATCTCCTCCAAGTTTTTCAAGGACACAGACACGGTGGTCTTTTCTTCCCGCTCAAAAGTGACGCCACCGATGTCCGCCGACATTAAATTGTTCTCTCTCATGTAAGAGTGTATTTGACCCAAACGTTCCTTTTGAGCCTTGTTGCACACCTTCAACTGTTTTTTAAGAGCATCAATCTCAGGAAGTGCATCAATGTATTCCTTTTTTAAAATAGCAAATTCAGTAGACATGATTGTTGTTGGAATGTTGGATTGGTGAGATGGATAGGATTTTTTACTCATATTCTCAAACTTTTCGTATTTTTTAGAGATGCAGGGTTTCAAACAGTTTGGTCAGGGGTTTGTGTCGAAGAGTGGCCACCGTTTCGTTGGCATGCATGTAGTTAATGTCCATGGTCGTATCATAAAACAATGGGACAGGAGGATGCAGGAGGTGGACCAGTAGCAAGTGTTGGTAGGAAGACTGCAGAAAATATTCCATGGGAGTACAGTGCACAACAAATTGGACTCGACGCGAGCGAAACCGTCGATGTTTAAAGACAAACAGGTCCACGTTCTGATGGGAAAACGCAATTTCAAACAGTCGCGGGTGTGCATGGCCTGTGTACACCACCATGATTGCGGACTGTTTATGTTTGAAAAAATGTAACCAGTAACTCGAACCAAAAACTAAGACAATACACAGGAATAGTAAATACTTGAGGACCATTGCTTATTGTTCAGTGTCTAAATACTCCATTCTTAAAAATGAACTCCTGACAGATTGGTCCAACTTGTGGACAAATCACCATTGAATTGTATTCGAGTGTTGTAGCCCCGACGCTCCACGCACACACCCGGTACGTGACGGTGAGAACCGATGCGATAGGCCATGACGACGTCACCAACACCGATGTCGGTTGCTTCCAACGAGTCAGAAGATGGGATTCTAAATCTTTTGCCTCCACGGGTCACCAAATACCCAGTATCTTCCACACCAAGAACTGTGAATTTGGTATCTCTGACACGCACATTGTCATCCTTGGCAAAGGAGGGACAGATTAAATGGCCGATGTGTTGTTCAAGACCGTCGACCGCAAAATATTGGGCCTCTTCTTGGAGAAGTGCCAGTTCGGTCGAGTGTTTCGGGGGCAAAACCGAAGACCCCCGTAGATAATTCAAGATCCATCGAAATGCTTGGGGATCTCTGTCAATGAAAAAGGCACCGTCGACTAACTGGGCCGGGTTGTCGTGGCGCACAAGTGCATCCAACATGGAGGGGCGATTTTTAAGGGTCTCCTCCGTTGTAATGAACAGTTGGCCACCCACATTTAATTTGACCAGCATTGCTCGGGGAAAAAAGGTTCTTTTATAGTACAACGTGACTCTGGTGTATTAAAACTCGACTTTGACAAATTGACGAAATCGATTCTTGAACGCGTTCTGGTTTAACCTCTTTGTTGCTTCTGCAATGTCTTTCTCGGCCTTGTTGAACTCCGTGTCCATTCTGTTCCAACGCTTGACCAATCCCTCGGACATCAGTTCGACTTTTTCTACTTTGGTGTTGCACAGGGGACACTTTGTACGGTGTTCACGTCGCTGAGGGTTGTATTCGTAGTGTACCATGCTTCCCAGCCATTGCCAGAGATTGCTGGCTTCAAACGGATGTCTGCAGGGTAGACATCGTACAGGACAGTCGACAATCGTGTCCTCCAAAGTAATCGCGTCACGGTGATTCAATTCCTCCTCCAGCATGTGTTCGGGAAAGGCGGTGCATTGGATAAATTGTGGCCTCCTTCAAATGAATGTATTTAACACAACGTGTCATTAGCAATGGAAGGACTTACCCGTGGAATCGACAACCCGTTGGTGGTAAACTACGTCGAAGACAACGAATGTCCAATTTGTTTAAACCCTCTTCGTGCTTACATTGTCCTGGATTGTCACCACCAATTCCATTTTCATTGCATCCAGGAATGGAGCCGTCTCCAAAACACCGAAATTTGTACCTGTCCCATCTGTCGTCGACCACTGTCGGCACCGTTCCAACAGGCACGGACTCTCCAGGCCACAACACTGTCGACGCTGTCCACACAGAGCACGGGTCGGTGGTTGCAACAAACGGGACAGTCACCACCGCGTCCCCTGTCCCCACCACCAGAACATCCACTACCACCGCCCTACCAAGGAAACTGGTGTTGTTTTGCTTGATTATTTTCTAAAAATGGATTTGAAATAATATGTTCAACATAGTTTGATAATTATATATAAGACCACTGACTGACAATTGCCTTCCCCACTTCCAAAAGAATGGAGACTGTGGCCACAAAAATGGCTGAACAATGGCGTCGTCTATCTCCACACACCCCCGCGGGTCTCAACCACGAGTGTTCGATGGAGGTGTGCAATCTTCAACACATCGTTGGTGGTCTCTGGCAACAGGGTACAAAGGAACACGTGTGTGTGCGGGTTTTGTGTCAAAACCACCCAAGTTGGGCAAACCGTGGCACGTTGATACGACAGGTACGCAATGTGTACATGTGTCGCGCGACGGGCTGTGCCCATTTTTGTAACGAACAATGTTCTTGCACTGACGTGGATCACTCGGACGGCGGCCACGTGTGTCGAATATCTGGTATTCGATACGATTCCATCAAATCGGACACTTGGTTTACCAACCACCGTGTCACTGCTACCCACCAAGAGAACAAGGACCCTCTTAAGTTGGTCCGCAACACTGATTTTAAAATAAACCAACTGTCCATGGATACAATTCGCCAACAGCAGCACCAGTTTATCAGCAAGCAACAGGTTTCAACAATATTGTTTTCGAACGACCGTTTGTTTATGGAGCAACGTAAATATGTCGAGATGAAGACTGAAGCAGAAAAGGTGGTGCAAAAATACATCAAGACTTGCGAAAAGAAAAACCAGCTTGTCAATTTCACGCATCTGGTACAGTTGTACATCAACCAGATGAATCGGCGTCACATTTTCCGAAATTTGTTGCCCCAGAACGATTCGGTCGACAATATCATTGCCAAGTATGCCAGTTTGACTTGTCGATTGTGGTCGTTGATCATTCAACGATTTCCTCTGGGACAAACAACACCGGCGCTATTTCCCATCAAGATGTTTGTGGTCAGCATATTGTACATTATGAAAGCGGGACTCTGTGTGGGTGGAGTGACGGTCATCCCTGGAGACCCCTACTTGACTTCTGTACTACCTGAAGCCAACACACTGGATGCCTACAACATCAACAAGCCCGCCTTTACTGCCTGCAAAAACAACATACTCAAAGCGTATCGAGAAGCAGTAGAAATTTACCACATCCCACCTAAACTGCTGTGTTTTTCCTAAAAATGATGTTATAAAACTTGAAATTTTTGTATTACACTCTCCAATGTATGTACACTCTCGTCGCACTTGTTCAATTGTGACAGTTCAATGATTTTGCACCGCACTAAAATAGTAAACCACTGTCGGGCAGCAACAGTTGTTTGCAATGTGGTGTTTTCGTAGCGTTTGTCTTGTTTAATTATATCCAGGACGGCGTCCACACTGTTGAAACGTTTCCTTCTCTGTTTTTTACGTACTGGTGCCGCTGTTAAGACGTTCGTCGTTTGTTGGGTTGTGACTCGTTTCAGGTTTCCTTCTTGGACTTTTTGTCGACAAAAAGGACAGTTCATATTGGTTCGTACCAAAGTGTCGACCCAACACTTGAGACACGCTTTTGCTGACCCACAATGATTCAGAGTGTGGCAGTCATCCATCAAACAAATGTGGCACGAACTCTTTTGACTGTCGTCGGCGTCCGTCCACACCCAGGACTGTGTTTCCTGAATGAACTGAATCAGTTCTTGAAAATTCGCGCAAAAACGGCGATGGTTGTGTGGGATGGCCAATCCTGTGTCGAGAGTGGTGGCGATGTGCGAGCACAATCTTTTGGGACACAACTGTTCCCGGTTTGAAAGTCGTACTTCGCCTTCTTTATATTTCTCGAGCAGAACAGGCAAAAAATGTTGCAGACGAGTCGCGATATCATCCTCGGGGTGAGTGATTCGCCGCACCGCATTGATGAAACGAACTTTTTCTTCGGGTGTGGAGATGGCTGCTATGTCCGAAAGTCCCTCCCCGTTTATTTCGTTCACTCCAGTACGAAGAATGTCGTCGATGTCGAGGTCGTGTTCTTCGAGCATGTTGACCAACTCATCCACCGCCGACCTTCGTACTTCGTTTTCGATGTTGTCCAGGATACGGCTGTATCTTTCCGGACGAATCAGGACAGGGGGATTGCCGGAATCACCTCCACCACTGTCGAACAGGAGCATGTACTGTTGCCCACGCACATCCACCACACAATTGCTGTGGCCGTGATGCCTGAACTTTTCGATTTCGCTATTGGTCGCTCGATCGAAGGCTCGCCAACCGTTTAAAGGAATGGAGTGGTAGTTGTCCATCAACTGACAGGCCAGTTTTGACAGACCATGCGCACACAAAAAATCATTAAATTGGCAAGAACCGTGTTCCGTCATGTCGTCGTCTGGATCAAATTGCGAAAACATTCTTTGCAGAGTTCTCTGATCGGTGGACTCCAATTCTGCTGCGGTGATTAGAACTGCCTGGCGCATTCTCTCTTCTCGAAACGGGCCGTTAAATTCCCACTGGTAACGTGTCTGGGTCATTGTCCGAAACTGATCACTTGACACCGTTGACTGTTGCCAATCGAGACGGATCATTTCACCGCCGTGCTTGGTCCAGAGTTGACAAAACTCCGCCACGTATATCTCTGTCCCCACAGACACCACTGTTCGAATCCATCTCGGTCGGGGCTCTTCCGCCCTGTCTTCAAACAAGGCCTGGCACGCTTCAAACGGCAAAAACACCGAATTTGACAAGTTGAGCCCAACCAGGTGCAATGTCCGTTCGTTCGGCGGTGGAGATGGACGGACGGAACTGACCATCTCAATGCTGTCGTGATGGATGCGAAATTTCATATTCCTCTTCTCTGGACTCCCCCAGAGCTCGCCGTCGCTGTTAGTCATGTACAGTGGTTCCAAGGACGGTTCCGCCAGTCGAGCGGTCAAAAGACGACTGTTGCAGTCGGAGCACGAGACCCAACTACTGCCATGCAGATATTGCCAATGTTTCATGGTCTAAACCAATTATTTCCTTGTTTATAGTTGGTTTAGACTAAATTACAGTTCATCTTATTCTGAATAAATATGGAACAACTATTTTTATTTGACAATAATTTTTATAAAGACTACAATTCTTCATTTCGTCCCTCCTCGTGTTGGTATTGGTCCTGTGGGGTGGAATCCTCTGGGGCTTGTTCTTGTTTGGACAGAAGAGACTTGACAATGGCCATGTTCGAGGACGACATCAGCTGGCCCATCGCGGCTGCCTTGTCACTGGATAATTTGTCGTAGTTGGCCTGTAACAGTGCAACTTCCTCTTTAAATGTAGTTTCAATGTTGGCCAAAGTCTGATCGTATTCAGACACTCGGCCCTTGAGCTCAAATTTGGACACCCCTTTCAACCTGTCGATGACAGCGACCTGCTCTTCGCTGCAGTTTTCCAAAGTGGACACATCGCAAGGCGGGGTGAGTGTAGAGGCAAACGTTTTCAAATCCTCTTTGGTACGTCCACCTTTGTAGTCCTGCAAATCGGAAGGGTCACCCCACTTGATAGTGGGAAAGCCTTTGACACCCTTTTGATCGCACAGTGGCTTACCATCCCCAACGCAATCCACATCAGCAACGAGCACTGTCTCTGAAAATTCGTACTCCAACATCAGCTGATCCCAGGCGGGTTTAATGGCTTTGCAATGACCACACCAGGGAGCGAAAAACTTGACAAAAATAGATTTGCCAGAGGTTTCGGACTCCCAATTGTCCGGAGTTAATTCAATCGCAGTGGAGGCAGTGGCCAAAGTAAACAGTAATAGTTTAGAAATCATAGTTATGGGTTCTGGCAGTGACCTTAAGTACTACTCTTTTTGAACCATTGTATGGATTTATATTCTGTATTTTTTGGGATTCGCACTTGACAATGAACATATATATGTCAATGGTATCACTCTGTACAATGACCGATTCGTCGGTTTCGCAACAACGGTGTCAAGTCTGGCGGACTAAATTAATGGGCAGTCCTGACGATATCCAACACAAACGCACATTGTACAAAGAGTATGTGGAGGGCCATGGCGACGTCTCCAACCAGACCCTTCACGTCATTGCAGCAGATGTGCCACGTACTTGGGCTCAACATCCATTGACTGGACGTGAAACGATAAGTCAGTTGTTGGTCGAATACGCTGCAGTTCAACGGGGCGATTCTTATTTGCAAGGGTTTAGTTACATCATGACCGTGTTTTGGATGGTCTTTCACACTACTCCAGAAGCTCGAGCCGATACTTGGTGGTGTTTTTCTCGAGTAGTCGGTCTTGTGCGACCATTAATGCCCGATTTTAATACCAAATGGTTTCATTGGTATCGACTCCACTGGCTTGAAAATTTTAACACTCAACTGCAACGAAAGTGTCCAGTCCTGTCAAATATAATTTCTGATGAAATGGAGATCTTTTCTTCTCTGATTACAGTCAAGTGGTTCATGCTGTGGTTTTCTCAGACGATTGCGTTTGAGGACATTTTCAAACTGTGGGATTTTTTGATTTCGGTACCGCCGCACCACTTGATGCAAGCCTATGCAAAAATCACATTGGAAATCATTTGTGAAGCCGCTCCTCAACTGACCTACACTTGCTTTGGCAATGCCACCAATACAGTGCATCAAATATTGAAAATGAGGGTCAACGGCATCGAACACATTCTGGAGCGAGTGGCAAATCAAATGTAACGAATCCGTGAATTTTTGGCAACAATGTATATATAGAATTGACAGGAAAAAGTACAACCTCTGTAATAATAGTTTATAAACACGTTATTCGTTTCCAACAATGTTTTCGCTTTGTAGATTTATTGTTCTTGTTTTCGCTTCGTAGATGGATGGCTTTGCGGTAATCCTCAATGCTTTTTTTGACATCGGCAGCAGTTACACTTAAACGTAACGTCATTGGCATTGCTTCAATCTTCTCAACCACTATCGTGGGCGCAACCTTCTTTTCGACTGTTTCTACCCGTACCACAGGTACTACAGGTCTGAGTTTCTTCTTTTTTCGTTTCGTCACGACAACTTGAACAGGTCTGAGTTTCTTCTTTTTTCGTTTCGTCACGACAACTTGAACAGGTATTTTTTTCTTCTTTTTTCGTTTCGTAACGACAATTGATTTTGTTTCTTTCTTTGGAACAACAGGAACAACTGCTTTTTGTGGATGTTTTTCTTTTTTCTTTTGGGTTTTGGTAGGAGGTTTTGCCACTACATTCTTTTCGCCCATAGCTTTTCTTTGGATGATCTCTTTCCACATACGCTCCTGACCCTCTGCATCAACAATCAACCGTCCTTCGTCCGTGTTGACCTGTTCGTGCACTGCATCGGGTCTTGGTTTGACCACTGCTGGCAGGTCAAGCCGGACAATGTTCATTTGATTTTCAGATCCTTGGTGATTGATTGTTTCTTTTTCTTTTTCCTCTTGTTCTTCTTTCATATTCTTGTCATCCCTTTCTTTTCTTTGCCTTTCTTTTTTATCTTCTTGATTTTTTCTGTCCCGTTTAGCTAGGACTTCTTTGCCTGACTCAGCGGCTTCTTGATCAAGAAGGTTTGTTTTGGCAGTGTCTGTCAAATCATTTCGAGATGTACAACTGTGAACCAATCGTGAATAAGATGTACCGGGTTGGACAACCATTCGTCGCAACACATTCCACTTGCTAGTTTGCTGTTCAACATGTCGCAAGGATTCTTCTTTGGCGCCTTGTTTACCAGATTTGCTGAATTCTTTTCGAAGGAAATTCCATCTCGTTGGGCGGGGTGACGATGCATCGTTGGTTTTGTTGCTTTTCAGCGTCAAAGGTCTGGCCGTTGCGATCGAAGACCGAAGGTTTAATAACATTGATGACGACGATTTGAACCTCCTCTCCGTTTGGCAATTGAACTCTCTGAGATGGTTCTTTTTGAGAATTTCTTTCCTCCTTCTATGCAGCATCGACCGGAGTCCGGGATTTTTTGCGTCGTAGGTCATGCACAAAATGGTAGCCCCCGATGTGGATTTGACTGCAACGGACGCCGTTCGCATGTTGTCTTCCGACAAGGCAGCACATGATTCACCAAACACCGTCCCCGCCACGGTCATCGTTCCTACTGTATGGGAATCCACTCTAACATCGAGGCAACCTCTCACAAGGACGTAGTAAGTGTTGTGTGCGGCTTCGCCTTGCTTCACAATAAACTCTCCTTTTTTATAATTTTTTTCTATTGATTTTTTGGCAGGACCTGGTGGACGCTGTTCTTTTGCAAGCATGGAAGTCAGCGAGGGAACAGCAATATTTGTTGGTCGTCTATCCACGATTTGTAACACTGTTTGTCCTGTTGCAATACATGTTGCAGTGCGAACACGTGAAACTGATTGCAAAGCTAATGATCCAAAATTTGACCCAACGTCAAGCTTGCATGCTTCTTTTCGCAGAGAGACTGGTCCATAGCCGATGAGCACTGTGACTTGACCTTTCAAAATTTGGTACGATTCAGTTCCCAAGTCACCAGCTTCAAATATAACTTCTCCATCGCTCCATGACCTTGTTGACCGTGTAGTCTGCATCCCGGTCGTCTGCGAGTGGTACACTGAACAAATACTGTGATTGACTTATGATGATCATATGCAATTAACTTACGGTGATGTCATCAGATCATTACGATTATGTCATCTGTTCCAAAAAAAAAAAAAAGTAAGTATACTGTTGATTCGTGTCTCGATGTGGATAGTTCCGCCCAGATGATTGTCCAGACACCAAACAGCTGTGGTCGCTTTTTTTGTTTTCTCCAAACAAATAAGGCACAACCATGCTCTCTTATTCATGTACCTGGACAGTGTGCAACGTTGTCACAGGCCATTGCACGCGCGTCCACCCAACGTGGACCAACACGAATTGTGATTGCTTCTGGGACTTATTTTATGCCATCAGATACAGTTGTCGTCGGGAAGAACGACCTTGTAATTCAAGGCGCTGGCAGTGAATCAACTCACATTCATAAAGTGGGATACCATGGAAAACTGCGAATATCTGACCGGACCAAAAATGTCACGATTGAAGGTATACATTTGTGTTGTGCAGGTACTGGAAATGGCATTGAAATCCTGAATGGTTCGTCCGTTGTTTTAAAATCTGTTAAAATATCCGGTGCTGGTTTTGGAGTGTACATAAATGGTGGGTCTAACGTAGAGATATATGATTCTACCATCACCAATAGTAGTTGTACGGGAGTTTGTGTGGATAATGTTGGAACCAAATGCAGTATCTTTGATAGTTGCATCACACACAACAATTCACACGGTTGCTTTGCAAACAACAGGGGGGCACTTGTGTTGCATAATTGTTGTGTCGACAACAATGGCGATATCAATTGCGAAGCACAAGATAATGGCAATATTCTTCTGGTTGGCGGGCTTATTTCGAGAAATAAATGATCTTAGCTATGTTTTATTACTTATATATGTTTTATTGCGAATATGGTAACATCCATATATAAACTCTGATAATTGGATTATAAGCACTCTGACATTGAATAAGATGTTTCTGACCGTCAACACAAAGTTGTCAAAAATCAGAGATTCGAAGCGGACAACCCCACCAAGATGCGAATCGCCATCTTACATACTATTGCGCCGTAGACAGAACGAGTTGGACAACTGCATCATTGAACATCCCAGCACAGAATCGATTTCTAAGTTTCAAGGCACGGATGGGACGTTTGCAGTCTTTACGGATAAAAAGGCCTGTGTTTTGGCCACAAATCAAGATTTCACCACCTACACGGGGTTTACTTTAAAGCAATTGATTGGCAAAAATTGCAATATTCTCCAACATCGGTTTGACCAACGCAACGGACAACAACTACAACTCATTCGTACCTCGTTAACTAATCTCGAACCAATCACCACGCATTTGATTAACTATACCTTCAACGAAGCCGAATTTTTGACTATCATTTCTGTTCGACCTGTTTTTGTTCAAAGTGTTCATATTGGGTTTTATTCTGTTCAAACGCCAGCTTTGTGGGTTTCAGTATGTCGTCCTCTCAAGCCATCAACGCCAAGTCCGACGCCTGTCAACAGGCGACTAGTGCGTTCTGATAAATTGGATCAGCAGGTCCGTCCGGTAGAAAACGTGAAAATGTCTGCTTTTGTTCTGAAACGTTATAAAGCTCTAAGTCGGTAGTGGCACTGATAATATATTAAAAGTAGCACATATTCTTATTTTTAACAATGTATATGCCAAATGGTCACAAACACTATGGTCACCGTACAATTACACATTCTGACTCAATCAGTCACTCTTGTAGTTTCTCTTGTGAACTGTCTTTATTTTGGGTACATTTATAAGTACTCTAAGAAAGCTCATTTGTTGAAATGGGAAGTCATTTGGGTGGCATGTGTTGAAACTTTAAACTATATTGTACAAATTGCTACCGGTTCACAGCGTGTCGAACTTGGTGATGGTCGTTTTTTCCCATGGAGTCGCTATGTGGGATGGCAATTGACGTGTCCGGTCTTGCTCTCTTTTATTGTGACGTCGGTCCTCCGAAAAACGAAAGTTCGTACCACTGTCCAACTGTTGATGTTATTACAATCCATATTGTTGTCCGGGATGACAGCATCTCTTTTGGACAACATACATTGGAAGATTGTGTTTGTATGTTGCGCCTTTGTTGGATTCACAGCTATGACTTACATTATTTTCGTAAACCGTCCGAATGAAATTAAATCTGCCAACAACAAGTCGACGCATTTGTTGACATATTTCTTGGTTTCGTGGACCTGCTTTCCACTTGTGTTCATTCTCGGTCCAGAAATGTCGAATGCGATTTCGTTCGAATATACATTGGTCGGTTATGCGATAGGCGACATATTTGCGAAAAATTTATTTAGTATATTCAGTTGGAAATATCTATTGTACATCGATAAAAAAACAACTAAACATCATGGTACCCAAACTATCGACTCAAACAATGTCAACACCCCACGCCGTTCACCGCGCAAAGCATGGGGCGAAGATGTTGAGGCGGGTCAATCAAAAACAAAAAAATCTAAAGCCAATCTTCATTCCACGCCCGAACTCTCATTGAAAACAGAAGCCCAAACTTCTGACGAAGAGCTGTCGGAACAAGAGGATGGGGCCCAACCTATGTCGAGCGAAAGACTTATCAAGTTAGAGACCAAATTTGCACAATTAATGTCGGAAAGACAAAGGTACATGCAAGGAGGACAAAGTAGTAATGTATCATCTTTGGGTCCACTATCTATAAAATAAAAATAAATACATGTAGAATCAAAATACACATTATCTGAAAAATACACATTATCTGAACATAATCATGATTTGATTCGGATAATGTGTATTTTGTTTGCTTTGTTTGCAATATGAGTCGCTATGTGTATCGCGAAAGGCCTTCTGTAGCAGATATGTCGCTGCAAAGACCAAAGTGGGTTTTGGGGCCAGAATCGACAAGCAAAATTGTTCTGGACAATTTAGTATTGATATGTCTTGCGGCGATTACTCTTCTGACCCCCTTGGAAATTGCATTTGAACTTCAAGTTTGGGTTGGAGTTGAAGTCATCTGTAATTTTGTATTTGTATTGGATATATTGGTTAGTTTCAACTGTGCATACCCTTCACACGGTCAAATCATCTACGATAGAAAGCGCATTGTCATTCGTTATTTAAAAACATGGTTTGTGATTGATATTTTGTCCACCTTCCCATGGTATTACATCTTGAAAGAACTCACATTCCACAGTAAGGAATATAATTTGATTAAAAATGCAAAGATATCCAAACTAAGTCGCTCTGTCCGAGCTGTACGGGCAGTCCGTTTAGTTCGTTTGATGAGAATGGCCAAATTAAACCCACTGATGTCTCTGAAAACACGACCGTGCATTGTTCTGACCAAACAATTTTCCATTTTGGCGGTTCTATGCCATATCGTCGGGTGTTTGTGGTTTACCATTGGTGTAGTCGAATATCCTGACTCCTGGATCAATACACATGCTTTGTCGCGGCATGTCGAAGAATCTATACTCATGCGCAATCATTCCACAAATACCACCTTTCACAAACATGAACAACTAGATATATGGTCATGTTATATAACTTCGGCATATTGGGCATTTACGACATTATCTACAGTTGGATTTGGTGACATTGTCGGCACAACTCCTTCGGAATATATTTTTTCCATGTTTGTGATGGGTATTGGTGTGATGTGGGCTGGTATTACAGTAGCATCCATTACTCAAAGCATTACAAACAAGCGCAATATTGAACGTAGATTGGACATTCAGCGTGCCCATGTTACTTTTCTACTCCGAACCATTCGTCTCAATGATGTTTTGTATTCGCAAATTTATAACTATTATTGGTATAATCCGGTTGAATTACGCACCAATTTTTTGGAAAGTATGCCTTTGCGGATTAAAAGTAACATTACTCTCATTATGCGCGAAAAAATGTTGCCACAACATGCTGTGTTATCCAGCTTCAAAGACCAATCAAAATTTGCTGATCAAGCAAAATCTATTTCATTCGAAATGTACGCGCCAGGCACTTATTTGTGTCTAGAAAATACTCCAGTCAATAAAATTTATTTTATTTTGAGGGGCAATGTTCGTGCCACACATGCAGGTGTATTTTTCGCCGAATACAACCAAGGAACATGTTATGGGTGTGCTGAACATCATTACAGCAGCAAATATACACTTACTTTACATGTACAAACATATACTATCGTTGCAACCATTGCTTCTGACATGTTTAAAGATTACACAACATTGATTACTAAATGTGTTTACGATTTAGAAGGAATTAGATATTTTTCAGATAATGTAGAACATTTGTGAATAAAAGTTTAAATAATTATTTTATTTGGATAAGAAGATAAGAACATGTATGAGTGGAGAATAGGTCACCAACTAGATGGGCGCATTTCCTATCTGGAAACATCTTTTAAATCTTCTGAAGAAGCCAAACAACATTATAAACAAATATACAATCTAGATTTTGATGCCCAAACATATGAACATGGGAATTTTTTTTTCTTAGAAAAAAATGAAGTGTCTTTTAAAGGTATTTTCTTATCATTAGCTACTTGCGTGGTCCCTACACCAAAAATTAGATTAGAATCTGTGCCTCCATAATTATTTGTACGAATTTATAATCAGTGTGTGTACCCCATCCTCGGCAAGTAATTTCAGAAAATTATCCCGTCGCGACACCATCTCATAAAAAAACATATATAAACGAGTCATACCCGTATATAATTATTTAAAAAAATTTCTTTAAAATATTTTATTTATATACTAATTTATACTACACCCACAAAAGCTTTAAGCCCCTCGTCAATATTTCTCCATATTGCCCAGTTACTACTTCCCTTTGTCGGCTTTAATTTTTTCTTGAGTGCTTTTAGTTCTTTTAGAGTCATTGTTTCGATTTTTTCACAACCATCATGCTTGGTCTTGCTGCATAGTAATCTTAATTTCTCCCGCAATGCCTCTAACTTTTTTTTCTTCCTTGCTGACCATTTTCCTTTAGCCCAGCTTAGAAGACCTTCAGTGTCTTCGAACGGTCGTGTTTCGACATAGTTGTCAAGATGGTCATTGGCGGCGGCGATGGGCTCTGGTTTAAATGTGTAGTAGGGATGCTGAGGCACGTAATCGGACGGCGAATGTACTGGGGACTGTGAGCCTTTGAAGGATGGGTTTTTTTTCAGTGACGACATTTTATGGATTATAATAAACTCTTTAAATAGGATTAAAAATTACTTTGTGGTTTCAGGGTCGAATATTGTAATGGGCGCCAGAATACTCAGCGGTGGACGCAGAAGAGTACACGAGAGAACAATGGTCAAATCAACACGCAACAGGAAATAAAACATATAAACATGGTGGGTGTCCCAGTTGTATGAACGATTGTTGGACCATTGTCGCCAATTTTTTGGATATCCAAGAGAGGGGGCGGTTATACACTGCCATTTCAATCCATACATCGTGGGAAAATTTAGGGGTGTACTATTTGCACACCATTGGGTCGCGGGATCTCGTCCAGAAAATGAAACAACAACATTGGTCGTTCCTGAAAAAATATTGCTATCTTGACAAGCAGTTATGTTTGCCGTGTGGCATTGCCACCACGTGTTGGTCACCCTGGTGTGGCCCACAACAGTTGAAATGCACGTCGAGGGGGGTGTCCGTGGTGTTTGATACCCATCACGACGAACACCACTGTCGGTTTGTGTTGTGGGTTCGGACCATGGCACAACGAAAAAACTCTCTGAAACTGGTCACTAATCTGGTGGCCCATACTCGATGGCAGCCCGAATACACCCTCCCCGTCCGGGATGGCAACTCTATCCCCGTCATGCAGGTACTCAATCAGCCGTTCCGAGTGAAACTCCAAATCCATCGGGTGTACTACAAAATAGTAAACAATGGTTACCCCCGATTACTCATACAACATTTTGAATTTAGGTAATTGGGTATTTAGTCCCGTCCAAAATCTATTTTTTTACCAATCTTGAACCGTCTTCGATTGGACCGTGGTTGACGTTGCTGACGATCGGTGCCGCGACGTTTCCCACGAACAGGGACACGACGTTCCCACCTGTTGTACTCCAATTTTTCCAGACCCGATGGACACAGTACCAGCTCCTCGTGGGACGCCTTGTAAGCCGGCATGTACACACCATCCACGTTGGGTATTTGGGCCTGTTGAACCTTTTGAAAAATGAAAGTGTAGAACGCATTGTCGACAGCGAGATTGTCGGAAGATTTGGATCGCACCACCTCTCGGCTGCCATTGTGAGTAAAGTACTCGTGGGCAATCTTGGGCAAGGAGTCAATGGGGTATTCCTTTGTGAAGGACTTGACGTTGACAATCTTCAAGGGAGTCCTTGGGGTGTACCTGTAGCAGAAGAGACTGGGGTACATGTCACCGTTGTTTTTATTGGTGTCTTCGTCGCGTTCGGGAAAGAAATATTGCAGTGGTTGTTTGGTATTAAACCCATCATTGTTCCAATCGGTAAAGCGCAACAAGGAACCGTCAAATGAATTGACAACTTGGTCAAACTGGAAATATTTGGTGGTTGACTTGGCAGTGGGTCGAGGTGGCGTTCCACAGAGTGGGGTCTGTTGAGCAAATGTTTTAATCATAAGGGCTAGGTTTCCAACTGTGCTGAGACTTTAAATATCATTTTTTTGTTAAACAGATTCAAACAAAACTTTTGTTCTACGTAATTGTACACCCACCGCCATCACCTCCATCCAGTTCTCCCTCACGTGGACGCCATCCCCCTTGATTGTCAAATCTTAGTGGTTTGGTCAATTCATTGTTAATTCTTTTTGCATGGTTGACAAAAAACTTTGCGTATCCAATCCACGTATCAAAGTCGCTCGCCGACGGATCTTTGCTTAATAAGTTTAAATTGTCTAATAATTCATCGATTGTACAATTTGGAAGATAGTCAGATTTATGGTCTTCAACGAAGCGTTTACTTCTTTTATAGGCTTGTTTGACCCGTTGAAACATATCTTTAGCATGCATTCTTGCACGCAGGTTGTTGATCTCTATTTCGTTGTCGTTGGCCAAATGAATCAATTCTCCATCGGTTTCTGTTCCGTCCAGTTCGAGAGAGTGTCTTAAATAGGATTTGATCAGAACTCTTTCTGGTTCGGTCATCTTTTGACCATCGTTTTTGCCATAAGTGACGTTCTTTTTCCAGTCTTCCGCACTGTATTTTCCATTCTTCTGTGTCGTGCATTCCTTGCCCGTGGAGGGGTTGTAACATGTTCCTTCACTTGGTGCAAACGGATTCGTTTTCAATGTGGACATTGTTGTTCTACAAACATTGCTTTATATATGTAGAAAATGTAAGGCTACGTACGCGCGCATGCATCGGACATTGAATGCTATATAATCAATTCAATATTGATATAATTTGCAATGAGCACCTCTGTCAAAACGTTTACCAGAAAGAGACGCTCACATCCTTTGATCGACACGGAAGCTGCGGAAAGCCCGGGAGGTGCGTCCGAAGATTCGTCGGAAGAGTCGTCGTCCGAGGATTCCGACCAGCCCGACGAAGATGAGTACGACATGAACGACGGGTTCATGGTAGAGGACGACGCGGAAATAGAGACACCCGCCCTGAAAGACGACGACGTGTTGTACGAGCGCAGACGAGCAGAAATGGCCATGGACGAAGTCGATGTGTTGAAAAAAAGGATCATTACATTTAAAAGAAGATTGAAAGAGGTAACCATCAGCCGAAAACGGTGGAAAGACCGGGCCTACCGCGCGGCGAAAAAATTCAAGATTGGTGACCAGCAGCTGACATGTGAAGTGGCGGATGCTCCAACAACAAAAGAAAAGGATCAATCAAAAAATTAGAGAAATAATAGTCAATGCAGAATGACCTCGACCATATGTCCCCTAAAGACATATTTTATTTACATTTTTATATTCTAATTTTTTACTCTATAAACATAACACCACACCCACCAGTGTCATAAAAAAATGTCGTACGAAGATACAACTCACATCAGCTCTGTTGACCCTACTTACGAGTTGCAGCCACAAACGTTTGAAGAACTCCGGTCATGGCTTGAGCAGTATTGCCGTGGCGAAAAGAACCACGGCGAACCCAACACCTGGGACGTCACGCTTGTGATGGACATGTCGGAACTGTTCAAGGGGTTGGAGACTTTTAACGCGCCGATTGACCGGTGGGACACCTCAAACGTGACGAATATGGACAACATGTTTGAGGACGCAATATCGTTCAATCAACCGCTCGATTGGGACACCTCAAACGTGACGAGTATGAACAACATGTTTTGGAATGCCGGGAATTTCAATCAGCCGCTGGCGTTCAACACATCCCGAGTGACAGATATGGTGGGTATGTTTCAGGAAGCCTATTCGTTCAACCAACCGCTGGCGTTCGACACGTCAAACGTAACGGACATGACTGGCATGTTTTGTACCGCCACCTCATTCAATCAACCGCTGTCGTTCGACACGTCCCAGGTGACGTCGATGCGCATGATGTTCGAGGACGCCACCTCGTTCAATCAACCACTGATGAACCATGCGCCGTTCGACACGTCCCAAGTGTGGACTATGGAGCGCATGTTTCGTGACGCCCATTCGTTCAACCAGCCGCTGGCTTTCGACACGTCCCAGGTGAGGGATATGAGTATGATGTTTAGATCTGCCACATCGTTCAACCAACCGATCGATTGGAACACCTCACAGGTGAGGTATATGGGTAGCATGTTCGAGGACGCCACCTCGTTCAACCAACTGCTTATTGAGTGGGACACCTCCGAGGTGATAATAATGGAGCGGATGTTTAAGGGTGCAGTTTCGTTCAACCAACCACTCGATTGGGAAATGTTCGACTGGGTGACCTCCCATGTGACGAATATGGAGCAGATGTTTGCGGGTGCCATCGCGTTCAACCAACCGCTCACGTTCGACGTTCGCCAGGTGACGAACATGGAGCAGATGTTTGCGGGTGCCACAGCGTTGACATATCCTTTTTCGTCTGGCACCTTCGGCGGTCCAGTTGGTCCGATATTTTCAGACGATGATGAAGAAATGCAGGATGCGACTGAGGAGGAAGCGGATCCATGCGAGGACACATCGCGACAGTTGTGTGTGGTGTGCATGACTAGCTGCGTCGATACTGTATTGGTACCGTGTGGCCATGCTTGCATGTGTCACGGATGTACAACAAGAGTCAAGGAGACGTCTGGCAAGTGTCCAATATGCAGAAGAATGATTGAGCATATAAACACAATTATCCCAAACATTTACTACGCTGGTATTCCTAGGGAATAACGATGAAAATTAAAACAAGACATTTTGGAGTGTATTTCGGTACGACTCGTCTAGTGTGACCAGCTGATATCCAACCCCTGCTGGCCCGGGATACCAAAAAAAATACACAGTTTTAAGACGCATCTTTTTTATGGAACTCTATAACGCACCTGGCTGCGGTCGATATTAGATACTTTTAACGGTCCTGACATAAATATTTCTTTACCGGACCATTTGATTCGTCTCATCCATTTCAGCTCAGCTCTGCTTAACCAGATTATATGGGTAACATTCATTTGCTCGATTGTTCTGTCACGATTTTCAGAGGTGTTGAATACAAACGTAGGGTCAGTACAGAATAACGTGTATGGTTCCACTTCTAAAGGTGCGGCCCCGGGCGTAATGTCAATCAATTTCCCGGATGGTGACTCATATACACAATGTTTTTCAAGAAGAGTATGTTTTGTTCCTGTAAAAACAGAATATCCAATTTCCCGGATAAGTAATAATGTGTAATGTTGTTTTTTATTGTATCAAGTACTCCGAGAGTTATAAAATCTTCAATCAGTTATTACTTTACAAAGTTCTGTTCCGCTGGTATTGTGGTGTGTTAACCAACCCCTGTATGCTTGTTCAAGCCAATTTTTGCGCTTATCTGTCAACAACCGAGAGGGAAGTTGTGCATTGCAAATATGAAGATGCTGAATGTTGAAGTTGTGGCGCCGCCATAGCTGGCCATTTCCATCGTAGGTCAGATGCCCACTGTCCAGCGCTTTGTGTATTTTTAAATCCAACAGTAAACCGTTGGCAGATTCACAATGTTGAATATCACGAAACGGAACAAGATGTGCCGCCTCCAAATACTCTTCGTTGTTTTCCCCGGTTGCAGGACAGGTCGATGCGAATTCATTGAGTAGTTCCTGCCGCATCTTTGGCTGTCCTTTTCTGCTAATCGTTTGAAAGCATCGCCGTGTGGTGGATGTAACGGGCAACTTTTCAAATTCTTGGTATATTGTGGCTTGCACTGCTTCTTGCTTGGCTTGCACTGCTTCTTGCTTGGCTTGCACTGCTTCTTGCTTGGCTTGCAACAAAGCGGCCTGTTTTTTTCTGTCGGTCCAAAACCATTGCTTGTAGGTGAGCCCAGAATGTCTCGCTTCGATTATTGATGGTACCACTTCATTCCACCTGTCCACCTGTTCATGAGTAATGTCGTACTTGTCCCATGACATCAAGCATTCATCATCGGGTGAAATAGAGTCATATGGGGTGTCGCATAAACAATAATTGCCCGCCCCATCCGAAGAAAACCCAGTTGCCGCATGTCCATTAGGCATGGTGCAAATGCTGTAAGGACAACATTCGTCGCGTTTTGAGTTTATTATGGACAACAAAAAAGAAATGCTGTAAGGATCATCGGCCCGAGACTCTTCAGCATTTCTTTTTTTGGTTGGTGGTTGTTCATCGGCCCGAGACTCTTCGGCCTCTTTTTTTCTGGCGACATGGCAGGCAAGAGGCCCGTCACGTTCTAAAGGCCCGTCACGTTCTAAACCACAATATCCACAATCACACCTTTTGTCACAAACTTGAAACCATTCATTACCAATAAACATGTCAATTTGACAGGTATAGTCAAAACCAGCGGTTCTCCAGTCGAAAGTAATGCCCTCAACATTGTCTACGAAAGGGAAACTACCCTCGTCTTCATCACATCTCCAAATAGATTTAATATTTTCTATGTATCCAGAAAAATGTCCTAAGCCGAAATCATAGTCATGTTTCCAATGGGGTTTCCCGTTTTTGTCAAAAAAAATGAGCCACTGGACGTTTGCACCATGGACTTCAGTTCGTAAATAAAAAACGGTCTGACCCAAAACCGTGCCTGTGACCAGTTCACTGCCCCAATATTTGCAATAATTCCCGTCCTGGACGTAGATGCGGACATTGTTGGGTACAGGGCCCAATTCGCCAAACTCAGTTGTTAAATCTTTCAAAAATTGTTCTGCGTGGATTTGTTGTTCTGCATGGATTTGTAGTAGTTCCGCTTGTTCTTGAGTAATATCAGGACAATCCGTTTCAACCCCGCTTCGCTGGTCAGCGACAACCTCGTCGGTCTTGCTTTCGGGAGGCTCGTCGGTCTTGCTTTCTTCCGGTTCAAATGGGTTTCCGACTGGGGTACAACCGCACTCCCGCATGGTCTCTGCCCAATATGCATATTCGTCATCCAATCCTCCTCCGACATACGCATCAACCTCTACGTGTTCATCTTCCCCGATTATTAAGCCGACCAAGTTACCACGGAAAAGTTGTTCGTGTCCGCCGTTGTAGATTTTGATGGTCTGGTGTGGCTTATAACCCTGTCCAAATTCTAATTTTGGATAGTGATGTTCGAATGCGGAGACTGTGATGCCAGCTGCGAGACATTTTGCAACAAATGTTTTAATCTTGTCCCGGGGGACATGCGGTTGGCCATCGTACACATCTGAGAATATGATAATGTTCTCGCGCTTGTGTTGCTGTACAATACGCAAAGATTTTGTAAAGAGTTTCAAATCTTCTCCGCTGTTTTTAAAAAGCTCGGAAACAATAGAGAAAGCACACCCTCTCATATCGAGTTTAAGGTCATACGCTTTTGCAATTTGTTTGCATTTTTGTCGCACGAGTTTTTTGGACAATATATTACCAGCACGCAGTTCTACAAAGGCTCGTTTAACCGAGTGACAGTTTTGTTGGTTAATTTCGACTTTGGTTTGTTTTCTTTGTTTTGGCATTGGTCTTTCCAAGTCATTCGAGGATTTACGTTTTGACATAATTACATTGGACTTAATAAATATAACATACATTTATTTCACATAATCGCTACATATATTCGTTGCCAATGGGCCCGCATATTTTTTTTTGGAATGTAAGAACGTTGACAATGTTTTTGGTGCGCGTGACCATGGAGGCAAAGTCACTGGCAAAGCTGTCATTCCCTTCTCAGTGTTGAATATAAATGGGTCACAAGATAAATATTCTTGCTTGTCGAAGTTGCGAAGTGGTGGATGATCCACAAAAGAAAAGGTCCGACCCAAAAATAGAGAAAAAATATCACTTGACATAAAGAGGCACACACATTATTCAACAATGTAGCAGTTGTATGTATCCGCGATGAAAATTAAAACAAGACATTTTGGAGTGTGTTTCGGTACGACTCGTCTACTTCGGCTTGGTTCAACAACTGCACCACATTTTTCAAACTCTGTTCGATGTGTGTCCACTCAACTCCCCTGATCCATTGTTCCGAGGTACCAGTGGGGTCATAGTACAAGACACTGTCCCGCAACTGCATGTTGTAGTACATTTGTTCGCCCTGGTAAGTTTCCACCAACGTCAACCGCGATGCGCGAAACATTTTCAGGTACAACAAGCACTGGACTTGTTCGTATCGACGGACGGAATGAAACAGACGGGACTGGCGGTGTTTCAACTCGTAAATTTTGCCGGTCGCCGAATCTACCCCGTCAATTTTGCCAATGACAAAGGCCCCGTAGAGTCCACCACCTTTGGGAACGTGCCAAAATTTGGCATGGACGTTGCCAGCAACCACATTCGGACAGCGCTTCTGCACCATTTCAAGATCGGTCAATTCTTGCACAATTCCCCGTGTCGTGTTAATCTTCTTTTGTGAAGTGCGTTCAATGTGTTTCGACACCAACACTGCCTTTTTCACGGTCGCCGCCGCCACCACGACCGCCTTCTCGGCCTGGACGACCGACTTCTGGGCCATTTTTACCGATTTCCACCCGTCGTTCTCGGCAGCGGTGGCACTCGACAGCACTGCCCGACACCGAGACATTTTCTGGTAGATTTTGGTGCCCTGTTCAGTACTGAAATACCCACCAAGCCGAGTCGCGTTGATGCCCGATTTTTTTTTGACATAGTTGCGCATCACATGCACGGATTTGGCCTTTTTGACCACTTGCACCGCCTCCGAGACCGATTTTTGGGCCTCCACCACCGATGTCGAGGCGGCGCGTTTCAATTGACCCACCGCTTGTCGCTGATCCACTTTCCGTGCCACCGCTGCTTGGACCATCTTTTTGTAGACGGGCTTGGCTTCCAGTTCCCGTTCGACGA
>Ga0302137_1000220_pt1 | contig 23717 bp, 19 predicted proteins | sample CBN3_SCM_MG_FD_203127 | JGI IMG/M metagenome (GOLD analysis project Ga0302137, IMG submission 203127) | Marine microbial communities from Western Arctic Ocean, Canada - CBN3_SCM | ecosystem: Environmental > Aquatic > Marine > Oceanic | place: Canada: Western Arctic Ocean | collected 2017-09-15 | reverse complement strand
TTTGTAAGATGATATTTTAGATTTGAGTTCGGCAATAAGGAATTTTTGTTCTGAAAAAGGTTGTTGAAGATAAAGTAGGTTAATGAGATTGAGTTGATACGGATAGTTATTAATGTTTTGAATAATATTAAGAGAAATATCATTAGGAAGGTTATTAATTTTTTCTCGTGTTTTGGGTGGAGCTTTGGTGGGTGATTGTTTGTTGTAAAGATTAATAGATTTCATATAATATATATAAAATGATTTTAATTTAAATAGATTAACAAAAATAATAGTTAAAGTATATAAAAAAAAGAGTATAAACTTAAAGTTATATAATAATATAGTATGAATATAATAACAAACGATATATGTAATAATATAATAGATGATAAAGAAGATAAAAAATCAAAAAAAAGTGATAATTGCCAAGAATTGAAAAATATAGCATATAAGACGATGTTGTTAAATGGAACAGATATAAGTCCAAAATATGAGAATCAAAGTAATACTTTGATGATATCAAATTTTTTGGAAAGCGAGTCAAGTGCAAATAAGAAAGAAACGTGGTCGAAATTAAATAAGACACAAAAAATAAAACATTTAAATTTGTATGCAGATACATTAAAAAGTAAAGATAATTTATCAGACGATGAGTTATTAAATTTAAAAAACTATATAGTTCGTTGTTTAGATCGAAAATGTTTACTAAAAACAAAAGAAGTACTATATGATAAAGATAATAAAAAAATAGTAAATGTACCATTTTTATATTTTAATAAAGAAGAAAGAAGTTATTTATTAAGAAAAGATGATAAACATGTATCAACAATAAAATCATTACATGTAGGAAAGACGATTAAATCAAAAACTATAAAAATTCATGAATAATTAAAGAATTACAAGTAGTTTTAAAGTAAATTATAAATAATAAATTTATTTTTTTTAAATTGATAAAATAATATAATTTAAATATTATGTTATCAATTAAGTTATATGAATAAAAATAAATATAATGATTACTTAGTTTATTTAGTAAATAAATATAATATAAAAAATTTGGATATAGAATTTATGTTAACAATAGTTTCAACGATGATAGAATTTATATATGATAATATTTTACAATTAATGTATATAGATTTGTATGATACTGTTCATGATTATAGTTTGGAGTTAATGGAAAGTGAATATATTGATAGTAATATTTTAGAAGATATATATGGTATATCAAAAGAAGATAGTAAAATTATGTTAAAGAATTATTTGAATACGGGTTTATCATTTGTATTTAAGTATGTAATACCAAAGAGGTCATATCGTAAAAGTTACATAAGAAATAATAGTATAAATTATACCAAGATAGATAAACAATTAAATACACTCATAAATATAGTTCAGCCCGAACAAAGAACCGACGAATGGTATATATTTAGAAATTCTACATTAACAGCATCAAATATTTACAAGATATTTGTAAGCGAATATAGTCAAACACAATTAATTTTAGAAAAATGCGAGCCATTAAATATAAATAAATTCAAAGTGACAAATACAAATAGTCCAATGCATTGGGGTCAAAAATACGAACCCGTATCAATTTTGTATTATGAATATATTTATAAAACCACGGTTACCGAATTTGGTTGTATACCACATAGAGATCATAGTTTTATTGCCGCATCACCAGACGGAATAGTATGTGATCCAACTTCAAATTTATATGGTCGGATGTTAGAAATAAAGAATGTAGTTTCGCGAGAGATAACCGGTATTCCCAAAATGGAATATTGGATACAGATGCAATTACAAATGGAGGTCTGCAATTTAAACGAGTGTGATTTTTTAGAAACAAAATTTTTACAATATGATACTGAAGAAGAATATATTAATGATAATACTATAGAATATAAAGGTATCATATTGCAATATTTAAAAGACGAATCGCCACATTATATATACGCACCGTTCATGTTAAACGATTTACATTCAACGGCATATAAAGAATGGGAGAGTAAAGAAATGAAAAAGAACAAAGATTTACAGCTAATTACAATAATATATTGGAAATTAGTAAAAATTAGTTGCGTCTTGGTATTAAGAAATAAATTGTGGTTCAAAAACGTTTTACCTATGATAGATGTTTTTTGGAAAAATTTAGTAGAAGAGAGAGAAAGTGGAAAATATAAAGAAAGAATAAAGAAAAAGAGAAAATTATCACTCGGTGATGCTAAAAGTAGAAGTGATTTTCCAATGGGTGGATGTTTAATAGATACAAATTTATTTAATAAGGAAGAGTAAATAAATATTTATTACTACTATCTATTATTGCTTGTTTAACAAAATTGTTATTGCGTTATTTTGCATTATCTAAAACAAGTAAATGATTTTTATACTTTTGAAAAAGCATAAAAAATTTAAAAACAAAAAAATATAAAAATATTATTTTAAAACAATTTAAACTTATTTAAATAGTATAATTAGATAATATTAATGACAAATAATAAATCTAATGTTATAGATATGCACGTATTGAAAAGATGCGGTAAGAAAGAAATTATTTCCTTTGATAAAATTTTAAAACGTATTAAGACAAGCGGAAAGGAATTAGAATTAAAAAATGTTATTTATGGTCAATTGGCAATGAAAGTTATAGATCAATTAAAAGATAATATTAGAACAACTGATATAGATGAATTAACCGCCGAACAGTGTGCATCTATGGGTTCAACGCACCCTGATTATACTAAATTAGCCAGTGCAATAACGATTTCAAATCTACATAAAAATACATTAGGTAGCTTTTACGAAACAATTAAAAAATTATATGATTTTGTAGATGTAAATAAAAACAACTATAAATTAATTCATGATGATTTAATGAAAACAGTAGAAGAAAATAAAGAAGTATTAGACGAGATGATAGATTATAAACGCGATTTTTTATTTGATTATTTTGGTTTTAAGACATTAGAAAGGGCATATTTAATTAAAATAAACGGGGTGATAATTGAACGTCCACAGCATATGTGGTTGAGAGTGTCACTATGTATTCATGGTGCAAATATAGAAAAGGTAAAAGAAACATATGATTATATGTCAAATAAATATTTTATTCATGCGACACCTACATTATTTAATGCCGGAACACCAAGACCACAACTAAGTTCATGTTATTTATTATCAATGGAAGATGATTCTATTGATGGTATTTTTAATACAGTAAAAGAATGTGCGCAAATTTCAAAATGGTCAGGCGGAATAGGATTACATATTCATAATGTTCGTTCTTCTGGTTCTCATATAAGAGGAACAAATGGAACATCAAATGGTATAATTCCTATGCTGGGCGTTTTTAATAAAACAGCACGTTATGTGGATCAAGGAGGTAAAAGGAATGGAAGTTTTGCGATTTATTTAGAGCCACATCATCCAGATATAGAAGAGTTTTTAGAGTTACGCAAGAATCATGGAGACGAGGAATCAAAAGCGCGAGATTTATTTTATGCAATGTGGATAAGCGATTTATTTATGGAACGGGTAATTGGAAATAAGGTATGGTCATTATTTTGTCCGGATAAATGTCCGGGTTTAAGTGATAGTTATGGTGATAAATATAGAGAGTTATATATGAAATACGAAGAAGAAGGAAAATATAATAATCAAATAAATGCACGCGATTTATGGTTAAAAATTTTGGATGCACAAATGGAGACAGGAACACCATATATTTTATATAAAGATTCTTGTAATGAAAAATCGAATCAAAAGAATTTAGGCACTATTAAATCAAGTAATCTCTGTTGTGAAATAATAGAATACAGTGATAAAGAAGAGACAGCCGTATGTAACTTGGCTTCAATTGGTTTATCTATGTATGTAAAAGACGATAAAACATTTGATTATGATAAATTATATGAAGTAACAAAAGTATTGGTAACAAATTTAAATAATATTATTGATATAAATTTTTATCCAAATGAAAAAACAAGAAAAAGTAATTATAGTCATCGTCCAATAGGAATAGGTGTACAGGGATTAGCGGATACTTTTTTTAAGATGGATTTAGCATTTACATCAGACAATGCAATAAAGATAAACAAATTAATTTTTGAGACAATTTATTTTGCCGCATTAGAAAGAAGTTATGAAATAAGTCATGAAAGAACAAAAGCAATGGATTATTTAGCAACCGAATATGGTTATAATAATTGGAGGTTTACAACAGATAAATCTCATTGTAGAAGTTATAATATTTATAACGTAACAGGGGCTTCAGTTGATGTGACAATTGCAACAGATAATAAGATACAACGATTTTTAGATAAATATAAACCAATTAGAGCAGAAATAGAAAAATTAAAAGAAAATTTATATGGCGCATATAGTTCATTTATGGGATCTCCGATGAGTGAGGGATTGTTTCAATTTGATTTATGGAACGAGAAACCATATTCTGATAGATATGATTGGAACAATTTAAAAGAAAAAATATTAAAATATGGAATAAGAAATAGTTTATTGTGTGCTCCAATGCCAACAGCAAGTACAAGTCAAATTTTAGGAAATAATGAATGCTTTGAACCAATAACAAGTAATATTTATAGTAGAAAAACTTTAGCTGGTGAATTTGTAATGGTAAATAAGTATTTAGTGGATGAATTATTAGAATTAAAATTATGGGATGAAAAAATTAAAAATAATATTATTGCAAATAAAGGAAGTGTTCAATATATAGAAGGATTATCAGAACATTTAAAAGAAAAATATAAGATTGTCTGGGAGATACCAATGAAAAATTTAATAGATATGGCTCGTGATCGCGGATTATATATTTGTCAATCACAAAGTATGAATTTATGGATGGAAGATCCAGAACCAAAGTCATTAACAAATATGCATTTTTATAGTTGGAGAGCAGGATTAAAAACAGGTATTTATTATTTACGAAGGAAACCAAAACATAATGCGCAACAATTTACAATTGAACCAGAAAAAAAGAAACAAGATAATGATGATGATGATGATTGTTTAATGTGTAGCGGATAATATTGAAAAGAATATTTTTGGTAATGGAAAAATTTGTGTATTATTATTACTAAAATACAAACAAATTTACTAATTTTTTAATATTAATTATAATGAAATTAATATTAAAAAAGAAATTGATTAATCTTCTTATAATATTATCACCAAAACCACCACCATTTATCATTGCATGATTTATTGTATTTGTCATCAAAATTTTTAATCCACCCATTATTATTAGAATTTTTTATCTTACTTTTATCCTTTTTATTAATACATGTATAACTTTTTAAATTGTTATCACATTCATCATTTATTTTACATTTAATTTCTTTAATTTTACTATTAGCATCTTGTCGTGTGTAATACTTTGTGCTTGAATTATTACATTCTTTAAAAATATGGAAATCAGTGTTATTTTCTATATCATTTTTATTTAAACATTTATATAATATTTCTTGATCAGACTCACATAGTTTTGGATTTTTACATTTATATCTTTTCTTTCTATTTTTATTTCTTTTTCTATTTTTATTTCTCAAAGGTTCATTTAAATTAAAAGATATACAAATATAAAAAACAAATATTACAATAAAAATAAGAAAAATATAATTAATATTTTTTTTTATAAAATTTACTAATTTCATTATTATATATATAATTAATTTATATTATATTATATATATAATTAATTTATATTATATTCTATACATAATTGTTTAATTTTATAATTAAAGTCAGCAATATTATAATTATAATTATATTTTATATAACATTTGATTGTGATAAGTATATCAACGAGAGAATTATGTAATTCACTAGGTAAAGTAGAATCGGGAAATAGATGTAAATATAATTCACTAAGTGACGGTGTTTTAATATACGGTTTGTTAGTTTTTTTACTAATTCTAACAAAATTACAGAATTTGGTGGTTTTTCTCATAGTACAGAATTCAGATTTTCTAATTCTCTCGTTTCCTTTGAAAGTAGTAAAATATTGTGGAATATTGTGTCGTAAACATTCAACAAATACAAGTCGTTTATCAAATGAAATATTGTGACCAACAATAATATCAGCCATTTTAAGTAAATTATTAAATTCTCTCAACGCGGGAATAATATTAATACCATTAGTATTAAGAAATTCGTGTGTAAGTTTATGTATTTCAAAACTTTCTGGAGGGATTACAATAGAGTTGTCTATTTTGATGAAATTATTTTTAATAATAGTATCATTATTAGAGAGATCATAAAGTATGCAACTAATTTGAATTATGAATGGCCATTTATCAAAATCATAAATTGATGGTTCTTTATTAAATTCATCTTTTTGAGGAAGACCAGTAGTTTCAGTATCAAAGACAAGAATTTTCATATATTATAATAGTTGAATAAAATTAAAATATAAAATAATAATCAATTTTTTTATATTAAAAAAAAAATTGATTCAACAATATTGATTATAACATCAATACAATATAAACACTGACATGCAGTTAACCCATAACGAAGAGATGTATAAAAATATGGTGCTTACTATTCCAGATCTAGTTCTACCACAGCATATTCCGTATATTATTCATTGGTTTGATTATTATGGAATTGCAGATGTAAAGAATGTAGATGTACGAGTTCATCCAGAACCAGAATATTATGTAGAAGATAAGCCATATTATGGATATGCTGTTATTGAGATTCGTGAATGGTATAAGAATAATCGCAGTCTAAGTTTTTATGAAAATCTAATTACTGGTTACGCAAATATGGTTTATGACGATCCTTATTATCCCAATAATTATGAAATTGAGTTTTATGAGCCGAGGACGCAAGAAGAAGTAAATAATATTGTTCTGGTTCAACCCGAAACTCAAGCTGATCTAGAATCTGACCCAGAATCTGAACATCAACAAGATAAATTTGATCTAGTAAAAGACGATGAAGATAAAGAGTATTTGAAAGCAGAGACACTTGAAGCAAAACAGCAAATAGAGTCATACGAAGAGGATGATGAAAATTATGAATTTGTAGAATCTAATGAAGATTATAAATATGAATATCTATTACAAAAGGGCCATAAAATGAATACTCGTTATAAGACAAAATGTAAAGAAGATAAGGGCGAGGCCACGAATCTAAATACAGAAAATATTACACTTACAGAAATTATTGTAAAAAAAAATAAGAATTATAGGAAGAGGAATAAGCGAAAGGTATATAAGAATGAATGGAATCGTCGTCTTCGAGTTAAACTTAGTGTTTAAAGATAGAAATCATAAATATTTAATTTAGCTTCTTTGCAACATCCATATGTTTTTCGATGCCATGGACTTATGCCAATATTTTTTATTCCATTTAAATGCTGAGATGTTCCATAACCTTTATTTTTTGCCAGGTTATAATATACGTCTAATTTTTTATAACAATCACATAATTCTATAATATATTTGTCTCTTTCAACTTTAGCCAATATTGAAGCGGCAGCAATTGAACAAAATTTATTATCCCCCCCTTCAATAGTTATATGATTAACTTGTTCAATTATATTAGATTTATTATTTAAATAAGTATATGGTTTAAAATCATTACCATCAACTAAAAGATAAAATTCATTACTAATTTGGTGATTTTGTTTTAATTTAGAAATTATATTTTGTATAGATTTATGCATGGCCGAAAAAGTAGCATTTCTAATATTAATATTATCAATTATATTTTCGTCTTCATAAGATACCGCCCAGGCTAAAGCATTTTCTTTTATATATTCAGCAACTTCATTAATTTTTTTTACAGAACTAAATTTTTTACTATCTTTTAATAATTCATATTTAAAATTTGTATTTTTAGGTAAAACAACAGCAGCGCTATATACTCTTCCAAACATAGGTCCTCTGCCTGCTTCATCAATACCAATTTCAAATAAATTAGATTCGGGGTTGTAATTATGTTGAAGATTATTTTTTTTCATTATTAATTAATATTAATATTAATATTAATAAGTTTTTTTTATTATCTACTTTATATAATAAGCAATGTTTTTCAATTTTAAAAATAAAAATATGATAATTATTTTGTTATTATTAATACTATTATCTTCGGTATTTTGTTATTCTTTAATGATGAAATCCGTAGAGGGTAATGAAAATTTAGCAACTAGTTACTTTACTGATAATTTTAAAATAATTAAGAAAGATTTTACTAGTGATATAGAATATTATGTATTAGATTCAAAAAGTATATCAAAAGAAGTTAGTTTTGAACCAGAAACTTCATTCTCGGCTTTAACGCCTGATTTCAAAAGTAATCAAGACGTAGGTAATGATATTTATAATTATATGTATAATCATCAATATGATATGTATAGAGAAGCTACAAAAACAGAAACACCCCCGGTAACTGATATAACACCACAACCAAAACCAATAATAACTAACGGTTATGAATTTTATAAAATTACGGTTCCATTTTCTATAAATTATAATACGAAAGTAACTGATAATACGGTAGTAAGTGATACTACAATACCAGCGAAAGGGTCGACAGTCATAGCATCGGGTACGGCTACGGGTGCGGAGGGTGCGGAGGTGGCGGAGGTGGAAGAGGTGGCGGGGGCGGCGGAAGTGGCGGAGGGGGCGGGGGCGGAGGTGGAAGGGGCGCCGGGGGCGGCGGCCAATGCGGAGGCGGTCACGGCGGTGGCGGCGGCGGCGGCGGCGGCGGCTGAGGAGGAGGAGGAGGGTACGACTAACAACAGTGATAGCATAGAAGATGCAGTAATATCACCGGGGCAACAAGCAGATGATGCATTAACAAGATTAGCGGGTAAAATAGCTATAATAGAAACTTCAAATTTAACGACTACATTTACTATTAAAGGTTCAGGATTAACTCCTGAAACTAAAGCAAGTTTTCAAACTTTAATAGCACAACAAGCATCTATAGCTGATCCTAATGGAACAAATACAGTAACTATAGCAGCAGATACAGTAAATATAACAGAAGTCTCTCAGGGAACAAATGAAAATTTATTACTAAAAATAGATATAAGTGTTCCATCACAACATATTAATACTATAAAAGACCAATTAACTATGTTTACTAATGTAGAGAGGTTAAATACTGCATTAACAATACAAGGAATATCTCGAGAAAATTTATTTTTTGTAAATAAAAATATAGATTTGAAAATAGTTGAAGAATTTGGAAATATGGGAAATATATTTTCTAAATTACTTGGTAAAAAAGTTAAAGAAGGTAATACTAATATGGCAACTTCTTCTAGTTCAGGAAATATTTTATTTGGTATAAAAAATAATGACTACACAAAAATATTATCAAGAACGGGACGTGTAATGAATATAACAATAAGTGTATTAGATATTAATAGACAAAAAAATGTCTTAATTCAAGGTGGAATATTAAAAGTTCAACCTCAAAGCAAAGTTGTAACTCCACCCACACAACAAGCAAATCTTAATTCGGCTATATCATCTTCTAGTGGTGGAAGTGTAAGTATTGGAGATATAAATATGCGAAACTCTGGAGGTGGAATAAATAATAATTCATATCCAATATATATAAAAGATAAGCGTGGAAATTTAGTTCCATCTTTTAATCAAAAACATAATGCATATTTATTACCAGGTTCAGACCCAGCATTATTAAATCAAAATAATACACCATTTTATGGAGAATATAGTTCATTTGAAAGTGCAATGAATAATCCATCTAATCCATTAGTAAATCCAATAAATTCGATGAATCCAATAGAATATTCTCAAACATTATTTGGTCCATGGACAACACCAATGATGACAAAAACGGCTTGTTTAAATTGTGATGACGATAAAGAAAAAGTGAATAACAAAACTGGTTCAACTGATTCAATTGATTCAATTGATTCACTAGGTTCAACCGATTCAAATCGTTTAAATAGTTCAAATAATATTTTTAATGATATAAATAATGAAGCAAATAGAATGATGGCGCAAAATGGAGAAATAGACGAAGATAGAGGTAGTAATGTAAGAATGAATACAAAATCAGGCAATTCAAATAATAATTATAGTGAATATGATAATGGTAGTAGCAATGGTAGCAATGGTAGCAATGGTAGCAATGGTAGCAATGGTTCACAGGCGCCATGTCCACCATGCGGAAGATGTCCTGAAACATCGAATTTTGAATGTAAAAAAGTACCTAATTATGAGATGGGATTAGATAATACAGCATTACCAAGACCAGTTTTATCGAATTTTTCAACATTTGGTAGTTAAAAACTAAATAATATTATTAACTAAATATTATTTAGTATTATTTACTTTTTTCTCATATTTAAAGGTTGAATAATTTCCCTTTAAATATTCATTTAAGTATTATTATAAATTAAAACCTAAATCTAAATTTAGTCGAGTTCTCCTCATCCGCCTATTTGTTTAGAAGATCCAACATTATTTAAAACTGGTTGTGATGAACTTCCACCAAGTTTTTTTTTGGTTTTATTAAAGTTTCCAAAAAAATTAAGAAAAGAAAGTTTAAACCCACCTGTTTGTTTTTTATTTTTACGAATACCAGTTTGTTTTTTTTTTCTGCGGGTAGATTTTTTTTTCCCACTAGATCTTGTTTTACTAATTTTAACTAAACTTTTAGCAACATTTTTTTTAATTTCACTTTCACTCATCCAATCTAATCCCTTCTCTTTATAATTAATATTAATAGTTTCACCATCATCAAATTTTGTTCTACCATTTTTTTTGTCTATTACGGTACCAAATATTGGTAAAGAATCATGAATTATTTTTCCATCTCTCTGATTTCTATCAAAATAAACAGCAACTGTTTCGTTTTTTTTTGGAACATATGAAGGCATTTATATATATAACATATAATTATTTTTTGTTAAAGTAGATTTTTTTTTTCAAACATTTTTTATCAATTTTCATAGTTTTACATTTTTTGTTAGCAGGTACAAAATTTAATATGCATTTTGCTTTATTGCCATATAGAGCTGTTGTACAGCCTTTTTCTTTAGTTTTTTTAGTAAAATTAAAAATTTTAGGTTTTTCGATGCTGCATCGTGATCTAAAATTTTCATATCTATCGCGTACTTGACAATATGTTAAATTAGATTTTTTTCCTAACATTTTATTAATTAATTCATGTAAATTGTAAATATAACGAGAAAATGATTCTCTATTATTGAATATTTCATTTTTTAAAGGAAATTTTTTAAAATTATTAGTTAAATTAATTCTACAATATTTGCAAGGTAAGGTATATTGTAAATTAAAAATAACTTGTTTGTATTTATTTTTATTTAATTTACTTGGATTATTAGGATAATTAAAACTTATGGTATGTAGATAATGCCATATAGCGGGTCCCCAAGTTGCAGTAACCATACCATCGCCGCTAATATAATCATTTTTAGAGTATGTTTTAATTTTCTTTTTTTTATTTTTTTGAGTTTTTTTCATATTATATTAAGTTGAGATAATAAAAAATTAATATTATTAGTATATATATAATGAATTTCTTTAAAAAAAATTTAGAACAGATGAAAGAAAATTTTAACAATCTAACAAATAATAGAATGACAGTAATTTTTAGTATAATATGGTTATTAATAACATTAGTAATTTCATATATAACATATAATTCATATATAAAACCATTATTTTCAGACCATAAATTAAATAAAGAATTTGTAAATAAAAATAAAAACAGTGAAGATATATTAATAATGTGTTTTTATACAGAATGGTGCCCATATTGTAAAAAAGCTAAACCGGAATGGAATAAATTTGAAACATACATAAATAATATAAATAAAAGTTTAGATTATACTATAAATTTAGTAAGTGTAAATTGTGATAAAGATAAAAGTATAGCAGATAAATATGATGTAGAGGGTTATCCAACAGTAAAATTAATATATAAAGAAAAAGTATATGATTTTGACGCAAAAGTAACAAAAGATAATTTAGTAAGGTTTTTAGATTCTATTAAATAAATTGGTTATAATTTAGGCTTTTGTAAAATTATATTTTCAAATGTAATATCATTTAAGTTAAATGAAATATCATTATCAATATTAATAGTATTATATGAGATATCATAATTATTTTGATAATTATTAATAAAATTAGAACCTTGAGATTCACCAAGTTTAATAAGCCGAATTCGTTCTTCTTTATTTGAAAATACATACGTCCAATAGTTAATATCTAGAGTGTGGGGTGTAATAGAAACATTAATACTATTTTTAATAACTAAAGATTTTACGTTTTCTATTATCAGAACTTTTTTAAATGCAGTTTTTACTATGTAAATAAGAAATGATAATATATTACTATTAGCATTTAAATTATTATAAGATATATCATTTTCACTATTATTATAATAACTATTGGATAAATCAATAGGATTACTTTGATCATTAATAAAAGAAATAATTTCATATTCACTGCATTTTTCATTAATTAAACAATCATATGAAGGAGAATTATTAAATATACCTCCGTCAAGATAATATTCATTATTATAAAATGGCGGTTTAACCATTATTGGTATAGATGTACTCATAATTATTGCTTCTATTAAAGTTAAATTGGGGTGGGTATTATGATTTAAATCAACTTTACAACATTTATTTAAATTAGTGGTAAAAATATGCCAATCAATTTTATTAATTTCATAAAATTGTTTAAGTGTAATATCAATAGGAATATCAGAAGCTAAAAATAAAGGTTTTAAGCAATTAATAAAAAAGTTTTCATCGCATAATCCTTTTGTAAAAAATAAACTAAAATAATCAGTGGATGAAAAATTTATTAAATTTCGCCAAGGTCTTTTTACAATAAAATCATCAATCCAATCAAAATTTAAATTTAATAAAATAATTAATGAAATAAAGCTGCCAATAGATGTAGAATAAATGGATTTTATATCTTTATAATTAATTATTTTATTAATCATAAGTTTTTTAATTGCACCATAAGATACTATTCCTACTGGTCCTCCTCCACATAAAACAATATGTTTTATAATCATTAATTATAGTTATTTGTAAAATTTTTAATATAATATTATATTTAATATTATATTATGAACGATTCATTATATAATTTTAATGATAAAGCAGATAATGATGAACAATCAATAAAATTGAATATGGACGAATTATATTCAAAAAAACAACAACAAGATATGAATATTTTGAATAATTATAATAAGATTTTACTACGAATACATAGTAAAATTAAGTATGTATCAAAACAATTAGTAAATGAACAATGTTGTTGGTATATTATGCCGGAAATGATGATAGGAATACCAAAATATGATGTAAAAGATTGTACTGCGTATACGATAGAAAAATTAAGAGAGAATGGTTTTATTGTAAGATATACTCATCCTAATTTATTATTTATAAGTTGGAAACATTGGATTCCAAGTTATGTAAGAAGTGAAATTAAGAAAAAGACAGGTCAACAAATAGATGAATACGGTAATTTAGTTAATAAAAATGAAGAAAATGAACATCTACAAGATAATAATAATAATAATAATAATAATAATAATAATAATAATAATAATAATAATAATAATTATAATAATTTAATGTTAAATAATAAAAATAAAAGCGATAAATCTAAATTAGATTATAAAGACATTAAGTCATATAATCCATCTGGTAATTTAATTTATAGTAATAATTTATTAAAAAAATTAGATATAAATAGTTAATTATATTTTTTTGTTTTACTCCTTGTCAAAGAGCGGGCTTTTTTATTTTGTTTAGTTTTTTTCTTATTTCGTTTACCTCCTTTAGAAACTGTTTTTTTGGGTTTTAAATTGTGTGTTGATTCGGTCGAGACAGACTCTTCTTGTATATCATCTCTAGAAGTAATTTCCTTTTCAGTTTTATCTTGAGATTCAGATTCTGGGTCAGATTCTAGTTCAGGTTGAGTTTCGGGTTGAGAATCAGCGTCTGGCTCGGGTTGAGAATCAGCGCGGGGTTCGTCCTGAGAATCAGCGCGGGGTTCGTCCTGAGAATCAGCGCGGGGTTCGTCCTGAGAATCAGCGCGGGGTTCGTCATGAGAATCAGCGCGGGGTTCGTCATGAGAATCAGAGCGGGGTTCGTCATGAGAATCAGCGCGGGGTTCGTCATGAGAATCAGAGCGGGGTTCGTCCTGAGAATCAGCGCGGGGTTCGTCATGAGAATCAGAGCGGGGTTCGTCCTGAGAATCAGAGCGGGGTTCGGGTTCGGGTTCGGGTTTACTTTCGTACGAATATGAGGTTGATATTTTTTCAGTATTTTGAGGGTCATATTCTTCATCAATAATGGGTTGAGGTTGTTCATAACCTTTAGAAATAACTTTATTTTCATTTAATAGTTCAAAAATTTTTGTAAGACTATTAAAAAAATTAATATGTAAATCATAAATGACAATTTTAGCATTGGAAGTAAGTTTAATTATTTCTTTATAAGTAATATTATCTTTAATTCTGATAATATTGTTTTTAATTTCTTTAATATTACCATTTTCATCTTTAATAATTTTTTCTTTAAATTCAAAAACTTTAAGAATAATTTCACTAAATAATTTATTACGATAACTAGTGTAATCAGTAAACATTTGTTTTACAATTTTAATAATTCTTTCATATATACGACTATGATCATTTATAATAAAATTACTTTCTAATTTGCTACATAATTTATTATATTTTTGTAAATTTTCAAATGTAGATTTAAGTTCTTTGTCTTTTGTTTCTAATTTAGAATTGTATTCGCTTAGAAGTTCGTTTTCTATTTGTTTTATTTTTTGTAATATAATAGGTGAGGTTTCGTACACTTTATTCATACTATTTTTATTAAAAAGTATATTTTTTTTGAAAGCATTATAAATATAATCAGTATCACATAATATATCAAACATACCAGAATTTTTAAGATTTTTAGTGAATTCTTCTAAATTAGTTGGTAATTCCATAATCAATTTAGATTCGGTTTGGTTAATATCTTCATCAAATATGGAATTGATAAATGCAAAAAATATATTATTATATTTAATTTTTTTAGTTTTTTTCTTTGGTTTTTCATTGTCATCATTGTCATCATCATCATTTTCATCATTTTTATCATCTTGAATATTTTTTTTTAATTCTTTATCATAAAATTCTTCGTTGTTTTCAGGTTCATCATCATGATCCTCATTAGAATTTCCCTTAAAAAAACTGCGAATATTGTCTAATAATCCTCCTCCGGTTTGACTAATTTCACTATTTTCAGGTGTTTCATGTGTTTCAGCTGTTTCAGCTGTTTCAGCTGTTTCAGCTGTTTCAGCTGTTTCAGCTGTTTCCGGTGTTTCAGAAGATTCTTGTAATGATTTAGATTTTCTCCTAGATGAAATAAATTCTTGATAAGTTAAATTATGATTAAATGTAGTATAAATACCTTTAATTAATATATATAATTTAACAAAAATAAGAGATATAATTTTGCAAAGATATTTTTGTTTTTTTGGTCTAAATATTCGTCCGTCACTGCTGTCTTTAAAAATAAAATCATCATTATGAATATCCTTTAAATTAAAAATATATAAGTTATTTGATTTATTGAATTTGACATCAAATGGCATCTGAATTTTTTTAATAGCATTTAAATATAATTGTTCGGAGAGAATATATAAATCATTACATTCATCTGTGAAACTACTATCTTGATCATAAATTTTAGCATATTTTTTAAAAATAGCAGATTTATACAAGTAAGTAGCAAAGGATTCTTTGATAAATTCATCAAAATTTTTGTTAACTTGGTTTTTTGATAGATTTTTAGAATTATTTGAATCAGAAAATAATAAATCAAAATTAAATAAGTTATTCATCATTATAATAACTAAATAAAATTATTTATTATAAAATTGATAATAATATAATAAATAAGTTTAAAAATAAATTTATTAATATAGGAGAGAATTAAATGGAGACAAAAATAGAAATAAATAAAGAACTAAATAATAATGAAAATAATAATATAACAAAGAAAAAAAGAGATAAATTATCAAAAACAAAAGATATTAAAAAATTGTGGAATTTATTTGATATAGAAATAAATGAAGACCCGAGTAGCGAAATGAAAAAATCAAAATTAGAATGTGTATATAGAACAAGTGAAAAAATTACAAAAATAGATAATGAAATATGTAGTTCTTGTAAAACACATTTGTTTTTAGGAGACGAGGGATTTTTAAGTTGTCCCAATAAGAAATGCGGTATAATATATAAAGATAATTTAGATCAAACCGCCGAATGGAGATTTTATGGCGCGGACGATAATCAAAGTAGTGATCCAACAAGATGCGGGATGCCAATAAATCCATTATTACGAGAATCTTCTTATAGTTGTAAGGTTTTATGTCCGGGAAGATCAAGTTATGAAATGCATAAAATAAAAAGATATACAGATTGGCAATCGATGCCGTATAAAGAGAAATCGCAATATGATGAATTTCAGTTAATAACTATAATATCACAAAATGCAGGTATACCAAAAATGATAATAGATGACGCTACACGATTTCATAAACAAATATCAGAGGCAAAAACATTTAGAGGATTAAATAGAGACGGCATAATAGCGGCATCAATTTATATCTCATGTAGAGTAAATAATTTTCCAAGAACAGCAAAAGAAATAGCTGATATATTTAATTTGGATAATACAAGCGCAACAAAAGGATGTAAGAACGCATTATCTATAATAAATGATATAGAACATAAAAATAATAATAATAATAATAATAATAATAATAATGATATATTAAAACTAAATAAAACAACACCATTATCATTTATTGATAGATATTGTAGTAAATTAAATATAAATAATGAACTAACAAATTTATGTAAATTTATAGCACATAAAATAGATAAAAATAATTTAATTCCAGAAAACACACCACATTCAATTGCAGGAGGTATAATATATTTTGTTTCTCAAATATGCAATTTAAATATTTCAAAAACTACAATAAATAATATATCAAAAATAAGTGAGGTTACAATAAATAAATGTTATAAAAAATTAGAGCAATACAAAGATAATTTAATTCCTGCTGTAATATTAAACAAATATGGTTAATATATTCTATATATTGTATATATTGTATATATTGTATATATTGTATATATTGTATATATTGTATATATAATAATATAAATTATTATATAATGTCTATACCAAAAATAGTTTTTATTATACCATATAAAAATAGAAGCGAAGAGAAATTACATTTTTCTATTTATATGAAATATATTTTAGAAGATTATAATGATGATGATTACCAAATATATTATAGTCATCAAATAGAAAACAAACCTTTTTCTAGAGGAGGAACAAAAAATATAGGATTTTTAGCAATAAAAGATAAATATCCAGATGATTATAAAAATATAACATTTGTTTTTAATGATATAGATACGGTTCCATGTGAAAAAAATATGTTAAATTATATAACAACAAAGGGAATTGTAAAACATTTTTTTGGTTTCACTTTTACATTAGGAGGAATTTTTTCAATAATTGGAGAGGATTTTGAGATATGTAATGGTTTTCCAAATTTATATGGATGGGGCATGGAAGATAATGCTATATATCAAAGGACAAAAACAAATAATATAAAAATAGATAGAAGTGTTTTTTATCCTATAAGATCAAGAAAAATAATAAATTTTAATAATGATTCAAAAAGAATAATAAATAATAAAGATCCAAGTGATTATAATAGAAAAAATTTTATAGATAATTTAGATACTATAAATAATTTGGAATATACTATAGTATCTAATAAAGAAAATAGTTTAAAAAATAATAGTAAGGAATTTATGATAAATATAAATAAATTTACTAGTTTAGTAAATCCTTTAAATCAAGAATATTATATTCAAGATACATCTCTAACCAGTAAAGTATATCCAAATGTATTGCAAAGACAACGTTCTAGAGAACAATGGTCTATGAAAAGATTAATGGGAACAGGAAGGTAATTTCATTCTACAGATACAACTTTTGCTAAATTACGAGGACGGTCTGGGTTTATGCCCTTTTTAATAGATATTTGATATGCTAAATATTGTAATGCAATACTAAATATTATTTCATTATAATAATCCAACTTATAGAGTAATAAAACTTTATCAATATCAATATTTAATTCATCTATAACATTTTGACTATTAGTTATAACAATAATATTAGTTTCTCTTCCCAATATTTCATAATAAGTTGATTTTAAATTTTGATAATTATTTTTATCGTTATAATCAATCAATAATATAGTTAAATTTGTTTTATCTAATAAAGCAAATGGACCATGCTTTAATGAGCCAGCAGAAAAACTTTCACAATGGATATATGTAACTTCTTTTATTTTGAGAGAACCTTCACGCGCAACAGGGTATAATTTATTTGTTCCTAAAATAAATATACTGTTTATAGTATTATTATAAATAAAATTTTTAATATTTTCAATAGATTTCATAAATTTAAAATCATATAAAAAATTTATTATACTACTAGAGATACTACGTAAACAATTAATTTTTTTATTATTATTAAAATAATCATTATTAAACCACATTTCAACGAGCGATAATACAATTAACATAGAAGTAAATGATTTAGTTGATGCTACCGAAATTTCAGAACCAGCATTTAAATAAACACCACAATCAACTTCTCTCGCTATGAGTGAATCTACTTTATTAACTATTCCCAAAGTAATACATCCGTATCCTTTACATATATTAAGACAATTATAAACATCAATAGTCTCTCCCGATTGAGTTAAAAAAATACATAAAATTTTTTTGTTATTTTGAATTTTTGGAATTGTTTTTAGAGTGAATTCTGAAGCATTAATAGACTTAACACAAATAAATTTATTATTAGAATTTAAATATAATTCTCCAAGTAATCCTGCATTATAACTAGTTCCGCAACCAATTAGTAATATATATTCAATAAAATCAGAAATTTGAGATAATTGTTCTAATCCACCCAATTTTATTTTGTTATCCAAAATTCTTGCTCCATTATTGTATGCTTTTTGAATAGTTTCGGGTTGTTCCATAATTTCTTTTAACATCCAATGTTCATATTTATTATCTATATCAACAATAGAATCATTAGATACTTTTTTAATTGTATATTTTATGTTTTTATTAATAGATTCATATTTGTTATTTGTTATTTTTATAATATCATGATTATCCAAAACTATATAATTATAAATTAAACCAACAAATCCATTTGATTCAGAACTACAAATAGTATACTTTTCATTTGTACCCAATAATAAAGGAGAACCATGACGAGTAACATAATATGTATCAAGTTGTTTAGTGTAAATAATAATTAATGCCCATGTTCCCTCTAATTGTTCAATCGTATTCTGAATAGCATCTTCAATACTATTGGACATATATAATAGATAATATTCTATTAAATTTGCTATTACTTCAGTATCAGTTTCACTAAAAAATGTAAAATTATTTTTAATTAACATAGATTTGATTTCCATAAAATTATTAATAATACCATTATGAACTAAAATAATATTACCTTTATTAGAAATATGTGGGTGAGCATTAGTATCTGTTTTACCCCCATGTGTGGCCCATCTAGTATGTCCTAATGCAATATTAGAAGAAATTGAATTAGATAGAAAAAATTTTTCAATAAGAATATAACAATCACTAGTATTTTTTGATGCAAATTTTTCTATTTCATAAGTTTTTTTAATTTTATTAAAATAACATATTCCCATAGAATCATAACCTCTATTTTGAATTAATTGTAAACCATTAAGTATATATTTAATTATATCGGTATTATTTTTTGATAAAATAAATATAATACCACACATTAGATATATATATAATAATAATATTTTTAATACTTTTTTATAATAAGAAGATATATATATATAATAATGAATGAAGAATATAAATGGAATATAAAAAGAAAAAATTTTATTGGAGAATTATATGATTTAACTGCTTCTTCTATGCTAGGACTAAAAGGATTTGAAACAGGAAAATTAAAAAATACACAAGCTTTAAATCATGGTATTTCAGAAACTCTAGAAAAATATAAGAAAGAATTAGATATCATTTTAAAAGATGAAGAAGATGATAAATTTTATAAAAGAAAAGATATTTATAACTTATTAGATTATTGTATATCAATTGATATAGAAATTAAAAAACTAAATAAATTAATTAACAACGTAGAAGTAATACAAAATTATGAATTAATAATGTTTGTTAGTTTTGATAAATTATTTCAATTTACTATGAATTATTTAAATGGAGGCGATGGTTCTTCACAATATAATAATCAACCTTTAATAGTTACAATAGCAGGGGGAAATGCTTTAAAAATATTTTTTGCAATATTAACATTTTTACATAATTTAAATACAGATGTAAATTATGATATTTTTATAGAGAAATATTATAGTAAAATAAAAACTAATGAAACACAAAAATCATTATTAAAAGAAATTTTAATAAATTTAAAGTCATTATTCAATTATCAGATATCAGAATATGATAAATTAGATATGAATACAAAAGAACTTGAATGTATTAATGAAATAGAATTGAATTTAGATATGTTAATTAATGAATTAAAAGAAAAATTTTATCAAAAATTAAATTTTAGTGATATGGATTTTGCATTGGTTCCTAATAAAGAAAATATATTAGATAGTTATAAATATTATATAAAAACCGGCGGTGCTCCAAAAAGAAAAGATAAATCTGAAATTACAGAACCAACAAGTCCAAAAAAAAATAAAACACAAATAGTTACTAGATCACAAACATTAGTTCCAAAAAAAAAAGAATTAACATTCCAAGAATTACAACAAATAGAACAAAAAAAAATAGATATAAATAAACAAACAAAAAAAAAAAAATATGAATCGTCAAGTTCAAAACCTAGAAAAAGTAGAAAAGTACAAACTAAAATACCGTCACAAACAAATAAAAGCAATAAAGATAATAAAAGTCATGGGTTTTTATTGGTAAGATTAAAAACAGCAAATCAATATAATAAACCCTATAATGGAGTTCCAGATAATATTATGATTCTTTTAAAAAAAATAAATAAATTAGCAACCGAAAGCGAAGAAGCATGTAATAATAAAATAGATTTGGAAGTTATTGGAAAATCATTAAAATTGTTAGCTCAGCCCCAATTATTTAGACAAACATATTTTACAAAACCGGGAATAAGTGAAGCTTGTAATATTTTTTTAAAATATATACAGGCAACAAAAGAGTTAATAAGTGAATTGACTTCTATGAATATAAATACATTTATAGACCATTTAACATATAATAGTAAAGATGATAGTGAAAGATTATTCATATTTATGAATTTTTTAAATGAAAATAGTTTAAAACAAAATAATGAAATAGAAACATTATTTAATCCTAGCGAAAAAGAATTTGGTAAAATGTATACAAGCAAAGAAGATGTAATATTAAATTTTGAATCAATAGAGTCAATTTGTAATCCAAATAAACCTTTAATATTAGTTATGTATAGATTAGTATTAGAATTTTCAAAAAGAACAGAAGTAAAGGATGTTATACAAAAAATATCAAATAATTTTGTAGGTAATATAACACGTCCAGGTGATTATAATAATATTTATATTACATCTACATTAGCTTATAAATTAGATGAAAGTAATGCGATTTTACATGATGCAAAAAAAAATCAATTAATACCGCCTAATTCAAAAATCACTACTAATGCAACATATAAACCAATAAATTTAGAATCAATAAGAACAAAAACAGATAAAGAAAAACAAAAGGAAAAAGAAATAATAAGCGATTTAAACAATTTTTTATCAGAACTAGATATTAGAGATGAATTAATTCCAAAAATGGCAAAATTAACTTTAGGTAAAGGACGTAAAAAAACAAAAAAAAAAGCTTTAATGTCACACGAGATACATTCGGTTAATAAAGTCGCCGTTCGCGCGCAACAATTTCCCCACAAAAAACAAATTTCAAGAAGAAAGATAAACCCCAAAAAGAATAACCGCCGTTGATAGTAATTTTTTATCTTATATTGTAATAAATTAGATCGAATAATAGACTTAACGAGAAATAAAATAATTCACGAATATTTCTCATGTCGGAAGCATTATTTTATTATATATATAATAAAATAATGGAGACGTAATGGTTATTATAAATGTTGTAAAAATGACCAGTTGATGTCTAAAAATATGTTTTTATATTTTTTAAAAATCATCACCAAACGAAAAAGCATCGTCTGGATTTTCTACTTTTGTTGCTAAACTATACTCCGCTACCCTCGACTCGAAAAAGTTAGTTTTTGTCTCGATTGAAATGCACTCCATCCAATCAAACGGACAAGAAGACCCATAAATTTTATCACCTCCAAGTTGAACAGCCAAACGATCGGCAACAAATTCAATATATTGCTGCATTAACATACCATTCATACCAATTAAACGACAAGGTAAAGCATTATTAATAAAATCAATTTCAATATCAACTGCTTCTCTAATAATTTCTTCAATTTTAAGTTTTTTTAGTGGTCTCTCTAATTTACTATGTAATAATACAGCAAATTCAGTATGAAGTGCTTCATCTCTTGAAATTAATTCGTTGGAGAAACATAATCCCGGCATAATTCCACGTTTTTTTAACCAAAAGATAGAGCAAAATGCACCACTAAAGAATATACCTTCGACAACAGCAAAAGCGACTAATCTAGTAGCAAAACTGGAACGTTTATCTTGAATCCATTTAATAGCCCAATCTGCTTTCTTTTTGATACAAGGGTATTCATTTAAAGCATTAAATAATTTATTTTTTTGAGTTTTATCTTTTATATAAGTGTCGATAAGAGTAGAATAGGTAATTGAATGAATATTTTCCATAGCAATTTGTAGACCATAAAAGGCGCGTGCTTCAGCAAGTTGTATTTCAGACATAAATCTTGAACCAAGATTTTCTAAAACAATTCCATCACTAGCAGCAAAAAAGGCTAAAATCATAGAAAGAAAATGTTTTTCATCATCATTAAGGTTATCCCAATATTTCATATCTTTTGATAAATCAATTTCTTCTGCTCGCCAAAATAAATCTTCTTGTTTTTTATACATTTCCCATATCTGGTGGTCTTTAATTGGGAACATTACAAACCTATTATTGTCTTCTTTTAATAATGGTTCTACAAAAGCCTTGCTCATCCTAAATAATATATGTTTATATTTTTATATTTTTTTAAAATATATTTTTTCAAAATATAAAATTTTTTTTTGATTATTTTATAAAACAATATTATAAATGTTTTTGAGTTTAAAAAGTATGGAGAATGTTTTTAGAAACGAAAATTTAACAAATTTTATTTTATTATTATCAATAGCATTATCAGTAGGTTATTTAGTAAATAAAACATATCATGCTGTAGTTTTACTATATGTAATAGCTGGATTAATGTTTTTGTTATGTAAAAATGTTGCTTGTGCTTTAGGAATTTCAATAATATTAACAAATTTATTATTATCATTAAATTTGATTGATACTAAAGAAAATTTTGAAGATAAAAACGACATTATTAATATGATGAAAAAATCAAATTTAAAAGAAGA
>Ga0302137_1000213_pt1 | contig 24039 bp, 18 predicted proteins | sample CBN3_SCM_MG_FD_203127 | JGI IMG/M metagenome (GOLD analysis project Ga0302137, IMG submission 203127) | Marine microbial communities from Western Arctic Ocean, Canada - CBN3_SCM | ecosystem: Environmental > Aquatic > Marine > Oceanic | place: Canada: Western Arctic Ocean | collected 2017-09-15 | reverse complement strand
GCCCGCTTGGTGATGGCGACTACAATGCAGGCTTCAATGTGGAGTTGCTATTGGGTCAACGTGCTGCCGACTTCTCAACTGAGGGAGATGACTTCCACATCAAGAACGCCAATATTGGTTTGAACCTGCCATTTGGCAATGGGGTTGATCTGACCTTAGGTCTGTTTGACACAATTGTTGGCTACGAGGTTGAAGCTAGTGGTTCTAATCCAAATGTTAGCCGTTCTTACGGTTATGATTTGGAGCCGTTCACCCACACTGGTTTATTGGTCTCTACGTCCTTGGTTGAGGGTATAGATGCGTCTATTGGATTGGCTAATGCCTTTGACTCCACTAGTGGTCTTCACAACGGAGACACAACCGACTTCGCGCTACTTGCGGGTCTTTCGATCACTGCACCTGACAGCTTGGGCTTCCTAGCTGGTAGTACAGCTTACGTTGGTTATACAGATGGTACTGGTGACGACGAGGATACACTCTTCTATGTTGGCGCTTCTATGGCTAGTCCAATAGAGGGAGTTTCCTTGGGAGTTTCTTACGACGATCGTGAGTATGCGGGTGAAGCTGGCGATGAAGCTGATGCAGTTGCCCTTTACGCGGTTTGGGATACTAGTGATAGTATTTCATTGGCTCTTCGTTATGACACCCTAGATGGCACCGATGGAGATTCTACCTCTATGTGGACAGCTACCTTGGGATATTCCATATGGGATAATGTTCTAACTCGTTTGGAGCTCAACAATGAAACGGGCGATAGAGACCATGGCTCAAGTAATGGGCTTGGTTTAAATCTGTTCTACCAATTCTAATTTAATCCAACCAAGTTGGATTACAAAGCCCTTCCGTTTTGGAAGGGCTTTTTTTGTGCCTAAGTGGCCTTTGCCTAATTGAAACTTGAAATTTGGCCAAGTGCCACCAATCCTCGCGCTGTTGCTGCTGAATATCGATAATCTGCGCAAGAGCTTCGGGAAACTGAAGGAATCGGTCCAGACAGAGGCGGATGCGCCCTCCTTCTGGCTGGAGACCAAGCAGCAGGTGGTCATGTGTGGTACCAGCGGCAGCGGGCAAGACGGCATTCCTGAACCCCCTTGCGTGCATTTTGAAACCGAACGAGAGCCAGATTGAACTGAATACTTTCCAACAGACCTCCCAGCTAACATCGGCAAGCAGGTCTTTTTTATTTAGCGTTAAGCTTTAAGGCGAAGAATCAATGTTCAATCAGTTATTTTGCATAAACTTGGAGAATTGTTATTAGTTTTCTTCTTCTGTTTTGAAGTTTGGGCTCAAAACGAGGAGGAACTCAGCCCTGTGGTCATTACTGGTTCCAACATTCCGACTGTCGAGTTGGAGGGACCATCGCCGATCGTGCGGATCGACCGCGAGGAGATCAATCGCTCCGGTGCCGAAACAGTGGGTGAGTTATTACGCCGACTGCCACAGAATAACTCTGGGTCGTACGACGAGAAATTCCAGAACTCCTTTGCTCCGGGTACGTCCGGCGTGTCGCTGCGCGGCCTGGGCATGAACTACACGCTCGTGCTGGTCGATGGACGTCGAATGGGCAACTATTCAATGGCCCAGAATATGACCACTGCATTCTCTGATCTGAACGGTATCCCGATGGCGGTCGTGGAGCGTGTCGAGGTACTATTGGATGGGGCTTCTGCCATTTATGGCTCCGATGCCGTCGCCGGCGTGATCAACATCATCACTCGCGACAACTTCGATGGCTTGGAGATTAACGGGGGTTACAGCAATACCACCAAAGATGACATGGGGACGCAACGCTACTCAATAACAGGCGGCACTGTCAGCGAGAACGGCAACGCTTGGATCACTTTTGATTACATGAAGCGAAACTCGGTGCAGATGAATGATCGCGGCTTTTCGTCAAGCGCCGATCAAAGGGCTAGTGGAGGTGTCGACTTCCGATCTGACGTAGCTAATCCCGGTTCGATATTGATCTTGCCTGGATCTGAATTTTTCCCCACCGGTTATTATAAGATACCAACTGAGAGAAGGTCTGAATTTCTGGATATGGAGATAATTGGAAATCCCGGTGTTAATTTATTCGATCAAAACCCGTGGATGAACCTGATTCCTGAAATCCAACGTTCCGGGGCTTCTGGCCGTGTCAATTATATACTGACCGATTATGCCACCGCATTTTTTCATACGACGTATCGGAAACTAAAAACCCATTATGAGATGGCGCCCACTCCCGCTTTTGCTGACAGAAATATTGATACTTGGGGCATTCTCCCCTCGAGTAACCCTTTTAATCCTTTTGGGGATTCAACAGATTGGGCGAAACTATCAAAAACGCAAAAAGGCGAAGCTGTGAGTTTTAAGCACCGGTTCGTTGAGGTTGGCCCTCGTGTTTCAGATATTCAGAGTGACGTGTTCCGTATCCTGCCGGGTGTTAAGTTCGACATTGGCGACAGTTGGCAGGCTGAGACCGCCTTTCTCTACAACAGGGTGGAGTCAACCGACTTCGGCCGGAATTTCGTCTCTGCGGACGCTCTCAAGGAAGCTTTGGCCTCGAGCGATCCGGCCACTGCGTACAACATCTTCGGCGCCGGATTGGGCATCAACAGCCCGTCGGTTCTTGATGGGCTTCGGGTCAACACTCTGCGCCGCGCAGAGTCTGAACTTCGGATGTTCGATATCAAGGCCGCTGGTGAACTGTATGAACTGCCGGGAGGCACCGTGGCTCTTGCCGTTGGTGCTGAGACAGCAAAGACGGAATCGAGCGATATTGGTGACAGTCTCTCCATGGCGAACAAGATCATTGCCTCCGGCGGCACTTCCAACGCGGGCAGTCGTTCTCGCGACGCCGGGTATGCTGAACTTATGATCCCCATCATCGGGGAGGATAACCGGGTCGCGGGAATCCGCTCCCTCGGATTGCAGGCCGCCTGGCGTGTTGAGCACTACAGCGACTTCGGCACCTCCGAAAACCCGAAGTTTGGCCTGAAATACTCGCCCGACGAGCGTGTGCTGTTGCGTGCAACCTACCAGACGGCGTTTCGTGCCCCATCACTGCAACAGTTGTACATGGGGGAGAGTGTCTCGTTTCCGTTCCTCATCGACCCCCCACGCGGCGATGCCGGCATGCAGTACAAGACCATCGCCGGTGGCAATCAGGATCTACAACCTGAAGAAGCCGATAGTATCTCGCTGGGCACAGTATTAGAGATCCCGGTGCCAGACAATATGAGCCTTTCTGTGAGTTTAAACTGGAGCCGTATCGAGTTGGAGGACCAGATCACCAGTATCTCCGCCCAGTACATGCTTAACAACGAGGCTCTATTCAGCAACAACATCATTCGTAATGAGCAGACGGATGCTGACAGGGCTGCCGATAGTCCTGGGCCGGACGGCAAGTTCGGGACCGAGAAACATCCAGAGTGGGCTGCCGATGACATCCCGAACGGCGGTATCACGGGAAGCTTGAAGCAGATCAACAACACCTATCTGAATCTGGCTGAGGTGAATGTTGAAGCGATCGATATATCAATCAACTATGGGATCGATACTTCGGTGGGTTACTTCGTCGTTGACCTTCGTGCCGCCCACATGTCCAAATACGCCTATAAGGCACGACCAACAGATGCGTTTAGTGATGAGGTCGGCTCTTATAGCATGCCAGAATGGCGTGGCAATGTGAGCGCCTGGTGGAGCTATGACAAGTACAGCGCCGGAGTCACATGCAACTACATCGACAGTTTTGACCAGTTATACGGAGCTATTCAGGAAGTGGAGTCACACACTACTCTCGACTTGCAAGCCTCCTATAACGTGACCGATAACTTACGGGTCACATTTGGCGCGCTGAACGTCACTGACGAGGATCCGCCGTGGTCAGACAGTGAATCGGAAGGGTACTCGTACAGCACCGCCGGCCACAGCCCGGTGGGCACCGTTCTTTACGGCCGGGTGGCTGTTCGCTTCTAAGGCGAACAGATCAATCTTGCAAAAAGTAGGGCTGTATAGTCCGCTCCCTGTTGGGAATATCGATTTTCGGCAGATTGTTCTGAGCGAAATGAAAGCAATCAATACCTCCATTATGCGAGCGGCCGCGCTTGGCCTGGTTCTGGTCTGGCTCGCCCCGCGTGGCCAAGCAGAGAAACTACCCGTCGAAACATTTTTTAAGGATCCGGAGTTCAGCAGGATGCGTCTTTCACCGGACGGCAAATGGCTGGCTGCGATCGCACCGCGCAAGGGCAAAAACAATCTTCTCACAATCCGCCTCTCCGATCGCAAGCTATTCGGCTGTACTGAGGAGAATGAAAACGAGGTGCACAGCTTCAACTGGATCAGCAATGAACGCATGATCTTCCAGATGAAAGATCTCAACAACTTCCCCAACGGCGGCCTCTATGCCGTCAACCGCGACGGCTCCCGGCACAAGGTGCTCAATCCTTCGTTAAAAGCCTACCGGGAATTCGGCAGTCGCGTGTTCAAGGTGATCGAGTTGTTCGCCCCGTTGACAGGCCAAGGCGGAGATATTTTGGTTAAGGTGCGCAAAGGCGGCGGGAAATTCCGTGAGGAACGAGCCTTCTATGGTGACATCGTCCGGCTCAACACTTTCACCGCGAAAGAAAAACGGGTCGTGTTCAACCGGGGCGACATCCTCAAGTTCGTTGCCGACCGTGAGAATGTTGTCCGCATCGGGGTCGCCCAGCATGCCCTCACCCGGACGATCTTGCACCGACGGGACGCCAAGTCGGACTGGGAGGAAATCTACTCCGCCGATTTTCGCATAGCCATCGAGCCGCTTGGTTTCGGTACAAATCCTGACACTCTCTACGTCGCCGCTCCCAATGGAGACAAGAAGGCGCTGTTCCAGTTCGACCTCAAGGCAATGAAACTGGGCCGGATGATCTTTGCGCATCCGAAGTTTGACGTGCCCTCCGGGCCGCCGATCATATCTGGCAAGACCGGCAAGGTGCTGGGGGTGCGTTACGAGGCCGAGCGCCCTCAGACCTACTGGTTTGATAAGGATTACCAGGAATATCAGGCGATGATTGACAACGCGCTGCCCGGCATGGCGAACGACATCAAGAACTGGTCGAAAAAGGAGGAGCGCATCCTTTTCCATTCGCATAGCGATAAGACCATCGGCTCCTACTACCTGCTTGATATCAGCAACAGGAAGAAACCCAAGCTGGAAAAGCTACTCGACCTCGCGGAATGGATTGATCCAGCCAAGATGTCGCCGATGAATTCCATCCAATACACCGCTCGCGATGGGCTGAACATCCACGGTTACCTGACAATCCCCAATGGCAGCGACGGCAAGAACCTTCCGCTCATCGTCCACCCGCACGGCGGGCCGTCTGCCCGCGACTACTGGGGCTGGAACAAGGAAGTGCAGTTCCTGGCCAACCGTGGCTATGCTGTCTTTCAGCCAAACTTCCGTGGCTCGACAGGCTACGGCACTAGGCTTTACACCGCTGGCTTCCGCGAGTGGGGAGGCAAGATGCAAAACGACATCACTGACGGCGTGAAGCACCTTATCGCCGAGGGCATTGTTGATGCCGGGCGCGTCGGCATCTACGGGGCCAGCTACGGAGGCTACGCGACCATGGCGGGCCTCTGCTTTACGCCGGAACTATACCGGTGTGGCATCAACTACGTCGGTGTCACTGACATTGATCTGATCCTCAAGGAATATCCGCTCCCCAAAAAAATCAACGACGCTATCGACGCTGTGATGATAGCTGACCGAAGCAAGGACAAAGACTGGATCAAGTCCCGATCCATTCAGAACAACATCGAGAAGGTTAAGGCCCCTGTCCTGATGGCGTACGGTATGAAAGACTGGCGGGTGCCGCCCAAGCACGGCCGCATCCTCAAGCGGGCGCTGGACCGGAACAACATCCCCAACAAGCTCATTATCAAGGCCAACGAGGGGCACGGCTACCGCAATGAGGACAACGTATTCGAGTTTTACCGTGAGGTTGACGCCTTCCTCGAGCAGCACATGAAATAATTCCACGCGCTTGGCCAAGCCGCGAAAGGTAGGGCGTGCTGTTAGCTCCACGACGGACGGCAGGGACAGCCGTTCCCACCTTGGCCAAGCTACAAGCCCCGAAGGGGTGGCACCCTTGGCAAGCGTTGACACCGGCCAACGGTTTCCCTAGCGTCCCTGCGCTAATGAGGGACGATCCCGGGCTTGGCTTCGGGGGGTTCGTTTCAACAGCCAAAAGACAAATGTTGAACACCATTCTAGTAGGCGCCCAGTGGGGCGACGAGGGCAAGGGCAAGATCATCGATTTCCTGACCGAGCAGGCTGACATCGTCGTGCGCGCCCAGGGCGGCGCCAACGCGGGCCACACGGTCATCGTCGGCCGGACCAAATACATCCTGCACCTCATCCCCTCCGGCATCCTTCGCAGGCGCACCACCTGCGTCATCGGCAACGGCGTCGTCATCGACCCCATCGGCTTGCTCGAGGAAATCGATGGCCTAAAAAAAACCGGCATCGATCCCGCCGGCCGCCTGCACGTCAGCGATGCTGCCCACATGGTCTTCCCTTACCACAAGGCGCTCGACGCCGCCCGCGAAGCCCTCAAGGGCGAGGGCAAAATTGGAACCACCCTGCGCGGCATCGGCCCGGCTTACGGCGACAAGGTTGATCGTACAGGCCTGCGCATGGGCAGCATCCTCAACGCGAAACGTTTCGCTGAACAGTTGCAGGAAGCCATCAGGCGGAACAATGCCCTGCTCAAATCGCTCGGCGCAAAACCGCTCCCCGTCAAGCGCTCGATGGAAAGCGTCCTAAAGGCCACGCGCTGCCTCAAGCCTTACGTGGCCAACACCGTGCAGATGTTGCACAACGCAACCGCGGCAAAAAAACGCATTCTCTTAGAGGGCGCGCAGGGCACGTTTCTCGATATCGATCACGGCACCTACCCGTACGTCACCTCGTCGAACACCACCGCTGGCGGCATGTGCACCGGCTCAGGTATCGCGCCGAATCGCATCGACCGCGTGATTGGTGTGGCCAAGGCGTACACCACCCGCGTCGGCGAAGGCCCGATGCCGTCTGAGGCCCGGGCCGTTGGCGACCTGTTGCACGGCATGGGCCGCGAATACGGCGCGACCACCGGCCGCGAGCGCCGCTGCGGCTGGTTCGATGCCGTTACCGTCCGGCAGGCGGCCATGCTCAACGGCATCACCGACCTCGCAGTCACGAACCTCGATGGTCTGGATACGCTTGAGTCGATCAAGGTCTGCGTCGGCTATCGGCTTGGCGGCAAACGAATCGACCATCAACCCAGCGACCTTGGCCGGTTGGCCAAGTGCCGGGCAATCTACGAGACGTTTCCCGGCTGGCAAAAACCAACCGACAGGATTCGCACATGGAAAACCCTGCCGCTCAACGCCCGGCGTTACGCGCAGGCCTTGGCCAAGCTGACCGGCACCAAGCTCAGCTACGCCTCTGTCGGCCCTGCCCGCTCACAGACCATCACCCTGTAAACCCGGCCGCTTGGCCAGGCGCATGAGCCGCGCATCGACACAACTCAGCGAGAAAGCCCGAACCGCCCTCCCGGCGCACGTCGCCATCATCATGGACGGCAACGGCCGCTGGGCCAGGGAGCGCGGGCTGCCCCGCGTCGAGGGACACCGGCGTGGTGCCGAGTCGGTGCGCGCGGTGTTGCGCTGTGCCTCCTCGCTCGGCATCCGGCACCTCACGCTTTACGCCTTCTCCATCGAGAACTGGAACCGCCCCAAGGCGGAGGTCGACACACTGATGAAGTTCCTCGGTCGTTACCTGAAAACCGAGCAGGCGGAGATGGATCAAAACAACGTCCGGCTGCGGGCGATCGGCCAGTTGGACCGCCTGCCGGGATTCGTCCGCGAGCAGCTCGACGCCACCAGCGCTTCGCTCGATGCAAACACCGGCACCACGCTGAACCTCGCCCTGAGCTACGGCGGCCGCACCGAGTTGGTGGACGCCGCCCGCGTGCTCGCCGCCAAGGCGCAATCCGGCGAGTTGGCTCCGGCGGACATCGACGAGCAAACTTTTGCTGATCACCTCTACACCGCTGGAACGCCGGATCCCGACCTGCTGATCCGCACGAGCGGCGAAATGCGCGTGAGCAATTTTTTGTTGTGGCAGATCTCCTACGCCGAGTTGGTCGTCACCGATCGGCTTTGGCCCGACTTCGGCGAGGCTGATTTCTGCGCCGCGTTAGAGGCGTTCGCCAACCGCGCCCGTCGTTTCGGAAAAGTTTGACCACGGACAAGCGGACTGAAACCATCCCGACGACAACCGACCATGTCACCCGCGCCCCAGTCTGAATCCAAGGTCGCCACCCTCATAAGGCGATTGACCAGCACCGTGATCCTGCTTGGGGTGGTGTTTTACGGCCTGCTTGGTGGCAGCCAAATTTCTGTGTTTCTCGTTGGTGGAATCATCATGCTGCTTAACGTCGCTGGTCTGCTCGAGTTTTACGGCATGGTAAATGCAAACAGCCTGCCGCGCTTCAAGTGGCTTGGCTTGGCCGGCGGCATCACCCTTGTCGGGACGCTGTTTGTGTATCTCTCCGGCATGGCCAAGCAGCAACTCGGCGAGCCAACGACCGGCGTGGCGGCGGAGCTTGAGCTTGGCATTTTCGCCGTCCTGCTGCTGGCGCTGCTGGGGCGGCGGGTGTTCGCGCATCCGGCGGCACCGTCATTTTCGATGGTGGGCCACACGATGCTCGGCGTGCTGTATGTGTCGTGGCTGCTGGGTTTCCTGCTGAAGATTTACTTTTTCGCCGCGCCCGACGACGCCGGGTTCGATGCCGGATATTGCCTGCTGTTTTTCATTCTCGCGACCAAGTGCAGCGACATCGGCGCCTACTCACTCGGCTCGCTGATTGGCCGCCACAAGATGATCCCCAGCGTCAGTCCCGGGAAGACTTGGGAGGGATTCGTCGGGGCGATTTTACTCTCAACCGCCGCCGCTATGGTGATGGCTCATTACTGGGGCGCGGCCAGGCTCGGCGGGATGACCCTGGGCCACGCCGCCGTGCTTGGCCCGTTGCTGGCCGTCGGCGCGGTGATCGGCGATTTGGTCGAGTCGGTGTTCAAGCGCGACTCTGGCGTGAAGGACTCTGGTTCGTTCTTCCCCGGCATCGGCGGAATTCTCGACCTGCTCGACAGCCTGCTCTTCAACGCGCCGCTGATGTTCCTTTACCTCCGCCTGATTTTGTTCAATGACTAGCCGCCGCGCAAAATGAAAAACGTCGTCCTGTTAGGCAGCACCGGTTCGATCGGCACCAGCACCGCCATGGTGGCCGGGGATTTGTTGGGTGACATCCGCCTCGTCGGCCTCGCTGCGGGCAGCAACACGGAACTCCTCGCAAGCCAGGCGCTGCAGTTTCGCCCCGAACTGGTTTCCATCGGCTCGCCGGAAAAAGCCGCCGAACTCCGCCCGCGACTCGACGGCATCCGCGTGGCCTCCGGCGACGAGGGATTGATCGAGCTGGCCACGCTGCCAAGCGCCGACATCGTGCTGATCGCTATCGTCGGCACCGCTGGGCTGCAGCCGGCCCTGGCCGCGATCCGCGCCGGCAAGGACATCGCCGTAGCGTCGAAGGAAATTCTCGTGATGGCCGGTGAAACCGTGATGGCTGAGGCCCGCAAACACGGCGTTCGGGTGCTACCGGTGGACAGCGAACATTCGGCGATTTTTCAGTGCCTCGAGGGCCGCGCGCCTGAGTCGGTACGGCGGCTTATTCTCACCGCGTCCGGCGGGCCGTTCCGCGAGACCCCGATCGGGGGGTTTGCCGGCATCACCGTCGAGCAGGCACTCAAGCATCCGTCGTGGGTGATGGGCCGCAAGATCACCATCGACTCAGCGACAATGTTCAACAAGGGCCTCGAGATGATCGAGGCGCGCTGGCTGTTCGACGTCCCGATGCCACAAGTAGATGTCGTCGTGCATCCACAGAGCGTGGTGCACTCGATGGTCGAGTTCGTCGATGGCTCGATCGTCGCGCAACTCTCCACCCCCGACATGTGCCTGCCGATCCAGTACGCGCTCACTTGGCCAGACCGGGCCGAGAGTGACCGCGTGCAAACCGACCTGGCTGCTATCGGCCGGTTGGATTTTGAGGCGCCGGACTTTGCCAGATTCCCCGCGCTTGGGCAGGCTCGCCGCGCCGGCGAGATCGGCGGCACGCTGCCTGCCGTGCTCAACGCCGCCAACGAGATTGCGGTCGACGCCTTTTGCGAGCGGCAGACGTCGTTCCCCGGCATTGGCGACGCGGTTGGCCAGGTGATGGATCGCCACGAGGTTATCGAGCAGCCGACGCTCGGCGAAATCCTTCAATCCGACAAGTGGGCGCGAAAAACCGCCCGGGACGTCCTTGGCCTCGGCTAACCAATGGTGTAATGCCGACCATTAAATCCATCGAAACGCGCGATTTTCGCAAGCAACTCGAGGCTGGCGCTGGCTCAGATGCCGTCCACACAGACCCCCAGTACGGCTACGGCATCACGCTGTTGAAGACCGACAATGGGCTCACGGGCAGCGGTATCGCCTACACGCTTGGCACCGGCACGAACCTCGTTTGCGAGGCGATCCGCATTCTGGCCGAGCCGTTGCTGGGCCGCGATATTGAGGAGTTGATGGCGGAGTTTGGTGCGGTGCAACGCTCCATTGCCGAGCACACGGCGGTACGCTGGCTTGGCCCCCACAAGGGCGTTACGCACCTCGCTCTCGCATCGATTACCAATGCCTGTTTCGACCTCTGGGCCAAGGCGCGTGGCGTACCGTTGTGGAAGCTGCTGCTGGACCTTTCACCTGAGGAAATTGTCCGTCTGATTGATTTTAGTTACCTTGAAGAAGAGATCACCGCTGCTGAGGCAACCGAGATGCTGCGCGCAAATCAAGGATCTCGATCAGAGCGCGAAGGTGTCCTGCAGACCGGCTATCCCGGATACGACACGTCGGTCGGCTGGTTCCAGTATAGCGACGAGCAGATTCGAGACAATGCGAAGGCCGCTGTTGATGCCGGTTTCACAGCGATGAAGTTGAAAGTTGGTGCGAAGGATCACTCGCACGACGTGCGGCGCGCGTTCATGGTGCGTGAAGCGGTCGGGAACGACGTTCGAATCATGCTTGATGCCAACCAGGCCTGGTCACTGCCGCAAGCCATCGATGCCTGCCTTTCACTGAAAGAGATGGAGCCGTACTGGATTGAGGAGCCTACGCAGCCGGATGACGTCTCGGCACACAAGACGCTGGCCGACATTATCGCACCGGTGCCGGTGGCTATCGGCGAGGCGGTTTCGAATCGTGTTTTGTGGAAAAACTTTATGCAGGCCAAGGCCGTTGGTATCGTACAGGCTGACTGCACGCGCCTGGCCGGCATCAGCGAATGGCTCGCCGTGGCGATGCTCGCCCGCCAGTTCCCTGTGCGCCTCGTGCCGCACGTGGGCGACATGGGTCAGATTCACCAGCACCTTGTGTTGTTCAGCCACATTGCGCTTGGACACGAGAAACTCTTTCTGGAGTACATTCCACATCTACGCGACAATTTCGTGCACCCGGCTAAGGTGGTTGGTGGCCACTATATGCCGTCGCTCGAACCGGGGTGTGGTACCGACATTTATCCCAGTAGTTGATACCATGAAATGGATTTTTCCTTGCCTGTTTTTCGCCGCTTGGCCCTGTGCCGCTGAGCAGGCTAGGCTGAACGAGTCAAAGCCTCTCCTCCGTGCTCACTCCCACAACGATTATCATCATAAGCACCCACTGTTCGACGCGCTCGACAGCGGCTTTTGCAGTGTGGAGGCGGATGTGTTCTTGAAGGATGCTATGCTGCTGGTCGGCCACTCACGTTTTGAGTTGAAAAAGGAACGTACCCTGGAGGCGCTCTATCTCGTGCCTTTGGCCGAGCGGGTGAAAGCCAACGGCGGGAGTGTGTACAAGAGAAGGGCGCCGTTTCACCTGATGATTGATTTCAAGACCGACGGCCCTGCGACCTACGCCGCCCTCAAGCCACTACTCGAGAAGTACCGCTTCATGCTCACCGCGTTTAGCGCCGACACAACCGAGCCCGGCGCGGTGACGATTGTCATCTCCGGCAGCCGCCCACGCGAGGCCATGCAGAAGGACGCCAAGCGCCTCGCCGGCTACGACGGGCGATTGGGGGATCTTGGCAAGGCGGAGAGTCGGCATTTCATGCCGTGGATCAGCGACAGTTGGCGCTCGCACTTCAAGTGGCGAGGCAAGGGTGACTTACCCGCGAGAGAGCAGGCCAAGCTGGCCAAGATCGTAAAGAATGCCCACGCCGACGGGCAGAAGATCCGCTTTTGGGCCGCGCCGGACAACCCGGCCGCATGGAGCGTGCTCCACGAAGCCGGTGTCGATTTCATCAACACCGACCACCTCGAAAATCTCGCGAAGTTCCTGCGAGGCAAGGAAGCGAAGTGACAGCCTGGCAGGGGTCAGTTGTAATAAAACGTGAAGCGGACGAAGCGTCGGTCTGAGCCAATTTCGTCGTGCATCTTCTCCGGCCAGGGCGCGTAGGGTGATGGCTCTTTCACGGCGCGTTCGCACTTGAGGGCGAGGATGGTGTTCACTGTGCTGCGCTCGACCTGCACGTTGGTCACTTTGCCGTCGGACCACAGGTTGAACGTCAGCACCACTTGCCCGACGCTGGGAAGGTAGTACTGGTCGAGAATTTGGTTCCAGCGATTCTGGATGGCGGCGATGAGACGGGCGTCGTAGTCGCCGAACGGCGAGGCCTTGGCGTCGAGCCCCACGATGGTGGCCCGTTTTTTTACGCCGCCGTCCTGCTTCATTTTCTGCCCCTGAACCATGGCTAACTGCTTTGCCTCGGCAACGGTGCGCGGGCGGCGCGGCTTGGGTTCCGGTTCCGGCTTGGGTTCGACCTTGGGTTCCGGCTTGGCCACGATTGGGTTGAGCGTCTCGGCCTTGGGCGGAGGCGGCTTGGGTTTCGGTTCGGGCGTCTCGGGCTTGGGTTCCGGGGGCGTCGGCTTCGCCGGGGAAGCCGGCTTGCTGTCGATGATCCGCGGCACTTTGTCCTGCGTCCCCTCGATTTTGGGCTGGGGGGTTTCCTTTTCCGACTGCTCGTCGGCGGCGCGGGAGTTTTGGGTGGAGTAATATTTGGAATCCTCCGGGGCGTCCTCGCTGGCCATGCTCGCTGGCACCTCGAGAAAGATCACCGACTGCTGCCTTTTCTGTTGCTGCATCTCCAGCGCCTCGAGGTCGATGAGTTCCGGGACGACGGCGGCCATCATTTTTTCCACCACAGGAAAGGCCCCCAGCAGGAGGCCAAGCGCCACGAGCATGTGGATCAGCAGCGACAGCAGGAGCGAGCGCTGAATTGAGTTCAGCGAGAACCACCAGTTACTGACTTTTTGCCGATCCACCGACATGGGCCGCCATTGTGCGGCAGAAGCGGCCCCGGCGGCAACTCTTGTTTGCGCTTGGCCAAGCGGGGCGGATCCGGTTAAGTCTTCGCCCATGAGCAATCGACTCAAGGACAAATGGGCTCTAGTGACTGGCGCCTCGAGTGGGTTCGGCGCGGAGACGGCTCGGCAACTCGCTGTGATGGGAGCGAACCTGCTGCTGGGCGCGCGCCGGGAGGATCGCCTCGAGCAGGTCGCCGCCGAGTGCCTCGAGCGCGGCGCGGCCTCGGCACACATTCACAAGATGGACGTCACCCGCACTGCGAGCGTCAACAAGTTCGCCGACTGGGCCAAGGCCACCGCCGGCAGGGTGGACGTACTCATCAACAACGCCGGCGGCGCTCACGGGGTGGAACGCGTCGAGGATGGCCAGGATGAGGACTGGGAGGCGATGTTCCAGTCTAACGCGCTTGGCATACTGCGCGTGACCCGTGCCGTGCTGCCGCTGATGAAGCCGCACCCCGGCGGCATTATTTTGAACATAGGCTCCATCGCCGGCCGCGTGGCGTACGAGGGGGGCTCGGCCTATTGCGCGAGCAAGGCGGCGGAGCGGAGCATTACCAAGTCCCTCCGGCTGGAGTTGAACGGCACCGGCCTGCGCGTCGGCACCATCGACCCCGGCATGGCTAAGACCGAGTTTTCCGTGGTGCGCCTGAAGGGCGACCAGGCAAAGGCCGACGCGGTGTACAGTGGCGTCGAGCCGCTGAGCGCGGGTGACGTAGCCGAGGCGATCGTGTGGGCCGCCAACCGGCCGGCGCATGTCTGCATTGACGAAATTCTGATGATGTGCACCGCCCAAGCCGCTCCTTACAAGGTGTACCGGATCGAGGAGTAAAGCCGGCTGTCTTCAGCTTTCCGGTCGCTTGACGAACGAAGCCGTGCGGGGCCGTGCCAGATTGACGGCCAATTTTCGTTCGCGCACTTCGCGGCCGTTGTACATTTCCACCGCCTTGCGCGCCTCCTCCGGCGATGCCATCTCCACGAAGCCGTATCCGCTCGAGCGACTGTCGAACTTGTAAGTCATCAGCGAGGCCGAGACGACCGTGCCGGCGTTGAGGAACATCGCCTCGAGATCGTCGCGCTCGATGCTGTACGGCAGGTTTCCAACGTGCAAAAGGGCTTCATTCATGGCAGGGAAACTTGGCCAAGCGCAAAGGCGATAGCCAAGAAGTGCAGAGGTTGGCATAGGCGGCGGGTGATCGTCAATTCGCGCCTGGCCGGGCGGGTGAAAAACACTCGTTTTCACGCAATCTGTGCGTGGGTAACGCGCTTCCCGCTTGGCCAAGCGCTTCAAAACCCAGTGAATTACGAATCTCCTTGGGCTGGCATGTAAGATGCTTTGCTATATGCAAGCGCGCAACGGATTTGATACAAGTCAGTTTGCGGGTCTCTACTTAGTCCAACATTGTATCTCCTTAAATTCATCGGGTGTCTTTTAGGTTCCTTCAACCTAGGGCACCCGTTATTTCTTTTTACACCATCGCCTTCCCAGTGGCTTTTGGCATGCCGTAGGGGAGATCGTCTGGGATCGGCGCGAACTCCTCGACGGCTGTCCACAGGCGCGAGAAGTCCTTGTCCACGTCTCCGGAGAGGCAGTCGGTGATGTCGCCGGCGAGGTCGGGATATTTCCCGATGAGGTCGCGGAACGTGAAGTTGGGATGGTAGAAGACGTACACGAGCTTGCGCATGTTCTCGATGCTTACGCGCAACGTGGTGGCATACCCCTCGAATTGCGCCGGGGAAAAATCATCGGCTTTGATTGCCGCGTGTACCGCGTCGGCCGCCATCACCCCGCTCTTGAGCGCCAGCATGAGGCCGGACGAGAAAACGGGATCGAGAAAACAGAAGGCATCGCCGAGCAGCAGCAAGCCTTCGCAGCCGCAATGCCTTGAGTGAAATGAAAACTCGTTGGTGATGTAGTAGTCGCCGGTGGACTTGCCCGGCGCGAGGTATTCCTCGATCCATTTGTTCTGTGTGACTTCGCGGTGGAAAATATCCTTGGGCGACCTGACGCCGTCGCGCGTGAGGTATTTGCCCTCGGCCACGACGCCGACGCTGACCCGGTCGTCGTGCAGCGGGATGTACCAAAACCAGCCTTTCTCCGGCAGAAACGCCACGGTGGTCGTGCCCTCGTCAATGCCCTTGTCGCGCTTGGCGCCCTTGTAATAGGTCCAAACGGCGACCTTGTTGAGTTCCGGGTCTGGCACGCGCCATCGGTTGCGGGACGCGGCGAACGACTCCTTGCCGGAGCAGTCGAGCGTGATGGGGGCGCGATGCTCGGCCTCGGTGCCGTCTGGCTGCCGCACGCGCACGCCAGTCACCCGATCTCCATCCCGCAGCAGATCGATCACCTTGGTTTCCTCGACGACGTTGGCGCCCTTGTCGCGCGCGTGGTCGAGCAGCATCTGGTCGAACTCTGAGCGCAGCACCTGCCACGTCTGCGCGACGTCTTCGTCGTAGCGTGTGTTGAAGTAAAACGGCTGTGACGCCTTGCCGGTGGTGGAGACGAACTGGACGCTGTGTTTCTTGATGAACGCCGAGGCGCGCATCCGCTCGATCAGGCCAAGGCGCTTGAGTGGTTCGTAGGTGAACGGCAGCAGCGACTCGCCAATGTGGTAGCGTGGGAATTTCTCGCGCTCGATAAGCAGTACGTTGTGGCCGTGCTCGGCAAGCAGCGCGGCGGCGCTCGATCCCGACGGCCCGGCCCCGATCAGGAGGGCGTCATACTGTCCGTTGTCGCTCATGCCGGCGGCAGGATTTCCACGATCTCGGCCAGGCGATGCTTGGCTGTGGCGTCGTAAAGGGTGTTGCGCCGGCCGAACAACACGGGCTGCTCGTCGAGGTCGAACAGTCCGCCGATGTGGTCGTCGCACTCGACTCGCAAAAAACCGGAGGGGCGGCTCAAGTGGCCGATCCCGTAATCGTGCAGCAGTTGGCCAAGCGGCGCGCCGGCCCCGGTGATGGCGTCCCTCGCCGGCCCGGGGAATTGGCCAAGGTGAATCTTGATGGCACCGTACTCGACCGGCCGCTGGCTGCGCTTGGCTAGGAGCAGCACCTCGCGATAGTAGGCGTCGCCGCCGTTGTGCCGGTGCAGTACCTTGAGGCCGATGTCGCCGCCGTGGAACTGGCCAAGCGTGGAGGTCATGTCGCGCTCGTGCACCAACAGTGAGCGGTACGGCTCCGGCAGCGCGGCGCCGTCGACCGGCTCGATGACCGGCAGCCGGCGCTTGGCCAAGCGGTAAAACTCATCGAGCGGATGGGTAAACACCGCGCCGGCCCCGGCCTCGGCGGCGCTGGTTTCAGAGTGGCTCAATGTGTTATGCGTAGCGGGCGTTACGGTGTTCGTCCAAAAAAAACTCGTGCAACAGGCGGTCGATCTGCAGCAAACCTTCCCGGTTCAGCAGCCACTCGTCGCCGTCGAGGGTCGCGAAACCCCAGTCCTGAAGAGTTCGAAGCGGCTTAGCAAAGCGCTCGGCCGGGTTCACGCCGAACTTGTCGGCGAAGTACGAGAATTTCAGATGGCCAAGCTTCATTTGTAGAATGAACTCGCGGATCAGCCGCTCGTCATCGGTCGGCGTTAGCGCTCGATAAACCGGCAATTCGCCGTTTTGAAGGCTCTCGACGTACGGCGCGAAGTCGTGCTGGTTTTGGTAGTGCGTGCCGCCGATTTGCCCGAACGAGGCCACACCCAACGAGAGCAGGTCGGCGCCGGCCCAAAGCCTGTCGCGATAAACAAAGCCCGTCTTCGACTTGTCCTTCACCGCGGTGTAGGCGCTACTGATGGCGTAGCCGTCCTGCTCCAGTTCGGCGAACGCCTCGCTGACCCATCGGCGCTTGGTTTCCCAATCGGCGATCGGCGCGGTGAGTTTGCCATCGGCTTTCATCTGCTTGTAAATGCCGGTGTTGTACGGCACCTCCATTTGGTAAACCGTCACGCTGTCTGGCGCCATTTCGCGCGTACGCTTGATGCAGTCCTTCCAGTTTTCCTCGGTCTCATCGACCATGCCGGCGATGAGGTCGATGTTGATCTGCGGGAAGCCCAGCCCCTGCGCGAACTCATACGATCGCACGATCTCCGCGCCTCGGTGGGCGCGGCCGTTCACCTCGAGAATGTGGTCGTCGAAATTCTCCACGCCGAGGCTCAGCCGAGTGACGCCAATCTCGCGCAGCACCTCGAGTTTCTTCTCGCGCAGCGTGCCCGGCTCGCACTCGAAAGCGACCTCCTCCACCTCGTCCCACGGCAGCAATTCCTTCATGCCGTCAGTAAGGTAGCGCAGTTGATCCTCGGAAAGATACGACGGTGTGCCGCCGCCGAAGTAGATGAAGTTCGGCTTACGCCCGCCGATGAATGCCTCCTTCGCGTAGAGCCGCATCTCGTCCAGTACCGCGTCGATGTAGTTGCGGATCTCTGCCGAGTTCTTGTCCGTGTACACGCGGAAATAGCAGAAATGGCAGCGTTTGCGGCAGAACGGGATGTGCACGTAGATGCCCAGCGGCGTGTCCGGCTTGGGCGCTTGGCCAAGCGCGGCGCGGTAGTCCGGCAGGTCCTCCGGCTTCCAGAAGGAGAACGGCGGGTAGTTCGAGACAAAGTAGTTGCCGACAGTGGTCTGCTTTTCCAGTGGCGGCGCTGTCTTGTGGGTTTCGTTGGTTTCGGTGTTGCTCATGGCTTGCTCCCTGTCATTCACTTGGCCGGGCCGAATGCATAAACCCGCCCGTCTTCTGCACCGATGATCACCACGCCATTGGCCAGGGCCGGCGCGGCGATGATCGGTTCCCCAATCTCGTACGACCAAAGTTTTTTCCCATCAGCCAGCGAGATGATGTACAGGTTGCCATCGTTAGATCCGACGACGACCTTGCCGTCGGCGACCACCGGCGAACTGTCTACGCTGCCTCGAGTCCGGAAAGCCCACAGCCGTTTGCCGCTCTTGCGGTCGAGGCAATGCAGCCGCTTGTCGCGGCAGCCGACCAGCACGCGATCCGCCGTCACCGCCGGCGATGAGATGTAGGCGAACGCCCGATCCTTGTATTTCCAGACAATCTTGCCGGCCTTGATGTCGATGCAGAGAAACTCATTCTCGTAGTGGCCAATGTATGCCATGTCATCAACCACCGCCGCCGAGCCCACGATGTACGCCTCGGCGTCGATCTGCTTTTCCTTTTTGCCTTCGGCTAGCTGGATGACGTGCAGCACGGCATCGCAGCCGCCGAAGGCCGTCCGGCCGGAGGATACCGCCGGCGAGCCGTTGATGTAGTTGGAGGTCTCGTAATGCCAGTTGCTCTTGCCGGTTCCGAGGTCGAGTGAGTAGAGGCGGAAGTCGTAGCTGCCGACGATCAGCGCCGGCTTGGCTCCGCCGTCGCTTGGCTGGAACAGGTTGGGCGCGCCGAGCACGCGATCCTCGGTCTCAAACTTCCAGAGCAGTTTCCCGTCCGCAGCCGTGAGCGCGTAAACAAACCCGTCTGACGAGCCGAAGTAAACGCGGCCGTTGTGGACCAGCGGCGACGACTCGACGATGTCTTCTGTCGCAAACGCCCACAGTTTTTTGCCGGTCTTGAAATCGAGTGCGTACAGGTGGCCGTCGTCGCAGCCCACGTACACCTTGCCGTCTGCGATGGCCGCCGTGCTGTGGATACCCTCCTCGGCCTTGAACGTCCAAAGCGCCTTAAGTGAGGAGCCAAGTTTGCTTTTCGAGACGCCGGTGAGCGAGGCCGTGCCCCGGTACATTGGCCAGGCATCGGCCGGGGCGGCGTCCACCTCGGCCGCTTGGCCAAGCGCTTGGCCAAGCGCCGTCACCAAAGCCAAAGAAGCGATTGAGAAATAATTCATGATATAAACCGGGCCAACCCCTAATCCCGCTTGACAAAAAGCCTGCCGAAACCAAGAAAACAAGGCAACAAAAAATACCACGTACACGTACTGTTTTATTGAGATGGCTTTTTTCTCTTATAAAAGGCCTATTTTTGGCCTTTTTTCAGTGAAAAAGGGAGGTGTACGTCGCAGAGGTTTGCAGTCTAAACTCGCGTTTTTTGCCCAATTGTCTGGGCGAGGGGTCAGATGTTTACCTGCTCAGCGTAGTCGTCGGGGGAGAGCAGGTTGTCCAACTCTTTGGGGTTGGTCAGGCGGATCTTGAAGAACCAGCCGTCGCCGTAGGGATCGTCGTTGACGGTGCCGGGCTGGGTGTCGAGGGCGTCGTTGGTGTCGATAATCTCGCCGCTTAGCGGCGCGTAGATGTCGCTGGCGGTCTTGACCGACTCGACCACGGCGCAGGTATCGCCGGCGGTCAGTTCGCGGCCGAGGTCGGGCAACTCGATGAACACCAACTCGGTCAGTTCCTCCTGGGCGTGGTCGGAGATTCCGATGGTGGCGGTGTCGTCTTCCACGCTCACCCATTCGTGAGAGCTAGCGTACTTGAGGTGGGTCGGTATATCTGCCATCGCTCCTTTTTTCTAGCGAACTAGAGGCGGGGTGGTCAACTCGATTTTTGAAAAATCGGCCTCTTGACTACTTGCGCGGGGAAGCGGCGATTGCGAATTTCGATCTCAATGCCGGTGCCGAACTTGGCGTGGGCGCTCTCTACGTAGCCCAGGCCGATGCCGCAGCCCAGCGAAGGGCTTTGTGTGCCGCTGGTCACTTCGCCGATTTCGCGGCCGGTTCCGTCGGCGGAAAAAATTTTGTACTGCTCGCGCGGCGGCGCGCTTTTGCCGGTCATTTTGAATGCGATGCAGAGGCGGGAGACGCCATCCTCTTTTTGCGCCGCGAGCATTTCCCGACCGTTGAAGCAAGGCTTGTCGAGGGCGACGGCCCAGCCAAGCGCAGCCTCGATCGGCGTGGTGTCGGACGTCAGCTCGTGGCCGTAGAGCGAGTAGCCGGCCTCGGTGCGTAGGGTGTCGCGTGCGCCCAAGCCGGCCGGCAGCAGGCCAAGCGCTTGGCCAAGCGACATGAGCTGCTCCCACAGCGCCGCCGCGCGCCCGTTGGGTACGACCAGCTCGAAGCCGTCCTCGCCGGTGTAGCCAGTGCGCGACACCCAGGCGGTTGCGCCGGCGAACTCGAGTTCGGCGATCTGGTTTTTCCGCAACTCGGCTGCTGTGGGGAAAACGCCGGCGATGATCTCGGCCGCCTTTGGCCCCTGTAACGCCATCGCCGCCAAGCCGCCGGAGGGGTTGCTCATCTCGAGTTGCAGCGACTTGTGCCGGGAGTTGCGCTGGGCCTTGATCCACATCCAGTCGATCTCGAGCCGCGAGGCGTTGACGATGAGCAGGTAATGCGTGTCGCTGAGCCGGTAGGCGTACAGGTCGTCGATCACGCCGCCGTTATCTTGACAGAGCAGCGTGTATTGGCCTTGGCCGGGTTCGAGCTTGGTCAAGTCGTTGGTCAAAAGTTGGTTCAGGAACTTGAGCGCGTCCGGGCCATCGAACAGGAACTCGCCCATATGTGAGATGTCGAACAGGCCGGCGGCTTGGCGGACGGCGTGGTGTTCCTGCGCGATGCTGGAGTAGAGCACCGGCATTTCCCAGCCACCAAATTCAACCATCCGTGCATCAAGCTCATTGTGGGTGTCAAAAAGGGGTGTTCTTTTCAGCTGTGTTTCCTTCATACTGTAGGCGCGAAGTGTAGGCGCTTGACCAAACGTACAAAAGCTTTCGCCTCGATTTGGAATGTTTTGTCCGAAAGAATGGATTGCGTTCCAGAGATAAAGTTACACCTTGCGGGCTGCTTTTCGTAACAAAGCCAAGAGCAGAAGCGTATTAGGTATCTTTATATTACTGGTTTTTAAACCAGAAAAACAATGAAAACAATAGCGTTTCTTCCAATAATCGCCACTGGCGCGCTCGTGGCTTCAATTGCGCTGACGACCGGGTGCAGCCAGGCCCCCAACGGGAAATCTTCCGGGAATGCGGATCAGTTAGTAGCCCTCGAGAAAGAAATCAGCTCACTCAAGACTAAACTAGCTAATGCCCAATCGCGCATCGATGGCCTTCGTGCCCAAATCAACAGCGCAGGGCCGGCAGTGGCTGACTACGGCCTTTCAGTACCGGAAATTCTAGAGGAACTAGTGGAGATCAAGATGACCTCTGAAAACCGCCGGACCGTCCAGCGCCGAATCAACTTCCTGCTCGAGGGCTTGGTGGAGCAGGGTCAAGCCTCCGTGCCGCATATTCGCGAGTTCCTCAACAAAATGGAAGACATTGACTTTGTGGTGCAACGTTCCGATGAGGAAGGGCGAGGCCGTGGTCGTGGAGGTCGCACATCAATGAGTTTTGAGCAAGCGCCATCGCTCCGCATTGGCTTGATTGACATACTAAAGGAGATCGGTGGCAGTAGTGCCGAGGCTGCGTTGGGGGAGATACTCAGCAAGACCGCCCGCGGCTTTGAAGTGGCCTATACAGCCAAGACCGTGCGCGACATGATCGGGCCGGATGCTTTCCGTGACGAGGCATTGGAGGCGGCACACGCTTTGCTGAACGATCCAGTGGAGGTGTCCAATCCGAACAGCTACGATCGAAATGCGAAGCGGTATTTGTTCAGCGTGTTGGAAATGTACAACGATCAGACCTTCATCCAATCCGCGCAGGGGTTATTGGTGAGGGAAGACGGCAAGATTGATGACACAGTGCTCGATTATTTGGGTGACGTTGGAAAGGAGGGAGCCATGGATACTATTTATCAGGCGTTTAACAGTGGCCAAGTGACAGACAGAGGCGACTTGGCTGATTTGGCACGCGCCGGCATCAAGTTCACCGGCAGCAATCCGCAGGCGAACCAGATGTTCAAAGACATCATGTCTAGCGACGAGTACGACATGCGAGTCAAGTGGTCTGCGCTGCGCGAGATGGATGACGCAGAAGATGACGCGACATTGCAGGTACGCCTTAATCTGATGCAGGGGCTGCAGGCTTCCGGCGACGATGCCACCGACAAGGTCGTGCAGATGTACACCCGTCAAATGGAGGCAAAAATAAACGGAGAGAAATTTGATATGCGTAAGGAAATGCAGAGTTTGGGAACTGACTTTTGGCGTAATGCGTTTGGCAGGGGCGAAAGCGGGGACCGCGGAGATCGCAGTAGCCGTGGTGACAATCGGGGAGAAAATCGACAGAATCAGCCGACTATAGTTCCTGCTCCCTAATAGTTGGTTTTCAGCTTCAGCTTTCAAAACGCCGGAAATCATTCGGCGTTTTTTGTTCATGGAACAGTTGCATTGACCACGAAAAATGTCACTATTTATCCAGTTTTCTGTAACTGTCCGCACCTACTGAATGTATTGCTCAAATAGATTCACTGTTGCTCTAAAGTAGGAATTCAATGAAATTGGCAAAATTGCTCCTAAGTACAGAAATCGTGATGATTGCGGTTTCGGCTGTTTTGTTTATCGGCTGCGGGGAAGCGCCATCGACAGATGGCCCTGCCGCAAACGCCATCCAGGCAGAGGTGCTCAGGAAGGAGGTCGCCTCGCTGAAGATCAAGTTGGCGAACGCCCAGTTGAGACTCGACAGTCTCCGCGATCAGATGAACGACGGCGGTGCACCGCTCACCGCTGGACTTATGTCTGTTCCGGAGATTCTCGACGAACTGATAGAGATCAAGTTGGGGTCCAAGAATCGGCGCAGTGTTCAACGCCGCTTGAGCTATCTGTTCGAGAGTCTGGCGCTCCAGGGCGATGCGGCTGTGCCGCTCATTCGCGAGTTCCTCAACAAGATGGAGGATGTCGATTTCGCGGTGCAACGCGAAGGCGAGAGCGACGAGGAGCGCAATCAGCGTTACAGCCGTTTTCGGGCCACACTCAACTTTTCACAGCCGCCGACGCTGCGGATCGGCCTCATCGATATGCTAGCGGAAATCGGAGGGGGCCAAGCGGAAGCCACCCTTGGAGAGCTGCTCTCCACCACCGGTCGGGGGTTCGAGATCGCGTACGCCGGAAAGATTATCCAGAGCTGGCTCGGCAAGGATGCCTACCGCACCGAGGCGCTGGCCGCCGCGCACGAGTTGTTGCTCGACCCGGTCGAGGCCGTTGGCGGAAACCAGTTCGACCGCTTATCCAGGAATTACCTCTTCATGGTGCTGGACATGTACGACGACCAAACATTCATCCAGTCCGCCCAGAGCATGTTCATTAACGACGATGGGCGGATCGATCGCACCATTTTAGATTATTTTGAGGATGTCGGAAAAGTGCGCGCGCTGGACGCCATGGTGCAGGCGTTCCGCAGTGGCAAGGTGGTTGAGGGTGACATGGACAACCTTGCCGAAGCCGTTTCGAGATACGCCGGCATCAACCCGCAGGCCGACCAGTTGTTCCGTGACATCATGATTGGCGACCAGTACAACATGGAAACCAAGCTGGACGCCATCCGGAGTTTCACCCAAAGCGATGGTGACGCCAGTACACCCGGCGTTGCCCCACATGTGCTGCAGGCGCGGCTGAACCTAGTCAACACTCTTCAGTATGATGAATCCGACCTGATGGGCAAGGGCATGCAACTGCTGGCGCTTCAACTTGAGGCCCAAATCTCCGGCGAGAGGCAGGACGAACGAAAAATGAGGGAGACCGCCTCGCGGCTTTTCAGAGATATGCAGAAGCGCGAGAGCGAGGAACGCAA
>Ga0302137_1000209_pt1 | contig 24169 bp, 31 predicted proteins | sample CBN3_SCM_MG_FD_203127 | JGI IMG/M metagenome (GOLD analysis project Ga0302137, IMG submission 203127) | Marine microbial communities from Western Arctic Ocean, Canada - CBN3_SCM | ecosystem: Environmental > Aquatic > Marine > Oceanic | place: Canada: Western Arctic Ocean | collected 2017-09-15 | reverse complement strand
TTCCCGGGCTGTTAAACGACACTGTAAATATACGGACATTTAGTGGTGGAAATCTCAATATAGCTGGTCGTTCAGCTTTTCTAAATAATCCAACCCTGGTCGGAACGGTGACGAGTAAACGTGTAACTAAAAAAAATATAAAAACACCACCAAAACTTACTATGACAATGGGTGCTACGACTAAAAAAAAGCGTGGTACTCGGAAGTGAACATACATACCACGAAGACCCACCTACCGTGACCATCTATGAGGATATAGACGTAGCATAGAATCTTCTAATTCGTCCACCTCATGCCATGCCCAGTGACACTCCGATGAATATGCATCCATTTCGCATATTTCTTGTGCTTCTTTTATCGCTTCTGTGAAACGTAAACGAAGTCTCAAATTTTCCTTAATTTTAACCGGTTCCGATATTGACGGTTTTCGATATAAACTTTCTAAAACATTTACACGTGTCTTTGCCAACTTTATCTTGTATAGATTGCTATTTTCGGAAAAGTTTGGAACACAATTCATTTATTATAAAGCTATCTTACTTTTTAAACTATCATTAAAGATAATACACCATTTCATTGCATGAGCTGGTGTTTGAGTAAACGGGTTTTATCTGGTGTAGATGATTCAATCCCGGTGTTCAGTTTGAATAAATACGAAGGTTATGCTAAAATAACGAGTGTATACGACGGTGACACATTCAACGCTGTTATTAGGAAACATGGTCGTGTTCTAAAATTCAAGTTTCGTACTCTCGGGTACGACTCACCCGAAATGAAACCTTTATTATCGTCATCTCGACGAAATGATCACATTTATATGGCCAAATTGGCGCGAGATATGTTTAAGGAGGAGTGTGGTTTCGATGACCGCGAACATTCTCGGCAGTGGAACCCGTTCATTTGCAATAACAAAGTAAATGGGTGGATTTGGATGCAATGTGGTAAAAATGACAAATACGGTCGCACACTGGTGACAGTCTATAGACGTAAAGGTGATTCACTTTCTGTCAACGCGAAGATGATCGCATCAGGTATAGTGAACGTATATGATGGTGGTACTAAACCCAAATTCCAGTTCCAGGTTTAAAGATTTGTATCTATACATTGATATAAGATGTCTACTTACAGTGTTGAACCGTGTACTTTCATTTACCGTGTATCATCTCTCGCGAAGATTGTTGATGGGGATACGATCGATGTTAATATTGATCTCGGGTTTGATGTTTGTACGAAGCAACGTGTTCGCCTTTTGGGTATCGATACACCGGAGTCTCGCACGTCAGACAAGGAAGAAAAACGTTTCGGACTTCTTTCAAAGAAGAAGCTCAAGGAATGGTGTCTAAAGGCGGTTGCTTCTGAGAAGGATGATATCGATATCGAACTCAGATGTCCGGAAGCGGACTCGCGTGGTAAATTCGGTCGCGTCCTCGGAGAAGTTTGGGTTTCCGAAGATGGAGTATGGACCAACGTTAATAAGTGGTTAGTTGACGAGGGGTATGCGGTACCTTATGGTGCGCAAAACAAATCGGAAGTTGAAGGACTTCACCTGATTAACCGCAAGAAGCTGATCGAACGCGGTGATATTGAGGCGTAATTTTATTCTTGTTATATATAAATGATTGGTAAACTATTAATACTATTCATTTTGTCTGTAATCATGACCGCTGTAGTAATCCTTAACACAGAACCAAAAAGTGAAATTCACGCAAAGGCTAAATTCTTCTTGACTATTAGATTGTTTCAACTTCAAAAGATGGTCTGTCCTCAGAAGAAATTGATAGAACAAACCTTAATAGAAACGGATGCTATATCATCGAACACAGTGTCACTCAAATCAAGTGCGGCGCCGATCAACGCATAAACGTATATTAAAGAGATGATGCATATTAAATACACTAGATAGTACGGCTAAGATGCCCGAGTTGGTCTAAGGGGTGCGACTTAAGATCGCATGTGCTTTGCACGCGTGGGTTCGAACCCCACTCTTAGCATACGCTCCTATAGTGTAGTTGGTTAACACTGTGGACTTTGAATCCACCACCCCAAGTTCAAGTCTTGGTGGGAGCTTACCCTTCCTTAGCTCAGTTGGTAGAGCAGTGGACTGTAGTTCCATTTGTCACCTGTTCGAATCAGGTAGGAAGGACACCGCCCCTGTAGCTCAGTTGGTAGAGCGCTTGACTTGTAATCAAGAGGTCACAGGTTCGAATCCTGTCAGGGGCATCTTCTTTGTAATATATGAAAACACCGTATATTACACAGATATAAAATCACTTAAAACATAGGGGTGTATATATAGTAATGCTGAGTTTACTCGCTCCAATATACGCAATTACATATAAAAATCGAAATACTAAAAGAAACGCCTATGTAGCGGATTCACCACCACCTATTGATACACCTAATATGTGGGAATTCGGTAGTTATTGTTGGAAGGTTACAATCGAAGCTACAGATAAGAAAGATGGTCACGTTGAGAGGACTTTTATTGGGTATAGCCAGGATATGGATATCGCAAAAAGGACTGAACTTGCGTGCGATAGGCATAAGAAACCTGGTACAGTTTGTGGAGAGGTACAAATGTCCATGAAAGGTGGTGAATGTGACGAAGTTATATTCATGAAATTAAAAAATGGAAATAAACTGATAAACCTGACAAATCCGTTTAACTAAACAATTCATACGGATATTTGTGTATCCATAAATTACATATCCATTTCTCTCCGGAGAGTACTGGTTTACCACCGTGAATAGCCTTCGCGGTGATACGACCCCAATCATTGAGAGTGTTAAATAATAAAACATCACCCTTGTTTAGCTTGTAATCTTTACCCAATACCGGAAACGTGGTTTCTCCACCTTCGTAATCATCATTCAGTGCTACTATACACGTGTATAGGCGAGGATTTTTCTCATTTTCGAATGCATCTTGATGTGGCTTATAAAACCCCCCGGGTGTATACTTAAGAACCTGTAGATACTCTGCATTATCAAATTGACGATCTGTTAAAGATACACATTTCTCCATTAGTTTTTCAACGGATGTGGAATCTTGTGGATTTAGCCATGCGGTCTCACTTTTACGTTTAGTATCATCTACATCTTTACCCCGAGACACGGTTGACGGTTTTAAATCACGGGATGCCAGTTCTATTATACGGTCACACATCTTACCTGTAAAAGCGTTTCGTATGACATGGGGTTCTTGATATTTTGGTCTGAGGAAAATACATATAAGTACAATTGAAACGATGACGAATATGATCATATATCTATTTCTAATATTATATTATGGGGAACGCGACACCTGTATCTTGACCTTATTCGCTCTATCACGTTGTTTGTATATGAAGTTAACTCCTTTACTTCACGTAATATATCATTCTCTATTGTTGTATCCAATACATACTGTCGTAGTAAATCACCTACCGTGTCTGTGTACATAGTATAAATATCTCGTATATCAGCTACTTTCGAATTATACTTATCCCTGAACTGTAATTCACGTTTCATATCTATCTCCGAAATCTCATTAAGAATATACTTCATTCTCAAAAGTCGGTTATCGTCGTATGTAAACCCAAATCTATATGTATTATCATAATCTAACCGGATTACTTCGAGGGAAATCAATTGTATCACGTAAGGTGCTTGTATTTGTCTCAACTCCCTATGTGACGGACGACCACCGCATGGGATATCACCATGCTCCCTTCCGCGTTTTTTGAATTCGAAATAATGAGGATTATGTATTCGACCAGTTTCTATTCGACCAGTTCTCCAATCGAATGCGACGTGACACTGTGTACACCATATTTGCGCACATCCTTCTATTCTGTAAATTGGTACACTGCACTTGGGACACTGTCTTGTTTCTCGTTTTAATAGTTTCATAGTCTTGACTGTATCTTTGTTACATTTATGATTGATTGTTAATTCTTCGTGACACTTATCGCAAAATGATGTACTACATATCTCACAATCCCAATTTTCATCTAAAAATCCATTGCATTCATCACTGGGACACTTCTGTGTGTATACATATTCACTATTCATACCGGGGTTTATGTTAGCTATAACCTGGAGTTCTTCGTATATCAGTATTATAGCACCCCTTAATTCCTCGCGTAAAAGTGGTTTAACTCTTTCCGATATTTCATCTGCATGTTCCAACTGACCTACTATATAGTACATGTATACGTAGGACATCCGTAAACTTCGTATTCTTATCTCTCGAATTACGTGTGGTTGTGTTTCCGGTAAACGCGCCTTTTCGCGTTCAAATAGAATATGTTCGCGATGTTTTCTAAATTCTACGTTTCTAAATGTAGACGAACAGTATGAATCTACTAATTCCCTATTATGTTCGTGTTTACACCCCATACAATGGGGATCTTCCATAATCGATACTAAATACTTCTGACTACACGAACGACAGGACTTTAAATCACAAAAAGGGCACTCGACTTTTTTGTGATTTGAATTGTTAATCTTTTCGCAGCAGACTTCACAACATTCCATTGGTTAAAGAATGAATGACGTCTTTAAATGTTTCTATTACGTAAGTTTGTTTTAGGACGAGCCATATTTTTCATGAACTCTTTGACAAAAGTGGGTGACACTTTACCTATACTAGATGGCTTGGCGCGCGTTTTCGTGAGAAGACGCCTCTGTAGATTGGCGAGCGTTTCCGTATTGTTAGGACTTTTAGCTGTTTTAAGTGAAGACTTCACGGGGACTGTTGGTGGTTTTTTTGATGTAGCACCCGGTCGCTTTTTTGTTACTTCTTTACTCTTCATTAGTACTGCCGCGGCGGCACGTCGTTTTGCAGACATACTCTCCGTAGACGGTGGCGTTTTTCTCTTTTGAACTGATGTCGAGATTGATTTAGATGCCGCCTTCGGTTTCGATATAGACGTGAGCATACCGGCAAGTCGTTTACCCTTAATATACGAGTGATTAAACAGTGTCGTGAACGTTGGTAAACCTTGACCGACGTGATTATTCAGAGATGGCTTTAAACGATGATAATGCACACGTGTACCCGTCTCACCCTGGTACTTAATTGGTAACATATCTAAAATGAACTTCAATGTATCATCGTCCAGGTATTGCTTTTCATGGAGTAGACTATTCATGAAGAAATGTACATCGTACATTTTGTTATTACCCCTATAAATACCATATGGCATTAAGTATGAACCATTGATATTAACTTCGGGATTTTTCGTTACTGCATTAAAGCTCAATCCAAAATCGATAATACGAACCTTACCGTCGGTAGTTATGAATATATTTTCAAGGTGAAGATCGTTATGTCTAAATGATGGATTTTTTTCATGTAACGTCTTTAATATTTTCAAAACCTGATGAACAATTCGTTTTATTTTCTCGGGGTCTTTTTTTAACATGGGTAACAGCTTCTTGAGTGGCTGTCCATTTAAAAATTCAGAATACAATCGTGTATTACTTTTACATTTTTCGAGTGCATAAACGTTCGCCGCTGAATTTTTACCCACCATCTTAATGAATTTTTTAGTGAGGTTGTGTTCCGCGGTTAGGTTCTCGTTCGATACCTTGACAGCAAACTTTTTTTTACACGCATCATCTAAACACGCCTGGTATACCGTGCCGTGCTGACCTTTACCTATTACACGGACATCTACGAACTTATTCATCTTCGTTGAACATGGCGAATTTGCCATTGTGCGCTGGACTGACGATTTCGTATCGGTCATTCTTATAATTCACACAGAATAAAATGTGTACTTGTATTATACAATATGCTCGCGCTAATCACTCTTCTTATCGTAAATTTGCGAATCTTCACGACAATGGACAAGAAAAATGCCTTCAAGTCTTCCACTGAAGAAACTGCACCCGAAGGTGGTAACTCAGGGGAATGGACTATATACGGATCCATGGGATGTGGATGGACTCGTAAACAGCTTGATTACATGAAGAGTAAAGATAAATCTTTTACTTTTGTAGACTGCGATAACGGTGAATGTGACGGTGTCGAAGGTTTCCCTACGATGGTCCACTCATCCGGTGAAAGGGTTGTTGGATTTAAGGAAGTTTAAATACCGCGGACAACTTGAATAGAAATGGAAAGAAGGAGTGCATCAAGGAATGTGCTTAGCGGTTTGAGTACAGAAATGTGTTTACTGAGAGAATTGTTCCACGTGAACCGGAGTATGAATGTACTCACGAGGATCGAGAGAACCATCATCAGGATTTCCGTAAGAGCGTCCTTGTTAGATTTCGCTTTCATAATATCTTTAATCATTTACTATGTGTTTAGATTTTTTTCTACCATATATATAATGAGTAAAACTCCCCCTACGAGTGGGTCTGAACATACTTACACCACTAAAAAATGGGGTGGGAAGGTTGGGAAAAATAACAATAATTGTTACGCCTATGCTATGAACGATTATCAGAGATATCGTGGATGGAAAAGTCAGCCTGGGGAGCGCGCGAAACTGACAAGTTCGGGTAAGTATGTAGACTGTGGAAAAATACCTAATTTGGTGGTATCCGACAATCCGAAAAATGTTTATATGGTTAAAGGTGGTACGAAATGTAAACCTTCGTATTACAAGGTTATGTTATTCGTAGCTACATGTAAAAAAAGTAATTATTTGTGTCAGGGTGATTTTCATTTTTATAAGCAGCATAGTAAGACCGAATATAAAGTGAAAAAGGGTGATACGCATGAGAGTATTGCAGCATTTTTCAAGGTACCCACACTGCGCGTTAAGCGTGCAGCAATTGTACTAAAACCGGGTAGGGTGATCACTTTCAAGGCTGAATTCTTTAGTCATAAGCGTGGGTGGGCTACCGGCCCTCTTGTTGTAGGGGCATCCGGTAAACTGATTACAGATCCTAGAAAGATATCCAGGGATTACACTGGATTGAATTACGATAAATATTGTAGCTCATTCTGTGTCAAGAATAAGGGTATCAAGGTTGGACATACTCACCCCAAAATCGGAAAGTAAACTTTCTAATTCGTCTGTGTTGTCTATATCAAAAAATGCGTCCAATGTGTCAAATATATAAGCACCATCTACTTGCCTGATAACATTCGACTCGTGAATTAAATTTTCTATTTTAACGGTTACTCGAAAATTACTACCATCAAAAATTTTCCTGCAGATGGGACAGGTCTGTTTACCCCTAGATTTCCAGTCCTCTATACAGTGAGAGTGAAATACATGACCACACCGAAGTGCTGGGTTCTGTCTCGTTTCTCTCACTGTATTGAGACATATTGCACATGTTGTGCATTCTGATGAAAGGCCCATATAATCAATATGACTTTATTTTCCTAATTTTTACTCAGTTAATTTCAGACAGATCCATCGTCGAGTCGCACAACCCACACGGACTTCCATCGTTGATGGGCTTGGGGGTCTGGTGGAGTTCGGGACCCTTCTGTTGAAGCAATTTGCGGAAAGAGTAGTTATCTTCGGGGGCGATACCATGCTGGGCCTTCAAGTAGTTATCGTAGAGCATGGACGAGTTATTGATTGTATGACATCTGCCATCGGCCATACCGAGTCGCTGAGACATTTATATTACAATTAGAAATTAATTTGTCTATTCGTGATCGTATTGGTCCAACTTTTGAACCCTAGATTTTTAATTCTCTCGAGTACCTTATCTATTTTATAGCCGAAATATTCGTCAAACTTATCACAAATAAGTGTTTCCGATACCCTGATGTCTGGGCATTCATTTATATGCTGATTGATAATATTGTATGCAAATACAATCTCCTTGAGAGTTTCCGCTCCCGTGATGATAATTTTTCCAGTTCCAAAAATACTCGTAGTGATCTCCTTCATGTCTTCAGCTGGTTTAAATTTAATTTTGACGGCAGAATATCTATCTGGTTCGAAAGAAACTTTAAAAACGTCGGAGTATTCTTCAAAATGCCGTGTTGTTTTCATCAAGTTGATGTTATAATTCAAACTAAAGTTCGAGTTTATCATCACGACACGGAATGTATCTGCTGGGGGTATGATATCCTTGTCGAATGATTGTAGAATGTAGACAAGCCCTGAGATGATATACGTACAATTGAATATATCTTCACACCCCGCAACCTGAATACTTCCATTTGGGAAAATCTTAATTGATTTTGTACTGTGTCCATCGTCGTATGTAAGCGTTATCTGGTTATAAAACGTTGTTGCTTTAACACTCCATACGATGGGTGTATTATCGACAGAGTCCCTGTGTAAATTTATATCCTGTATCTCCTCGAATACTGTGCGAATCTCACTCACGTTTATCGGTTTAGAAAACGACGAGATCATGGTAATTGTTGTCAATTTGATACGAGATGGTCGGACACGTTCCGGTATCGCGCTTCTAAATTCATCCTGTGTAAGGATGTAAGAAAACGTATTGTTTGCTATTGATGAAAACATTTACTTTTGGGTATATTAAAGAACGACTTAAGTTAAAAAAAGTATTCTATAAATATATAATGCCATGTCAAAACTGCAAAAAGAAATGTGGGGTACCGATTGACTGTAATTATTGTACCGGTAAATATTGTTCGGGATGTATTCAATTGGAAAAGCATCACTGTGATGGTTATGATGTTAAAAAGAAAACATACTTAAACAATTTAGAGAAACAACTGGATTTTAAACCAGAATGCAAGTATGCCTTCCTTCGTTAAATATGCATCAGCTTTTACGAATAAACGGGGTGTAAAGTGTGTAGAGGTTAAATACTCTCGTTATATCGAAGGAAAGGGGTATTTGGATATCCCTGGTTATTTCGAGACGGATACAATCGATGGATGGAATTTCTTGAAACCGAAAGACGGTGAGGATCGTTACGACGACTTTCTAAATACAAGAATAGAGAAGACGATCACAACCAGAAGGCAGCTGGCACTGATCGAATTGGATAATGTAATGTGTTCAAACTATAATGTATATTCAATCATACGCATAATGAATACTATAAAAATAATAGACCCTACATTTATTCCACCATTTATTAATCCTAAATGCGCTTGGCAGAAACGGTATATACGCGAATTATGTCTTAAAACGTTTCCGGAAGTTATTCACGAGTGTCGCAATGAACGACGCCTCGATGCACTATTTAACGTCTTGCAGATGATAGAACAAGGATTATAAGAACAATCAACGCTATTGTAAATAGATCTAAAGTTTTCATACCCTTCACTACATTCTTCATACCCTGTATAACTGTTTCAATTCCATATATCTCACTCTCACGCACTCCCATATCTATATTTCTTCCTGGAATGAGGGGTCTAGATAATCGGCACTCCGTCTTAGATGGACGACACGTGTCAATCACCTTGTCACCAGATGTTATACCAGACTCACATATATGTGTATTATCGTTCCATAGGTTTGCCTCAATCTCTACAGGTTCTTTAAATTCCTCGAATGGATGGGGTGTACCTACAGCCCCTGGTAATGAAAATGTACGCTGGACGTATGGATTTATTTTATTAATACTATCTTCATCGCTAAGCATATACTTGCTCATTTATAGTATCATGAGATATATTTTTTGTGTGTCATTTTTTTACCATGTTCTTTCCACATCTGATCTAGATCAACATCCAACATGTGTGCCAGTTGGAATAGATAACTGAAAACGTCTCCCATTTCCATCATAATATCAACACCTTTATCCTTTTTGATATTCGTTTTCTTGAACATTTTTTTAGACTGTCGTATAGCTGACGCAAGTTCACCAAACTCCTCTGTGAGTAAAAGCCATACAGTGTTGATTTCTGCGCGATCCCACCCTTTAGATTTACATATTTTTTCTGTTTCACTTTTATAATAGTTTAATGACGCCATCTTATATGGTAAACGTGTAGTACCTTTATACACCTATTTGATCATTCTTATCAATCTTCAAACCATATGTACTCGTATTCGCCGGTGCGATAGGTGGCACGGCCATTGTATCTATATCGCGGATATAACCCATGTATTGCGCAACCCCCGATTGAATTTGTGAAAGAGCTGTTTTGATGACTACACCGTTCATAAACTTAACCTGCTCGTTAATCCTATCAGTGTGGCTGCTGGCGTTGTTGATGAAAACGCTGCGCATGATAGCGTATAAATCGTCGGGGTTTTGGTAATCTATGGATACACCCGTTTTGTTCTTAAATGACTGGCGGATTGCTTTCTGAAGTAAGTTCCGATTGAATTCGGAAAAAAACAGTGTGTTGAGTGGTGTCACAGTCTGTTTCATAGAATTTAAATGAAGAGCGTCACACATTTAATATAATCCAGGAAAAAAAGTGTGTGTAAAGTATAAATGATTGCCGCTGCTGACTTCGACCAAGCTTACAACACCGCATCCTGTGAATACAAGAAACCTGAATGTAACGCCCCGGGGTGTTTCATTGGTTCATACCCACCCATTTCCAAGGCGGGTGAGGAAGGTCCCTTTTTCGTGAATACCAGTTTTCTTCAGCCCAATCGGTATGCTGAGACAGTGGGACCCGTACCGATTCGAAGTGAAGACTTCAAATGTTAATTAAAAAAGAGAGTACTATTATTTATAGATGAAAGTTATTAAACGTTCCGGTCATGTTGAAGACGTAAAATTTGATAAGGTCACCAACAGGATCACAAAACTCATGAATGATCCATGTGAAATCTCGAAAGGTGTTGATGCAGCCATGATTGCTCAGCAGGTTTTTTCTTCAATGCACGAGGGTATAACTACACAGGAAATCGATACACTTTCAGCTGAAATTTGTATCGGTATGATTACTAAAGATACCGATTATGAAGTACTCGCGACGCGTATCATCGCGAGTAACATTCAGAAAACTGCCCCTAATAATTTCCATATCGCCATGAAAAAATTAAACAAAGCCGGTATAATTACCGATGAAGTTGTAGATATTGCCAATCGCGTAAAAGATAAAATTGACCCAAAACGTGATTTTACATTTGGATATTTTGGTTTGAAAACGTTGGAGAAATCGTATTTACAGAGAATGGATGGAAAGCTCATGGAAACACCTCAGTACATGTTCATGCGCGTGGCCATTGGAATTCACGGACAGGATGAAGAAAGTGTACTGGAGACGTATCACCACATGTCAATGGGAAATTTCATCCATGCAACACCCACCCTATTCAATTCTGGGACTCCGCGTCCTCAAATGTCGTCATGCTTCCTGATTGCGAACAAGGGTGACTCTATTGATGGTATTTACGGCACACTCACTGAATGTGCGCAAATTTCTAAATGGGCTGGTGGTATTGGTTTACATATTCACGACGTACGTGCGAACAAGTCGAAAATTCGCGGTACAAATGGTCAATCTGATGGTATCATCCCAATGCTGCGGGTTTTTAATGCAACTGCACGTTACGTTAATCAAGCTGGTAGACGTAAGGGTTCGATCGCTATATATGTCGAACCGTGGCACGCCGATATCATGGAATTCCTCGAGTTACGCCTCAATCAAGGGGATGAAGAGTCGCGTTGTCGTGATCTCTTTTCCGCCATGTGGATCCCTGATCTATTCATGAAGCGAGTTGAAGAGAATGGGCAATGGTCTCTTTTCTGTCCTGATACAGCCCCCGGTTTGTCGGACGTGTACGGCGACGAATTTGAAGAACTCTATACCAAGTATGAGAGAGAGGGTTTAGCAGTTAAAACTATCCCAGTCCTCGATGTATGGAAGTCTATAATCAAATCTCAAAGTGAGACCGGTACACCTTATATGTTATATAAGGATGCCTGCAATTCCAAATCTAACCAAAAAAATTTAGGAACGATCAAATCGTCTAACCTGTGTACCGAAATTATTGAGCACACGAACCCCGAAGAAACAGCTGTATGCAATCTCGCTTCCATCGCTCTTCCTAAATATGTAAACGGGGTGGAGTATAATTACGAGGAACTTCATAGGGTTACTAAAATCGTGACAAAGAACTTGAACCGTGTTATTGACCGTACGTTTTATCCCGTCAACACCGCGCGAACGTCTAACATGCGCCACCGTCCTATCGGTTTAGGTGTACAGGGGCTGGCTGATGTGTTTTGTATGTTACGCATCCCATTTGAAAGTGAAGAAGCGAAGGTGATCAATGCCAATATTTTTGAAACTATTTACCATGCATCACTGGAATCCAGTTGTGAACTCGCAGATGTGAATGGTTCATACGAAACATTCGAGGGAAGTCCAACATCTAAGGGTATTTTACAGTTTGATATGTGGGAAACGAATGATAAGACGCGACCCCATTCTGGTATGTATGACTGGGACGCTATGCGTGAGCGTGTGAAAAAGGGTTTGTACAATTCCCTACTCGTCGCACCGATGCCAACTGCGAGTACCGCTCAAATTTTAGGTAATAATGAGTGTTTTGAACCCTGGACTACGAACATCTATCTTCGTAGAACTCTTGCGGGTGAATTTGTGGTTGTGAATAAGCATCTCATAGAAGACCTCAAGAAAGTAAATTTATGGTCAAAGGGTATGAAAGATCTCATGGTAAAAGCCGGTGGATCTATCCAAAACATCACCGATATACCCGACGATGTCAAGGCCCGATACAAGACCGTATGGGAGATTAGTCAGAAAACAATTATAGATATGGCGCGTGACAGGGGTCGGTACATTGACCAGTCTCAGAGTATGAACTTATTTATCGAAAACCCGACACTTTCAAAACTATCCTCGATGCACATGTACGCATGGAAATCTGGTCTCAAAACTGGTATGTATTACCTGCGCAGTAAGGCGAAAGCTAGTCCTATTCAGTATAGTCTCGAAGCTGAGTGTACAGCGTGTTCGGCTTAAAGTTTTGGGTATATTTATGATAAATGGCTAAGTTCAATACATTTCTCGATACACTTGATATTCTAGAATACGATGGACGTAAAATATCCCTGTGTACAAAGGAAGGAAAGCCTGCACGTATGCAACTACCGAGAATGTATATGCCCTTTGGTATGTCAGGTTATACACCGGCAGTTGGAAACACCAAATGGAATGTAGACTTTTCACTGAAGGGGTATGACGAGGATGAAAATTACGTAAAATTTTTCTATGAAACAATGTTACAGGTTGAGACGCGTATCATAGAGAACGTGGCAAAGCAAAGTGTCAATATTTTTGGGAAAGAAATGAGTGTTGATGAACTCCGCTCAATTTTTAATTCAAATCTCAAATATTCGGAAGGCCGGGAACCTAAATTCAGGGTTAAAGTTGACATGAGTGGTGCAGGTGCGATCAAAACCGGTGTATTCAATAGTGAAAAGCAGCACCTGAAGGACGAAATCGTAGACAAATTGTATGCGAGAAATTCTGGGGTTGGGATAGCTGAAATGTGTAGTGTATACTTTCTAAACCGGCAATTCGGTGTTACGTGGAAGTTGCATCAACTTGTTGTGCATGAGCCACAACAACTTAAGGGGTTTCAATTCGTCTTGTAAGTCTATTTACCTTCTAATAAAATTTTAAAAATCATCTGTGCTTCTTTTAACAATCTACCTTTTACTATACCATAATCATTTGGGTCTATTTTCAACTTGATTTTTGCTACGCGGACCGCTTCGTCCCACTTAGCAAGTGTCATTGTATTCTAGTATATCACTTCATTTTTTTTACGAGTGTTTTATACTTCTTGGTACCTTTCTTAGGGGCGAGCTTGAAGTCACCGTTCTTGACAGGTTTGAACACCTTAACCATCGCTTTCTTACCCTCTTCTTTCATGCGCTTCTTGGCCGCAGAGACGGCAGCCTTACTTTTGATATTCCCATATTTGTCCTGGACGAGATCTTTTTTCGCGAGACCACCGGTCGTGTGAGCCGCCGCACCGTGGAAAACTTCCGCTCGAGAACCTTCTGTTGTGAGATACATGTTTATATACTATATCACCGGAAAATTTTCCTGATAGCATCAATCGATTTTTCTTGTTTACTCGGGATTTGACACTCTATACGTTTGTCGTTAAGTACATCCGCACATAATACTGATTTGTGACCCTGTAGTGAAATCATCGCCAAATCGACACTTCGAAAGCGCTGTGTGTCGTTATAGGTAAATTTCTTCACGTACACCTCTTTTGTCTGTCCAGATCTATGGCAGCGTCCAATAGCCTGCAGTTCAGTAGACGGATTCCAAGATGGTGCCATAATATATACACGGGTCGCACACTGAACATTTAAACCAACACCGCCACATTTAATTTGAATTACGAGTATGCTACCCTGTGACGAACGTTTAAATTCATCTAGGCGTGTATGTCGTTCATCCTTGTTAAGAGATCCATCAATCCGATATGTTTGTCCCTTGAATAGAGTACATATTTTATCCATTTCACCTTTGTATTGACAGAATATCACGGATTTCTCGTCTGGGTGTGCATGAATGCATTTGAATAAAGTATCCATCTTATTTGAACTCGTTTGCCACACTGTTTTTTCTTGTTCTTCTTTCTTTGCGATACCGTCAAGATATAACTGCGGCCATATCATAACCTGCCTGACACGCAATAGACATTCTAAGATGTGCATATTTCTGGACACCTGTGTAGTCGCTGTACGCATGATATCATTGATCCGGTCCTGCGAATCGGAGAAAGCCTCTTCGTACAAGATTTTTTCATTTTCATACATATCCAACTCTACATTTTCAAAGTGACAATAAGGGAGACTGATTATACCATCAGCCTTTGTTCTTCGAAGAATGTAAATATCTTTGATATCCTTGTGCATCGCTTGAACCGTATTTTTAGAAAATCCGATAAACATACACAGGGATACGAAATCTTCCATTGAATTGAATACGGGTGTACCCGTCACCGCCCAATGTATACCCGATTTAAGCTTGGTAACTGCTTTAAATGTCCTCGTCTGTCGGTTACGAATTTCATGCGCTTCGTCGAGAACAATGCGATCCCATGTAACATGATGAAGAAGGGTCGTCTTACTGTAAAGCATACTGTAGGGACATACCACTATATCAGATTTCGTGAAATCTTTCAGGTCTTTCGTTCTTTCAGGACCGTCATATATTAGAACAGAGAGACCGGGTGCAAATTTTGCGATCTCTATACTCCACTGGGTAACGATTGTTTTGGGAACAACAATCAATGTTCGTGGTTTGGGGTTGTTCAATACAGTCGAAATGATTTGGATGGTTTTACCCAATCCCATTTCATCGCATAAAAACCCACCTTTGGGTCCCGTTTTTTGGTTTTCCATGGCGAGCATCCATTTCACACCGTCTTCTTGATATGGGGCGTATAATGTTCCGTTTAATCTATATTTATTCATAGTTAGATGGAAAAAGTGTTGTTGTGTATCGACTTAGGTTACTTATATTAATCACTACAATACTTGTCATCTGGATCTGACGCTATTTCACACGTGTATACCTTCTCCTTCACGATACGTTTCTTTCTCTCTTTCGGTTTTGGGAGTTCGTCTATATGCTCTCTAAAATACAAGACTTTATCCCAAAATTCTCGCATTATCGGGAGATACGTTTTCCACCATTCGCGGTCACGTTTAACATTGACTACGTCGAATTCCTCTGGTTTAGGCCAGTTGGTGACAGCCGGTTTATATTGGATAAAATCAGCTTCTTCAAGATCGAGAATTTCCATGCAGAGTTGTAATTGTGGCATATAATGCTCAGGTACTTCACCGGGTATAATCTGTCGTTGTGGTGGGCATTTGATTTCGATGAGTTTCCCCGAGTCGGAAACACCGTCGGGACTTCCACCGAGCCATGTTTCAACCGGGTGGCCACATAAACCGATTTCATGGACAACCTCATTATATCGCTCTTCGTAAAGAATGCGTGCTTCGTCTTCGTACAATTCACCGTGACGCGTGGCATCGTTTCCGAAGAAGGGTACACCCAATCCACATTTTTTTAGTAGAAGACCGTCGGGTGTTTCATACTTATTTTTTCCAATTGCAGTCGCGGCGTCACTTGCGGTGAGCATGGTTTTTCGCTGGTTTAACCACTCTTCCGACTTCTGTGGTGCATACTCCTTCTCGAGGAGCACTTTTACCTTCTCGTTCATTAATTGATTGTTGCTCTAAACGTTTAAGTGTCAATCTGATATGTTTACTCGAGTAAATCGTCCCCTTCTCTTTTTTATCGTTCTTCGTTACCCTCTTTTTAGGTGAATAATTGTCGTAACTCATTGTGCTTATTATTGATTTGGGTACGCTGACTTAGGTGGATAAAAAAAAGCTTTTGCAGCATTCTGTTCAGCTTGTTTTTTATTTTTAGCGTACCCGCTTCCCAAACACACCCCACCTACGATTACATTTATATAGAAAACTCCATTCTCGTGATTTCCGATTGCATATACAGGCAATTCCAATGCGTTTGTCTGGCAGTATCTCATGAGATGATCTTTGAAATTATCATCTATCATTATAGACTGTAGATTTACATACTCCGGATTGTTATAGATACGAAGAATAAACTCCTTTGCGTGTAGTAAACCCATGTCCATGTAAATGGCGCCTATAAGTGCTTCGAATACATCTTCTAAAATTTTCGGATTATGGAACCATTTGTTACGCATACCTTTTTCATCCATTCGGATCCACTTATACAGCTCAAGCCTTGACGCTATATCAGCTAACGTTTCACCTCGTACAAGTTTAGTACGCGCCTTGGTCAAGAACCCTTCCTGACGCGTTTCATACTTGTCATATAAGAACTTAGTAATAACAAATCCCAATACCGAGTCGCCTATAAATTCGAGTGTTTCGAATGATCCAGACAACCCTTCATCTTCCTTTAGTGCCGATTTATGGGTAAATGCTTTTTGGTACAAATCTATATTAGATATTTTTGTACCAACAAGGTTTTCGATAGAAAGTCTATCTATAGTCATGCTTATATATGTGTGTATTTATTTTTTTAAGCCTCAACCTTCGTGTAGTGAGGGCTCAAGAACTTCTGCAGGTTCAGGAACGTGACTTGTACGTCAGCGGGGGGTTCCAGCAAATCGCGGAGCTTCTTGTCCAGAACGAGGATGCGTCCGTTATCGGGATGCTTGAGATCGTTCGCCTTCACGTACTCGTTGATAGAACGGGTGACGGTACTGCGCGAGACGAGCTTGCCTTCAGGGAGATCCAGGAAGACACGAAGCTTCTCTGAGATCTTCTGCTCTCGGTTGAAACCGTTGTTCTTAGCGCGGTTAGCAGACTTCTCGCCGGTAGGATCGTCCTGCTTAGCCTTGATCTTTCTTACAATCTTGGTCAGCGACTTAAGTTCGTTACGGAGCGCGGTCATTTCGGTGAGGACGGTTTCAATGGACATTGTATATAGTATATGTCCATCATCTTTAAGTAACTGTATATTGGTGTAAAAAATGTTTAGGTATATTAATGGATGGTAAACTCTATTCGAAATCTGCAGTTGATAAGTACATGAACGACAATTTATTTTTTAACGATGAGAAATTGAAAAAATATTACCTCAGGGACGAGGCGGGAGACCTGGGTAAATTTCGGAAACGGGTTAAGGAAAAGTTTTCAACTAAATCGTTCGACAAGTTTGTATATGTGTGTGTCACTGATATTACACGTGACATCATACTAACAACAGTCGGTGAAATCAGTGAATTTATGAAAAACATGGGCGACTTAGTTATCAGCGGAGGGGAAGCCTTTAACATGTACATGCCGTACGATAAGAGAGTCGTGACCACTGACATTGACGCCAAATTTGTTCCTAGAGTAACATACGATGCGAAATACTTCGGTAAGCTTCAGGCTATAAAACTGATCATGTGGGATAAACTTGGACAGATCGCACAGAGGTTAAACGCCCGTGTAAAGACGCGTATCTTAACCATGGATAAGAAAGTTATAAAATATCTAGGTATAGGATTTAGACAACACAGCCCATATGTAACTCGGCGATATACTCTCATAAAGAAGAAAAAAGTACGCACCAATAATAAACCAGCTAAAGGTGATGTATTTATAGATGTCGAATTATTCGCGTTAGACTTGAATATACGATTTTTCTCACCGGTAAAAGGTAAAATAGATGATACCACGCTCGGTGGGTTATTGGATATACCTTATATGCGCCCCAGAGAGTTTGGGTACGATGTCATTCGTACACTCAAGAAAGGTGTTACATATAGAAACGCGGTGACAAACAAAATGATCATTAATAAGAAAATATATGTCGCGAGTAAGGAGTTTTTGATAGATGATATTTATTTGATGCACACGTTAAAACTTCGACCCGAAAAAAAGGAAAAGGATCGTCAGCGTCTCTTAAGACTCGCTCAAATGTATGATAAACGTGTAAAATCAACAGATTCGATCGAATCTATTTTTAAACGTGTCAAATCTAAACTAACCCGTGTATATACTTCAAAGGTTACGAAACGTCGTGATGTTTCTATGAAGAATGCCCTTCAGGTGAACCCACAAAAGTATGCGAAATACACGACAGAACCATCAAGAGAGAAATTATCTAAACAGATCGTGCATGGCGTTAATCCGGTAACAAGAAACGCCGTCGTTGAGGGGTATGAACGATCTAATGGTAATCAGCGGTTTAATTTAAATACACTCAAATGGAAGCGTAATAATTCGAATGCGTATACAGGGAATGAATTTGCGATGAGACCCGTCGAGAAACAGGCCATACCAAACGATTTAAACGTCCAGGCGACGTTATATGGTTTCAAACCCAGAAGAGATGGATGGGTGCCAAAACCTCTTCTCCAACGTTCTGCTGCCATACCCTTTATTGGTTTAAAGAAATGATACGTATATCATACACAAATGATCTACGACACTATCGCAAAAGGGGACGACGGACTTTACCACGTACACGCGTTCACTGATGAACTCAAACGATGCTTCATCAGGCTTGACAACGTGGTGATCACCGATGCGACGGATGATATTACTTTCGATGTCAACGCATCTACCGCGATCGATGAAATTCACGAGAGTAACATCCAGAACGCGATTGAAAATGGTGAAACGTGGTTTGGTAAGAAGGTTTCCGAAAAGACTATCAGGTCCGCGTATATTCGTGACGAAGCACTCACAGCAGAGTGCATTGAACAGACCAAGATTTTTGGGTCCGATAAGGAACTGCTTGACAAGGATGCCCTTGTGGTCGATTCCAAGTGCTCGGTAATTTTGGAATTTCATGGAATGTGGTTCGCTAAAAAGGCATTTGGTCCAGCGTGGAATGTGGTACAGGTGAAGATTGAAAACCTTGAATCGGTTCCCGTTCAGGAAACATTTGACAAAACATACCCAGAAGAGTATATGTTCGGCGACGATCAATAAAAAAAATTTGTTAACACTATATAAAGATGTCCCTTACAAAGCGTATCAACCGGATCCCATATGGTCGCATGTTGTTCGCTGGTATTGTGGGTGTAATGATTATCGTTCTCCTCAAAACATACGGTAAAACTTCAACATACGCGGTCAGCGAAAAGTCATACGCGTCCATCGGTGCATCCCCCCAGGGTGTGGCCCCCGTTTCACCCGAAGCCAGTTGCGAAATGAAAGCTGGGACGGGTCTTGCGTCTTCTCTTCTTCCCCGTGAGGTTGCTTCCCAGGAGGAGTTCGGTGAGTTCGCCCCCGAAGATGTCCTTGCCGGTCAAAATTTCCTCGAGCCTCGCAGTCAGATTGGCCTCCCCGAAACCACTGGTGGTGCACTGCGCAACGCCAACCAATCCATCCGCGCCGAGCCTCCTAATCCTAAGGAAGCTTTCATGTGGAACAACTCTACCATCAGCACAGACACCATGCAGCGCCCCCTTGTTTAAAGGACTTAAAGGTAATTAGCCTAATTAAAACACATGTCTAGCGTAACCGCAGACGATCTCACAAACAGCGTCTCTAAACTAGTTGAACTTAACCAGCAGATTAAAGAAGCCCGATCAGATATTAAAGTTCTCGCACAAGCAGAAAAGGCACTTAAGTTACACATTAAGAAATTAATGATAGATAACGGTCTCGACGTAATCAATACCAAAACCGGTAAAATCACAGTAAAGAAAAACGTCAGGAAAGTCGGTCTTAACAAAGACACAATCAAAGAAGGTCTCAGCGTTTTTTACGAAGGAAACGAAGTACAGGCGGAATCCGTCTTAAAGGTTATACTCGAAACCTTACCAACAAAGGAAACATCCACTATATCTATTACAAGCACAAAACCCAAAAAAACTGAATAATGGTTTGGACACAATACGTATACGAAGCTACCACTGGAAACGACGTGGATGTCGACAGTGACGGCGAAATTCACGAGGATGAACTTGAACTCACCATTGAAGACTGGGAAATTGAATATTCAGATGAATTGAACATGATGTGGGATACCATCAGGACGTTGATGTACGATGCACAACTCGAACACTCCGGGAAATTTTGCGATTTTGTGGAATTTTGTTACGTCGATCATTATACTTATAACGATAACGAAGAACAACCGACGTGGTACGATCAACATCTTGTACACATTTGGAATAATGTTCGTCGCATCGTTAACAATAACCGTCGGCATGAAGTCATGATGCGCGGTGCTACATTCAACCATTTCGCTGAATATGCTAAAAATTATATGTGCATATATTAAATGCTCCCCCTACTGACTTCCCAGAAAGTCGCGATCCCGTCGATGTTGTTTCTTGCCCTCAGCCCCGGTATGTTGTTGAGGACAAATGGTATGAAGTTCTCCGTCGGTAAGGTTGGTACCGACCGTATGTCTGTACTCTTCCACGGTCTCGTCTTCTTCCTGGCGTACTCCCTGATCGCGAAGGCTATGGGTCTTGTTCTCACACAGAACGATCTGCTCGTGACAACTACGTTGTTCATGGCGCTCAGCCCCGGTATGCTTCTCACAATCCCCCCAGGTCAGGTGATGTCCGGTAAGACGTCCCAGGTCGCCATCCTGACACACACAGTCGTGTATGCGCTTGTGTTCGCTCTTTTGCGAAAGCAATTTCCTAAGTTCTATTAAGTGACAGGATGGAATACCTTGTGATAGGTCCCTCGTCTATGGGTTTGTTTGGGTTCATGGGATCCCTTAAACGCCACGAAGAAAAATTAAAAAATATAAAAGAAATTTCGGGCTCATCAGCCGGTGCCGTATTGGGTGCATGTTTAGCACTTGAGATACCACTTGATGATGTACTTGACAAGTTCATGACTTTAGATATAGAACAATTAGCAAAATATAAATTGAGAACATTTTTCAGGAATTATGGTCTTGTCGATATGGATCCTGTACGTAGTGCAATTGTAGATATATTTGGACGAGATGTGAAGTTTGGGGAGTTGAAGAAAAAATTACACGTGTCTGTATACAATTTAAATAGGGGGTGTACGGAGTACTTTTCTAATGATACACACCCAGATATGCATGTTGTAGATGCAGTTTGTATGAGTATGTCGATACCATTTATAGCGTGTACCGTGCCGTATAATGGTAATATATACTTAGACGGCGGCACTAAAGAAGATATCCCATTGACACCGTTTCTTGGGAAGCCGTATCATAAGGTACTTTCCTTTAAACTTAGACTAAGGGAACAGTATATTCATAAAATAAGCTCATTTCATGAGTTTATTAGCGCGTTGTTGGGACGCGCGTTGAGTTTGAGGGGTGAGATAGATACATCTAGATTATGTAAGACAATATTAGTGTCAACAGGTGAACATAACTTATTTAAATTTGATATGTCGCACGACGATAAGTTGCGTATGTTCTTTTTAGGTTACAACGACTAACCCATTTGCTATATTTATTTTATTTAGATATAACAAGATGGATGTGTGTGATCCAGATGCCAAAACAAAAAATATCAGGAAACTGATAAAACTCCACACAGGCAAAACCATAAAGATCTCGAGAGATAAGGTGTGTGATATCATGAAAGATGTTGATCGTGGGAACTTACCTCTCCCACCATTAGTACTCACACGAGATAAGCGATACCTGTTAGACCCCAAGTCACCACTTACACGTAAAGATTTTGAAAGTTTATTCAAATCTAACGTAACTTCGAAAGTTGTTAAGAGGCTGGCGAAAAAGGTGGGCTTGATTGAGACTGATAAGACTATCTCAGATTTGAAGCGTGCTATAGGTCGGAAGTTGGCGAGTATGAACATCCGCGAACCTATTTTATTACCAGGTTCACGCGTGAAGAGTGAGAGGACCCCCATTCGAATCGACGAAAACCGGAACGAGAACCGGAACGAGAACCGGAACGAGAACCGGAACGAGAACCGGAACGAGAACCGGAACGAGAACCGGAACGAGAACCGGAACGAGAACCGGAACGAGAACCGGAACCGCGACCGGAACGAGAATGGCGGTGAGAACCGCGACCGGATTACTAATGTGGTAATAAATACGTCTAATTCGAACTTACGGAATACATTAGCACGTAAACGTCACATGGATCGTATGAAACAGTTGTCGAAAAGTGGTGCATCGAGTATACCTAACGGTAGTTCGAAGCTTAATGGTATTGCTGCGAATAGACTGAAAATGAACACTGAAATGCGAATGGAGAAGTTGAAACTCGATGCTAATCGCCGCGTTAGGGATCAGAAACGAAATTTCGATAGACGTTCTTCGGAAAAACAAGTGATTGAAGAGCGTCGTAAGAGACGCGAAGCGTTAATAATAGAGACTAAAGTGCGAAACGAGTCACGTGCACGTATTAACGCTAATAATAGAGCTAGGAGGGCAGAGGCGGCAAAAAATCGCGAGTACGAGAATAAGAAACGGTTTCAATTGAAAGCTGATATAAATTCAAAACGTGTGACGAGTTTACAGAAAAATTACACGAACCTCAAAACTAAGACGGCGAATACATTAAACAAGTACACCCTCCGTAAAAAACTGGCGGATACGCAAATGAGTAATTCACTGTCGAAGGTGAAAGCACTCGACAAGAAACTGAAAAGGGAATTGGAGCGTGCAGATATAGAGCGGAATATGGGTAAGAAACTTCAATCTGATTTAAATGCAGTGACGTTACAAGTTGAGAAGAGTGAGCAGCGGATCGGTGAGATAGAAACCCAACGTAACCAACTTAACACCCGTATCAAAGCCTTGGAAGTGGATTTAGAGGAACAAGCTAAGATTGGAACTGTCGCTGAAGCTACACGATTGACTAAAGAATTGAGTGAAGCCCGGAATAAGATAGAAGCGTTAACTAATGAAGTAACTACCCTGACAAATAATACAGAAACGGCGGTTGCTTCTGCTACGAAGGAGTTGAATAAACAACTTGAACAGGCATCTAAGAATAAGAAAATCGCGGCTGCAGCTGCAGCTGCGGTGGTTACAGCTGCGGCTGCGGCTGCGGCTGCCACTAACATTCGCATTAAACAAATTGAAACCAATAAACAGCGAGAACTCAAAGAAGTCCGCGCAGCGGTGAATAAAGCGGCGAATGCAAAAACGGCGGCGGCTGTGAAACTTGCGACAGCTGAAAGTGCAGCGGAAAAGGCACAGGCGCAACAAAATCTCCGAAATGCGCAAAGTAGGATTAACGCTGCGGAGGCGAACAAGAACCAGATAAGAAAGAATGCGGCTGCCAATAAAAATACCGCACTCAAAAAGTCTGCATTGACCGAGGCTAAATATAAAGCGGCTAGGTCTGAAATGAATTCGAAAAACGCCGCACTCAAAAAAGCGGGGAATAACAAGAATGTTGAACTGGCGAGCGCTCGTATGGTTGCAGCTGCGACTGCGAGGGCTGAAGTCCAAGGTGAGTTGAATGCGATTCGCGCGGAAAAGGAAGCTGCTCTCGGGGCGGCGAAAGCTAATAAGATTAGGGCTGTGGAAAATGCTAAAATCGCTGAAAGGTCTCTGGTGAATGCAAAAGCTAAGATAGCCGCTGCGAATACGAACAAGGCGCAGGCACTCGCGAACGCTAAGACCGAGCGGAATGCGGCTCTCATACAGGCGGAACAGAATAAGAATGCCGCGCTCATGGGTGCAGCTCGCAACGCAAACGCCGCAAAAAAGGAGTTGAATGCGATCCGGTTCCAGAAAGAAGCTGCTCTTGCGAAAGCTGCGACTGAAAAGATAAGTGCGGTTGCGGCTGCGGAAAAGGCGGCGCGCGAAGCTACCATGGCAGAAACG
>Ga0302137_1000207_pt1 | contig 24298 bp, 31 predicted proteins | sample CBN3_SCM_MG_FD_203127 | JGI IMG/M metagenome (GOLD analysis project Ga0302137, IMG submission 203127) | Marine microbial communities from Western Arctic Ocean, Canada - CBN3_SCM | ecosystem: Environmental > Aquatic > Marine > Oceanic | place: Canada: Western Arctic Ocean | collected 2017-09-15 | reverse complement strand
AAAGACTCTGGTCTTGGTCGTTTGCGTGGACCACTGGTCTCTGTAAAAGGTCTTGAAATACCTGTCACACGCCCCAAGTGGAGCATTATTATATCTTCAAAAAATGGCTTTATATACGTATAAATCGGATCTTACTTAAATTGGCTAAAAATATAAATAAAATGGAAATTGTTCGAAAGGAGTTTCAGTATTTTATAAGTACATATAATTTATATACTGAAATGGATATATTAGATACAGAATTTAAATCACATATACGTAATCATCAATGGAATCATAAAAAACTTGATTTTACCGACATAAATAATGAACAATTTATATCCTGCAAATCAACAGTACAATTCTTAGATTGGTATTTACAAGGTATACGATTAAATCCAAAACTTATTAATTTTAAACATGCAATAACAAAATATTCCAAAAAAATACCCAAAAGAACACTATCGAGGTCTTTAAGGATAGAAATTGCTTATAGACAATCTTATAAATGTAAAAAATGTGAGGCATTTCCAATTCCCCCAAATTTTGAGGTGGATCATATTATTGAATTACACGATGGGGGCCAAGACATAGCCGAGAACTTACAAGCATTATGCCCTGCTTGTCACAGAGAGAAAACAAGGTTAAATCGATTAAGAAAACACAAAGTATTTCAATCGGCAGTACAAGAGGAATATGAAAAATTCATACCAAAAACATCACAACCAAAAGGACAAATATTTAGTAAATATTTTCTAAAGACTGTAATAAATCCTATATAACAAATCATATACCTATATAATATATTAATAACGATTTGTTATGCTCATTTGTGCTATTGACCCAGGTATCAAAAATTTGGGATGGGCCATTTTTGATACAGGTACAAATTCTTTTAAAAGTTTTGGTCAATATAATCTATTAAAAAATCAACCAAAAGATAAACATACAAAATATACATTCCTAGTAAAAACATTTATCGATGCAGCGCACGAAGTCTTTCACTCAGTGGATTTAGTATGTATAGAAATTCAAATGGTCGCAAAATACAAAGTTATTGCTGCAGCATTCGAATGTTTTTTTTGGGGGAAATCCAAAATGGTTTCCCCAAGATCTGTCAGGTGTCATTTTGATATTTCCATGGGAAATTATGCCAAAAATAAAAAAGCCTCCGTAAATATAATACAATCTTTAAATATACCAACATCGGATAAACAAAGATTTGAAAACATCGATAAGAAAAAACGTGATGATGTGGCAGATGCCATGTTAATTGCGCTATATTGGTTTGAAAAGGGCATGTCAATCGAAACACAAAGATCCAAAAAACGCCGAAGACTATATAAAGATTAAAAAAAATAAGTATATGTTACAATATTTCCTTGCTGTTTTCTGTATTCTCTGGACATGGCAAACTTGGAAAACCGTCTTTAACTATTTGACAATGCCGTTGACAATCTTGTTGAAAATATTCTCTATGGTGTTTCATTTTATAAAGACAAGATATACAAATTGCACCAATATGGTTAAAAAATCGTATATACAAACTAAGGAGACCACCAAGGATTCCTAATGTTTCATAAATATTTGTATACGAATGATATTGGTGTAAAGCATATGCCATCAAAACACCAGCACATAAAGATCCGCCAATTTGTTGAAATCGAGTAAACACATATTGATATTGTTTTCTAGTTAATTCATCAGTGTCTAATACCATCAAATCTTCATAAGTAAGTTTACGTTGGTGCATTTTCCTTGCCATCCAAGGATACATATTAAACAGCAAATATGTACAAATTATAGATAATGGTATCATATAAATAGATTGGCGACATCTATCAATCGTCAATAAAGATAATAATAAAAATATTAAAACCCATGAAATAATTTTGTTAAAATGCATTATAATATGTACTCAACCTAAATACTTGTATCTTTAACTATGTTTACCATGGAAATAGTAGCCAATGTTTTGTTCAATAATAGAGATCGTTTTCTCAAATCTTGATTTGTCTTAGTCCACTGTAAAAAAAAACGTTTAAGCCATAAAGACGTATGTTTTTCAATAGGTTCGACTGACGATTTATATCGAACAATACGCATAAAACGATGTTCAATACCATCCACGAACGCCAATCTTGTCTCTGTCTCTGTTAAAATTAATGCAGCCCCTTTCAAAGCATCGTCGTCCAAAACATCAACACCCCGCAATGTTTTAAGAGATTCATCTCTTAACAATGATGATTTTTCTTTAATCAATTCAATATTATGTAACCACTCTAAAATTTTTTTTAAGATATTTTCAGTGTTTTTAGGCTCCAAAGTCACAATAGTACCTCTTTGTTCAGTTATATCTAACAGTTGTGATGTTAAAGCTTTGTATTGATTCCTTTGTTTGATTAATAACGCCAAAGATTTGGCGATGTCGGATACCCTTCGCAACGAAATTATTTCAGGATCTTCTATTTGTTTAACATTTAATTTTGCTCTCTTCTTGGGTGGCATTTAACTCAACAAGAGGAACTAAATAGACATTTCATGAGATCATGTTGGATCAGGTATTGTTGATCTATCTAGTCTAATATTTTTCACTAATCCTATAAATAATAATGGAATAATGTCAAACGCGTTGCATAATAACATTAATTTCCACAAATTCGAAAAATTTGTGGAAGATACACCAAACATAGAAGTAAACATTGAACCCCACTCGGAAGACACCACATCTCCAAAATTTGTAATTGACATTAACAAGGCGTATAACGTTCCTTCTACACCAACTGGACATACGCGAGCACCCATCACAACCATAGGCATACTAATAAATTGTCCAACCAACGTTAATACAATTCTCTCTATTAAGGCAAATATAAAATCAGGTATACCTATAACACGATTCGTATGAAACACCAACAATAATAGTGTATTTTCCAATAAAAACGACAATAACAAGGCCCAAAAAAATATTTTCGGGAATGATACCTCCCGGAGCCACTTTTTATAAATAAGGGTACCTATGATGGATACCACATAACCAAGTACATCTAACATACCAAATTCATTCGGTGTAAATCCTAGTTTACGCTCATAAAAGTAAGTCATCACAGAACCATAACCAGGTGTCATTGTCAATAAAAACAAAAATAATGCCGGTTTATAAATGATTGGCTTTTTAACAGCAGACCATAATCTAGAACTAGTTTCCCTCCAATCGGTGTACCCACTTATAGCAGAATCTGGAATAAAATTTGAAACAACTGCAATTGCGATAGGGACCATCGCATTTAACAAAAAGACTCTTACAGAACCCAACCAATCATAAGCCAATGCACCCATTCCCGATGCTATTAGACCGCCAATAAAACGCATAATCCAGGCCCATGATTGGATATTTCCCTTGTCTTTTTCAGGTTCGTCTCTCGCAGCAACGACCAAAAGAGAATCCGCCATAACATCCACAAAACACAGTCCAGCAGAAGATATAGTCATCACCAATGTGATCAAAAATTCATCGTGAGGTACAAATGGTAATAATATCCACATAAAACACGACACATAAGACATAATAATCATATATGGCCGCCTCCGTAACCCAAACAATGGGTAAGAATCAGATATAAATCCATATATAGGTTTCATACACCAAGGTATAGAAACTACACCAAATATAGCAGCCATCTGTGCCGGTGAAACTTTCACATCTTCCATCATCCAATAACGCATAGCTACAGAAGGAAATTGAAAATTAAACCCCAATAGAAGATAAAATAATAATAAAGGTAAATGTTTCATTTATTTTTTCCTGTTAGGTTCATATACATCTTTTCTAATTTGTTTGGGGATTTTAAAAATGCTTCTTTCGAATAGGCCATTGTTTTACCATCTGTATAAAAAATAGTACCTGTTGATTCACATTTAACCATAGACACTGCAGACTTTGCTTGCTTTGGTATATAATCAACATGTTGCTTATACATATTATAATGTAAATAAGAAAAAACTTATATAGTGTTTTATTCACAAGACCCAATAAACATCAAACATATATTCCAAGGACTTAAAGGTATTTCTAATAAAGTATAGGTATTAAATATTTTTTTAGACCATATACCTTCTCTCAATAACCTTTCTCGTCTCATAAAACGTATATATCGTCTCAAGAATCTATTCAATATTATTTTTGAGATATGACACCGTTCCGCATCCCGTATTATATTCAGTATTTGTAAATAATTTTCCAAACGCTTTTCTGCTTTAGATAATGATGTTCCAGTCTCGTTCTGCATATCTGAAGTAATGTCCATCATGCGTTTTAAACGCGTTGCAAACTGAATTGTCGCTTCAGAACCTATTTGGCCATTTAAACATACAAACGGATTAATACCAAATTGTATCAATTCAATAATCGTATCTTTATGACCACTCAAAATGGCCGACCACCACAAAATTTCCAAGTTTAATCCATAATCTACCATTTAATATTTGTAGTTTCTATTTATACGCTGTAAACGGAATCCGTACATTCATACAATGTTGGATACGATCAAACTTTACAGGTAGGCGAACAATCCATGGACACCACACATGTATCAATACATAAGTTATCAAAATAATTCGAGGTGCCAACAATACAATCAAAAAAGCAGTGCAATCAAAAATAAAACGAAATAATTTCATTCATAAAATGGACGTATATAATATATATACATCCATGTAAAAATATGTTTCACACTTTTCAACGTGCCGAAGGAGAGGATGGAGATAGAGCTCAGCTGGTATCCGACAAGTATAAATGACCCAACTTCAGAATCAACTGCAAGCCAAAAAGCAGCTAGATGATCAAGCTATATTGGAAAACAAAAGATTGGAAAATGAAATTAAGGAATTATTAGAAAATATTAAGAAAAGAGAGAAAAAGAGAGAATCCAACATTGATTGATATAAATATTAAACATTTTTTTTAATAATTAATTTAAAGTTCTTGTTTAGATTTCTTATGATTTAGGACAGATTTGACTAGTCCGATGTTGGAACTTTTGGTCAAATCGGCAATATCTTCACCTTTCTTGGAAGAAATACCCTGATACGTCTTCTGAAGTTCGGAAACTTCTTGGGTGAAAGAATCCTCGATTTCTTTCAATGCACGATCATATTTGGAAATTTTATTCTCCAAATCGTCATCGGTCTTTTCGAGGAATTCGCTAATAATAGCCTTTTGATCATCATCACAGCTTTCAAGAGTTGCTGCATTACAAGCAGGTTTTAACCCGGAAGCAAATGCTTGAAGGGTCGGCAAATCACGCCCACCCTTATAAGCTTCAAGATTTGATGGATCTCCATATTTAATCGTTGGAAATCCCTGCACACCAACTTCGTCACAAATAGCTTTACCAGCGCCAATACAATCGACATCTGCAATCAACACTTCTGAAGAGGAAGAATATTCTTCCATAAGGCTATCCCACGAAGGCTTCATTGATTTACAATGACCACACCAAGGAGCAAAGAATTTAATAAATACAGTTTTACCAGAAGTTTCAATATCCCAATTGTCCTTACTCAATTCAATGGCGCTGCATGTGACAGCTACAGTTGCGAGTACGATACTTTTAAACATTTTAACAAATAAAACAGCGTTCAAATAGTCTTTTTCATAAAAAAAATTTGGATTTTCAAATAGTTGCATATTTAGGTTCAATATATAAAAATAAATGTCCATTCTTTTAACTTCGAAAATTCATTACTTTCGAGCGCCCATTACAACAGGCCCATCGTTGGTTTCCATGCAATCGTCGTGGAAACATGTTAAACAACGATCATTAAAACAATACGAATCGGACGAAAAAATTATAGCGCTTGTTAGATTAGGAAATTGGGCTCAATCATATGAAAATAAAAATATGCTATGTACACTAGATTGGATATCATACAGAGAAAATCAACATATTCAATTCTATATAGAATTAAGATGTGAACACATACACTATGTCAATATATCCGATATGGTAGAAATATCAGAACGCGTACATAAAATGATGAATCAAAACGGTTTTGTTCTTAAACTACAACAACTATTTCAACAAACACAACCAGGCGAAGCCTCAGAATCGGGCACATGTGGTAATATTGGCAAAGAGGGTGATAACCAATTAGATTGATGGACTGTTATAGCATCTTCGATTTTTGTAAAAAGTTTAACTATTCCCTCGCCAGTACTAGCAGATGTATGTATATGGTCAAAAGAATGACTGTTTGTCCAATATGACACAGTTTCGTCACAAAAAGGCGTTATATCTACTTTATTCGAAACAACAATAATAACAGGATTGTGGCGAGCAGGACATTTGTTTGCAATTTCTTTTCGCCATTTTTCGAGGTCGTTCTTGACGCAAGAATCGGCTACATCGTGTACCAATACAAATACATGTCCCCGCGTGAAATAGGAAGAAGTTAAAGACATAAAACGCTCTTGTCCACATGTATCCCAAACAGATATACTATAATCTCCCAAATCTAGCGAAATGTAATCGACGGCTATAGTTGACACATGCTTAGTTATGCCTTTATTTAAATGTTTCATTATGATAGATGTTTTACCCCCACCAACAGAACCAACGAACACTATATTAAAGTGCATTTTTTTATTATATTAACATAATTTATATAGTCATATGTATTTTTTTTTAGATCCGAAAATTTTTCTTGATTGAAAAATCATCTTTAATTTTTTGAAGAATCTCTTTAAATTTTTTAAGAATCTACAAATATTTTAACAACTTCTTGAAATTTTTTAAGAATCTACAAATATTTTAACATTATTCTTGAAATTTTTTAAGATTATTCTTGAAATATTTTAACATTATTCTTGAAATTTTTTAAGATTATTCTTGAAATATTTTAAGAATCTACAAATTTTTTAACAACTTCTTGAAATTTTTTAATATTCTTGAAATTTTTTAAGAATCTACAAATTTTTTAACAACTTCTTGAAATTTTTTAAGAATCTACAAATTTTTTAAGATTATTCTACAAATTTTTTAACAACTTCTTGAAATTTTTTAAGAATCTACAAATTTTTTAAGATTATTCTTGAAATTTTTTAAGAATCTACAAATTTTTTAAGATTATTCTTGAAATTTTTTAAGAATCTACAAATTTTTTAACAACTTCTTGAAATTTTTTAAGAATCTACAAATTTTTTAACAACTTCTTGAAATTTTTTAAGAATCTACAAATTTTTTAAGATTATTCTTGAAATTTTTTAAGATTATTCTTGAAATTTTTTAAGAATCTACAAATTTTTTAAGATTATTCTTGAAATTTTTTAAGAATCTACAAATTTTTGGCGATCGCGGGCAAAGGAAAAGTGTTTGGACTACCATGGGACACTGTTTATTTGTTGACAGTTGGTGGTAGATGTTGGCGTAATTGAATGACTAAAAATGTGGTCCAAAAAATGTATTAAAGGTAGTCCGATTAAATAAATGCCGACGAACTTTGATCATAACCACAAACTTGCGACAAGAGGCCAACAAGTCCGGCTCAAATCATTTGGCCATCCAGATGGGCCACGCTCTACATGGTCAGGGACGGAGCCAGAGCCTTGGCAGCACGCCGGGACAGTCAAAGGCATAGAACTTGACCCTATTTTAACTGAAATGAATGGCAAAAATATTCAAATATATAGAATTTTAATCGATTTCGGAGATGGTCCCATAGCATCCGTATTACCTTGTATATTAAAGAGTATCTAATTTTTGTTTCTATATAAGTGTATTATATCCATTAAAATGTTTCACCAATTTCTTGCAGCAGAAGCTCAGAAGAAAACGCCTGCAGATGAGCAATATATAGAACAACTATCCAAGGTTCCGACCCCGTATCGTTTGTTCCAGAAAGAATGGTCGAAACAGTCCGTCAAAGACCGCTTCAAGGCCATAAACGAGGCCAAGATCGAGGCCATTGAAGCTAAACACAAGGAAGAATTGTTAAAACGAAAAATATACATAAGAACATTCCAAAAAGGCGCTTCTGTATCTGGTCTCGACAATGGTTTCGATAGTTATGAAGTCTACGGACCTGTCGTAAAGATTTTGTATTTTACAGAGAAAGAACTGGCCAAGTTAAAGGCAAAGGGCAAAAAAACGGTGTACGCCGATGGTACCCCGCTATTGTACAAATCATTGAAGACTCAAGATGGTAGAGGGTTTAGCTACCCATTTCGTGGGAGCATTCTGGAAGATTACGATGGTTATGTGGGTAAGTATACGAGATATAGAAGTACCTTTGGTAAGGTGTGGTATTCACCGCTGGAAGCCGACCCAAGGCCTCCCTCTGATCCCCAAGCGGGTAAAACCTTCGCAGAGCTTCATAGAGGTATACAAGGTATATAATAAATAATTTTAAAATTTCTATACGTAGCGTGCTAAAGCATATCTGTCCTCTGCCACTTGTGAGCCTTCCTTTGGAATAATGTTGTAGGTAGCGTCAAAATAAGTGGACCTTACGAATGGAATCTGCAGCTTCAATCTCTTTAGTTTCCTTTTTATGATTTTGAAATCTTCGTCAAATTTTTTAAGATTATTCTTGAAATTTTTTAAGAATCTACAAATTTTTTAAGATTATTCTTGAAATTTTTTAAGAATCTACAAATTTTTTAAGATTATTCTTGAAATTTTTTAAGAATCTACAAATTTTTTAAGATTATTCTTGAAATTTTTTAAGAATTATCTACTAAAATTTTTTAAGAAAGTCAACAAATTTTTTAACATTATTCTTTACATTTCTGCTGTAAAATTTTTATAATTTTGAACAATATCTTGATCAGATGTATTTCTTCCCATATATTTTCTTTGGTCAGCCACACCTTTCAAAAAGTCTTGCTCAAAATTTTTCCTTCTTTTCTTTTTTCTTTCAGCTGTATCAGTAAAACCTAACCGTGTTCTTTGAAAACACTTTTCTTGATTTTCTATATATAATTCTTTGCTATGGTGTTCTATACACGCGTTCATTTTTGACGATATACATCCCATTTCTTTTTTTTTGCCGTGTTTATATATGCAAAGTGCGTGTTATTGGGAGAAATGCTATAAATACATTCAAAAGTAGAAACAAAATGAGTTGAATACAAATTAAAAGAGACAATGCCAAGAAGATTGTATTGAACGCATGTATTAGCTGGAGCTTGAAATTTTTTAAGATTATTCTTTAATTTTTTACCAGTAATACATTAAAATATAAGTTCGCGCAAGGATTCCACATTTTTTGGCACTGATTTTAAGACTTCTCGTGAATGTTTGCATTTGTCCAGCATGTATTTTAGAATGTTCACGTGTAATTTTTTGATTGTTAAATTCTTGTTTGTTCTGTCCAACTGTGTTTCAACAGGCATTACTTTAATTTCAGCCATTAGCTGCTCAAAATCGGCGAGTTGTTTTAAGGTCTCGTCCAAACGTTTTTGAAGAGTGGACATTGTTGTCTTTGTTTGGCCTTTTATACGTTTTGTCTGATAAAGACGGAGAAACTCCTTTACATTATGCCGCACCAAACGGTAACATTCAACTGTGTAAATTACTGGTCTATAAGTGTATATCACTATTAAGGATAACGATTGGAAAACTGCATTGTGTGAACGCGACTGTTATGAAGGCAATCATGATTCTGTACCAACACAAAAAAGCAACTATTTTAAAGACATGAAAATTCAAGTATGAAGCACATATGTTTGTTATTTTACATGTATATATATAAATGGTTAATATTGTATGACATGTAGAATTTGTTATGAGAACGAACCTATAGACAAATTGGTATCTGTATGTGGATGTCGTGGTACGGCTGAATTTGTCCATGTTAATTGCATTGTTACCTGGATTCGCCTTAGTCGTAGAACATCGTGTGAAATTTGCCATGAACCTTATAATATTTCTTACGATTTTCCGGGTAGTGGTATATGGTCTATTTTAATGGGAATGGTTTTTGCAATTTCACATGCTTTTTTACTTGAAAATCATGTGAATCAATTTCCCAAAGATTTTTATTCTGTAATAATATTGGCAACAATGGTAAATTCTATACAGTTTGTAATATGGAGATTTTTTAAAAGGAAAGTTTTATTACAAATTGTTTGTGCCCCCTTGTGGTTTTTATCGTATTTTCCATTATCATTGGTATTACAGTATAATACGGATGGACTAAGTGTAGTAATGTTTTCTTGGATCCCCACAACCATATTTTATATGTGGTTGACATTTGTATCATGGTCTAATACACGTCAAAATTAAAGTTTCATTCCAAAAAGTCTGGGATGTCTTTTATGAGGACGTCCGGCCTTCCATTGATAATAATGTTTCAATTCTCCCCAATCTGTTTGTTCATTTAATCCAAACCGTTTCATAGGTTGGTCTAAAATTCCTGGATGTACATGTAATTTAAACAGTAAATATTTAGACCTTTTATTATATTCCACCTGACCATTTGTTGCAATGAGGTCATATAAAATACTGGCGCATTCGTTTCTAGTATGATTTTTGTCGAATAATTTACCATCCGTTTCTTCCACCGCTTCCCTTACAGCAGTATCGACTTCATTTTTATCCGCCGCGTCTGTCTTGCCACCAATGTCTTCAAAACGTTCATTTATATTGCGAAATAGTCTCAGACATTTATTGTTTGTATAAGTATAAACTAGAATACCTGCTGCTCTTACAGGTTTGCCGTTATATTCGAACGTGGGTCTGTCGGCCATTTTAAATCAATGGAAGAGCTTAAATAGATTCTTTAGGCGAATCCTCTGATTTTTTGGGGAGACCATTTACCTTAAATTTTTCGTATTTTTTCTTTTTTTGGTAACATTGCTTGTAGCATATTCTATATCTGCCGAATGCCGTCACTTTAGTAACGCTCCAGTAGGCCAAGCACTCATATCTACAATCTTCCTTCCAACTTTGTTTTAATGCTGCTGAAGGTTTCAACATTTTTAATATTTAGAGAATAACTTAAATACTCATACAACATATTAAGAAATATCTCTATTTAAATACTCATTACATTTAGAAATATGGAACAAAAACTATTGAATGCCACCGGGCTCCAGCCTTCAGGACACCTTTCGTCTATTCCAACGCGTTTTTATAGCGGTGCTAAAGACCCTTGGTTCAAACTGAGCAATTTGTACCAATGTGACGTCACCGTAGATGGAAAAACGTTTCCTTCTGCCGAACATGCATATCAAGCGCTTCAAAAAATTCCAGGAGATCAGTTGGCAGATTGGTTGAAGGGTGGCCTTTATTCAAACTGGCAACATGTTTATGAAGTCCTTGGAAAGCCATATGATCCAGAAAAGGGAAACAAGTTTCAAAAAAAGAACCAGGTGGGAATATTGGCCATCATGGTCATGAGAAATCGTGAAAAATTCGGTATCGCAAATCTAAAAGAGCGCAACGATGCGTTGTCCATATCTTATGAAGATAGATGGAAACCAATTTTTGCAGGGAAATATGCTAATCCAGATTTGCGCCAAATATTATGTGAAACATCAGGGGAATTGATCGAATTCAAAAGAGGGGGCCATAAAGACATGCTCAAAGCGTATAATTCTGCCATTGTGATGGGAGAAACGCCTACCTCTGCGAATGCAATCTCACAAAGAGCTGTTGTATGGGGTGCGTTTAATTACGGTGTCCAAATAAAAAGGGGAAAAGAAACAATAGATATCCCTGAGCGATTACAAAGAACAATATGGGGGAAAAATGTTACTGGAAAGAATCTTACTCGCTTCAGGGACGAATTAAAAGCATTGAAACGTAGCCATGATGAATCCGATGGTGGGGCATCCGCTCCTAAAAAATCGAGGGCTACATACAAACAATATGTTTTAAATATCTCCAATATTTAAGGGGTTTTTTTTAATATAAATGTCTATTATTGTACATCGCGAAAAAAATCCAGTGTTCATTACACATAATATCGATTTGATTTACTTACTTGTTTGTAGGTTTTAAAATATTTAAATGTTTAAAGTAGATTTTTTTTAGCTTTTGTAAATTCGTCTTTGCTTAGCAGACCATCTTTAAACATTTTCCCGAGTTCGATCAGTTCGCGCGCCATATTCTTGTGACTGGAACTGCATGGTGACGGCGGCATGGGTCTACGCACTTCTGCAATTCGACGAGCTGCTTCCTGTTGTTTCGGACTTAAAACTTTAATACGTGTCTCTGCGTTGTGTCGTGTTCTTTTTTCCACTGCTTCTTTTTTGAGAGTGTCTAGGAATGCGAGGCGTTTCTTTTGGAGAATGTCCTGCAACGAGAATGTCTTATTGGCGCGTCCAGTCAGACGTAATTCTATCTTGAAATTTTCACGGTCACCTAGGCTCGATTTTATCTGGCCCGAAATCGTCGCCCTGGTAATGAGACCAGGTGTATATGCAAACACTTTGTGACACTCGAGTTCCTTGAAGAGACCCTCACGCTCACAATGACCCTTGAGCTGTTGGTGGAACTCGTCAGGAAGGCGCTTAGTCATAATGGCCGTCTTTTCAAATACAAGCTTGTTGTTGTTGACTGCTATAATCACATATTTTTCCCCCGATATAAGACGCTGGCACCCGTGCATGTTCAACAATGGGTACTTGTCAGTCATAGTATATTCTGGGGGTGAACGGTCAAACTTTAGTGTAACCTCTATCCGTGCCGAAATAAAAGAAGAGATGAGTTCCTTGATGGTTGTTAGCATATGTTCATTGGAAATATCGGCGTTGATCATGCAGATGTTGTGAAATCCGCGGAGGGTGTCATAGTGGTGCATCAGTGGGTTTTTGACACTGTGTTCGGCCGTCGAACCTGATATATCTTTGCTTCCCGGATACAGATAGTCGGGATTTTCCTCAAACCACTTGGCAAACTTAATCATAAGTTGTGGGGAGACATCACGAATACGTCCGTGTGATACATTTTCATTTAGAGTCTTCCAACAGTTGTATGCCTCCCTATCATCGCAAAACTTTTCATGAATAAGTTTTTCCTCCTTTTCGTGCCGTTTCTTAGAAGCAATGCGCCTCTGTTCTGATGAAATAACGGAGGACCACCTAGAAAGCCGTCTAAACATAGATATAAGTTCTACATCTGTCTTGCGTTCGTCTGGAAATTCCGCGTAATGTGACTCTAGAGAAAATTTCGCGCTGTCTAGACCTATCTGTAGACGGTGTGCTTCTACAGCAGCAGCATTATTTCGCTGCTGTTGGCGCATATGATGCCAAATATATTTGACAAATTCTTCTTCGGTCTCTGAGTTGGTGACAGAGCGTTTTTCTTCGGTACACCATTTGTTTATGCCTTCCATCATGTACTCGGTAGTCACGCGCTTGTGTGGAATGTTATTCTGAAACTTTTTGAGTGCTCCTTTTACCGCGACATTTTTTGGATTTTCTATTTTGATAGTAATACCTTTCCAAAAACATTTGGCAGTCACAGACTTGGCGACGGTGGCGTAGGATCTCTTAGAAGTCCCGACACTACTCTCCCCAGTTTTGTACTTGATTGGTGATGGCGCGTTTGGAAGGTTAGATATGTTTGAAGACATGCTTGGTCTGACTAGTGTTATATATATAGGTGTAATTTATAATATAATATGTATAAACTAAGGGATTTCTATAATAGAAACCTCTAAATTTAAGGACGAATCACATAATTTGATCTTAATTTATATTTTTTAGATATATTGAAATATACATAAATAGATCGAATGTATACTAAACAGGTTCAACGTTCAAAGAACAAACTCTTGAAAATGACCAACATAAAAAAAGGAAAGTCCAAAAAATATAAATTATATGATTATAAAATAGAATTTTAAATTTAAACAAAGATGTCATTTATTATTAATGCGGATGATTTGGGATATTCAGAACATAGAGATAATGGTATATTCGCCTGCTTTGAACATAAATCTATTTCAGCGGCTTCGTTGCTCGTCAATGGTCCGACATCAGAAGTCGCAGCAAAAAGGGCCAAAACAGTAGGTTTGTGTTTAGGGTTACACTTAAATTTGACAGAGGGCAAGCCTTTAACAGAGTCCCCTGGACTTTTAAACGAAAAGGGTCAAATGTTTTACAAAGATAGTTTTCGACTTTGTAATATTTCCACTGAAGCCATCCAAAAAGAAACGCGCGCTCAGTTCGAAAAATTTAAAGATTTGACTGGTGAATACCCAACGCATGTAGATGGTCATCAGCATATACATGTTTTGAGTGGTATGCCTGAGATTTTGGCACCTATATTTAAACATTATGGTGTTTTATCTACCAGAATACCAGATGAAGATCTCACAGAAATAGATTGGATGGTTCCCAAAAGAAAACAAAAATACGAACTTCGTTTGGGAATATATGTTAGAGCCCGTTTAATATATATAAAACATGGTATACGCGCGCCCGCGTGTTTTATAGGGCTTGGTCTTTGTGGTTTGGATACAAATGTGGAACGTATATCTATATGTAAGAAAAAAACCTTTGGAATTGTCGAGTTCATGACTCATCCGGGATTTGAAGGCAAGCAGGAAGGAATGTTTAACGATCCTTTTGATTCGGATCCAGGTCGTTTTCACGAATTACAAACTCTTTTAACCGCCCCCAAGCCAGCTAATTTGGTAGATTGGTCTATATATCAATAATGTGTGATTTATAAAGATGAAGAAATTATGTTTGGATGTGTTGCATGTTTTGAGTTGGTATCTCTTCAATTGTAGCGTGATTTGTACTGAAGTATTAAATCGTTTTTTTGCAGATAGCTTCCTTAGCAATATCTGGAATACATAAACATATACATATATCTAATATAATAATCCCGATAGATGTACAAAATAAAATCACGGCCACAAAAGAATTTTTCGGTGTGTTGTTTAGATATAAAATAACCACCAATAGTGCAAGCATAAAAGTCATGGTCAAAAAAGTACTTCTGCAAGTCATATCTATACAATATTATTCGAATAAATATTCAAATATGAAATTAATTAGGTATTTAATAACTAAATTTATAATTCATATGATATTAGTTGTTATTATTTTATGTATAGTTAGTTTTAGTTATATTGTGGCAAGGCGTCCATTATCCATATTTCTATGGGTTTCATTTACGTTGGCATTGACATATTATAATCCGAATCATATTCAAAGATTTTTAGATATTTCTGGGTATCATTTTTCTTATGAAACAAATTGGGGGTCTACTTTTAAGAATAAGAATCCTGACGTGTTTAAGGCAAAAAATATTAAACATTTGCAGGACTATTTATCCTCTACTTCTAATCCTGTACGCGTTACAGGTTCTATGCATTCATATAGCCCATTGGTACATAGTAAATCTATAATAGATATCCGTGGATTGCGTCAAGTATTATCTTATAATGGTACACATATTCGAGCTCAAGCGGGTGCAAAAATAGGTGAACTTCAAAAATATTTATCAAAATACGATAAGACATTGCGTGGTATTGGGTCGATTACGGCTCAAACTTTAGCTGGGGGATTTTCTACATCTTTGGCGGGTATTGAAATGTGCAGTTTTTCTGAATTTGCTACATATGCGAAGACATTAGATGCAAAGGGACAGATTGTAGAATGGAATGATTTGTATTATCTACGAGATTCTATGGGTTTAATGGGCGTTCTAGTTGAATTGGAATTTAAAGTGTTCGATAATCATGTGTTTTCACATAAGACAGAGAGGAGACCATTGGAAAATCTTTTTGATGGAAACTATGATGCTTTTGATAGTGTATTGACATTTTATTCTGATCATAAAAATATTTTAACCGTAACGTATGAGGCAGATCGTACACCTGCAAGGATAAAGCCGGTAAATAAACAATCCATATTTATCCACGAGCTAAATGATTATGTTATAGCTCCGATTAATTTTTGGATACCAACTCATTCATTTTTTGGCGTCTTTGAATCTTCTACAGAACCTGAGTTTGAGCAATTGGCAACAATAGCCCATGATGCACCATTAAATGGTTATATTTTTATAGACTATAGAATTCCTATAGAAAAATGCATCGATTTTTTCAAGGAAATGAAAAAGCAAGATGGTTTTCTTCGTATAAAATTGTTAAATGCTCGAAAAGATGCATGTTTGGCATATACAAAGAAATCTTGTAAGGTTGAATTGTATGTTCCTCAACATAATTCTGTAAAAACATATGAAGATTTGGCAAGGAAATTTGGTGGGTATAGTCATTGGGGTAAATTTTATAAGGGAAATATTACGAAACAGTTTGAAACATTCGATTGTTTTAATGATTTCGAGAAACTTCGCCAGAAACAAGACCCAACGGATCGTTTTAAAAATGGTTATTTACATGGCGAATCTTTTGTATATTGGTATGGTGGAAATCGTTTGTGGTTATATCATATTTTGATACCCGTATTTTTTATTGTTCAAATTTGGACATGTATAGACGCGTGCGATTATTGTCGAAAATGTAAATACAAGTATAAATTAATAAATTGAGTAAAATTGGAATTATTTTTTTGAATATTTTATGAATAATTTATGAAAGTTGTCCCCCTACGCGGTATTTCTCGTATTCCATGTCCTTAAGGAATGCATTCTCTCCATTTCTGACTGCTCTACAGCCTGGGTACACGTTAGGTCCCCAATGACCGGTATTTAAAGTGAGTTTAGTGTAAGCTTTTTTATTAGTGTCGTATGAGAGTTGATGACCTTGGAAGCATACGGTATTTAGATGTCTGACAGGTGAAAGGAAATTTTCATTGAGAGGTGCGCCGTAATTCTGAAGTCTGTCAAATCCAAGTGCACTCGAATATTTTGCAGCACAAGGGTAATGTGGTTTGGAATTATCCAACGTAGAATTATTCAAATCTAATGTCTGTGGCATATAGTGTCCTGTAATGTCCAAAGGATTCTGAATTGCCGCTTCACCGGCTGGAATCCATAGTGGGATAAGATCGTGAGTGAATCTATCTTCTGCCAATTGTGCGCTGAATGATCCTTCAGTGGGTCTTTCTGCATTGGTAGCGCCTTCGAAAACATTCGATCCTTCTCCCCCGACATATCCTGTACTGAAAATATCTTCGGCAAGAATCAGATTTTTTGGTTGCTTTACGATCGATTTGTGGTAGAAAGTGTAGTGACCAATATGTACTTTGTGAATAACATCATCTGTGAGCATAAAATCGTGATGACCATGGGCGGTAAATCCAGTATCTAACCCCCCTTTCATAAGCACGGCGGACGCCATGTTATAAGTTTGAAATGGACGTAGAAGAAGCACAGTACCATTTCCAGTATGTGGAACTTGTGCAGCTTTTGCGTTTTCTATTGCCTTGGCTTTGCATTCAGAATATTTAAGACGGACAAACTGATCGTCATCCATAGAGTAAATATAAATATCTCTGTTTGCATCATCGCCGCCAACATCTTCAGCGTCTGGGAAAACAAAGTATTCGCCGATTTGTCGCTCTCTGACAAGCATATCCCGCGGCTCGCCAATAAAATCAATATCAAAAGGGCGTGTCTCGAATACCTTGGAACCACGGAATGTCAAAAGATTATCAGGTCCCTTCTCGAGATTGGCCGCAGCACCTGCACCTTTACGATAGAACTCCACCTCTGCAGAAGGCACCATCGTCACGTATATCGACATTTTACTTGGAAGAATCCATACATTAGGGCGGACACCTTCGTATTTCATCTGATCTTTTAATTCCGCATCTAGAATATACAATCCACGCTCCTGTTTCTGAACAACAGCCCAACGACGTCTTTGCTTGCGCAAAAGCTGTCCTGGTCTTGTGACAACAGTACCATGTTGACGATCCCATTCTTTGTAGTGGTTCTTGCTGGACAAGAGTGCGTGAATGACACCGTGGTAGGCGGTCTCGTTCACTGAATCGACGATCTGGCGCAGATTCATCAAATAATGCTGACGTCCTTGGTCTGTCTTATAAAATCCGTGTTCAATAATGAAGGCGAGGCCTCTTCTTACCAATCGATCTGACCTAGATTCACGCTCCGCAGTCACATATCTTGGCACACCTTGATGAGGTTCCAAATCCATCAGGGTCTTGTTGAAACGGAAGATATCCCATTTAACTGAGAGATCTTGGGTGAGAACCCAAGGAAGAACATCCGATGTGTACCAATCGTCTTCTTTTGTAATAAGATAATCTAACACTGTTTCCAAGTGCTTGTTTTTGCCTTCGTAAGCTTTGGGAAGATTATAAGTCTCGTGTGCGAATTTATCTTCAGCCAACATTCTTGTGTACTGTGGATCGACCGATCCAAAGAAAGGTGAAAGTGCGTGGTTTTGAGATCCATCTCCAACCGATCTGAGTCCTGATGAGTCTTCGTATCCTGCCATGTTTATAGATTTTTCGACGCGACTTATATACTGTATTTTATTAATCAAAAACGCAAAAACTGTTTTTACAAAATATTTTTTTTTAGTATATATGTTTCACAAAGTAAGAATATGGGTGGCGCTCTATCTGTAAAAACGATCGAATCTGTTTTTGGGTCTTTCGATTGGATCTGGAAATCTTTTCACCAAGAAACAGATATTTTAATTTTGGGGTTAGACTCTGCCGGGAAAACTGCTTTATTATATTCGTTGCAATTGGGCGAAGCAATATCTTACACAATACCCACAATTGGGTTTAATATTGAAGAAATTGAAATCGGAAATGTATCTATTAAGATGTGGGATCTTGGTGGTCAAGATAAAATTAGAGAATTGTGGCCCCATTACTATCAGCAATCACATGGTATTGTTTTTGTAGTGGATAGTAATGACTCTGACAGATTTGAACAAGCGTGTTCTGAACTTCATGCAGTCATTTCACACAAAGATAATGTGGGAAAACCAGTCGTCATTTTGTGCAATAAACAAGATTTACCAATGGCTGTCCCAAAAGAAACCATTATAGAACGTTTGAAATTGAATTCAATAAAAAGTTCACAGTGGTTTGCTATAGAGTGTTCTGCCACCAAAAATCAGCAAGCAAGAGTTGGTTTTGAATGGTTAGCAGAAAAAATATAAATATACCATATTCTTTTTTTATTTAAACTTTTAAAAAATGTACAAATAAAAAAATATGGAATCATTAACACCAGTTTCAGTGAGTCAAGCCATTCAAAACCCATTATTCCACGAGAATAAAAATCAATTTTGGAAAATGCTGTGCTATATATTCACAGACTACAATAATATGAAAGTATATCATCATTTAGATTCAGAAACATTTTCCATGATTATAGAACAATTACATGTAGTCCTTGAAAATACCGCAGAATATTCTACAATAGCGTCAAATCAAGATCTTCTAAAAAATGTATATTATGCAGGTCTAACTCGAACAAAAGGGGTAAAATCACTATCACAATGGCAAGCGACTGAAAAAACAACCACTTTACAAGCTTTTCATTATTTGTATAAACAATTGTTTCAACTGAAAATGTCATTACCAAATTTCGGTCATGTAGATAACAAGTTTGAAAATTAGACTATAAATGTTATTTTTATTTTTGTATAATAATGTGGGTATCTTCTCAATCGGCCAAATTGGGCAAACATACTGTATATTCATACGTCCATAAAAAGAACAAATTAACAGTTCTTTTGTGCCCCGTAGAGGGTGCATCTGTGACCGCTTATATGAGAGCAGTACATGCTGGCTCAAAGGACGAAGCTGGTACAGTGCCTGCTGGTGCAGCTCATTTTATTGAACATATGTCTTTTAGAATACAAAATGGTAAAATATGGTCATTGGCTTCGAAGGGCGATGTTATTAATGCTGAAACGAATATGGATTCTACCAGATTTTTTGTTATTCATTTACCTGAACAAACTGAAGAAACTATAAAAATTGATTCGGCGAGGTTTAAAGAGCCAACAGTGCCTGCCAATAAAGTATCGACTGAAATGAAAGCAGTGTTAAATGAATTGGAGAGAGGACAACGCGCTGGAAATGTAATGTTTATTACAACATCATCTGTGGCTATCCTCGAGCATCCGTATCATCATTCGACAATTGGAACTAGAACAGCGGTTTCGAATACTACCGCTGCGGATATGGAACATTTTAGAAGAAAATTTTACGTTCCTAACAATACGACACTGATATTTGTTGGTAAAATACATCCAAAAAAACTTATGAAAATGATAGATAAACATTTTGGTGATATAAAGATGGGAACCGACTGTCATCCCATACATAGCCCAGAACCAGTGCAAGTTGGAAGAAGATCAGTTGAATTGAAAATGCCAGCCTCGTGTCCGATGATTTGCATGGCTTTTAAAGCTCCCAGGGGTTCATCCAAAGATTCTTTAATTTTGAAAGTTATTGCCCGTTTAGTGAGTTATAATTCAGAAGGACGAGGACAAAAATATGTAGCTGACGGGACGTTCCACGACGTAGATACATACTCTCCCAGACATTTAGATCCGTATTTGTGGTTTTTTCAGGCAACTCATGAGAAAACCTCTGAAAATATAAGATCTCAAAATGAAAAAAAGATGTTCTCCGTACTTCAATCATTTCAAACTCATAAAGTCCCACAAATGAAATTAAACAAAGTTAAAAATTCTATCATGGACGACTGGAATCGTTCAACAGAATCTGTCCAAGATTTAATGAGTATTATAGGACATTCTGTTTCAATGGGACATTGGAAAGATTTTGAGAGCAAACAAGTTACTTTAGAATCTATTACACCGCAAGACATTCAGAGCGTGGCTCATAAAATTTTCAAAACAACAAATATGACTGTAACACATGTCGTACCAATTGGAAAACACATCGAATTACAAACAGCAGAACCCATGCTTGAGAAATTACACAAGTTATCACCAGAGATTTGTCATATACCAGAGTTTTCTTCAAACGACCATTGGACGATCAATAAAATATCACCGACAATGCATTTTATTCAATCGAGTCGCGCTTCTTATCTGAGAGCTACAGTATCTGCACGATTTTCACCTGCAGAACACGACACAGCGTCTTTATTAGTTGCTTCAATGGACTATCCGTCTAAAAATAGTAAAAATGCGGATAAACTTTCCAAATTTCATGCGGTTCGTAATTTTACACACGATCATGAATTTATTCATATGCAAATGGAATTGCCCAAAGATATTCATTCGATAACAAACGGAGCCCGTATTATATTTTCAAAAGATTGGTTGAAACCTTATTTCGATACGCAAACGGTCGACATGCATAAAAAACATATTATAGCCGAATTGAAATCTAGGCTAAAAGATCAGAACTGGAACGTTAAAAAGAATTTTATAAACGCATTATTTGAACAAACCCAATATAATATCCCTATTCGAGATAGGGTTCGACGAATTGCAGATTTAAATGTGTCCGACCTTCAAACATTTCACCAAAATTTTTTGGTCAATAATGATTCTACATATGTTACCATCATCGCCCCTGATCATGCCACTGCGAATATTTTACAAACGCAACTACCAGTACATGGAAATATACCACACCAAACACTTTCTTGGACATCCAAGGAAAGAAAAGCGTCTTTTTATAAACAACATCTAGACGGATATGGTTCCACAGCTATCATGTTGGGACAAACGATTCCAAAAACACTTTCATATAAAGAAAAAATAGCTCTGAAATGCGCAGCGACTATTTTGGGTGGTGGTATGACAGGGAGACTAATGCATACGGTCAGAGAACAGAGAGGATTAGGCACATATGGCATTTATGCTGTATTGCAGTCAATTTCTAAAAATACTGACCCAATTATATGTGTTCAAGGTACATTTAGCCCTGCTTCGTTGAAAGAGGGTCTGGATGTCACTAGAGGCCTTATTCGAGATTGGCAAGCGTACGGTGTAACACCGTTAGAATTATCAAATGCTAAAAGTAAAATGATTGGGTCTTTGTTGATTAGATCAGACAAAATAGATAGTTTGGGCGAAATAATTCACAAATATATTATGGAAGAAAAGGAACCAATGGAAGCTTTCCAATTGTTTAAAGACACAGTAAAAAATTTAGATTTGCAATATGTTAATAATACTTTAGCCAAATATGTAGATCCATCTTCATTTGCGGAAGTTATTGTAGGACCAGTATAAATTATATTATTTTATTTTAATGACAAATATATATATACATAGTTTACCAATTGCTTTTGGTATTCTTGTTTTTTTTATGTTTTTCAAAAAAAATAATAAACGTTCAAAAGATGCGCAAACACAAGTCTGTAAAACACGTTCAAAAGATGCGCAAACACAAGTCTGTAAAACACGTTCAAAAGATGCGCAAACACAAGTCTGTAAAATAATTACAAAAGATGCACAAACACAAGTTGAATTTGATATAAGCGATTTTATTATGGTCGATTATTGTCCAAGAGTTTAATCAAAGAAACTATAAAAGAACTTTGTTATCTAAAAATATATGGAGACCATTGTTGAACAATTGAAAAATTTAAATCTAAATGATACATTATTGCCAATAACACAAACATCTAAAATTAATTTACTTCAAATAGCAAAATTAACATTGCATTTGTACAAAGAAAATATTGTTTTAAAAAATGAAATTGAAAGGTTACAATCTTTTTTGAAGATTGTAGAACCTTTACATATTCCCAAATGGATTATGTAAATTTTTGTATATAAGTCCTAGCATTTTAACAATAATGGCAAAAGATTTAGCTATTGATGTTGGTATACCAACAAATTCTGATGAGTTTGAAACTTTTGTAAGTTGTATCGAAAATATTCTAGAATATGGTTGTGGATATGGGGATGACTTTACCGAAAACGTCCTGGAAAAATGCAGAAATTCAGACTTAGATATCGCCAAGCAAGTAATTAAAGAGCTCGAAAAGCCAAGGTCTAGATATCGTCAGGAAAAACTGAAATGGTGGCAAAAATATACAACAAATCAAAAACCAGTTCAAAAAAGACATTTGCCACAGAGAAGAACAGTTCAAAAAAGACATTTGCCACAGAGAAGAACAATTCAAAAAAGACACAATAGACGACCTCCTCAGCATAGACCGATGTCCCCTATGTTTCGAAGGCCTCCTCAAAATCACAGACCAATGTCTCCATTATTTCAAGGGTCTAATAAAAGACGTAAAAGAAACAGGGAGGAAATAGAGTATGAAAGACAACCAGAAGCACCACGCCATAGAAGATACATCATCAGAGAAGATAGAAACCCAACCAATGTCCCCGATTGGCATGGTAAAAACAAACGATACAGAACAAATTAAATATTAAGTACAATTATTCAATACATTATTCATGAAAGAATCAGCATTCATTAAATGTTGATTAGGTGTTAAATCTGAATATTCCTTTTGCCATATGTAAGCATAGTCCTGTGCGCCTATTCCTATATGTGCGCATTCGTGTATCATAACAAGCGCACGATTTGTAGTAGATAATTTTAGAAAAGTTTTTGTGACAAATACGGAGTTGCTATCTATTTTTAATACAAAAGCCATGATATCACTTTTGTTAAAATGACCTCTGAAATAAGGTAAGCGTCCATTTCGCACTTTATATACATTAACATGTTTTAAACAATCATGTATGCGAGTATATTGTTCTGAAAGTTCTGGCATTGTTTCTTTTATACACTGTAACATGTTGGATGTCGTGTTAAATAATTCTGTGTGGGCAAATTTTACGGTTGTGTCCAAAAACAATGAGAAATATGAAATGCCGAACGTGGTTAATATAAAAATAACCAGACAAATGCAAATTACTGGTAAGAATATCAAGGGTTTATCTTTTTTCAATTCTTCTGTCAAACGAATTTTGATATCGTAGATGATATAAATGACCAATATTATTAAAAATAAAAATATAATCAATATCATTACACTTCTTTTAAATAAATTATGTACAGTATTTAATATAAAAATATGGATTTATATGTGTATCATTGTTATATTGGGATCGAATTGTTTAAAAATTTTAAATAAACGCTTGAAACATTCTGTCGCTATTATTGAAAATAATCCCAATTCGTCTATAATTGTATCGGGCGGTAGTAAATTGAAAAATAACATGGAAGAATCTTTCTATATGGCCGAATGGATATACAAACGTTTTCCAACGCGTTTGGTTTTAATGGAAAATCAGTCCATTGACACTGTAACAAACTTAATTTATGTCAGACGTATGATTTTTGAAAAGAATTTATCCTCGAGGATAATATTTATTACTTCCTTCACACATCAGGACCGAGTTTTTTGTCTGGCGAATTTTTTGTTTAAGAATTTTAAAATTAGTTCGAGTCCGG
>Ga0302137_1000205_pt1 | contig 24376 bp, 18 predicted proteins | sample CBN3_SCM_MG_FD_203127 | JGI IMG/M metagenome (GOLD analysis project Ga0302137, IMG submission 203127) | Marine microbial communities from Western Arctic Ocean, Canada - CBN3_SCM | ecosystem: Environmental > Aquatic > Marine > Oceanic | place: Canada: Western Arctic Ocean | collected 2017-09-15 | reverse complement strand
TGAATCCGTCTCTGCTGAAGCATAATCTGTCGTACTTAGGCCTATTGTTGTGCTGAGTAGAAGAATAACTACAAGCGCCATTGGCTTACTAGACATGGCATTACTTTGAGAGATTAGGAAATGAATCTTTCGTATAAAGAAAAAAAATCATTGGCCATATTTCTTCAGCACTCGCATCCTTCTCTTTGGGTCTGAAACGAGCAAACATGTGTTAGCATCCATGACCGTTTGCCTCCAAACGACCTATATGAAGGCGCGTATGTAAAAATGGTGTTTACAAAATGTAATCTCTTTTTCAATTTAAGGTTAATGATACAATTCCACAAGTCATACAGGTAGTACTTCTTAATTCTCTGGTTATGTATTCCTGATATAACAAAGGCGATTTACAAGCAGGGCAATTGAAGATGGTTAATATTTCCATGTCTCTCAGTAACCCATGTGTGCTTTACCATTTAAAGTTAGTGTACTTTTTACACTTAATTAACCGTGAGGAGCTTGTTTGCTACTTCCGATTTCCAAAATTCCAATCATATTGGATAACCATCTTGGTCCGTTAGAATTATATTGATCCCGAAACCTCTTTTATGAAAAGATATTAATTCTAAATCATGTATCTTATGTCCTGTTTTAACTATTCCAATATATTTTCCACTTCTATTTTTATTTTCATCTATTTCATCTGGATTTAATTGTCTCCTAATTCCATTTACATCATCAAACCATGGTAAAATACCCTCTGGAGTATATTTAATTCCTAATATTATGTCACACCCCTCAGTCCACTGTGCAGCATCAGCATCAGCAATACTAGGTATTGCAGGTGCGTTTGGGTGAGTATGTAGCCAATGAGTAAATCTACTTCCCCTTGCTCCTCTTTCATTTGTAAACAAACCATCATTCCATTCTTCAGGGACATGGTGAACAGAAAAAGAATCACCTCTGTTAACTAAATGGGGTTTTCCAAGTATGTACCCCTGTCCAGCAAATAAATCATTTTGAAAATTAAGTCCTAGATATTCATCTTCAACCTTTTTGGGATTTTTAATAGATATATCAGGATCAATGCCAATAAGTATCTCATCTGGAAGAGATTTAAATGTCCAATCAATTATTATTCTCAAAGTATCTAAAGGCATTAATATTATTGCACTATAACCGTCCTTATTTTCAAGTGAGTGTTTATTATATCCAATAGCAGATTGGGTTAACCAGTCTTCTGCCATATCTGCAATAGGACGATGCATCTAAATTAAAGGCATCACTCTACTTTAACATCAAGTACAATGTGGTCCCAATGAGGTGCATAACTTTTGATTTTAAATCTACTAATTTCAGATATCGTTGCTTGCGGTCTAATTAAATTTATCTCAGTCAATGTTTTCTTTATCCATTCATCATGATTTTTTGATTGTGCAATGCCATGAATATGTAAAACTCCAGAATCTTTTAATACATTTAGGGCAGGAATATAACCTTCTTTAGCAGATGGCAATAATCCTAAAATAACCCTGTCTGCAATATTATTGAATTTATTTGTCGTAATTTTATTGTCTCCCAAATGAATAGAACATCGGTTTGTTACCCCATTAGATTGTAAATTTATTTCCAGAGCTCTTACTGACTCCGGATTCCACTCAAATGAATGTAAATGTTTAATTTTAGAAAAAACTAAGATAGGTAAAGAATAGTATCCTATTCCAGCATATAGGTCTACAACAACTTCGTCAAGCTTTCCAACACCTCCCATCCTCATCCTTTCATTTATATTCCCAGATGAAAACATACATTTAGTAAATCTATATCCATATTTAATTCCGTTTTCTCTTCGAATTACCCAATCATCCTCTCCAAGTAGCATTTTAACTGTGCTTTCCCTCTTTTCACCTTTAATTTCACCCATTATTCCTAACTTTTTTGCCCCCAGGGCTTGCACAATAATATTCCATAACTCGGTCCTGTGGTTATCCCATTTTTTTTCCTCAAATGATGAATTCGGAAGAAGTATTACATCTGAGAATTTTTCCCATTTTTTTGGGATATCTATTATAAAATCATCAATTTTTTCTCCATCAATTCCATTTGAAAGTAGGTATTCTGATATCATAAAATTTAATGTATCATGTGGTTTATCTTTGGGCATAGAATCACTCATTAAGATGGTCATAAATTATTTTAGCCATGGATTTACCTATTCCTGGTACTGCCATTAAATCCTCGATGCCGGCATGATTTATCCCGTGCCTTCCTCCGAAATGTCTAAGTAATGACTGTATTTTTTTTGCCCCCAATCCTTCGATTTCTTCCAAAGGATCTAACATTGATTTTTTACCTCTACGTTTTCTATGATATTTGTTCACAAATCTATGTGCCTCATCTCTTGCATGAACTAAGACTCTGCCACTACGTGTCAATATTATCGGATCATTATTCGGCCTATACAAAGTCTCTTCCTTTTTTGCTAATGCAGCAAGCAGAAACATATTTTTTACCTCATTTTTTTGTAAAACTTCTAGAATTACTGATAAGTGAGTTTTACCTCCATCTAATAGTAGTAAATCCGGCCACTCGTCTTGTCTTTTAATCCAGCGTTCTACGACCTCTGACATCATTCTCAGATCATCAAAAACATCTTTTTTTACTCTATATGTCCTGTATTCTTTTCTGGAAGGCCTACCATTTCTGAAAACTATTGAAGCACCAACTCGTTCTTCACCTAGCATTTGAGACATATCAAAGCATACAATATGATTTATTGAATCAATGCCAAGTAACTTTGCACATTCATTTGCAGCATTTTGTTCCAGATTACCAGTTCGATTATTTTGATGCCTTACGACATGTATTTCTGCATTCTTATCTGCCATTTTTCTTAATTTAAATAATTCTCCACGTTTTGGAATTCTTATTTCTAACGGATTAACTCTCCTTTCAGATAACCAATTTTCTAATGGCTTTCCTAACTTGTAAGGGATTAGTAATGTCTTAGGAGGCCGTCTACTTGCATAATGTTCGGCTAACACGCATGCGACAGATTCTGCAACTTCTCCTCTATGAATCAATGGATAATTGACTTGACCCTGAATTACTCCATCTTTGGCATGTAATATTGTTACTGATGCTGAATCTCCTCTAAATGCAAAACCTACAGCATCACAATCCTGATAGAATCTGCTATGAATTATCTGTTGCGATATTGTGATCTGTATTGTCCTAATCATATCTCTAGTTACGGCAGCTTTTTCATATCTTAAATTCTTAGAAGCTATGTCCATTTCAGTTTGTAAGGTTTTAATTAATATTGCTGCATCTCCGTCTAATACCTTAGTTACCGCCCTCACCCTTTCTGGATATCCATCCGGATCTACGCAAGGCCCTCTACATAATCCAATATGACTTGCTAAACAACCATCTTTTCCGCGGCAGTCTTGATCCCTGATTCCAAACTGCCTTCTTATGAGTTGAATTACTTTTTTTGCAGCACCTGCATCTGGAAATGGCCCCCACCTTAGATCATTAACAGCAGGGAATCGAGTATAAATAATTCTTGGATATTCTTCTTTTGTTAATGAAATAAATGGATAGGATTTATCATCCTTTAATCTTGAATTATATTTTGGTTTATGTTTACGAATTAATTCTCTTTCTAATATTAATGCTTCTGAGGGTGTTTGAGTAACAATACAATCAACCTTTTCTGAATTTTGAATAAGCTTTGGAATCATTAACCGATCATTTTTCCCTGTAAAATAAGACCGAACTCTAGAATGTAAATTTGTTGCCTTCCCAACATACATGACTCGATCATCATCTCTTCGGAAAAGATAAACTCCAGGCTTAGAGGGAAAGTCTAATTTTAGTTGGTCAATAGGCATGTTCTGTTGATGCGCCATGAGTTAACACCCATGAACCCTAGTCATGTCCCGTGTAATATGGTGGACGGGACTAGATTGAAAATTCTTGCTCATTTGTCTAAATTTAGAGATAATTATGATCATAAATGGGATGTACCTAGGGAACAATCACTTCCAGGAATTGCAGAAGCATTAGGAGTAGTTAGGTCAGCACTTCACAAACCTCTCACATCTTTAGAAAATAAAAGATTAGTAACTTCTAGGAATGCTAAAGTTTCTGACCAAGGATCTAGGCGACGTAAAGTAATACACATTACAGAATTAGGACTTAATATTATTTCAGATATAGGAATTCCTAGCCAAATTAAGAAATATCGTATTTTTGGTCCACTTCCTAAACTTACTACTGTTCATGGCAGAAATGAAGAAATAACAAATATTTACAATTTATTAAATCAAGGCCGTAATGTTCTTTTGAATGGCCTACCGGGTATTGGAAAGTCTAGTTTGGCACGTAACATTGCAGAAGTTATGATGTTAAAAGATTGGACTTTACGATGGGCAACATGCTATAATGATACAGATGTTTCAGCGATTGCAAATATGTGGTTAAAGCAATCTGGTATGTCGTCACCAACAGCAATTTCAGCAGCCGTTGATTCATCTAAAAATTTACTTGTTATTGATGAAATACAGGAACTAAACATAAGGCACATAAATTCAATAAACAATCTTATTTTAGAAATTTCAAAAACGCAAGCATCAATTTTGTTACTAGTAAGGGCACCTAGTCCATTTGATAATTTAATTGAATTTGAAAATATTCGCATAAATGGATTACATTTAGATGATGCTAAGAAAATTTTACCACAAGATTTACCCGATAGTTCCGTCATAAAAATTATTGAATCATTAGGGGGCCACCCACTTGCACTCCATCTTTGGGATTCTGATACTAAATTACCTGAAGAGAATGACGCAGTGCAAGAATTTGTTGAATCTACAGTAATAAAGAGACTTAGTAATGATGGCTTACGGACTCTAGATGAATTATCTATAACTCCAATACCTTTAGGTGTTAAAGAGATATTTTCATCAAAAGGCACAGACGAACTTGATGATTATGCAATCTTAAAAAATCATGGAAATGAATTAGAAATTCATCACCTAATAAGAAACGTCAGACGAAGATATTTTACTGAAAAAGAAGTCCAAGATTTTCATCATGAAATGGCAATAAAATGGGCTAAAAGAAATGGCATTAGGGCAACAAGGATGGAAGTTCACCATCGTCTAGAATCAGGTAAGGTTATCGACTCCAAATGGCTGTTATCACATCTTTCTGAACTATTGTCTAAAGATAGTGCATCAGCAGCAATTATCTTTGAACAGGCAATAAGTAATAATGATGAAGAAATACTTAGGGAGGCAGCATCTGATATAGCTATAGAGAGAGGGGAAATAGAAATAGCTAATTTACACATTAACTGCCTCTCAAATGGTATTAATAAAACAAAACGTTTAGTTCGTTTAGCTAGAATCCGAGGTAATGCCAAATTAGCTGAAGAATTAGATTTTGAATTATCTAAAAACCTTAATCCGGTAGAAAAAATAAAAAATGAAATATCTACGCTTGTTAGAATTCATGATGATAGATTGCCAGGCCCAATTAACAATAACCTGCTTAAAAAAATAAAACATAAAATAAGTATTATAGATATATCTGCACTTCCTGATAACAAGCGAAATGTAGCCTCATTATCGTTAAATTTAATACAAAACTCAATAGCATTAGAAACCCAGGATATGACTTCTGCAGCAGCTTCTAGGAGCCTATTGGAATCCCAACTAGGTTATGACAATCCAAAATTAAAAATTATCGATTTAAAATCAAGGCTTGCAATTAGGAAAAATGGCAATGCTTCTAAAGAATCTATAGAAGCAGCAAGGAATGAAATTAGGAAATGTGACAATATTCTAGATAAATTAATTTTAATTCATATGACTCTTGATGCATCAGGGCCGAAATACCCTCAATGGCTAATTCAATCACATTCAGAAATCACTGAAAAACCTTTACGTGAAGACATAGCTGCACATCGTAGAGTTATTGCACACAAATGGTATTGGAGGGGAATATTAGAGCCAGAAAGAAAACTCTCACATTGGAGGGAATCATTGAGTAAATTTAGATCTGCAGAATGTATTAATGCAGCCAATGATCTTCTGAAATTAATTTCTTTATTGGTATGATTATTATATTTCAGCACCAATCAAAGTACGTGTCTCGAATATTCCAGGAATGTTTCTGATGTCTTGTATTATGCATCGAGTTAGTTCAGACTCTTCTTCAGCTTCAATTTTAACAAATAAATCATGCATGCCAAAAACAATCCACTGCCCAACTACAGTTTCAAATTTACTAACAGCCTCTCTAACTTCAATTTCTTTACCTGGTTCAGTAGTAACTAATACAAATCCAACAGCCATTTATTCTGCCTCCACTGCAATAAGTGTTTCAGTATGTTGAACTCCTGGGATGGCTCTCATTACCCCAATAAGGATATTTGCCATCTTTTTCTCATCTTCAAAGTCTATTCTAGCGACTAAATCATATTCTCCATAAGCAACATGAGTTTCAGTAACCTCTTCAATTTCGAGAAGTTTTTGGTACACAATTCCTTCACTGCCGGGTGCCGCTCTGATTAAAACAAAAGCCGTACTCATATCATCACACCACTCGCGCTGGTCATATGCTTATGACTTCTACGATAGAATGAGGCATACAATAATCACCATACATAAGGGATTACATACTGTTATTGAGCCGCTAAATTATGCAAGGGCATACCTCAGTTTGTAAATGCCATGCAGTTTTACTTGTTTTTATCATGATGACTTCTAGTATGAGTATTATTGCAGTTGATGCTACAGTAAGTCCTAAGGCAACTACCGTTTGGTCAGGATCAATTTTCCTTAATGACGGATACAATGTTCAAAATGGACAAATATTGATAGTTCAAGCTGGCACAAATATTTTTCTTGGCGATGATGAAGAAATAAATATTGATGGTAGAATTAGTATTATTGGATCATTGACTTCTCCAGTTATTTTAGAATCCTTGACCGGCAATCATAATGGAATCGTCTTCAACTCAACTAGTAATGGGCTCAATTCTAATATTGATAACTTAACAATAAATGATTCAAAATATGGAATTACAATTTATGCTAGTGATCCCAAAATATCTAATTTAAAAGTAGTAAATGCAGATAATGTAGCAGTTGACTTATTCAATGGAGCATCCCCAATTATCACAAATTTAACAATCGTAGGCGGGGGCCAAGATGTACATGCAAGCTCAACTTCTTGGAGGTATGGAATTGGACTATCAGTAGGATATAATTCAGCCCCATTAATTGATGGGATAAGTATAGATGGATTAATTACTAGAGGGATTAATTTTTGGGGAAATTCTGGAGGATTATTATCAAATATTAATATTACAAATATTACTGGCGCAACTTTATCAACTTCAGCAGGTATTTGGGTCGAAGACTCTATCCCACTTCTCGTAGATGTCTTTGTTAATCGTTGTGATAATGGTATTTTTATTAGGCATCAGACATCAAATTGGTTGACTAGGCCCTCATTCACCAATATAATAATTGAAAATAGTCAATACCGAGGAGTAATGGTCGAACAGTATAATCATAGTCAGTATAATAACTTACCAACTAATGCTATTTTCGAGAACTTAGAAATAAGAGGTACTGGAGGTCCAAATTCAAAAACTCCAGGATTAGGTTACGCAGCATTCGATGTTAATACAAGTGGAGTAAAGATCAATGGTGCATTAATTGAGAATAACCCTGTTGTTGGATTTAGAGCTTATATGACAGATTCTTCAACAATTATAGAAAATATGACTATGCTAAATAATGGCCAAATATCATTTAACTCTCCTATGAATGATCGTGCTGGCCTCTATTTTAGAAGCTCTAGTTGGTCAACTAAAGGTCCCGCTATAGTTAATAATTTGATTGTAAATAACTCTTCAGGGCCGGGTGTTCTAATGATGAAAGGAGGCGTAATTGGGAAAAATTGGCTTGTTTCCGGAAATGAAGGAAATGGTATCGATTTTCGTGAATTTCATCCAAGAGTGGATACTATAGTAAGCCAAAATAACGGGCGTAATGGACTATATATCTATGATTCTACAAATGTAGAAATTTCCAATGTAGTCACCATTGCGAATGGCCTCAATCAATCAAATCCTTTAGATGGTGCTGGCATTGTTTTCCATGAGTCTAATATAGTAATGAGCGGAGGTAAGAATACTAGCTGTAACTCATGTATATCTTCGGGGGATAATCATGGCATAGTTGTTAGAGATAGCATAGATATACAACTTAATTCTATAATAATTAAAAACTCAATCATCTCTCCTTCTTTAGATATAGATAATTCAAATGTTGCTTATTTTGGGACTGTTATACTTGATGATGTCCAAATATTCTCTAACAATAGTGATTTTGCGGTAGAGATGATAGAGGTTGATGCGAATATCAATAATCTAATAATTAATGGCGAAAATCATGGATTGAGTTGGTCATCTAAAGGAATCGCTCCATCTTCATTGTTCAACAGCATTATATCTGGATTCAATGAAAATTGTTTGGTCTTATTCGGTCATTTAGAATTAATAGTCGATAATGCCACTATATCCTGTAATGGTAGCCAACCTGTTTTCACTAACAGTATAGTAAACTTTACAGATTCTATATTATTACAGGACCAAAATGCCACCAATTCTTTTAAATTGATATCTGGAAATCATATTCGATGGATTTCATCCTCTGATATCTCCCCTCCTTCTGTAGTTGAATCTGATAATACTGTAGATATAATGTGGAATATAGATTTACAGACAATTAATCAAAATTTTATGAATATCCCATATGCAGAAATAAATCTTTCCTTCGAATTTTTTGAAAATGAGTTAACCAGTATACAACCATATAGTGGCCGTTTTAATTATGGTCCATTTATCGGCTCCCGTTGGTCTGTTGATCAAGGCTGGTCTAATGATAATTCAGTAAATACTACCTGTAGTTATGATGGTGTAACTAATTCTACAGAATCATTCATATTAAATGACGACAAATCAATAATTTGTAGATTAGATATTTCAAATCAGCCACCATTTATAATTTGGCAATTACCAGAAAAAGGCATTACCCACTCAAGTAATTCTGAAATTATTTTTGATGCTACAAAATCATGGGACTTGGATAATGATCCACTGTCTTATTCGTGGACTAGCGATATAGATGGCAATATTATTTCCTCTTGTGGCCCGGGTCAAATATTCAATGAAACAGATAATTATAGCTTTTTTAGGGCTAATTATGACTATCCCTCAGGGATGTGTGCCCTTAGTGATGGATTGCATATCATAACTCTTCAAGTTTGTGATAATGCAGATCATTGTGTCAATGAGAGTCGCCAAATTGAATTACTTAATCTCCCTCCAGTATTGTCAGTAGGTACTAATCCTATTATATCCTCCTGGGGGACATTATATCTTGGACAAACTGCAAATTTAACAACTATTTTGTCAGGGACATATGATCCAGAAGGCGGAGATTTATGGTGCTGGATGGAAGTCTCGTATGAAGATTACCCTGTATCATTTACTGAAGGAGAACCAACTTGCCCCCAAGAGATTATTAGAGATTTTCTAGGGGCTCCTAACCAATTCACTGTAACGGTATATGCATCAGACGGCATAAATTCCAATAGGACATGGTCTTTCAATGTTGAATTATTTAATGAAATACCACTTGCTAAAATGGAAATAACAAGACTAGAAAACACTTCTGCTAATATTGTCAGACTTGATGGTTCTAATACTATTGACCCAGAAGGAGATGATATTAAATTTGAGTTTAATAGTAATTTGGATGGTATTCTATTGTCAGGAATATCTTCTTCAACAAACATTGAATGGTCAGGAACTCTTTCTAAAGGAGTCCATAATATTACCATGAAGGCCGGCGATAATAATCCAAATAATTAAGCATTATGGACTTATTATCATATTGAATTGGAAGTATTAAATTCTCCTCCAAATGCTTTAATTAATTATCCAAATGATGGATTATTGTCAGAATCAGGAGATTTAATAGGGTTTGATTCTTCAGGTTCTGGAGATTGGGACTTATCATGTTTAGAATTACCTAATAATGGGAGTAACTTGTTTTGCAATAATATCTTAAACCTTAGTGATGACTTAGTTAGTATTTTATGGATTAGTGATAAATTAACAAATCCCATTGGCTCCGATTGGAATTTTGAAACAAGATTGCCTGCTGGTAATCATAATATTTCCTTGATTTTAAATGATGGCTATGTAGAAGTAGTTAGCAACTCAATAAACATCATAGTAGTGGAATCCGCACCATTGTTAATACTCAATTCACCATCTCCAAATGCAGTAGTTCAATCAAATTCTCCAGTATTATTTGATTTTAGAAATTCTTTTGATCCAGATGGAGATAATTTTACAGTAAGTATATTCTCTGATTTGATGGGGCATATTCTACAGAATAAGTCTATTGATTATTGGTATAACGACTATTTAATAGCCGGAAATCATCATTTAACTATTACTTTGAAAGACTCAAATTTAATGCAAAGAATCTACTATCAAGATATATTAGTTCAAGAAACTGCGCCATTTGCTGAAATCACAAACCTAACTAATGGACAATATATACCTCCGGGCCAAATAGTCGAATTGGATAGTTCAAATTCATATGACTATGATGATGATATCGTTTTGTATCAATGGTCTTTGAATGATGGTACAATAATTGGAAATAAAGAAATAGAAATGGTTAATTTCAATCCAGGAGTTATCCAAATAAATTTAATGGTTCAAGATTCTAGAGGTGCTCAAGACTTTACTTCGGTTAATTTAACCATAGGATCTAGTTATCCAACATTAGAAGAATTAATTATTTCTATTGATTCAATAAAAGAAAATGAAGCAACTGAAGTTTATATCTATGTTACTCTGAATGATGCCGATGGAACTACTAAAAATGTTAATGGAGAAGTAATCAATGGAGGGGTTTCTCAGGCATTTACATTCAGAGATGATGGTAAAGGCAGTGACCACGTTTCCGATGATAATATCTGGACATATCGAACAAACTGGGAAGTATCAGATGGTAATTGGGTCCGAGTTGAAGTTTGGGCTATTGATGGAGATTCAGTAAGCCAGTCGCAAATTGAAATTATCCCGATATTAAAGCAGGGAAATAGCAATTCATTAGATTGGGCATTCAAAGCAGGATTACCTATGCTCTCGCTCCTGATGATAACTTTTGCTTTATTAGGCTTAGTATATGTAAATAATAGGCGGATACAAATCTCTAAAGATTTGGAATTAATCGAGTCGTGGTCAGGCTTTGATCCAAGAGAATTAGATCAAGAATTTGATGGGGAAAATAATAATTAATCTTCTTTTCCCCAAGGAGTACTTTTACTAAATACTCCAAACCTTAGCCAAAATAAACTTCTTAAATTGAGTAAACCATCTCCCCATGTATTTATTTCTGCAGCACCTACTCTTACTCGGTAGGGGACACTAATTTCCTGAGTTTTATTTTTACCTAAGTACCTTCTTGCCCTAATCTTAAATTCTTGTGACAATGGCATCCCATCATGTCGTGGCCTTACTTTCTCATTATCCAAAATTGACTTTTTAAATACCCACATGCCACTTTGTGAATCTTTTATACCATACCAAAATAATAACCTAGCGGTTGTTGATAAAGTCCAGTTCCCAAATCCATGCATTCCTGACATTGCACCATCTTCTGCTTTTGCAAGGCGATCACATGTTATCCATTCTAAATCATCATTGAGTAATTTACGAACAAGGTTTGGAACTTCCTCTCCGGGATACGTACAGTCTGCATCCATAGTAACAATAATGTCTCCTGGTGCGGTTGCAAAACCTGTTTTATATGCTCTTCCATAGCCTTTCCTCTTCTCAAGATATACTTCTGCACCTTCATTTTTGGCCAACTCTCTAGTGGCGTCAGTTGAGTTCCCATCAATAATCAAAAAATCCAATTTCTCACACCATCCATCATTGGGTACTGAGCGTATGGTATCTACTATGGCCTCTTCTTCATTTCGTGTTGGAATGACAACAGTTACATGTACGGGTAATACGTTTGACATAATTATCACTTCATCGGAACAAGCCATCTATTTTGAATGATACTATTGACTAATTACCAATATTATCTTGAAAGAATACAGACTAGGACATTGTAAGGTCTTACCATGCATGTTGTAATGTTGTCGTCAGAATACCCTCCTAGGTGGGGAGGAATGGGATCTACAGTGTACCATCTTTCCGCAGCTTTAGCCAGTTTGGGGCATAAAATAACTATCATAACAAGAAATGGACAAAATACTGCACCTGCCCTTGAAGGTGTCGAAGTCCTTACTGTCCCATGGAAAAAAATACCAATGGAATTTACAAGGTCTTATGGAAGGTATGCATTTAAAAAATTAAAGGAATTACACGCGCTTCATCCTGTTGATATAGTACATTTGCACTGTCCTATGGTATCTTGGGACAAGCGTCAATTTGAAGCTTGTAAGGGTGAAATAGCACCCATAGTCTCCTCCTTGCATGGCTCATGGTTAGGTGAGAGAGACGGGCTTTTCTTAGCAGCAAAGTATAAAGAATCTGCTGTTTGGGCAAACCCTAATGATTTATTCATGAGATTTACTGCAAATAGGTATGCTAATTTTGAAAATATAGCAATAAATTTCTCAGATGTTTGCGTTGCCAACTCAAATGCAACTAAAGATGACTTCTTAGCCAGATATTCCTCCCCTGAAAATTGGAAATGTGAGGTCATACATTGGGGCGTTGATACTGATATGTTCTTTCCTTTACACAGGGATGATGAAGATGCAATGCTTACTGATAAGTCAATACGTAATAGATATAATGTAAGCCAAAAGTCTGATCTATTACTTTCTGTAGGGCGTCTTGTGGCTAGGAAAGGATTTGGAATATTATTACAATCATTTGCAAAGGTTAAAGAAAATTCTCCTAATACTAATTTAGTTATTGTAGGCAGGGGTGGCCTTAAATCTAGGCTACTAAAGCAGGCTAAAAAATTAGGATTAGAAGGATCAGTTTTTATTGAATCTAGTATGAAATTTGATGAGCTAGCTGCATTATATCGAACTGCTGACTTAGTAGTTTATCCTTCTTACTACGAGGGGCAAGGATTAATTCCATTGGAAGCAATGGCATCAGCAACTCCTGTAGTTACAGTCAACAATGGCCCCCTGCCTGAGATGGTAGATGATAGTGTTGGAGGATTATTTACTATGGGTGATATAAATTCTATTTCAGAATCCATTCTATCAGAATTAAAATCCAAACAATCACTTCTTGACAAAGGAATCGCGGGACGTCGTTTAGTAATTGATAAATTTACATTCAAGAAAAATGCAAATGATTTTTTGAAAATCTATAAAAAACTCATAAATTGATTATCTTGCCGTCGAAACACTTGAGGGCAAAGTCCTACTCCGAAGTATGAGGATAATATGGGAGAACGGGCTAAGTTAGGAAAACTTAAATTTAATACTGCCTCTAATATTGCTATTATTTTATTTATTTCGGTATTAGCAATTAAAAACCTTGAGTCAATAATTCAACCACTGGTTGTTGCAATTCTATTATTCTTTTTAATTAGGCCACCTGCACAATGGTTAGAGGAAAAAATTGGCGGCCATCCATTTTTAGCATATGGGGCGTTTGTTTCAATAGTTATAGGAATTTTACTCGTAGTTTCTAATGTACTTTTCTCCAATCTTCAAACTTTTACTGATGAAGTACCCTATCTTTCTGAAAAATTAAGTAGTAAATTATTATGGTTTGAGAATAACGATATAATTTGGGGCATTTCTTTTGATACCCCTGCTCTCATTGATCTAATCACTGTTGAGAAAATTGAAATCTTTGCCACAGGACTAGTTGGATCATTAGCATCCTTTACTGTTGGTTCGATAACTGTTCTGATTTTTCTCTTATTTATTATATTAGAATCAGAAACACTTCCTAAGCGCATCAAGGCAGCATATCCTGAAGATGCCGATAAAATAACAAAACTAGCCTCAGCCTCATCTGAAAGCATCAATATGTATGTTTTGACAAGGGCTACTGTAGCATTCGGTCAAGCTATTATTGTAGCAATAATTCTTTATTTTTATGGCATTCCAGGATGGTTTTTATGGGCTTCAATTACTTTTATGATGGATTTTATACCTTATGTTGGCGCTTTAATATCTATAATTCCTCCAATGTTATTGGGTTTAATTATCCTATCCCCAGGTTCTGCATTTTTGTTACTCTTCCTTCTTATTGCAAACCAACAATTGTGGGGGGGTATAGTTGAACCACTATTGGCTGGTAAGAGGCTGGACATGTCTCCAATCGTCCTCTTGCTTCTTGTGGCATTTTGGGGTTGGGCTTGGGGTGTTTTAGGAATGGTTTTAGGAGTTCCTTTAGCTGTAATTATGAAGTTAGCATTAGAAAGTGATCCTCGTACTAAACCAATAGCAATGATGCTTTCTATGAATCCAAGGGAAGAATAATCTACCTTTTTGTTATCAATGCGATTATTCCATCTGCAATTATGGATATCTTATTTCCAAGTCCTACGTTATGTAATCCTATACTTGATAATCCTAACTCATTTCCTTTTATTTCCCATTTTGACCCTTTAAGATATAATTTTTTACAAGGAGTCAATGCGAAAATAGAAAATTCCTCATCCTTGTCTATGAATATTTCAAATTGGCCTTCATTTGGATGTATCCTTTCAGTTATCCTAAATTCGTGATGTAGTCTTATCTTTATGTTGCCAGATAATTCAGCTAAATTTCCCCATATTGCTAAAATATGCTCCGGGCTACCTCCATCAATGCCTAGTATGTCTACTTCTTTCATTCCATTTTCTAATAAATAATTTATTGATTTTCCTAAATCACTCATTTCTTGATTGACTATTTGTTTGGTTTTATTTTCCCATTTTACAATATCTACAGAATCTAAATCGCCTATTACACTTTTAATTTCTATTTTCATTAACTTGGCTATATCAGCGCCTCCATCAATGCCAAATACTGGCACATTATCGTCAATAAGACTTTTTACAAGCCCTATTGATGGAATATCTCCATTACACCATAATACTGCCTTTGACATAATCATCATCTCTTACGTGCAATTATCTTCCCTTCTAATACTAAATCTACATCTTCCAACCGAACAGTTGATTTTGTTACCACGCCCCTCATTTGAAAACCGACATGGGCATTCCCTCCAAGGGCAATATTGTCTCCAAAGCTAAAATATGAACTCCCCCTTACTACTTGATCTTCAAGTTTATTTCCTACTATTTTTGCCCTCGAATTCATTCCAAAGCCGAACTCTGCCACTGTTTTTATTAAATCTACTTCTAATCCACGCCTACTATTTTGTGGAATTTCAAAAATATCTTTTATTTCCTGTGGGCCATCAATTTTTGTAATTAAACCATCAACGATAGTAAATTCAATAAAATCATCTAATATTTTTCCTTCCCATGAACCATCAAATACTATTTTGCCATTCATCGTACCTTCCTTGGGGAGTACAAATATCCTTCCAGCAGGAAGATTAGTAACTTGCCCAGGGCGGTTACATATCCCATTATCCTCTAAAATCCATCTATTTCCAGTTGTAAATTTAACTTCAGTTCCAGATGGAGATGTGACATGAACTTCTCTGCGTCTTCTAAATATAGAATTCATTGCCGAGATTTCACGCTGTAACGCATTATAATCAGCAGTCATACCTCCTGAGATGAACATACTTTTGCTTATCCCAGGCATAGATGCTATCCTGACTCCAGCTTTAGAAGCATTAATTCTTGCCTTTGTATGCGTCAAAGAATCTTTTGTTGCGATAAGCACTACTCTGACTCGTCGCATTAAATCTGCTACTGGACTAGGTGGCTCATTCCCTAATTTAAAGGTTGTAGGCATCATAATTAGAAGGACTCTATCTGTCACTTCAGATGCGGCCTCATATAGCGATCTTCCTATTTCAGACATTTCTGTATCTGTAACTACTAAAACATCTTCATGATTCCTAATTTCCATACATGTTCTAACTATTGAACGAGATGAAACTAGCATTGATTCGGTAATCTCTTCATCTGAGATTTGCTCAATATCCGTTTCTTCTGACATATTTTTTTATTTCCAAATAATTCAACCAAATAAACACTCTTAATTATATTCGATTCTAACCATCTTTATTTTTACAATAAGGACAATGTTTCAAAATTACATAATCTTCAGATTTTTGCTCATCTACTGATAATGGTTCCCTACAGATAAAACACATTTCAATTTCTGTTTCTTTAAGGGTAGGATTAACTGCAACTCTTTGATCAAATACAAAACAATCACCATTCCAATATGATCCTCCACATTCTTCAAAATAATTTAGAATTCCTCCTTCAAGCTGAAAGACATTTTCCCATCCTTCTTTTTCCATTACTACAGACGCCTTTTCACACCGTATTCCTCCTGTACAGAACATCACTACAGGTTTTGATTTATTTTCTTCTAGATTTTTGACAGAGTCTGGAAAATCCCTGAAAGTCTTAAGTTCGAGATTTACAGAGTTTTCAAATGTTCCAACTCGTAGTTCGTAATCATTCCTAGTATCAAGTAAAATAAAGTCTCTGTTTTCATCTAGCCATTTTTTTAATTCCTTGGGGCTAATTGAAGGACTCGTGTGTTCAACAGGTCGAACATTATCTAGGCCAAGTGAAATTATCTCTTTTTTCTTTTTTACAATCATTCTTCTAAAAGGTTGATATTCGGTATAGCTTTTTTTTAGAGGTATATCAATCAAACGCTGATCTTGCTCTATAAATTTAATATAGTCTCCAATCGATCTTTCTGTTCCCGCAACAAAGAAGTTTATCCCATTTGAACTTAATAATACAGTCCCTTTTAATTGTAAATCTAAACACTCCTCAAGGAAATGTATTTTCATTTCTTCAGGATCGTGGAGATCCACAAATCTATATCCTGCAATATTCACTATCATACTATCAATATCATTATTCAGGTATCAAACTCAATTCAGTTTCACGATTAAAATTTTCTGATGAAATTTCTTGGATAAATTGTTTGAGCGGTACTCCATTTCGTTGCCTTCCATCTCTGGCCCTAATCGATACTGTTTTATTATCAGTTTCTTCATCTCCAATGATTGCCATATAAGCAGGACGCATTTTCCTATGCATCCTTATTTTCTTACCTATTGTATTATCTGAATCATCAATCCTCATTCTAATTCCAGCATTTTTTAGTTCTTGCCCCAAATAATTAGCGTATTCTTTATGTTTTTCAGAAATTGTATTTATCTGTACTTGAATAGGGGATAACCAAGTAGGAAAATTTCCTGACCAATGTTCAGTCAAGAAAGCCACAAATCTTTCATGAGTCGAAAGAGGTGCCCGATGTATTACAAACACTTCTCCATTATCAGATCCTGTCTCATCAGTATATGTCAAACTAAATCGTTCCTTGGCAGCAAAATCTAACTGTATTGTCGACATAGATTCTTCTCTTCCAATTGCTGTTGTAAACTGTATGTCTACTTTTGGGCCATAAAATGCTGCTTCGCCTATGCTTTCTTCATAAGGAACTTCTAAATCATCTAGTATTTTTCTCAGATGATTCTGTGTCTCTTCCCAATTTTTAGGTTGATCTATATATTTTTCAGTATTATCGGGATCCCATAAAGATAATCTAAAATAATAATTTTTAAATCCAAAAGTTGAATAATAGTCCTGAACCATTTTAATATTATTAGCAAATTCTTCAGCAACCTGATCTAGTGTACAATAAATATGTGCATCATTCATTGATAACATTCGCACTCTTAATAATCCAGTCAAAGCTCCAGATAATTCATTTCTATAAACTGTACCATATTCGGCAATTCTAAGAGGCAAATCTCGATATGAACGCTTTTTATTACTGTATACTAAGTGATGCATAGGGCAATTCATTGCCTTAAGGTAATATATGCCATCATCCATCTCCATTGGGGGGTACATCCCTTCTGCATAGTGAGGTAAATGGCCACTTGCCTCAAAGAGTTCTTTCTTACCCAATACTGGTGTAGTAACTCTTTGATATTCATATGAATCTTCAGTTTCTAATGCAAATTTTTCAATTGATGATTTCAGAATCTCTCCATTTGGAAGCCATACCGGTAATCCTCTGCCTATCATTTCGTTAATCATATAGAGTTCCATTTCTTTACCTATTTTTTTATGATCTCTTTTTGCTGCTTCTTGCAGTTGCCTTTCTCTATTTTTCAGTCCTTCTTTTGTGGCATAACACATCCCATAAATTCTGATCAAAGACTCCTTTTTTGAGTCAGCACGCCAATAAGCTTGACTAGTGCTTGTTAATTTAAACCATCTTAATTGAGATGTAGTGGAAACATGTGGCCCTCTACATAAATCCAAAAAATCGCCCTGTCTGTATGCAGTTGATCCAGATTCTTGGCCTAATTTTTCATCTATAATTTCTATTTTGAAATGATTATTATTAAACATATCTCTCAATGATTCATTTGAATGTTCTTCCCTTATGATTGGTAAATTCAGTTTCATAATTTCTTTCATTTTATTTTCTATTTCCTTTAATTCTCCATCACCTATTGAATCCATATAAAAATCATAGTAAAATCCATGATCAATTGGAGGCCCTATTGTCGGTTTAGCTTCAGGAAACAATTGAGTTACAGCTTGAGCTAATAGATGGGCACACGAATGCCTTAGGATGTACAAGCCGGCCTCAGATTCTCCATTAATGGATTCAACTACACAGCCCAAATTTAAGTTTTCAGACAAATCTTTTTCAATTCCATTTACTAGCACTGCTACACAGCCAGATTTACGCCCATATACATCTTTGATGACATCGCCAGCAGTAATTCCAGTTTCGTATTCGCGAGTTTCATTGCCATCAATTTCAACCTTTATCATTGACATGGTCTGCACCTCTAATGTTGGCGTGAAAGATTCATCCTATGAAGACATTCATAGAAATCACCATCAAAAGTGTCGATTAACGTAATACAAATTGAGTCCCAGCCTCTCCAGTAATCATTTTTTCTAGATCCGACAAGGAACCTATTACTGCCCTTTCACCGGTCCTATTTACGAAATCACATGCTGCTTCAACTTTAGGGCCCATGGAACCTGGCTCGAAAACATAATTTTTCATTTCATCGGGTGTTACCTTATCTAATTTTAGTGCATTTTCAGTACCCCAATCAAGATAAACTCCATCGGCATCAGTTGCTAAAATCAAAACCCTAGCATTAAGTTGAGTGGCTAATAAAGCACTAGCCCTATCTTTATCAATAACTGCTTCTACGCCTTTCAATGTTCCATCTTTTTGATACATAGTTGGTATCCCTCCTCCTCCTGCACATATTACTACTGTCCCTTTTTCTAATAACCAGTGTATAGGCCTTAATTCAAAAATTCTTTGAGGAATAGGAGATGGCACAGTTCTCCTCCAACTTTCGCCATCTTTTGCTATGCTCCAGCCCCTATCTCTTGCTAATTTGTTTGCTTCTTGTTCAGTATATATCGGTCCAATAGGTTTAGTCGGCATGTCAAATGCAGGGTCTTCAGGATCAACTTCAACCATTGTTAGAATCGTAGCAAAAGGTACTTCAATAGGAAGTAAATTACCAAGTTCCTGCTCAATCATATATCCAATCATGCCTTCTGTTTGGGCACCTAATATGTCTAGAGGGTATTCTTTGACTTCTTTGTATGCTGCAGATTGTAGTGATAAAAGACCAACTTGTGGGCCATTTCCATGAGTTATCACAACCTGGTAATCTCCAATCAATGGCGCAATAGACTTTGCTGCTATTTTTACGTTTTTACGTTGATTTTCCGATGTCATAGCCTCCCCTCTACGTAGGAGGGCATTCCCTCCAAGCGCCACCACCACTCTCATATTGTGGCCGAGAGGGTATGTAGCGATAATAACGACCATCCCTACCGCAGGATGTGGTTAGGTTAGGGCTGATTGTAAATCCAGATGCAGGTTTAGGCGGAAAACTTGGCTTGAAAGGCTCAGATGGTAAGGCAAGTTTAGCCAGGTCATTGGGTGCAGATGATAGGTCAGGGCCGCGCATGGCATCATTTTTAAATCATTTTTCAACTCTTTATCGTGGACCATTCGATGAAATAACCTGGATAACAAGCCAAGGTAGAATGGGTACAGAATGGTTCCCAAAAAATGTCAACATAGGTTCGGTTGCTGAAGTACATGAATCAAAGGGAATTACAAGTTTCAATGACACTTTACTAGCTGTAGAGAAAATTGTTGCTGGTGATATAGATTTACTTATTTATGCTGGAGGCGATGGAACTACGCGCGATATAATTGCAGCATTAGATAATTTAGGCATTCCAAAAACTCCTGTAATAGGTGTACCTGCAGGTGTTAAAATGTATTCAGGATCATTTGCTGCTTCTCCCAAAGCTGCAGCTGAAGTCCTATCTGCTTGGTTAAGAGGGGACTTATTGCTAGCCAGCACCGAAGTTTTAGATCTGGATGAAGAACTTTACAGAAATGGCGATTGGGTTGTTCGGCATTATGCTGAAGCCATCACTCCCTCTAGTCCACGATGGATGCAAGGCTCCAAACAAAGAGTTGAATCCAGTGGAGAAGAAGAAATTATTCAAGGGTTATCTGACCATGTTAAAGAAATGCTTGTTAATGATAATACATTAATAATATGGGGTTCAGGAGGTACTCTTAGTACAATTGCTGAATATTTAGGATTTAAATTAACCACACTTGGAATGGATGCAACACTAGGAAATAAATTAATTGGACTAGATTTGGATGAGCAAGGACTTCTTGATGTTTTGACAAATCATGAAGGAGATACAACGGTTTTACTTTCTCCTATGGGGGGTCAAGGTTTCTTAATTGGGAGGGGAAATTTACAATTATCTCCAGAAGTAATTCGCAAGGTCGGAATTAACAGTATACTTGGAATTGTAACGCCTGCTAAACTTTTGACAGTCAGGAGGCTAAGAATCGAAACTGGCGACGAAAAATTAGATGAAGAATTTTCTTTAAAGCGTTATATGAAAGTTTTGCAAGGATATCGCACTACTCGGGTATTACCAGTTTCTATAGATTAAATTTCAATACCACAGGCCGCTTTGAGTAATCCTAGGAATGGCGGACTAGGTCTATTTGGTCGAGATTTAAATTCAGGATGATATTGGGTTCCAACATAATATGGATGATTTTTCAATTCCATTATCTCGCATCTCTGTCCAGTTTCATCTTTGCCAACAAACACTAAGCCGGCACTTTCTATTTTTTCTATCAATTCTGGGTTTACTTCATATCTATGCCTGTGTCTTTCATCTACATGCGATTTGTTACCATATAATCTACGAATTTTACAATCATCTACTAAAAATGGTGTAGACTTAGTTCCTAGCCTCATAGTTCCTCCCATGTGTGTTTTAGATATTTCTGGCATAAAAATAATAACTGGATTTTCAGTATCTTCTGCAAATTCAGCCGAATTAGCATTTTCTATTCCTAGCACATTTCTGCAAAATTCAATTGTTGCAATTTGCAAGCCTAAGCAGACGCCAAGATAAGGAACTTTATTTTCTCTAGCGTATTTTGCAGCCTTAATTTTACCTTCAATACCTCTACTGCCAAATCCTCCGGGAACTAATATCCCATCAGCCTCCTTGAGCATTCTCCAAGAATCTTCATACAATTCAGGATTAGAAACCTTTACTTCGTCCTCGAGATTATTCGATTCTATCCAATCGATAATTAATTTCCTACCTACGCTATAGGATGAATGTTGTAATGCCTTAATGACACTAAGATATGAATCAGATAATCCAGTGTATTTGCCCACCATTGCGATAGTTACTATTTCTTCCAATGAGTTAACATGATTGGCCATAATTTCCCAATCATCTAATAATTTCCTATCTTTTTTTAATTTAAAATTAAGTTTATTAGATAATAACTTACTAACTCCTTGCTTATCCATCATAATTGGCACATGATATATATTTACTACATCATGGGCAGAGATGACTGCTTCAGGAGAGACATGGCAAAAAGCTGATAATTTTTCACGCGTCTCATCAATAAGTGGAACTTCAGAACGACAAACTAGGATATCTGGGATTATCCCGAGTCCTCTAAGTTCCTTTACAGTATGTTGAGTAGGTTTGGTTTTTTGTTCACCTACTGGACCCATTACTGGAACTAAACTAACATGGACAAAGCATATATTTTCCCTACCAACTCTAAATTGAAACTGCCTTAAAGACTCAACAAAAGGGGCACTTTCTATATCCCCCACAGTTCCTCCAAGCTCAATAACACAAGCATCTGGAGGTAAACTACTACTATCACTTGAAACGCATGCAACTCTTTCGATCCAATTTTGAATCTCATCAGTTATATGAGGGACAACTTGAACAGTTTTTCCTAAATAATCGCCCCTCCTTTCCTTTTCTATCACTGACGAATAAACTTTACCGGTAGTAATATTATTATCTTTTGAGAGTGAAATATCTAAAAATCTCTCATAATTGCCAAGATCTAGGTCAGCTTCTCCGCCGTCGTCTAATACGAAAACTTCTCCATGTTCAAATGGACTCATAGTTCCAGCGTCACTATTTACATATGGATCAATTTTGATGGCCGTAACTCGCAATCCTGCAGATTTTAGTAAAACTCCTATGCTACTTGCAGTAACTCCTTTCCCTAGTCCTGACAATACTCCACCGGTGACAACTACATACTTCATCTAATCAACGGGGTCTAAAGCGTCTATGCTAGACATATCAACATTGGCCATGGCCAAACTCAGTAATGTTGCTTTAGGTTCATTTATCCGATACTATACGGAGGGCCATGCCTGCGCCAGAAGCAACTCGCGTAATGGTTACAGGGGCATTAGGACAAATAGGAACTGACTTGGTGGAAGAGTTACGTAGAATGCATGGGAATGAAAATGTATTAGCTACAGATATAAGGGAATTACCTGATCACACAGGAGTAACCAATGGCCCATTTGAATTACTTAGCGTACTTGATACTGATGCCATGGACTCACTGGTCAAAGAATACGATATAACAAAGATATTCCATCTTGGAGCCATTCTCTCGGTCACAGGAGAACAAAACCCGAAATTATGTAAGAAAATAAATGTCGGAGGTACAGTTTCAGTATTAGAAACTGCCAAAAATAACAATTTACAAGTTTATGCCCCGTCTTCAATTGCAGTTTTTGGACCAGATACTCCAAAGCATGCACCTCAAATTACTCCTCTTAATCCCACAACAACTTATGGTAAAACGAAAGTTACGGGAGAGAATTTAATTAATGAATATTGGAAAAAACATGGAGTAGATGCCAGAGGATTACGATATCCAGGCTTAATATCTTGGAAATCTCCAGCAGGAGGTGGGACGACTGATTATGCAGTAGAAATTTTTAATGCGGCTCTAAACCAAGGTCACTATGATTGTTTTGTAAGGCCAAATACTAAACTGCCAATGATGTATATGGATGATGCAATAAGGGCAACATTAGATTTAATGAATTCTCCGATTAAGAAAATTGGAAAATCTAGGGCTGGATATAATGTATCTGGATTATCATTTACTGCACAGGAATTAGTGGATGCAATTAAAGATAAGGTTGATGGTTTTACATGTAATTTTATTCCAGACGTAAGGCAGAACTATGCTGATTCGTGGCCTGACTCAGTAAATGATGCCTCAGCAAAAAAAGATTGGGGTTGGGAAGCAGAATATGACTTAGGGAAAATCGTAGATTCTATGATTGAAGGTCTGAGTAAATAAATTAATCTTCATTTTCTGATTCATTCTGCCAATCAGGAGTCTGAGCATCCTGCTTTGCCCACAAAACATCATCAATTCTAAGCACATTAATTGCAGATTCTGTAGCGCCCGTGATGGCATGTTTAGCTACAAATAAAGGATCTAATATGCCTGCTTCCATCATATTTGCATTTTGACCCAATTTAATATCCAAACCTATCCACGATCCATCACTTCCTCCATTATTTTGTGCCGCTGACAATGATAATACAGTATCTATGGGGTCAAAACCAGAATTCTCAGCCAAAACTCTGGGAATTATTTCCAAAGCCGCTGCATATGCTTCTATGGCAAGTTGCTCTCTGCCAGATTGACTAGATGCAAAAATACGCAGATGTCTGGCAAGATGGACATGACTCGCACCTCCTCCTGGCAACATCTGAGGATGTCTTTTCAGTCTATG
>Ga0302137_1000204_pt1 | contig 24460 bp, 25 predicted proteins | sample CBN3_SCM_MG_FD_203127 | JGI IMG/M metagenome (GOLD analysis project Ga0302137, IMG submission 203127) | Marine microbial communities from Western Arctic Ocean, Canada - CBN3_SCM | ecosystem: Environmental > Aquatic > Marine > Oceanic | place: Canada: Western Arctic Ocean | collected 2017-09-15 | reverse complement strand
AGATATTGTTAGCTGATTATGATATTGATGATTATTTGAAGGTGCGCGATGAGAGCGAAATGAGTTCGGGATATTATCTGGTGAAATCAGGGGATACCCTTGACGAGATAATTGTAAGACTCGTAGGTGAAACCCCGATTAGACAGAGAATATTGCGAGAGGCATTCGTTCAAGCCAATCCTAATAGTTTTAGGAATAGAAACCCCAATTATATGCTTGCTGGAGTAAGATTAAGAGTCCCAGACGCGGAAGATATTATTGAACTTCTTTTCGACATGAATTCTCCAACAATGAGAAATATGAATCAGTCAAGAGATGCTTGGGTGCATTTCCCTTAAATCAAATAGTTTACTTGAAGAATAATTTTGAATGGTCCGGAGAATATAAGTAAATACTTAAGGGTGCCTATACCCGACAAGCCTATGCTTGGGATCTTACGGATATCGCCACTAAAAGCTAGGGAATTAAACTTAAACCTTGATCAAATCATACGTGGAATAGTAGCTGAGGATGGAAAATCAGTAGAATTTTTTCTAGGAAACGTCAAGCAACAAATTTTTTCTAACCTTGGCCAATGGAATGGTAAGGTGGTTGATTTTAAAGTCAATATAGATAACACTGGGTCAGCGCCTACGGAAAGAAGTAGCGCGATAGATTCGGGGTCTCCTCTATATCATCCGCCAAAATATCCTAAGCATTATTTTTTGCATCCTAAATCTTTGATTACGCTGCTTTCTAATCCTAATTATTCCCGGTTAAATTTTTTAAATAAAATCTCATTTAATTCTTCAATTGACTGGATGAAAAGTTTTTACTCGTCATATTCATTATCTGGAATATTGCCGTCTCTCATTTACTCCGCAAAGAAAATTGATGCATTATCAATTAAAAAGCAACTCAGAAATAATGGCTATGTATATGGCTCAAAAAATTTAGCTATTCCAGAGAGCGCTAACAAACTTACTGTCAAGAATGCGATAAGTATTTTGCTAAAGAATATGGAAGAAAAAAATAATTTAAGTAATGATAATTATAAGGCTGATGATTTGAACGGATTTATCGACTACTTAGATGCCAACGCAATCGAATATATATTGAGGCAAGAGCAGAATGAACTAGGAGTAAGGTTTATACTTTTATTTACTGACTTTCCTGCTACAGAAATATATATCGAAGGCAAGAATGTTAACCCCAAAAAGGCCTGGGCTTATAAATGGTCTATCGAAATCAAACTAACCTTTAATGAGGGTAATGATATTTGGGGGCGTATTCAGTTAATTAAGGATAGAACTTTGGCTGCAGATTTTCTTATATCAGAGGCAAGAACTGTTGAGTTAGCTAACGCTAACATACAACATCTGTATCAATTATTGCAATCATCAGGAATAGAGCTGCTGCACTGTAATATAAACGAAGGGAAGAATTTAGACCAAGATAGAAAAGAGATTTTAAAGGAAAGCGGAAATCTGGAGTTGTCCGCATGAAAAGCCGAGGAAAATATAGCAAAGCTGCTGCATTAGCATATGAGGGTAAAGGTGCTCCTATACTGGTCGCTAAGGGGGAGGGGCATCAGGCTGACTTGATAGTTGAGGCAGGACAAGATGCTGAAATTCCTATCGTTCAGGGTGAGGCGTTATCGAACTACCTTCAAGGTGTTACTATTGGAGAAGAAATTCCGGAAATTTTGTTTGAATCTGTTGCTATAGTTTTGTCTTGGGCGTATCGGCTGCGAGGAAAGGTTCCAGAATCTAAATAATTAGAAACGAGAGCAACGTTATCTTCACTGCTGATAACAATTAGCGCTTTTTCTTATTAAGGTGCTCGTATGTTTCTTTACTGCTTAGTATATTTTGATACCCAAGACTCGAGAGAACTTCTTGAATAGACTGCAGCTTCTGATTTATAAGAATTTCATTTCTTTGCTGAAGGTTTTGACATTCCGTGAGTCGATTAGATAGTTCCTGATTATCACTAATCGCTTTTAAAGTAGCTTGAGGTCTGGTGGTGTCCGAATCGGCTGGAATTTCATTGATAAGAAAATTGAGTAGTTCTTGTTTTCGTTGTTGGAGTTTCTCAAATGATTGGAAATCCTGTTTTTTTAGAAAATCAAATTCTTGCTCTAACAGTCTATGTAGAGCATCTATTTCGAATGAGGGTAGTTCAGCTTCGCTCAATTAAGCACTCCTCACAAAATAAGTTAAACATACTAATACCCTATGCCGCTTAGTTTAAATAAGCTTGTGTTCGAAGACGATTGTGATGAGCTATGATATTTTAATCATTACAGCAATTTTTCAAGTGGTATAAAGCTTTCAGCAATTTTCTTATTATTTAGTGGGTAGTTGCCTTCCTCAATAGATTGCTTGATCTGCTCAACTTTCTTGCTATCAAAACTAACTGCTGCAATCTCATCTTTTAATTTAGAAGACAGCTCGACTGAGCTATCTTTAGCTGTTGTCTCTGAAGGTGTAATGATCTCAGTTGAATTATTATTTTGTTGCTTCGTTGCGTTGACAGCTTGCTTTGGCGTAATGCCTACGGCTCTTTGATTAGCCCCGGATATAGTGTCTGCCATAATGTTCTCCTACTATATATAGATTTATTTCATTTATTTGATTACATATATGAGTCTTCGCAAGGTAATAATCGACACAAGTTATTTAAACTTTATTCGAATGACCTGTATATTTTGCAAGAAGAATCTATTAAAACTAAGAAAATTGATGGCAAGTGAATAAATGTCAATACTTCTTGATTCATAGGCATTAATTTTAATATTTTTATAGGAAAAGCGAGCATTAGAACCTAGCTTCCTTTTACTGCATTATCTCTACAAGATCAACATCAATAACCGTCGCATAAATAATTTCTCCAGATTCTTGGTTTCTTACTCTAATCCGATCGCCGATATAACCATCTTCTATAGCCAATACTTCCATGGTTAACGTAAATTGAGGCTTTGTTAGTCGGAGCGTAGTTGTTTTTTCTGCGATAACATGTGGCCGTATCGTTATATCTGAAAAACGCACAACAGCCCCAGGCGTCAGTCGTCTTTTGGCGGCGGCTCTGCTCAACTGCGAGGGGCTGGTAACAGCATCGCCAGGTAGCTTTACAATGGTCGATTCTACTCGCGAATTTGAGGAGTCGATCATACTGCCACGCTCCACTAATTCGGTAACTACCATTACTTGCGCTGAAACGGCAAAGTCGTTCTTGGTGAGCACTGCGCCTGCATCAAGGTCTCGGGTTATCACTGAGTTTAAGGTTGCCGAAAAATCAAACCGTTGTTCAAATAATGTTTTCGACGAGGGCATACTTACCGTGTCAAAAAATCGGGCTTCCAGCACCTGCCCTTTCTTAATGTCTCTATTCGTTACGTAGAGAGTCAAGGCATCATCAAATTGATTAAGGCGAACCGTTTGACCCTTTTGTACACTTACCTTTAATAGTCTTCCTTCTGCGTCAGCCTTGCTAGCTAGCGTTTCAATTCCTACAAAAGAGGCTTCCTGACTTATGTAGAGATCTTGCGCTGATATAACTTCACCCTGCGCTAGTGGTCGAGCATAGACTAGAACTTCGTTCTCCACTTTGATCTGTATACGTAATACTGCTTGCCAATCTTCATTCTCGCAGTTTACTTGGACGTTTGATTTTGACCCAAATGCAAATTTCACTTCAAAGTCTGTAGCACAATCAGGGACGATAAACCTTCTGTCGTTTGCCTGAACTTCAATATAGCTAGAGTCAACCTCCTCTTGAGACGCAACCCAATCCTTAACATTTTCGACGAGTCTAGTTTTAGGATCTGTATCTATATTTTGCGCATAACTTAGAGGCATGCTAATGACGATAGTCGTAATGATCAGCACTATAGACTTCACTAATGCTGGAATCCAAAGCAATTTTTTGAATATCATCAGTCTAGTCTAAAGAAAAATTATTAGTAAAGCTATTAAAATGCCACTGAGTCATATTCTGCCACTTGCCACTTTGCGGCCACATTGCTGCCGCTTTCAGTGTTGTATCCGATGGGGCTGCAACTGCTAAGTCTTAGGAAATAATTACATAAAATAGCGTAATAGGCTGTTTTAAATGCAGAAATTTTCAATAGCTATCATGTGTTCTTAGTATTGGCATGCTTCGTGCTGAACAATATATCAATAGTACGAGTGCCAATTGCGAGAACAGCTTAATTTAGATGAATTATCCAAAGAAAGAAATTGAACTATGACTAAACTACTAGACAACTATTTTGCTTTTAACCATGCAGCCATGACTGTGAAGAATCAGAGATTGGAATTGATTTCAGGAAATATTGCGAACGCCTCTACACCAGGATTTAAAGCGAAAGATTTGGATTTCTCTAGCCTGCTGCGTAGATCATTCGATAAGTCTGGCAATGGGTCTGAGGTGTCTTTGCAGGTAACCAATTCTGGGCACGTGGGCCACTTCGATGGGCCCGGATGGACCGACACGGAGTCCGCTGTCACCTATTATGTGCCACTCGCGCCGAGCCTAGATAACAATACTGTGGAAATTGGTGTTGAGCAGGCTAGGTATGGGCGCGCGATTGCCGACTATCAGGCTTCCTTACAATTTATGGAAAGTAAAATAGCCGGCTTGCGAAAAGCATTTAGAGGGGAGTAAGACATGTCATTTGACAAGATTATGGCAATCGGTGGTACAGGCCTTAATGCACAATTGGTACGCATGAATGCCACCGCAAGTAACTTAGCTAATGTGGGTGTTGTAGCTGGGACTGAGGCAACCGCTTTCCGCGCTCAGCGCCCTGTATTTGCAGCCCTATTGAAAGGTGAAACTGCGGGAGGTTTCGAAGATTTGGCCGGTGGTGTCCGCGTAGAAAGGATCGCGAGTGATACGAAGCCTATCGAGCAGATATATGAGCCAGGCAACTCTATGGCTAATGAAGATGGATATGTCTTTGCCTCTAACGTTAGTGAAATTGAAGAGCTAGTAGATATGCTTGATGCCTCGCGGGCCTATCAGAACAATATTGAAGTGATTACTACTGCCAAAGATTTGATGATCAAGACATTGGGCATAATAAAAGTATAGCTACTGTAAAAATCTAGATATGAATTTAGGAGCAGAATATGAGTGCGGAATTAACAACATCGTTACCGTCTAGCATATTGACGAGCAAGCAGTATGAGGATCAGCAAGCGAAGTTACTTGATCAAGAAGAAAGCCTTGATAGAAATGCATTTCTTCTACTTTTTACTACGCAGCTAAAAAATCAAAATCCTCTCGACCCGATGGATAATGAGGCTTTTGTTTCGCAGTTGGCTCAATTCTCTTCACTTGAAGCAATGACGGGCATGAGGACATCCATGGACAATATGGCTGCCGATTCTAAATCAGGAAATTTTTTATTAGGGTCCAGTCTATTAGGCAAAAAAATCGAACGAATAGGAAGTTTAGTCACCATAGGTGCCGGCGAGCAAATTACTTCAAAAGCAGAGTTACCAGAATCAGCAGATTCCGGAATTTTTAAAATTTATGACGCCGTGACTGATGAAGTGATTTATACGAAAGATTTCATGGGTATGCCAGCTGGTAGCGTGGATCTAACTTGGAATGGACAAAACCAGGAAGGTGAAGAGATGTCTGCCGGCCAATATAAATTCGAGTTTATGGTGGAGCGAGGGGGAGTTGAAACCGTCGTACCTCTGGTAAATAAGCAGACGATTACAGCGGTGAGCTGGGATCAGGAATTTGAAGAGTTGAAAGTTGAAATGGAAGATGGAAGCGTGCTTAGCATGGCAGAAGTTGGACGTATAGAAAATTAATTTAGGAGAAAAAAAGAATGTCATTTTATACTTCGTTAACAGGATTGCAGGCGGCAACTACCGAATTGTCTGTTACATCAAACAATATTGCAAACGCGGGCACTGCCGGTTTTAAGCGCGCTGACGCAAATTTTGGTGACATCTATGCCAGTACACCACTTCAAAAGTCGGGCTCAATATCCGGTTCTGGTGTTGCCTTAAAGGGAATTGTTCAGCAGCATACCCAGGGTAATATCGAGTTTTCAACGAACTCATTGGATTTGGCCATTACTGGCGATGGATATTTTAAGCTCAAGACGTCAGATGGCGCTGAGCTATTTACTCGTAACGGTGGTTTTATGCTCGACGACCAAAACCGGATTGTTAATTCGGCTGGTCAATCACTGCAGACCCTCCCGGTTGACTCGATTAATAACGCGAACTTTGAAGCTAAAACTGCGGGTCTAACGGTTCAGCGCTCTACAATTGGTGAATTTACGGCGACGACTGAGATTAATTTGGGACTGAACTTACCCTCATCTGCAACGCCTATAACGACTGCATTTAATGCAAATAAGCCAGATACGTATCATAAAACGACTTCCTTCACTACGTATGGCGCGAACGGACAACCACAGCTAGCAACTATATTTTACACAAAAACAGCAGACCCCACCGATGCTTCCCCCTTTAGTAAATGGCAGACATACGTCACCATAGATGGCGCAGATGTCAAATCTGCATTGACGCAATCTGCAGGTGCTGGAGACGACAAGCAATTTATTAATAAATTCGGTGAAATTAAGACTCAAAAAGAGCTAGATGCTTACGCCAAGCTGACTACAGACCCAGTAACGGGCAAGGCGATTAATCAGTCCGAGTATCTAATTACCGCGGGCACAACCTACCGTAAGTATTCTTTTGACCAGCTGCAGACAGCTGTTCCTTCAGCAAATGCGTCTGTAGTGACAGACATAGGCACTGGCTCTACTTTTAAAGATGGTCTTAATTTGACCAATGGCAGCTCGGGGGTTAATTTTCAAACCGCGGCAGACTTTACAAATGGTAGTCTAAGTAACATGTTTCAAGTCAAGGTAGATGGCTCTGTATGGCGAGATATAAGCCTTCCGAGGCTGATGTCCATGAGTCACCTGGATCCACTTGCCGGAGGGGCGGTTGGGGCTCAGACTTTGTCTGGGAAACAGATTGCGGCAGAATTAACTAATGAATTGAATAAGGCCTTTGGCGATGAGCCGCTCTTTGACTTCTCGGCTGCAGGTAAACTCGGACTCCTCAATCTTAAGCGGCATGTAACGCCAACACCAGGCGTCATAGCCGCGAACAATTTTATTACTGTGGATGTTGAGGCATTACTTAATGTTCCTATCGATGGTGCGATTATGCATGACGGTAGCTCTGCTGTCGTGGATACACAGAAGGCTCACGGTTGGCAAATTGCTCATTCAATAACTAACAGTTTGCGCGGCATTGCGGCATGGGCCGATGTAAGTGTTGAGTATGATGAGAAAAACCAAGGCTTTAAATTTCATTCGACTAAAGGGACGCCAGACACTATAACCGTTGGCGCAACTACTGCGGCGATGGGGACTCTGTTCGGTGGCGTTCCAACTACCGTTAATAACAACGTCGTAGACGGAACAGCTCTCACCAAAAAGACAGTTAATGGCTCACAGCAACTACTAGAGAGCGTACGACCCAATGGTGCCGCTTTAACCGCAAGTAGCCGCAGGGCGGGACTGGAAGTTTCTTATGCTGGTGGCAAATTTACTTTTAAAAGTGGTAAGACTGGAGACTCTTCCAGCATCGAAGTCAGAGCTACAGAAACTACTGTCAGTGCCGCGAATGTACTCGGTTTGCCGGCAACAATGGCGTACACCACCGGTGGTCTTAAGGCCAGAGATTTGCTCGGATTGGCCGCAGATGCTACTAAGTCCAGGGCGATAAATAATGCACCACAGAAGACAGAAGCTGTTGAGTCATTAGTGGAAAATATTCCAACGGTTAGGGGCCAAGAATCATTGACCGCTATTCTAACAGGCAACGCAATGGGCGTAGATACGGATCAAGCGTTCAACGTTAGCGCTGCAAATCAGAGTATTACAGCGGTTATCGATGGCGTTACGCAAACGATCAAGTTAACTCTCGGCCAATACAATATTGACACATTCACAGCTGAGTTACAGACTCAAATTAATCGGATGTCTGATGCAAATGGTAAGACGGTTAGTAATGTTACGGTCGGTTTTGATACCGCTAAAACTGCACTTAAGATAACCGGGGCTACGGCATCGTCGAAGTCATTTATTCAACTTCTAGGGAGCCAAGACTGGGGCTTAACAGATGTTCCAGTTGCCTTTGGTACGAGCTCTACATACGCGAAGATTGACACGGATAAGTTGGCAGGAAGTAATCTTTACGTAACTCAAAACCCGGCTACGGGGCAATGGAATGAGAGCGTTGATAAAGCTGATTTTGATTCCGGCGATATTCCATATTGGACGCCGATATTTCTGGATCGAGGTGAGATTACTTTTGACTCTTCAGGCGGACTTGTTTCTCCTGGAGCAAAGTACGAACTTGAAAGTATCGCTGCGACGGGGAATACAATAGAACTCGCGTATACCGGCAGCACACAATATAACTCTGCATTTGCCGCCATATCTCAATCGCAAAATGGCAACCCTGAAGGAGACCTTAACGGCATTAGTATCGCTGACGATGGCCTTATCATAGCTAGCTATTCCAACGGGACACAAAAATCGCTTGGTAAAATTGTTATTGCTAACTTTAATTCAGCTGCCGGTTTAAAGCAGCTTGGAGACTCGTCTTGGGTGGCTAGTGCAGCATCCGGTGCAGCTAGACTTGGTGAGGCAGGCCAGGCCGGTTTCGGAACAATACGTGCAGGTTCTAGAGAGCGTTCAAATGTGGACTTGACGAATGAGCTAGTTGATCTAATCGCGGCGCAGCGTAACTTTCAGGCAAACGCTAAAGCGATTGAAACAAATGGTGCAATGACTAGCGCGATTATAAATATTCGCGGCTAGACATAAATTATTTTTAGGAGAATAGATCAATGGATAAGCTAGTATTTACGGCGTTGAGCGGTGTCAAGACCGGGACGGTTCAGCGGACTATGTTGACCAATGATCTTGCCAATATTTCTACTAATGGGTTTAAGCGGGCATCATTTCAGCGAGCTATTGCAGGGCAGTTAGATGGGCCAGGCTTCGCCGTGCGGTTTCAGCCGTTAGTAGAAAATAGGGCTGATTTAGTCAATCTAGACCCAGGCACTAGGATGGATACTGGTAATCCGCTTGATGTAGCTTTTAATAATGAGACTGTACTCGGTGTTTTTGGCGAGCAGGGCGAGATAGCCTTTACTCGGCGCGGAGACCTTCGCGTATCGGAGCTAGGATTTATTGAAACCTCGAATGGTCATCTAGTTGCTACAGAAGGCGGTGGACCGCTGACTGTGCCGGCTGGAGGTAGTGTAACTATAACTCCCGATGGGACAGTATTTTTTAACGCAACCGTAGCTGATGCTGCTGGGGCAGTGGCGCCAGTACAAATAGGTCAGCTTCTATTGAGAGATGCGTCTGGGACAACATTGCAGAGACGATTAGATGGTTTATTTGAAGAGACTGGAGCTGACGGTGCGGGCGGCGATATCGCGCTTGGACCAGAGGCGGCTTCATTAACTTCTGGTGCCCTTGAGGGTAGCAACGTAAACCCGGTCGAGGTGCTGGTAAGTCTTATGGATTATTACCGGTCATTTGAGACTCAGATGAAAATAATTAAGAGTGCTGAAGAGATAGATCAGTCAGGAACCCGCCTTATTCAGGCGAGCTAACTAATAAAGTAAATTTAAAAGGAAAAAAAATGGACGCTTCAATGTGGGTTGCCAAAACTGGCTTGACTGCTCAATCGACCAGAATGACAGTGATAGCGAATAATTTAGCCAACGTAAATACCATTGGATTTAAGAAAGACCGTGCGAATTTTGAAGACCTTCTGTATCAACGGATTGTGCAAGCAGGCTCTCAAGCGGATGTCCTTGCAGAAACTCCTACAGGCTTAATGCTTGGAACGGGAACGCGCGTGGTGTCAACTGAAAAAATACATCGACAAGGCAATATGATTTCAACGGAAAACTCCCTTGATTTAGCTATCGCAGGTGATGGTTTCTTTGCTATCCAGCAGGCCGACGGAACTATCTCTTATACTAGAGATGGTTCTTTTAAACTTTCTAATCTAGGGGCATTGGTTACCGCTTCTGGGGAAGCAACTATTCCCGCAATAAATATTCCCCAAGATGCTGTAAGTATATCGGTGGGTAGAGACGGGACAGTGACGGTTGAACTTGCCGGTGGTGGTGGCGCCAATCAAGTCGGTCAATTACAGATTTCAAGATTTGTAAATAATGCGGGGCTAATGCCGCAGGGTCGCAATCTGTATGCAGAAACGAACGCAAGTGGACAAGCCATAGTTGGTATCCCTGGGGACCAGGGAGCAGGCATGATCACTCAAGGCGCCTTGGAAGCATCTAATGTAAATGTTGTGGAAGAAATGGTTAACATGATTGAGACTCAGAGAGCTTACGAAATTAATTCAAAAGCCATCTCTGCAGCTGACGGCATGCTTAGGTTCTTAAATCAAAATCTCTAGGATTAACATAGGTAATAGGATAAATTAAGTTATGAAACCTTCAGCATTTGTGATTAGTCTAATTAGTCTGCTTTCAGTTGGATGTTCTTCTGCGCGACTTGGTGAGGGTATTGGGCTAGACGATTTTCAAATGACATATCCCGAGCCTGTATCGCTATCTTCGCAGAGGACTGGATCTATTCTGGACAATGGATCAAATTTATATCCAGCGGGTCGTGCCTATTCAGCGGGAGCTGTTAGGGTCGGAGATATAGTCACAATTATGCTAGCTGAATCTGCCCAAGCCTCTCGCGTAAATGGTTTAACGACAGAAAGAGTATCAGTTAACACATTAACGCCAGGGATATTACCAGCGCATACTCTCTTCGATGAGTACGCTAGCCTTGAAAATTTGGGCTCTACAATTAGTAGTGAGGGCAATGGCACCGCTGGGCAGTCTGCGTCGTTAACAGGTAGTATCTCAGCCGTCGTAACCGAGGTGATGAGCAACGGCAACTTAGTAATATTTGGAGAGAAGCAGCTCGAACTTAATGAAGGAAGTGAGTATATCCGAGTCCGCGGAGTAGTGAGACCGGAGGATATTCAGCCGAATAATACTGTATTGTCGCGGCGACTCGCGAACGCTCAATTTTCTTATAGTGGTGCTGGGGCATTAGCCCGATCAACTAGAGTGCCAGTCTTAACGAATATTCTATTTGGTCTCTGGCCTTTTTAAGAAACAAGGAAATTATAGCAATGCATTCACATTTTACTAAAAGAGTATGTTATCTCCTAGCCATTATATTGGCCTCTAGCATTAGCCACGCAGATCGTATCAAAGATATCGCTGATGTCGCGGGTGTGCGCAGTAACCAGCTGCTTGGATATGGCCTAGTAGGGGGGTTATCTGGCACTGGGGATGGTAGAGATTTAAGGGTCACTGGCCAAAGCCTCACGTCTTTACTATCGGGACTTGGAGTAAGTGTTGATGGCCCGGTTTCTGAGTATGATTTGGGCGACAACATTGTACGACTGGCTGAGCAAAATGCACAGCAACCGCTGCAAACGGATAATCTTGCAGCCGTTTTGGTTACAGCAGAAATTCCGCCATTTGCGAAACCGGGGCAAAGAATTGATATAAACATATCGACCGTTGGTACAGCTGAAAGTTTACGCGGTGGAAATTTAATATTAACAGAACTGCGAGGTATTGATGGGGAGGTGTATGCGTTAGCTCAGGGACCACTTACTGTGACTGGAGTCTCAGTAGACGCGGCTGGCAGTAGCGTCCAAATAGGGGTCCCAACTTCGGGAAGAATTCCTAACGGTGCTATTTTAGAAAGACTGATACCTTCATCCTTTGAGACGACAGAGAACATCATATTGAATTTACGGGATTCTGATTTCAGCACATCTAATGCGATAGCGACCGCAATTAACGATACGTATGGGGCGGGTACAGCAGTTTCTTTAGATGCTGTATCGGTTCTTATAAACGGTCCGCAGGATATGACTCAGAAAGTCGCATTCCTGAGTGATATTGAATTGATGGACATTGATATAGGGGATCCTGTTGCTCGAGTCGTAATTAATTCGCGTACAGGTACGGCGGTTATAAATCGGTCGGTTAGGGTTGGAGCGGCTGCGGTTTCACACGGCACATTAATGGTGAGAGTCGACGCGTTTAACGAGGTAAGCCAGCCAAATGCTTTTGCTGATGGTATTACGGAACCGGTTCAAAATGCTGAGATAACTGTAACGGAAGAAGATAGCAATATATTTGTTTTCGAACCAGGCATTGAATTGCAGGACATTGTTGATGCGGTAAATCAGGTTGGTGCATCACCGTCGGCGCTCATAGCCATATTAGAAGCGTTAAAACGAGCTGGAAGTCTTAAAGCTGAATTAGTGGTGATCTAAATGGCAGGAATAGAAAATTTTGTAGCAAGTAGATATGACTTTCAGGGTTTGGCAAGCCTTAAGTCTAACGGATCGAAAGATATTGAAAAAGCAAAAGAAATCAATGCGAAAGTTGCCGCCGAATTCGAGTCAATGTTTCTAAAGCAATTGACAGATTCGATGCGGGCCTCGTTAAAACCTTTTAAGAGTGATCTGATAAATACAGACTCTATGGAGCTTTTTGAAGGTATGTTTTATGATGAAGTGTCCCATAAAATAGCCCAGTCACAAGGGCTTGGGCTAGTTGAATGGTTGAATGATATTACGGAAAAACAAGAGCCTACTGCGAACTTGATATCTGCTTTATCAGAAAAAGACATTGAAAAAGCTAGAGAAATACAGACGAAGACTGCCGCCGAATTCGAATCAATATTTTTAAAGAAATGGTAAATATATTAGTCTTAATGGCTAAGAAGATAGATATAAAGTAATTAATTATAGGTATTATTTTATTGTAAATAATTAATTTAACAGAAAACTCAATATGATAAATAGCTGTAATTATATTATTTTTTAGCGAGCGAATTAATTGGCTCTAATTACATAAGTGATAAATTTTTTAATATATTTTAATTTTTAAAGGTAATAAATAACTATAATGGCTGACTTGCTTTCCATAGGCGCTACTGCAACCGAATTTTATAGACAAGCGCTTTCTACAGTAAGTAATAATATTGCTAACTTGAATTCTGATGGATATTCGAGGCAGGAGGTTAGGGCTGAAGAAAATGTGCCGACATTAACAGGTGTTAATTACTTGGGGTCAGGTGTTAATTCTAAGGGGGTTTATCGTGCATTTGACGAATTTGCAACATCAAACCTTCGTATAGCTACTAGTAAGGTCAATGAACAAGTTCCCCTAATGGAATATACAGATAGATTGGTTGATCTTTTAGGTTCTGAAGAAGGGAGTTTAAGCAATGGAATTAATCGTTTTTTTTCTGCCACTTCTAGCCTTATGGGAAATCCTGCAGAGGAGAGCTTTAGGCAAGAGTTTTTGGGAGCTACGCAGTTCTTTGCGGGACGCTCTAAAGCGATAGGTGCAGAACTAGCCAGTATAGATGAAGAGCTCACTAATGAGCTTAAAATCGAATTCGCTGAACTGAATAAATTGTCCGGAAGTTTGGCATTGGTTAATAAAGAATTAAGTAAAACACCCTTAGCTGGAAAGCAACCACCAGCACTCCTTGATCAAAGGGACTTTTTGCTTCTAGAAATATCAAAGTATGCCAGTCTAGATGTTGAAATAGATGTTAGTGGTAGAGCTCTCGTGAAATTGGCAGGAAGTAGTAAAAGCATGAGATTTGTTGATGAAGATAAGTCCTACTTGTTAGATCCCAAATTTTCCGATGTATCCGGTGGTAAAATTGCTATCGTGCTCGATTCTTATGGCAAGAACCTCAATGTGGGGACAGTGCGAAATGGTTCTGTAGGAGGTATTCTTAGTTTTCGGGATACTATCTTTGAACCGTTGAGGGATAACCTAGATACCCTTGTTACAACAATTGGAACTTCAATTAATAATATCCATAGGCAGGGTCTAAATAAAAATGGTCTAGTTGGACTTTCCCTATTTGATTTGACCCATAAGTACAAAGCTGTAAATGCCGGTGATAAGACAGTATCGAATGCTATTTCGGTCTCTGCACCATCGGGCACGCCAGAGATCAATATTAAAGCTACGTGGGAGGCAGGGAAGAGTAGGTGGCTGGTGACGGATCTTTTAACAACAACTAGTTCTTATATCGCGCGTAACTCTGCCAGTGATAATGGGTTTACTTTTAATAAAGTAAATATATCTGCAAACGCGACATTGCAAAATGGCCAGTCATTTTTAATTAGACCAGATCTTCGCGCTATTGATAATATTCAGGTGTCTGTCTTGAATACCGCACAAATAGCAACGGCAGATAGATTACAAATTGAAGGTGCCATTGCTAATTCAAAAGAAACTGAGCCGTCCTTGGAGTACGACAAGCGAGCATTGGCACTCAATGCGCATGCCCAATTAGATACTGGGACTATTCTTGGTGTGCGGCAAGATAAGACTTTCAAAACTAATTCTGTAGAGCCAGCTCTCTTTATTCCCCGCGACGTCGCTGGTTTCACTGTAAGTATTGAGCCGAAGTTCACAGATGATCAGCAGCTTCAGATGTTTACGTCAGAATATAATCATGTGGTCGGTTCAAACACTCTTGCAGCCGGCTTCGCAGCAACATTAGCCACGGCGAAGTCTATCGAAACTGGTACGGCGTTTGTAAACGATTATGTCAATAAGCAAGGTGCGATAGGCTATAAAGATACCTCGATTACGCTTGGGAGTTATGCCAATGACAAGAGGCTGTCTTCTATAGTTCCAAAGCAAGTGAATGGGACCGGGGTCCCTGCAGTGGCGATAGCGGCCAATAACCTAACCCTCAACGGTGTTGATCTGTCCGTCCTCAATATCCCAGCTAATTCAACTCTGTCAGCGGCTAATGTGGCGGCATGGGCAAATAATGGGGCGGGGGCAGCTGGTTCTGTAACAGCCCAAACGGGGGTGACTGCAAAGGCAGACAATACGCTTACCTATGCCTATAGTGATTTGGATTTAACGAGAAAATTATCGATTAATAACGTCACAATTGTCAATGTAGGTGTGCCGGTAAGTCTTTCAGCATTTGCTGCGTTGATAAATGGTGCGACATACGCTGGTGGAAGTGAAGTTGAAGCTGTGGTGCATCCAAATGGGAAAATTCTTATTCGTCCTACCGCTGCGAATGTAGGGAAAAATATCCTGTTGGGCAACCCTACTGCTGGACAACCAACTAACTTTTTGAATGAAACTAATGGTACTTATGTTGGTCGTGTAGAGTATTCGAATAGTGGTGCTGTTTTAGCAAAAGGGACTAATATAAATTTTGGATTTAAAAATCATGGTGCCGGAATTGGAAAGGCAACTGACCTGAGTCGGCTTGGATTAGCCACGACGATAACATCAAATTCTCGCCTAGATGATGACTTCCTTGTCTATGTTACGGGCGCGGTGACTGATGTTAAAATCCGTTATGGAATAGAAGCTAAAGCGGTACTTCCTGAGGTTTCTATAGAGCCTCCTTTCTCATTAACTTTTCTATCTCCAACCCAGGTACAAATTACTGATACAAATACGAATACTATTTTGGCAAAGAAAAATTATGCTTGGCCAGACGGTGTGCTTATAAATGATGTAAAAGTCGTTTTTGAAGAATCTCCTACAACAGGTGACATATATACTATTAAGTCTAACGAAGGTGCTATCGGGGATAATGGGAATATACAACGTATTCTTGCAGTTAAAGAAACAGGTGTTGATGGGGATCAAATTCCTACACAGAGATATATCGCCTTAATTTCTGATATTGGCAATAAGCATAATCTTGCCGAGATGTCTTCGCAAGCCTTACAGGTGGTCAAAGGTGATGCGGAAGCGCGTCTGGATAATACTACTGGGGTCACGCTAGATAGCGAAGCAGCTGATTTGATCCGTTACCAACAATCTTACCAAGCAGCTGCGCAAATTATTAAAGTATCACAAGATCTTTTTGATATCTTGGTAGCTGCTTCAAGATAATTATTTTTACTAAACGAATTGTAACGACATGAAAATATCAACTAGTCAATATTTTAAGACAATGAATGATCAGATGAGCACGCAGCAAGGCAAGATAGCTGAGCTGCAGGCACAACTTTCGCTTGGGAAAAAGACGGTCACCCCGAGCACTGATATAAAGGCGACAAATGCATCCCTAAAGTTATCGCTAGTTATATCGGGGCAACAAGATGACATTGCTAATCTGCAAAGCGTAAATGTAGGATATAAAGAAGAAGAAGTGGCTATGTCGTCAATGTCAGAAATGATTAGGCGTATGGAGGAAATCGCGGTAGCTGCGGCAAGTGATACATACTCCGCAACTGATTTAAATATATTTGGGGTAGAAGTAGAAGGGTATATGGATGATATTAGAGGGTTAGCGAACAGCAGAGACTCTAATGGACACTTTATATTTTCTGGAACGAAAAGCACCACGGTACCATTTACGAAACAAAATGATGGGACTGTTGTCTATAATGGTAATCAGACGGAACCGAAACTTGCACTGGATTCGGGCTACAAGTTGCCCATCAGCATCTCTGGAAACAAGTTGGCGGGGGTCATAGCAAGAAAAAACGGGCTTGGCGCGGTTACATCACGTGTTGATATGTTCAAGGTGATGCAAGATTTTTTGACGGCGCTTAAGGGAGATGATAGAGCGGCAATTCGGACAGGTGGTGAAGAGTTACGTACTGTATCGGAAAATCTCGCAGCAAATCTAGTTGATAACGGTATAAGACAAAATCTCGTCATGGGAAGACAAACAATAGCAGAAAATAAAATATTAATTTATCAGGGCCTTCTTTCTGACGCCCAGGATGTTGACTATGCTAGGGCCATCACCCAACTTTCATCAGATATGCTTGCGTTAGAGGCCGCGCAGAGTACCTTCGCGAAGGTCTCTCAGCTATCTTTATTCAACTTCTTAAGATAATTCATAATGGCTGATATAAATACAACTGATATAGGCAGTAAAATCACGAAGGCTTTGAACGCTGGTTCAGGAGTGGATATCCACGAGCTGGCCACGAACCTTGCCGAAGCCGAGTCGATGGCGCAGATTAATAACGTCACGAAGAAGAAAGAAGAAACTTCAGTGTCCATTTCTGGCTATGGTGTACTTAAAGCCGCTGTTACTTCTTTAAAGTCAAGTTTTGATTCATTGCAAGACAAAGACACATTGCTGACAAAAGCAGTGTCAAGTCAAGACCCGGATAGAATTTGGGCTAAAATATCTTCGCAAACTACTGCGTTGGCCGGAACCACACAAATAAAGGTTAATACAATTGCAAGGTCTCAACAAAATGTCATTCAAAATGATGTAAGTGACAACACTGTTGATTTTACTTCTCTGTCAGCGCAGCTCAACGGTGGCAGTACTATGACATTCGGAATACAACCGAAAGATGCAAGTAATAATCCAACGGGAACCAATAGAGTTATAACTGTTACTAATGACACTCCTCAAGGTATTATAGATGCTGTAAACGCTCAGACTGCTATTACAGGTGTTAGCGCAAGAGCCCTCAGAATGGCTGCATCGGGAACGTCATATTCAATATTATTAGAAGGAAAAACTGGAATCGCTAACCGTTTTTTGTTTACTGGTCATCAGGGCACAAATGGAGTGAATAATTCGGAAACCAGAAGTGCTGTAGACCTTGATGTCATGCTAAATGGCTTAGACCATGTGTTGCGGGATAATAATTCTCCGTCTGATCTTATTGAGGGTATACAACTTGATATTAAAGTCTCCGGCGACACTACTACTAATATCGTGGTCTCTGAAAGCACAGTTGCTCTGGAAGAGTCACTAGACACATTGATAGAGTCGTATAATTCTCTTATAACCCTTTCTGATTATTTGACTGGGGAGAAAGATGAAGAAGATGAGTTGGCCGGCTCTCTATCAAAAGACAAAAATACTGTAAATTTAACATTGACTAGGGCCAGAAGCCTGTTTAGTTTGACTTCAGCGACTGCCTCAAATGGATTTAATACTCTCCGAGATATAGGTATTACCTCTAAGTTGGGGGGTAAGATATCGCTCAAAGCCACCACATATGCCGCAGCGATAAAGACGAATTTCTCTGATGTGAGAACGATGCTAACCGGTGATACTAATAATCAACAGGCTTCAAGCTTAGTCTCGAAAGGGCTGGCGTTGGATGCAAGTATCATACTAGACTCTATTGTTAGCAACACCGGCACTATAAAGGTCAAAGAAACTAGTGTTATAGAGAAGGTTGCGAAGTATGAAGAGCAATTATTAAAGTTACAAGATCGCTTCGAAAATATAAAGGCCCGCTATTTAAAACAGTTTGCGGCAATGGAAACACTGGTCCAGCGAAGTAAGAGCACTGGAGAGTATTTAACCAGTCAATTTAAAGCGATGGAAGGTAATTACAGTAACTAGAAAGCCATTCTATTGTGTGGGTACTATTTTCTTTATAGGAGAGAAAATGCTTGTCAATAAAAACGAAGACTGTCAAGTATGTAAATATATTCGATGGTATTTCATGATAGGGGTACCAATACTTATTTTCACGTGGGCGCAGCCTGAACTAAATATTTTTAAAGGACTAAATTTGTCTAATATCATGGCAGCTGGAATTGCTATAGGCCTTATTAGTTTGGTTACTTGGAAGTATTACCATGAGCGCAGAAGAAAGTAGAGGCACTAAGAAAGGAGATAGCCTTAATCATTTAGGTTGTAATTCTTGCGCATATTTCTATATAACCTGGGATAAAAGATATCCTTACGGGTGTCGCGCAATGAGTTTTATTAGCTCGAATCTGCCTAGCATTGATGTTTTTGAAGTTGAAGGACGTGATTGTTTGGCTTTTGAGAGTAGAGAGTCTAGTCATAAAAATTCTCGAATTTGTTTACGTAAGAATGGTGGTGAGAACAAAAAAATTAACGTTATCGTTTAGAAGGAGAGCGATTTTTAAAACCTGTCTCTCTCTATAACTAACATAAAGGGGCGCTCGGATATTTTTGGCTCAAGGCATGAAGACCGGCCTTCAAAAGTGTAGAAAGTGCAAGCCAAGTTGCTTCGAAATGTGTCTTGCTCTGACGTCCAAAATTTATCCGTAGAGGAAGCTGGAAAGACGTTTGTGTTAAGGGAAGGGTTTATGCAATTATCTTCAGTTATGGTGTTCATTTCACGTCTTGTAGGGAGGCGAATTGTTTGGCCTGACTTGTCAGATATATCTAACGCATATGTTTGTGCTTGATCAAAACTGAGGAGAAGTGGACTGCTAGAACAAATTTGAGGACTTGAGAACTGCATCCCAGCAGGGCATCTAGACCAAAACAATGATGAGCCTGCTTTGTTAGCTAGCCCATTCTGATCTAAAGAGAAGCCGGACAATAAATCGGGTCTATCTTGAAACACTACAGAACAATTTTCTGGAGATCTAAAATCGCAACTAGAGAGAACGAAGACTGGAAACAATAGATAAAGCAAAGTGCGTAAATTCCTGAACATGAGTTGAGCACTTGGCATATGTAAATTTAATTAGACCGCTTTTGAATAAGAGCTAAGTCTAAAGTAAATAAACTTTTATTACTATAATATTCTGCTGGAGAAAGACATGGATATTGCAACTATTTTAGGCCTCTTCGGCGCATTTGGCCTTATTATATACGCTATGTTAGATGGAGGAACGCTCGCAGCCTATTCAAATGGCCCAGGGCTTATGATCGTAGTAGGTGGCTCCATAATGGTCGTCCTACTTAGATCTTCATTAGAAGAATTTTTAAATGCGATTAAGGTCGCAGGAAAAGCGTTTGGTAAGGGATTAGAAAAGCCAGATGAACTTATTTTTCAGCTAGTGGAATTTGCTACAGTCGCACGAAAAGATGGGATGATTGCGTTAGAGGGGCAAGAGATAAGCAACCGCTTTATGGACAAGGCGGTGGGTATGCTTGTAGATGGTGCGGAAGATGACGTCATCACAAAAACCTTAACCCAAGATATCGAAAGCATGCGTCTTCGCCACAAACAAGGTGCAGCCATTTTTAGCTCATGGGGTGAAGTAGCACCTGCCATGGGCATGATTGGGACCCTGGTTGGTCTTATCCAGATGTTGGGCAACATGGATGATCCCAAATCTATCGGCCCTGCGATGGCTGTGGCTCTCCTAACTACGATGTATGGAGCAATTGTCGCGAACTGTTTGTGTATTCCAATTTCTCAAAAATTGGCGAACCGCTCTGAAGTTGAGGGAGCAAACTGTGAGCTCATATTGGAAGGTATACTGTTCATTCAGAAAGGGGGAAATCCCCGTATATTAACGGATTTGTTAATTTCATTTGTACCTCCAAAAGAACGTGATCGTTTGGTTAACGCTTAGCTTATAGAATTCTGAACAAGATTTTAAAATTATTATGACTGACAATGATACTACATCGACGGACACTGATAGCGAAGTAGCTGAGCAGGTCGATAGCTCATCATTAGAAGCTGCCGTAGATAATGCTTTAGCTGCGGGTGGTGGAGGTGTCGGCACTGCAGGTGCTGGGGGCGAGGATTGCCCCGAATGTAAGAGAGGGGCGCCAGGTTGGATGGCTACCTTCGCAGACATGGCAACACTGCTAATGGCATTCTTTGTTCTGATCTTATCGTTTTCAGATACTGAATTGCCAAGATTTGAATACATCAATGGGTCTATCCAATTTGCTTTTGGTGTGAAAAAATTAATCCCAAGGGTAGAGATTCCGGCGGCCCGGAGTATCCTTGTAGAAAATTTTACACCAAACGAAGCTGCTCCAACCGTCATCGAAAACCCACGGCAAAGAGAACTGGATCGGGATGCGGAAAATTTAATTAGGCGAACGGATACCTCACCAGAAAGGTTTATTGAGGATCTAGAGAATACAAAAATAGCTCTGGCCGATCAAATTGCTTCAGGCTTAGTAACAGTGACAACAGAGGGGCAGCAAATAATAGTCCAGGTAAACAATAATGATGTTGCCGGAGCTGATTTTGGGAGCGGTGACGACGATGAAGGGTCAGCTAGCCAGGTGCTTATAGAAACAGCCACAATTGTCGCGGAGATACAATCGACCACTACCCGGGAGATCAGTATTTATTTAAGCAGTGTAGAAAGCATGGAAGAGACAGAAACAAGTGAAGAACGTATATATGCGGGGCAAGCTGCCGAAGAGCGACAAAATAATCGATTTGAAAATATAAAAGCAAATTTGAATGCAGAAATAAATAACGGGTTGCTCGAGGTCGAAAGAGAAGGTGATGAAGTTGTGATTCGTATAGCAAGCCAAGGGTCTTTTAATTCTGGCAGCGCTGCGGTTGCACAAAGCTTTACTACCACGCTTGATCAGGTAGGCGTAACAATTAATCAGGAATCTGGAAACGTACGTATCGAAGGACATACTGATAATATACCGGTGGCCTTTAGCGAAACCTTTAATTCAAACTGGGATCTATCGGCAGCTCGCGCAGCCTCAGTGGCTGCATATTTAACGACGGAATCAGAATTGTCTGGCGAAAGAATAGAGGTTATTGGTTTCTCTGATACCCTGCCACTTGCGAGTAACGATTCATCCGAAGGTAGAAGCCGCAACCGCCGTATAGAAATTAGAATTGCTGATTAGAGTCAGTATTATAAAATTTACAAAAAATTGGGTATTGGAACGTGAGTGAAGATGATCAAGAAATAGAGGATAAAGACTCTGATGAGGGTAGTGCGTCGGATACGGATGACGTAGTTGAGCCTGTCCTAGAAGAACCCCAACCCGAGCCCGAGTCAATTGATTGCCCGCCCTGCAAAAAAGGTTCACCTGCCTGGATGGCAACTTTTGCTGACATGGCTACTCTCCTGATGGCATTTTTTGTACTTATACTCTCTTTTGCGCATGTCAATGTTCCTAAATACAAGGAAGTTAGTGGGTCAATGAGGTCGCGATTTGGGGTGCAAGTTATGGTACCTATAGTCGAAGCTCCCACTGCGGATAATATGGTTGCTACACAATATAGGCAACAGGTTACTGATCCTACTGCTGCAAATGTCCTAGAAGAACAGCGGAGTAGAGAAGAGCAGTCGCAGGAAGAATTAGATGTGGATGATGGAGTGGGTGAATCTGATACGAATGCCAGAGAAGAAGTTGAGCGAATTCTAGCCACGGAAATAGCCGAAGGCCGCGTTGAGGTATCGGTCGAGGACGGCACGATAGTTATAGATTCCCTAGAGCCGAATGAATTAACGGAGAAGACTGGGGAAATTAACCAAGATACAATCTTGTTGCTATCAAAAATCACTACTATTCAATCTGAGATGGATGCTTTAGTGCGTGTCCAAGGGGCCCAATTTATTTCGTCCGGACAAAGTAATATCGATGAACCTGATTTTGGTAGCACATCTAGACAGGCCGAGGATCAGCTAGAACAAATTCGAGTAAACTTATCTAATGAAATAAGCTTAGGGCTAGCTGAAGTATTCCGAGATGGAGAGTCGATAATTATTAGGCTCACAGAGCAAGGTGGCTTTGAAAGTGGTTTGGCAAACTTACGAGCTGATTTCACTTCTTTGCTGAATACTGTCGGTGATTCTCTCACAGGAGCTTCTGGCCTGATTCAAATTGAAGGGCACACGGACAATGTCGGCATGAGTTTCGGTAACCGATACCGTAACAATTGGGATTTATCTTCAGCACGCGCGGCAAGTGTTGCTGATTATTTGCAAGGAAGAGGCAGTATAGCGCCAGGAAGTATGGTCATTAAGGGGTTTGCTGACACTAAACCAATCGCATCTAACGACTCAGCTACGGGGCGCTCACAGAATCGCAGAATTGAATTGGTAGTCCTGCCAAATTAAAATGCAGTCATTCTGGGCAAAGAGAAAGGCTAACGGCTAAGCATTCAGCGACAATTCTTTCCGCTTCGATTATTTCCTCATCTTCTAATTGGATGCTTGAGATGGTCGTAATATCAATTGACGACTCGGAACCATTACTCTCCGCAATTTTCCCCCATATATAAGCGCTATAGGGTATAGAGTCTCCGCCCTCTCCGGCCTGTAACATAAATGCATACATCATTTGCGCCGGGGTATAATTTTTTCGCGCTGAACTGAGCAATAATCTTTTAGCTTCCTCATAATCTAGTGTAGTTCCATCGCCTCTCTCATAGGCTAGGCCAAGCATGTATTCTGATTCTGCAAGTTCCTGATCTGCTGCTTTTTTGAACCACCTGAATGCTTCTATCAAATTTTTAGCGACGCCATAGCCATGGTGGTATAGCATTCCCATGTTATGTTGAGCTTGCGCGAGTTCGTTGTCTGCAGCCTGGCGGTACCAGTTCATTGCTATCAGATAATTTTGCGGGACGCCTAATCCTTCTTCGTACATGTAGCCGACATTATTCTGAGCCTCTGCATTTCCTGATTCAGCCATCGGTAACCAGGCTCTCAATGCAGTAGCATAGTGCCCCCTATCTTTAGACGCTAGACCAGATTCGAATCGATCTTGTTGAGCAAAAGTTATCGTGTGAAAGAAAATCGAATTTAATATTAGCCAAAAATATAAACTAGAGTTGCTATGCTTTATTATCAAAATTAAGCCCTCTCTATTTTCGAAATAGTATGTTGTACATCTATAACAGCCTGAAAAATGCTGCCTTCGGAAACGACAGCATTTATATATTTTTTATCAGTCGATAAAATTGGAATGCTTTCCCCAATGAAACCTACAGTTTTTATCATCGCTGTCTGGAGTGAATCATTTTCATATAATGTTATCGGCTCGATACTTAAAAAATCTAAAATACTGTTACTCGATGCAGAAATTGCACCAAAAATATCTAGTTTTCCTATATATTTTCCTGATTCATCGACTACATAACTTTCTACCATACCGGATTCTTTCATTAAGTTATAGGCTTCAATGCCTGTTACTTTCAAGTTTAGTTTAACATAGCTTGATTCAATACAAGTTATAACTGACTGCTGACTTAGCGCTATTGATTCTCGCCCAAGCCTCATGTCGATCCCCCTATCAAGCAACTGTCTGTCGAAAAAAGATAGTCCAAATATGCGATTGGTAACAAGGCTAGAGATTATGATAGCAATCATGGCGGCCACAGCATAATCATAGGAGCCAGTGAGCTCCAGGACAATAAGGACACTGGTAATGGGGGCGCCAATTACTGATGCGCTTACAGCAGCCATTCCGGAAATTATGATAATTTGTTCAGCTCCGGCATAACCAAAAAATAATACACTAGTCGCAGCTAGGGAACCTATAGTAACCCCGATAAAAAGGGCCGGTGAAAAGACACCCCCGAAGAGCCCAAAGCCTATGCAGAGTGCGGTCATACAGATTTTTGCTATAAGTAAGAGGCCTACCTTGCCAAAAGAAATGTTTCCTGCGATCAGTTCATTAATTGCTGCAATTCCTAGCCCAAGAATTTCA
>Ga0302137_1000201_pt1 | contig 24482 bp, 22 predicted proteins | sample CBN3_SCM_MG_FD_203127 | JGI IMG/M metagenome (GOLD analysis project Ga0302137, IMG submission 203127) | Marine microbial communities from Western Arctic Ocean, Canada - CBN3_SCM | ecosystem: Environmental > Aquatic > Marine > Oceanic | place: Canada: Western Arctic Ocean | collected 2017-09-15 | reverse complement strand
TACCCCAGCCACTATCGGAATCTTAGGGGCAGTGCGTTCAGCGAATGGAGCAGGGCGGTAGCGTGAGACCAGGGACCAAATTACTCAGATCTCGAGAAGTTAAGTTGTCAGTACCCTTCGCCATGACAGTGGAGAGGGATGAAACGCCTCCGCATATTGAGGTAAGGTTTGTTTAGTAAAGCAAAGAATTAGCTGAGCAAATTTCCTAATTGTTTGGGTTTAAGCACTGCCGGAGGTATTTAAAGAATGAAAGTAGAAATGCGACAGGAAAAAGTAACTAAGAATACCGTCAGGTACGCGGCCGTAGATGAAGAAAGTCCAGTGCCAACCGTCTACGTGAAGAAGTCTGGGTTACCAGAACCGGCCCCGCAAACCATTACGCTAACGATTGAGATTGGCAGTAATGTTTGACTTAAAGTGCGACAAAAACGTCGAATCAAACTAAGTTAAAAAGACCACGCTGAACTCTCCGTATTAAGCCCCTTGGATTAAGGCGTATATTAGAAATAATGACTTTCCGCTTGGCGTCTTTGCAATGAAACTCGTCTATTCCCACCCGAATCCCATGATCCTTGGCAATATGTCCAGCGCGTTAAACGAGATCGGTATTGAGACTGAGATTCGGAACGACATTCTTGGCGGCGCGATAGGTGAAATATCTCCCGGTGAAACTTGGATAGAACTTTGGGTAGTGAGAAAGACTCAAGCTGAAGCAGCCACGGCGAGGATCAAGGAAATACTAGAACAGCCGGAGCGAGATGACTGGTTGTGTAATCAATGCCAAGAACCCAATCCGGCAACTTTTGATTTGTGCTGGCAATGTGGGGAGGGGGGGTAATCATCACCGCTCTCTGCGAATAAACTTCGAAGCCTTACGTCGCTTAAACCACGCCGTTTCTCGTTCATTCTCAAGATAAACGCTAACCAACTCCCATCCATCTTCCCCTAATTCGTTATACCTGCTTGTTTTATGAAAGGGTGGAGCTGTATGACGAGTAGTAGTTAAACGCCACCAGGGTTTGTGGTTATTGGCTGATCGGGTGATGAGCGATTAGCCAATGTGCTTTTCTGTTGGCGTAGGGATAAATGCGCTGCCGTGGTTTCAACCATCAGATAGCGGCAAAGAAATCGTTTTGCGGCCCTGGCCCCGGCCTTTGCCGGCGCCCAGCATCAGGGGGCGCGCGTTGCCTCAGATGCGCCAGAATGGTGTCGGCGCCGAAGACCTTTGGTAAACTCAGGACCGAATTTGTTGATCCAGAGTCGAATGGCTTCGTAGCTAACGGAAATATTGCGCTCGGCTAACAGGTCCTCAACATCTCTGACGCTGAGATTGAAACGGTAGTAGAGCCAAACAGCGTGTTGAATGATTGAAGGTGGGAATCGGTGGCGCTTATAGATGTTTTTCATCCTGATATGCTGCCAGAGGAGCGATTAACTTGTCAGTACCGCCTCGAGGCAAGACCGGGCCGCGTGACGTAACGACACAGACGTTCACGCTTTTGCGGCCGGCAGGCAACAGCCACGTTCAGTGAAAAACCGTTTCTATCGACCGTGAAAGGTTTTGGTTGGGTCTCCGTGCGCTGCAGGCCCAGGTTCTTCAAGGTGAAAATCATGGTAGTCCACACCATTTGAAAATCCTTAAATTCAAGGCCAACCAAAAAGCTTGTATATGCACAGTCGATTAAATCACTGCAAGCTTTAGCTCACGGCAGGCTGAGCGCAATCAATTCCATTGTTTCGTCCTGTCTGCCGGCCGCTATCACAATATATTGTTTGCCATTTTGCATGTAGGTCATGGGAGAGCCTGTGGGACGTGCGCCGAGGGGGATCTTCCGCAGAAGTACACCGGTGGTTTTATCGAACACGTTCAAGGTTGATAATGAACTGTTTTTGTAAAACAACAAATCTCCGCTCACCATGGACGCCGCGTTTCCAATGACGGTGGTATTGCTGTCTGCGGCGACCTGCCAGCGAATGCTACCTGCGTTCATGTCGTATGCGGTAATGGAAGAACCCAGTCCAGGATATGGAGATACCGTTGCTGGGCCGGTAAACAATTCCGGGAACACATAGTAGAAGTTCTCTTCACTTCCTTCTTGCAAGCGCACCAGGTGCGATAAGGGGCCAAATCCGTTCACATAAAGGGTCTGCGTGTTGGGGTCGTAGGATGCACCACCCCAGTTTGCACCGCCCCCTTCGCCAGGTGTAACAATGAGACCCTTGGTGTTCGGAGGCGTAAATAAGGGGCCGACGTCGTAGGCCGTGGCCGAAGAGGGGTCCACCAGGTCTTGACGAGCGCTGCCTTGTCGCACAAAAGGTGGCGGCTTGCTTGGGATCGGCTGGGTCAGTGAGGTGATTTCGCCCGGGACTGTTGATCCAGGGACAGGGGTTTCAATAATAGGCCACACTGGCGCGCCTGTTTCGCGATCAAAAACATAAATGAAACCCTGTTTGCTCACCTGTGCCAAGGCCTTGATGTTCACCCCGTCGACGTTGATGTCCATGAGGTTCGGTGCCGCGGGCAGGTCATAGTCCCAAATATCGTGGTGTACTGTTTGGAAATGCCATTCGCGCTCACCTGTTTCGCAGTTCAAAGCGACAATGCTATTGGCAAACAAATTGTCACCTGGCCTGCGACCACCGTAGTAATTGTTGGTTGGACAACTTACCGGTAGATACACGTGACCAAGCTCTTCATCGGCGCTCATGGGTGCCCAGACGTTGGTGTTGCCATTGATTTTCCAGGAATCATTTTGCCAAGTGTCTAAGCCGAATTCCCCTTTTCGAGGTATGGTATGGAAGGTCCATAACCTTTCTCCGGTGTTGATGTCGAAGCCTCGCACATCTCCTGGCGGAGATGGGGGTAAAACTTCTCCATCGTGGACGCTGGAACCAACAATCAGTACGTTGCGGCACATGATCCCGGGTGAGCTATTACCTACCTGCGTTACTGCACCCGCTAAGTCCGGTACGTCTGGTTGGTCGTGAGCATTGTTCAGTCGTGTTGTTGTGGCGTTCAGGCGAGGAATATCGCTGAGTAGATTGACCTGACCGTTGCCTAGTGTACCGAAATTATTGATCGGCTTGCCACTGATGGCATTTAATGCAATCAGCCTTGCATCTCCTGTAGCAATATGGATTTTCTTTCCATTGGAGTCTTCAGTAAAGGAAACCCCCCGGTGCAGAAAACCGTTGTTAGGGGGCCGTCCGTACAAATAAGATTGCGGGTCGTAGGTCCATAAGGATTCGCCGGTGGTCGCATTGATCGCAGCCACCTGGCTAAAGGACGTGCTGGTGTACAGTACGCCGTCAACCATAATCGGTGTTGGTTCGAATACTGAGTTTTGATAAGTGGTTAGATTATTGTCGGGTGAGAGCCATCGCCAAGCGATCTCCAACTCATCTATATTGTCCGCATTGACTTGATTGTGAGGCGCGTATTTGTTGCTGGAGAGATTGCCTCCGTAGTTCGGCCACATACCGTTGGCTGTGCCTTCTGTAAGTACGTCGCGAGAGGGGACGATGGTGATTGTTTGTTCTGTGGTGCTACTGTTTTGTCCATCGCTCAGCGTTAAGTTAACAACATAGGTACCGCTAACATTGGGTGTAAATCTGATGGTTTCGCCAATACCTTCAATGAGTGCAGTGCTGCCTTTGGGACTGGAAGCCAATTCCCAATCAAAAGTAAGGGGGTTGCCATCCGGGTCGAGGCTTTTGCCAGCGTGCACGGTAACTTCTGAACCTAGCACAGATACTTGATTGACGCCTAAATCAGCAATAGGAGCCTGAGTGTTTGAGACGTTATAGCTCTCGTCAAGCAGACCACCCCAAGCCAGGTCCAGAAAAGTACCTATATCGAAATTGGTCGGTTCATTTGTGTCGTGAAAATTGTTACCCGAGCGAACGATAGACCCGTCACCCTGGCGCGTGTAGTTGCCAAACCGCAATACAACCAAGTCATTGTCTGGATATACAGCAATTAACTGACCCTGTACTCCAATCGCTGCAAATCCACCATTGGAAATTGGCCACCAATAGTAGCCATAGGTGCCATTCCGGGCTGGTATCGTACTAGTATTAATCCATGCTTGGCTAAGTAACTGCGTTCCGTTCCACGCGCCATTCCTGGCGTAAAGCAGACCAAATCTGGCGAAGCTACGTGGTTTTGCATCCAAGCAGCAGTAGGCGAGAACCTGGTTATTGCTGTCCACCCACCAATCTCCGTTAAATCCAGTCACATCTCCCAGAGTGTTCGCAAGGTAGTCACTGACAGGCACCCCAGTCGCTACCCGAACGAGTTCTCCGGCGATCATCACATCGGCATTTGAATAGGTGTAAAGTTTTTCCCCAGGCGTGCCGATGAGTGGTCGGTTGAGTGACAACGCTAACTGATCATTCGACTCGTACAGGTCCGAACCGTCTGGATAGCCATCACCGTCGGGGTCACCTATGAGGTCCATAGCAGTGCGTACATTGAGTAAATGGGAGACCGTAATGGCTGCTTTACCTGTGCTGGACCAACTGGGGATGAAGTCGGCCAGGGATTGATCTAGGCCGCGGATCGCGCCTTCGTCAAGTGCTGCGCCTACAAGTGCGCTGGTGACGCTCTTTGCTACAGACCAACTTGTGACTTGATCTTCGGAGGTTTTATTTGGACCGTATTGCTCGGCGACGAGATAGCCATTCTTGACGATAATAACGGCGCCTGTGTCGTTTCCGTCTTTAAATGCATAATCAAGAGCATCGTTGATGTTAGTGCTGCATAAGCCTTGATCTTCTGGCGAAGAGGTTTGCCAATTATCCTGAGGAAATACTGCGCTAAAAGGCCCTGAGCCTGGTGTGCATGCCGTTGGGGCAGGGCTTCCGCCACTCGATGGTGGCAAGGTTTCCGGGGCTTGCGTAGAGCCGTTACCACCACCTCCACCTCCACCTCCACAAGCAGAAAGCATCAGTACACCCAGTAAAACAATTCCTGAATTGAAGGACTTCATTGGGCTATCAAGCTCCTCTGTATGCGAGGATAGGAATTATAACAGGGCTTTTTGATCGAAAGTTTGAGTATCGAATCAGATCGGTTGCCTGCTTGTTTTATGGAAGAGTGTAGCGGTATGACTGCAGTGGTTAAACGCTACCAAGTTTTTTGTTGTTTGTGGTTATTGGCTGATCGGGTGATGAGCGATTAGCCAATGTGCTTTTCTGTTGGCGTAGGCATAAATGCGCTGCCGTGGTTTCAACCATCAGATAGCGGCAAAGAGATCGTTTTGCGGCCCTGGCCCCGGTCTTTGCCGGTGCACAGCATCAGGGGGCGCGCCACCGACCCCGGGGGAGCGATAACCCGCATTCTAAGTTTAAGTAGTACCCATCCAGATACATTAGAGGCTGATTTAAAAAAGGCGTGGCTACTGCTGGGCCGGAAATGCTAGCGGGGTAGGTTGTATGGAAATTCGGTGTACGCTTTAAGGGCATGGACCTGCGCTGATAACTGTTTATGAATAATCCGTCTGATTAGCAATCATGTCCGAATGAGAATAGCGTTCTTCAAAGGATTAAAGGTTATTCTTCACTCCTGCCAAGGCGAGAAAGCGCGGCGGGTATTTACGCCAAAGCACGCAAAAAAGAGGGCTTAATATGATGAACACAGATAAAAAATCAGGGAAAGGGTTTTGGCAGAAGCTAAATGATGCAGTTACCGAAGTGGGTATCGAGCATGCCGATGATGATTTTGACTGGGATCAAAGAGTCAAGCTACCTGAATGGCAGCTAGTCCGGTTGAAAGAACGTTATACAAAACGTCAGCAATTAAAGAAACAGAAAAAATTGGACAAAAGATAAACCCGAAAGGTAGAACTAAGTCATCAAGATAGAAAGATACTAAGGAAGCCTTACTCTTCCTTAGATGTTAGTAATCAGTCAAATGTCGAGTGGCTCGAAGATTACAGCTGACTTGATTAAACAAGAGATTTGCAGACAACTACCTTTCACTGCCCCGTCTCATAACATGAGAAGTTGAAGAAGGTCTCACTGTTGATGAAATTGAGGTTCAGTAACCGCAGGTTATCGTCAGCGTTGTCGATCTTGAGACGGGCAGTGCCGTTCCAAGTATCCCGGATGATGTCAGACAGCGTGCTTTCTTCACGACCACTTTCGTATCTAATTTGACTAGTTGATGAAACAGTTGTTTCATCAACGTTCTTATAATTGTTATTGGGTGACAAACATGAAAAAAATAATTTTTATCGTGGCCGCACTGGTTTGCGTGCAATTGCAGGCTGAGATGGCAGTTTCGACTATATGGTCTGCAATGCCGGGTAAAGGTACTCAGCTTTTGACGAATGGCATGGAAGCGAAAGCTATACACGAAAAAATGGGTGCTGAGGTTAGCATCCTCGTTGATCAGGATAACGACATGCACTACGTGATGGGGTTCTCTGATTGGGTGGCGTGGGGAAAACTTCTTGACTCGATGCCAGGTAACGAAGAATGGCAAAGCTTCTGGCAGCGCGCAGGGAAGGAAGCAACCGGGGAGGTCAGCGGGACATTCATGATGAATGTTCCTCTCGTCGCCAAGTCTCAGCAAGCCCATATTGTTTTCAGTTGGGATGTTCAGCAGGGTCAAACACCTAGTTTCTTGGCGCTGTGTATGCAATCCCGGAAAATACATGAGAGGCTTGGTGCTAGCGTAGGGGTAAATGTCGACGAGTTAGCTGACGTGCATTACGAACTCAGCTTTGAGAATTGGGAAGCTTACGGCAAGTTTTCAGAAAATCTTGCGGTGGATTCAGAGTGGCAGGAATTTTTTAGTGGAGCAAACGCAGAACCTGTTGCAGAGTTGACCAAGGTCTGGCGTCTAAATAGGTTATAAAGCACTTCGGTGACGATAGCCCTCGTTGTGAGGTACAAGGAGGGCTAAGTCGAGACGAATCTGAAAAGATCAATCGGTGTAGGTAACTTGCCGAAGCAAATTTCAATAACCCCGGCTTTTTTCGTTGTCTGTTGGTTTGGATTCGGTCTTTATATAGCCAGTACTTACTGCCCACGGTTCCTCCAAACCAGTAATACATGCACAGCAGGAGTCCCTTTCTGTTAAGTGGGGGCGGTGGGGTGCTGCTGGGCCGGAAATGTTAGCGGGGTAGGTTGGAAGTTAAATGCTCGGGAAATTACCCAGTGTGCTTCTATTAGAGGGTAGTCGCTTAAGTCTAAAAAAATATTGGGTACCAAAGCGGGTACTTATGAGGGTTTAAAGTAATAACCAATCGTCAGAACTTGATCTATCTATTTTCCTTTAGAGGGGTCAACCTTCGTTCGTATATATTGAGGGATCATTTCCGTGAACTCGGATCTAGTAGTCGGTTGGAATTCTATTAGCGCATCTATCATGCTTGTGCTGGGCAACTTTTTGTCAGTATCTATGCCCTTTGACTCGGCTGAAATGACTTGATGGTCAAAATGTTTGAGTGCTTGTTCGACAGTGAGGTCTTTTCCCTCATCTAAGAATGCTAGTGTTCGTTGCTCTGACTCGTTAAGTGAAGTTTCTTCAATCGGAATCGGTTCGATCACCTCTGACCGTAAGCTGTTCAATTCTTCGATTATCGGGTTTAGTTGGCTTTCTGGGTTGGAGAACCAGTCAGCAGACCATATACGGCTAATTTTCCAATCCATGTTCTCGAGTATTTCCTGTCTGAGTCGATCGCGATCTCGAACAGATTTTGCGCTGTGGTAAGTTGCGCCATCACATTCAATTCCCATTAGGAATCGACCAGGGCTTCCGGGATCCCTCACTGCAAGATCGATGAAATAGCCAGCTGCCCCGACTTGGAATTCACATTCATAGCCATGTTTATAGAGGGCGCTTGCCACATCTATTTCAAAATCAGAATCGGCATCGTTACCGGTGATCTTGGGATGAGAGGTGCGCCCAGTCACGGCATATTCCAAGAAATTTCGGAACGCAACAACACCTTCTTTGGTGTTCGCGCTGGGTACGATATCTGTATGTTGCATGGAAGAAAAAACATGCATTCTTTTCTTTGATCGAGTGAACAAAACGTTTAGGCGACGCCAGCCGTTGTCGCTGTTTATTGGCCCAAAACGTTGGTGTACTGGGGCCCCGTGTTCCTGTGGTCCGTAGGTACAACTTATATATATGACATCTCTCTCATCACCCTGAACATTCTCTAGGTTTTTGAAAAACAGCGGGTCTTCAGAGTCTAGGTTTTTATCAACAGCATTTTGTAGTGCTATATCTTGCTTTTGAATATCTTCGAACGCTTTTTCGATTTGGTCTCGTTGACTTACGCTCATTGCCACAACGCCAATGGATTCACTCTTCGTTTTTAGGTGTTGAGATACTGCCTCGGCGACCGCTCTTGCTTCTTCTGTATTGCGTCGGTTTACAAACCGCCCCCTTTGTACATAGTGAAATTTGACACCAAATTCCTCACTTTCGGAATGGGGTGAAGGAAACAGCACCAAATTCCCGTCATAAAAGTTCATGTTCGAAAAGTAGTAGTAATCTGGACGGACGATTTCCAAATTACTCACGTCTAATGACTTGGGCAAATAAGCAATAACTCAGGTAATGCTGAACCTAGAGCAGCCTCTCTATTTTTTAGCTAATTTCCAGGTTCTACGTCAATCTCGTTGCTGTAATCTATATAGCTAGCTTGACGTTCGAACTTCGGTTAAGTTGCTTCTTTCTACTAAATCTATGGTTTGCTTATGAGACTAATTGCACTGCTACTAACCACCACCTTATCTGTTTCAGCTTATTCTGATAATCACAGCGACGTTCCGGCTGGCAACGGTGCTTTTGTTGCGCTCATGGTGCAGGCACAGGATACCGATGCGTATGTTGAGGCTTTGAAGAAAAACCCCGCACCCTTCGAGGCCATTGGTTCCTCGCTTGCAGGCGCGTGCATCACAAAAACCGGCAATGATTATCCAGGTCAAATGTTCATCTACAATGCTTTCGACTCAGTTGAACAGGCCATGGCTGCGACTAACAAATACGACCCAACCAAGGCGACACCTGAATTGACCGTTATCAGAGAAGTAAAATACAGCGTGATATTCAAGCCTTTGAAGCAGTTCACGCTCGAACCAGGATCTGAGCGACTATGGAGACTAACTATTCCAAGAGAAAACCTGCAGCCATTTGTGAACAAAATTACTGAACTAGAAACTGCTCTTCGCACAGCTGGACATAAGGTTAATCTTGGCGTTTTCCAACCCATCGGCGGCGGCGTGCATGAGGCTATCCATTTAAGAGCTGTAAGTCCCTCATACGGAGCCTCAGGAAAAATCCTTGACGACGCTTATGCTGGTGCCGATTGGACAAACACTTGGGCCGAAGCCTTGGAGTTGGTTGATGAAGTACTCTCTGATAATTTTGAGCAATGCGAAATTATCTACACCGCTGAATAGTTCTTTTAACCATTAACCTCTTGTATGAAACCTTGAGGTTAATGGCTTGTTAGGCCTGACTCAACAAACCCAAACACGGAATAACTATTAGTATTCGGTTCATTGGGTGCTCCACGCCCCTCGAACCCTGATGAAGAGCCACCTCTCATTAAAACTCAAAACAAATACGTTCATATGGCGTAAAGTAAATGGCTGGCCAATAGGGGCCATCGTGTCTTACCTTTTGCGGTACAACAAGATGATTGGTTAAGTTTTACCTTAGCCCTAGCATTTCCTGCCCAGCAGCACCCTACCGCCCCCCTACCCCCACTTCACAGAAAGGGACTCCTGCACTACTTAGGTATTAGTAATTTGGAGGGACGCATGGGTGGGAGTTCTCTGCCTCTTTCTGCATCAAATTGCGCTCGAAATGGAGCCAGCGGTCCGTAATAATCGTGTCACCGCAACTATTTTGTAGCTCCAGCTCACGGGTATGAGTTAACTTGCCAGTACCCACGGACCCAGCAGAAAAAGTTGGCAGAGGTATAAATCATGCTGATGTGGATCCAGGTTGCCAACGCCTTTACTCCTCGGTACAGTTTTAGGTAAATATGGGGGCATATATGGTCAGGAATCTAACTAACGAAGAGAAACGACAGTTCTATCGCGACGGATATTTCATCGTGAAAGGTGCAATCTCAAAGGAACTGGTCGATGCTGCACTGGCAAGGATCAAATCGGCAAAAAAAGGTGAAAACCTGGGCCCAACGAAAGAGATGCTGGACCTTGTGAATGCATCGGACGTGACACCGGTTCTGAACGACATGATGGGTGATTTTGATGCTCCCGTTGCCTGCCAGGTTGGCATATTAAAACGGCGTGAATCAGGCGATCATTACAACAACCTTGGTTACAAAGACAAGGATATGCCCTACTACGGTGCCGAGGTTCATATGGATGGACTGATTACCATCGCCGCACCCCAGGAAGTGCAGCAAGGAAATCCTGATGAAATTTATCACCGCTATTTCGCCAGCGGACCCAAGGGTGATCTCGGCCGAAGTGCCAATGTCATGGGTCACAACATGGTGCCGATGTTTGAAGATGCGCAAATGACACTGGGTATGGGGAGTTTTACCGCGTTTGTGTTTGCATGCCTGAACGATCAGACGGTCGAAGGTCGCGGCCAGACCTGCCTGCTGAAAGGCGGCCATCACGTTACGGAAAGATTCCTGAGGACTCAGCGGGATGCCAATAATCATCTCGGCCCCGAAGGCGAAGGCTGGCCTAGGCTAAATCACGATGCGCCTAATCGCTGCGGTCTTCATTATCTGCCGGAAGCGGTCAGGCAAGAGTTTATTGATGACACCTCTGAAGCCACTCCGGATGGTAAAAAGTGGCCGCGGCCGACTCAGATACTGATGAAGCCAGGTGACGTGTGCATCGCCTCCTACCACATCCCTCATTCAGGCACTCGTAACGAAAACGGGACAGAGTCACGAAAGAACATCATCTTCAGGATCCGCAACAAAAAACAACAGCCGGATAAGCTGGCCAATGGTGTCTCTGATCATCCGGACAGGGGTCAGATGGGAGAGTGGCTGAAATACGAAGACGGCAATGAGCCCTGGGAGAGATCCAAGTACGCCATGTGCAACCAGTGGCACAACTGGGACGGCATGCAGGAAATCGTCGCCGAAGAACAAAACCGGGTACTGACAAATTAACTATTTTGAGACTCAGAAGTGGGAGTGCTCTGCATCTTTCTGCTTCAAATTACGCTCGAAATGGATCCAGCGGTCCGTAATAATCGTGTCACCGCAACTATTTTGTAGCTCCACCCCCTGAGGTATCGAATTCAAACCACTCGGCGATATCGTGAAGGTAGAGCTCAAACAGGTTTCGCAAAATAGGATCTGCTGTTTCATCTACCTTCTGAACTTTGTACTTACCTAAAGTCATCAGACTCCGGACAAAAGACCCTCTATTTGGGATAACGCGCCTTAGTGCGCAGGTGATACGCTGCGCCATGCATGTCATTCAAAATTGAATTTTCACCAAATATGTTTTCTTTCTGAATCGAAAACTGCTTGCGGTTTTCTGCGAGTGGTGCGAGTTCTTCAGCCTTCGCGACCGCTTTTTGAAGCAACTCATCCATCGACGCAACATCGTTAACAACACCCGCTTCGCGCGCATCTGGGCCGCCCCAACGCCTAGCTAATTGCACGGTCTCGTAAAATACATGGGCCGGTAACTTGTGGCGAAACAGCGAAAGCTCAGCGGCTGGGATAATCATGCCCAATTGAATTTCATTGGCACAAATGTAGCCACGATCTTGACGCATAATTCTATAGTCGTGGCAGAGCGCAAACATAAAGCCAGCACCAAACGCATGACCATTAACGGCAGCGATTGTCGGCACAGACAAAGTGATCATTCGCGCCATAAACTCCATGAATAGAAAAGAATCTGGATCACCTGACTCGGGATGGTCCTCTGGCGCGTTACGCCAGTCGAGATCTAAGCCATTGGAATAGAACTTCGCGCTCGCCCCCGTCGTGACCAAAGCCGTTGCCCCCTTGTTCCCCTCCACCTCATCTAAAGCAGCGCTAAGCTCATCAACAAGCGACGTGTTCCATCTGTTTTCACCCGCATCCATTGTCAGAGTGAATACGTTGCCTGTTTTATCTAATTTGACGAGCGCCATGTATTTTCCTTTGGTTATCAGCCGATGAGTAGAGCGCTATTGTGAGCGTTTTTACAAGTTATCGGTAGTAGTTGGCGGAGTACCGAGTCACAAAACGACCTCAAAGCACCTCCCGGGCTTTTGAATCCCTTGCAAATCAGCTCTGAGCTTCACCATGTTTTTCGCATCCACCCAATACAAATCCACATTTTTATTGTGATCGCTTATACCCCTATTGAAGAGTATATATTTGCCGTCAGGCGTGGCGCTTGCGAAGGCATCCCATTTTTCAGAGTTGACCTTGTCACCTATGTTAATAGTTTTTATTGCTTCGTAAGAACAGCCACTGGTTTGTACCTGATATAGCTGAATGGGTTGCTTCGCAACGCGACCTAAAATTATTGTATTGGCCGAACCCGTGTTTCTATTCTGGGTCCAGAGAGTCTCCATGCTTAGCCATCCACTTTCCTAAGCCATCCACCGCACCTTCGTCGAAAACATCCTCTAAATGGCTGATAACACCGTTCGTGTATGTGGCATGTTCTACGCCAGTCACCGTAAGGTCTGGGGTACCCGCTTTCTTAAGTGTAAGTCGCCAAGACAAAGATATTGTATCCTCATCGGAACTGGGCGGCGTCGAACTCAGCAAGCGCAAATCAAAAAGACGATCTAAACCGTCGACGCCGTCGCGAAGTCGTGCGAACACTTTGGTACGTCCAACTGCTTCAGTGCCGTCTCCTGGAGCGTAAATGACATCGGCTGAGAAATATTCCTCTAGTCGTTGCCAATTATCATCTACATAAGTTTCTTCGAAAGCGTCAGCGTAGGCCTGGAAAAGTTCGAGGTTGTTCACATTTAGTATCTCAAGATCGTCGAGTCATCAGCTTGACCTATTGCCTAAACTAGAACAAGCGTCAGAACCTTAGCCGCAGGCGATCTATTCACGCCTTGCTATAAAATTTACGTTGACCTTCACAGCACATCGATCAATATCCAGAGGAAGATAGGAAGTACAAACCACATTTTCCGAAGAACGTTCATGTATGGTTATTGCTGATAATCATTCAAATTTAAGACACCGTGAAGTGGTTCAGTTTACCGTACCCTTTGCCTATCACCCTTGTGACGCCGCAGTACCAGTCAGACTCATAACCCCTTTCACCACCAATGTATGGGTTGTGGAGGTAATATTGACGAGAAAAATGCAGGTAAAACTTCAGCAGACTTAAGTCAACGTTATTGCTGCACTGCCCTCTGGCAAACCACCAAATACGTTTGTTTCGTCCACCCTGCCCCAATTCCAACCGCTGAAAAGACATTTATTCTTGCGGAACGAGATCTCATACGTCATAGAAGTTCAAAACTTCAAAACTTCAAAACTTCAAAACTTCAAAACTTCAAAACTTCAAAACTTCAAAACTTCAAAACTTCAAAACTTCAAAACTTCGAAACTTCGAAACTTCTTCGAAGTCATCGCCTGTCACGCTAAACGCGGAAATCTGTTTTATTTTTCCCGACTTTTCCCGACTTTTTTCTGATGAAGGAGTATATTTTCTTCTAAGATTTTGACATGTCTCTTTAGTGATCTGAAACAGGAGATCGTATAAATGCAATCACTGCTTAGCTTTTTTGATAGTTTCTCTGCACAGCAATACCTGCTTCCTGCCGCCATTACTGCTAAAACAGAGCCACGACAAATTGACGGCCTCACAACATGAAAAAAGTCTATTCCGCTGTTCTTATTGCTAATTTATTGATTGAAAGCGCTGGCGCATTTGCCCTGTTTGCGGCGCCAGAATTCCTTGTCGATGCGGGAAATGCCAGCGCGGTGTTGTGGTCCTGGAATTATGGGTTTGTGGCTCTTGCGGTTGGCAGTGCCGTTTTCTGGACCTGGCCCCATAGGGATAGCTTCCCGGCCGCTGGTGCGGTGTTGGGTATCCTCTTCAGCTTTCACCTGGCCATTGCTGTTGCGCTAGCGATTGCGGGTGAACTATTTGTCGATGTTATCCTGCATGGCGCTTTCGCGGTGTTGTGCCTGTACCTGTTCACCCATCGATTGAAATGGTGCCTGGCCCCAACGACCTGAGCTCTCCTGACTTTGGTAGACCACGGTAGCGTTTCAGATGACGCGAGAGGTATTGCTGTCCGTGCGTTGCGTCATGTCGGGATTATTGATAACCGAATAGTGGCTGTCGGTGAATCTAGAGGCTGTTTCGTACCCGGTGGCTGCTAATAACAACCCCAGCGGCGGTGCTTGGGACTTCGGCCGATGAATGATCGATGGAAAAGACAACGGGTGTAAGATTGACGGAAGATCAAGAGCGCCTGATGTCGATTAATGTTATTAAATCAGGTAAAGATACCGGACGTATCGGAGAGTCAACGCATTCGTCCTAGAGAGTTGTATTATGGGTAAGTTGAGTGAACCGGTGGGTTGGTTCTTGTCCTGACCTTCGCCATTGCCACTGATATTGCGATACGCCTAGGGTTTTTTGAATCAGCCTCAAAAGGGGTCGATGGTGCGCAGTTTATCTCCGCGGCGGCTGGTGATAGCGCTAACCTCGAGTTGAGAACTTTAGATTCCCCTCGTCTTGATGAGCGTTCTAGTGACAGTGGTCGGGTCAGGTTCAATCACATTAGTATCGTCGTGACAGACCTTGATCGTTCTATTGAATTTTATAAAAACCAACTTGGATTCGATCTGCTCAGCAGGCAGCGCTCGAAAGGTAGCTCATGGGAGCTCGCATTTCTCGCCGCGGGAGATGGCGAGCCAGTTCTTGAGTTGCAACAGTACACAAGGGGTGATGGTAAAGCACCGACTGGATTCTCGCATCTGGGCGTCTTTGTCTGTGATGTGAATTCATTCTATGACACCTCACCGGTCCCCAGGGGCACTTGGCAAGAAGATGCTTTTGAGACACAGATCGCCCAGATGCGATTTATGACCGATCCTGATGGATATCGGGTGGAAGTAATGGGATATCTGAAAAGCAAAGGGGCAGATCTTGAGTTGGCGGTAGGTTCGAATGAACACTGCGAGGAGCGCTTGTTCTTTCACAAAGTTGATGACTGACTTTGTAGATAGCTTATATTTTTTCTTTCGCCATAGTCCGAGCGTATTGATTCACTGGCTGCTGCTATTGGTGCAGTATTTTGTCATTAAAGTTTGGTCGCCGGGTCCGAATGTTGCGTAGGTCGTGTTTGTAACAATGATCTTGATGACTACGATAAGGTACCTGTTGCAGTTAACCAGTTCACGAAGGCGCACACCCGAGGCTTTTACCAGGGTGATGTCAGAGCAATAATGATCTTGGCGAAGCAGTTGCTTGCAATGAAACCCTGCTTGACAAATAATCCGACCGTGTTCCAGGATTTCTAATCCTATAATGAAAATGATGCGAATACTTTTCGTCTTGACCGCGGCAAGAGTGACCATCATACCTTCGGGCACGGCCTACATTTTGTATTGGTACGCCTTTAGCAAGACTGGAGGCACGCTATGCCCTTCAAGGCCTATTTAAACGCTATAGCAGTATTCGTCATCCGCGGTCGGCGAATAACGAGAGGACCCACTCGTTTATGTTGAAAGTTTTCCATCATCTTTGGTTGGAATGTCAGCAAGTGAGCTAAGTTTTACCCTGTTACTTGCGTCTAAAGAGCTATCGGTATTTTGTGCTCGATTAAGCAACCTTGAGTGGCGATAGCATTTAACGGTAGCATCAGCGCCGCCCAAGATTACTAAGCATGCCTTATGAAGATACTTTTGTTTTCTTGGAAAAACACGCTTTATAATTCCTATTCGCACCTGAGGAGAAGCCCGTGAAATTTAGTGAATACAGCAGCTACGATGGACTCGGCTTGGCGGAGCTCATAGCCCAGGGTGAGATAAGTGCTACTGAAGTAGCAGAGATAGCGTACCAGGCAATTGAATCCAGAAACCCTCATCTAAATGCGGTGCTTGGCACCGTTAGGGATCAGCCGTTTTCCGAAGGAAAACCTTTTACGGGTGTGCCCTTCCTTGTCAAAGAACTGATCCTTCAGGCTAAAGGTACCTTTAGCAGAGCTGGTTCGAGAGCAACACCTGCGATTGAGATGCCTGCTGATTCCAATCTTATGAGTCGATTTCGCAGTGCAGGGCTGCAACTGCTCGGAACAACACAGACCCCTGAGATGGGCTATAACGCGACGACTGAAACCGTCGCATTTGGGCCCGTCAATAACCCCTGGAAAGCGGGAATTAGTGCCGGGGGTTCCAGCGGTGGTTCCGGTGCTGCAGTGGCATCCGGGTTGGTGCCAATCGCACATGCTAACGACGGAGGGGGGTCTATAAGAATCCCGGCTTCCTGTAATGGCCTTGTCGGTCTCAAACCTTCACGAGATCGTACTCCTACGGGTCCTGGCTCTTCTGACCCACTGTTTTCTCACGGCATTGAGTTTGTGTTAACCCGTTCTGTTCGAGATAGCGCCGCTCTTCTGGATTGTGTCGCGGGTCCCGACGTTGGTGCACCTCACTTCATTGCTGCACCGGAAAAAAGCTTTGCTGATGCTGCGGCGTCACCCATGACACCAGTCAAGGTTGCTTTTGTTGAGTCATCATTGCTTGGTTTACCCATTCATGAAGAGTGTGCGATAGCCGCTAACAACACGGCAAAGCTTCTCGAAGAAATGGGGCACACCTTAATTCCGTGTCCAATCGTTCTGGATTTTGAAGAATTCGCTGAAAATATCAACATCGTCTGGTGTGCGTTTGCCTCTCAATTTGTAGCCGAGGTGAGCTCAGCGACGGGTTGCAAAGTTGACAATGATAATTTTGAAGCTGTCACGCTGACGTGTGCAGATTTTGGGGCCAAGACCACTGCGCCACAAATTCTAAACGCCCTTGACTATGTCAATAGAATATCCCGTGAAACTGCCACAGCTTTCGAAGATTTTGATGTCATCCTGAGTAGTACCATGTCGGCACCTCCAGCTGTTCATGGTTTCCTTAATCAGAACGATGAATTGATTAGTGCCATTGACTGGACTCGTAAGACTTTTCAGTATGCGTCCAATACACCCTTGTTTAACAGCACAGGACAACCTGCCATCTCGTTGCCCACTCACTGGAATGACGATGGCCTGCCGATCGGTACCCAGCTCGCAGCGGGTATGGGGCAAGAGGGTTTATTACTCAGTCTTGCATCCAATCTGGAAAGCGCCTGTGACTGGAAAAGTCGCCAGAGCTCTTTGTGGTCGTGACTTGTATTCGGCTGGGTCATAACGTCGTTAGGACCCGGTCGCCTTTAATGGCGCGTGAATACTATGAGCACAAGTCTTAATGACGGTTTTGCCAAGTTACTTATCGAAGGGCAACGCTACACCCTCTGGTAATGCAACGTCGAAGCCATTCAACGTCATGGAAACCATGGTATAGAAACCGGATAAAGCAATGAGCTCGGTCACGCCGGTTTCACCGAACTTCGAAACCGCCGCTGCATAAGTCTCTTCACTGAGTTCGTGGCTCTGGTGAAGTTCATTTGCGATGCACCAGGAAAGCCTGTCACCTTCATCAGAGAAATCAGGGACTTCACCAGCCTGTATCGCACGAATGATGTCATCGGGAACTCCAGCTTTTCGAGCCATTGGTTCATGGGCGAACCATTCGAACTGCGCCTTCCAGAATGCCCCTGTGACGAGGATCGTGATTTCTATGTAACGCCGATCGACAGACGATTTAAACCGAAAATATCCGGCCAAGTTCACCAGTAAACGACCCATTTCGGGTGTTCTCATCCACATATCAAAGGGGCCGCCAATGTGTCCGTTCTGGGGTCTGACGGGACGGTTGGCAACGATCTCATCAAAGACTTCACGCTGCTCAGGGGTCAATTCTTCCACTGTTTTTCTTGTAAGTCTGGTCATGATTAGATTCTCCGAATACCAAAATTGTGCACACATGATAATGGTAGCCTTCATCACAAAACAGGCGAATCGCGCTGAAGGTTTGAATATGTACTCATCCATAGATTCTATCAATGACGACCAGTTAACTTGTCAGTACTGGCAGCTCGCCTATATGCAGTCTGTCAATTGGCAATAGGCAATTTGACTGCTTCATCGCCTATCTGGAGACCTCGGTGTATCCTTGTTGGAGGTTTAAGGGGGCCGGGGAATTACAATGAATTGGGAAGCTATCGGCGCTATCGGTGAAATTGTAGGCGCTTTGGCAGTTTTAGTAACGCTTGCTTCCCAGATTATTTAGACAAAAAAAAGGTATTGAATGTGGAAGGCATATTTAAATTGGGCGATTTTAAGCTCCATTCAGGGCAGGTTCTGGCGGAGGCCCAGTTGGCCTATGAAACGCATGGCAGTCTGAATGCTGAAAAATCCAATGTGATTCTATACCCCACTTGGTATGCGGGGAGACACGACGAAAATCGAGGCGCAATAGGTCCAGGAAAAGCTATGGACCCTGACAAGTATTTCATCATCGTTCCTGATATGTTTTGTAACGGCTTATCGTCCTCACCAAGCAACACGCTGGCACCGCAAGATGGGCCCAGATTTCCAAGAATCAATGTTTACGATAATGTGATAGCCCAGCACAAACTTCTTACTAATGAATTTGGAATTGAAAAAATTAAGTTAGTTGCTGGTTTTTCCATGAGTGCGCAACAAGCATTTCATTGGGGTGCGCTTTATCCCCATATGGTGGAGGCAATTGCGCCGATATGCGGCACAGCCAAGACTTCCAGACACAACTGGTTGTTTTTAGAAGGGTTAAAATGCGCGCTAAAAGCCGCTGCAGATTTTTTAGGAGGCGAATATAAAATTCCACCAGAATTAGGGCTCAAAGCGTTTTCTACGATCTATGCGGGTTGGTTTGCTTCTCAAACCTATTACCGTGAAAGCTTGGATCTTACATTTGGTGGTCAAAAATTACAGAACATGGAAGAATTCTTGAATACAGCTCACCAGGTATTTGCAAAGAATGATGCAAATGACTTATTGGGAATGCTTGATACTTGGCAAAGTGCTGATTTAAGTAACCATACTGGTTTTAATGGTGACCTAAAAAAAGCACTGTCTTCAATAAATTGTAGGGCAATCGTAATGCCTTCTAAGACCGACCTTTATTTCCCGCCAGAGGATAATAAAATAGAGGTAGACCTCATGCCAAATGCTGAGTTAAACGTTATACCTTCTGTCTATGGGCATCTAGCAGGAGGGCCTGGTTTTAGTAATGATGCTGATGATGAGTTTATTGATAAAGCCTTGAAACAGCTTTTGCTCTAGCAGGATGGTACTGCCCTCAGGCTAAGGCCTGAAGACCTAGGTTTAGGCTAAGTGTCAACTATTCTACGGAACTCCTGATAAATTCGAGGTCCTTAGTCACCACTGAGCCGACCGCAGCGTGTGAGAGCTTTTCCCGGTCGAGGCCAACGATATTTGCTATCCTCTCCGCAGACGTTATTCCAGTGCAATGACCACCCATAAACAGTCCGAGACCCTTTTCCTTGAGCCAGTGACCTGTTTTATCCACTCTAGCGCTGCTCGCGTTATAAAGATGAAAGCCGCCTAGGGCTGAGTAGATGGGTTTGTTATCTACCTCTAACAATACCTCTGAAGTATTGATCAACCCCGCATGTCCGCATCCAGACATGACTAGCCAACCTGATTCAGTCATATATCCGATTGACTGGTCGTCTACTATAGGGTCGATCTTAAAAGCATCACCTTTTTTGATGAAAATATGGTCGGGGACCATACGACTTTCTGACACTTTGCGAACGGGACCTGTCACGTATATCGCAGGCGCGACCTTCGTTACTTTCTTCACTTCGATAAATTCGATTCCGGCTGTTTCTGCTGCCTTTTTAAAATCTGCTGAAAATGCGAAATTACCCGGTCCAATTGGTTCAGGTCCGGTTGCGTCGGTAGTTTTTTCTGACGTTCCTATTATTTTTCGCCCGTTTGGCCAATGCTGAGAATGCATATATCGTTGAATGAAAAACCCTTCGGCCACATAAACTTGGGAGAAAGCATTTTCGTTTATATTTTTGTAACGATTACGAAGAGCCAGAAGACCACCCGTGTGATCAAAATGCCAGTGACTGAGTACAACTTTCTCCACCTTAGATAAGTCTTTATTCAATATCTTGGCATTGTGTAGCACAGTATTATCATCCCAACCGGTATCGAAAAGAATTGATTCGTTTTCGCCCTCATATAAGGCTGAAAAGCTCCATTCTCCGAACCCACCGAAATTCGCAATATTGGTAGCTAGGACAGTAATTTCATATTTTTCTGCAAGAGTGGAGCTTGAAAAAAACAAAAGTGTTACCAGCATTAAGTAACTGAACCGGTGCATCGCGCTTCTCCTGTGCTAAGGTTTTTGCATATGGTTTTGGGATCGGTAAATGGCACATTGGCATGCACCAAGATTTCCGGCTTTCGCCATCCAACCGTAAAAATTGTGTGCCTTTCTTCTGGCTAAGGTTCTGTTGTTATCTATAAGCTCCGCAAATTATTTGCGATTATTACGCACCCGTAGTGCGTTTTCTCAGCAATTACCATACACACTCTTCCTCGGAAAATGTAGTTTATGATTCCTATTCTCAGCGACAACGCAGGCATACATTCGCTGCGCTTTAGGTCTATGATGCGCGCTGCATAATGCCTATAAAGTGTCTACTTTCGTGGTGTCGACGCTATGGGTTTATGGTTCCGTTATTGCAAAACGGTTATTATATAAAACGTTAAGAGCGTCAACCGCCGCGTCAAAAACCAGAGACCGTTTATGTCCACCATCATACATTCCAGCCCACTGCCTGAGGTCGATATCCCTGAGGTCACTATCACCGCCCACGTCCTGCGCAAGGCGTCAGCGCTAGCCGACCAAGTCGCAATCCGAGATATCAGTGGCGCCAGTTCGTATACCTTTGCTGAACTCAGTGACGCGATTCATTCGCTCGCAGGGGGCCTCGCCGAGCGAGGTATATCGCCGGGTAAGGTGGTCGGACTCATGGCGCCTAACCTGCCGGAATACGCGGTGGTGTTTCATGGGGTTGCCGTAGCCGGTGCCGCGGTAAGTACGATCAACCCTACTTATGGCGCACAGGAGGTCAGGCATCAGTTAAACGATGCGGGTGTATCCATTTTGTTCACAGTGCCAATGTTTGTTGAGACTGCTTTAGCGGCAATCGAGGGTACTGAAACGACCGAAGTGGTTGTGATTGGCGAGCCAGTTTCCGGTACTACGGGGATAGCTGAGCTATTTGCGAAACCCATTGAGCAGGTACCGGTGGACGTTGCGACCCATACTGTCGTCCTGCCTTATTCCTCAGGTACTACCGGACTACCCAAGGGTGTGATGCTGTCCCACCGAAACCTGGTGGCTAACATTGAGCAGTTCATTCACGCGGTTCACTATCAGGAAAACGAGGTGGCGCTAGCGGCTTTGCCGTTCTTCCACATCTATGGCATGCAAGTGCTGATGAATGGATTGCTGAGTAACGGCGTCACCACCGTTACCATGCCTAGATTTGACATGGCAGAAGCGCTCAAAGCAGTGCAGGATTTTAAAGTCACTCGTTTCTTCGCCGTGCCGCCAATTGTTCTTGGGCTTGCGAACGCCCCTGTCGTTGACGAGTACGACACTTCTTCAATCCGTCAGGTCTTCTCTGGCGCGGCACCGCTCGGTGCAGAGCTGGCGGCTAAAGCGGCGGCGCGGCTCGGTTGTGAAGTCGTGCAGGGTTTCGGTATGACGGAACTCAGTCCCGTTAGCCATTCCACGGTCGAAGGTGATTATCGCCCCGGAACCAGCGGCGTGACTATTTCAAACACAGAGAGTCGTATCGTCGACCCGGACACAGGCGAAGATCAACCCGTAGGCGGCCGCGGCGAGCTCTGGGTGCGCGGACCACAGGTCATGACCGGGTACCTGAACAATCCGACAGCAACGGCTGCAACAATCGATCCTGACGGATGGTTGCATACAGGGGACATTGCGGTCATCGATGAATATGGTCACATGTCCATTGTCGATCGCATGAAGGAGCTGATTAAATTCAAGGGCTTTCAGGTGGCGCCCGCTGAACTGGAGGCACTATTGATTACCCACCCTAAAATAGCGGATGTCGCGGTCATTGGAATACCGAACGATGAAGCAGGCGAGATCCCTAAAGCGTTCGTTACCGAGACTCCAGGAGCATCGATAACCCTAGAGGAAATTCAAGCATTGGTTGGCGATAACCTTGTAAGCTACAAGCAGATTAGGGAGTTTGAGGTAATCGAGGTTATCCCTAAAAGTGCATCCGGAAAAATTCTTCGCAAGGATCTTCGAAACAGATAGGACATAGCACTCCATGGTCTATAGTAAAGCGGGTTCTCGCCGACATCACTGATCCAGACATCAATCAGAAGATCCTGGATCACATCGAAGCACAACCACCGCCGTCTAATTTTGCGACTGCTATTCAATCCTGAAACGAGAAATCTTGGCGCTTAGTGATTTGCTGACAAGCCTCTACCCTCGCTGAAATACCTATATTGTTAGCTTCAAGTTCATACTTCTCGATCAATCTATCCCACCGTTGAGCATAGCGCAGCCCGGTGGCTATCTGCCGAAATGCCAAAGCCGAGCTAATCAATCACCGTTTCAGGCCAGGGTAATCTACCGTCTTCCTCACCACCAAAAGTGTCTGGATCAACAAGTACTTCAAAGAATGGTACGCCTGGATCTTCTGCAAAGTCCCAGGTCGCCAATCTTGTCGTTAACGCAGCAACCAAATCGGGTTCGGAGGCGGCAAGATCGAATTGCTCCAATGGATCTTCCTGGACATTGAACAATTGCGGTGCTTCTGACCCTATCAATTTCCAGGGCCAGCGATACATTGAGAGGCCACCGATAAGCGCTGATACAGCATAGTCGGGGCGCTCACTAACGCCGCCATTCAATGCATTCAGTTGACTGCGACCGTCTAAACCGACAGGCGTGCTGTCTCTAGCCCCAATGGCATCCAACATAGTCGGCAGTACATCAGCGATTGTCATTTGCGATACATGCACGCCATTTTCCAGATACCCTGGCCACCATATCGCAGCAGGAACACGAACGCCCCCTTCTGTTGCCATTGTTTTACCGCCTGGTAACGGGGAATTGTCACTGCCACCATCGAATGAGTTCGCTGCCAGAAACTCTAACCCGGGTATGGGTATCGGTCGATCAAACCACTTAACCGCCGTTGTGCTGATTCGTTGCACCAGTGTATGCGTGTCTGCCGAACCTGGTTGCACCAAGCCACCATTGTCACTCACAAACAAAACAACGGTGTTTTGCAACATTCCCTGTTCTTCATAAATGCTTAGTACCTCCCCGATCGCCTGATCCAGTTCATCCACCATAGCGGCATGAAGTAGGCGATTTGGATTCGGATGACTGGCCAATATCCCTTCGTATTTTGCCACTGTTTCTTCGGGTGCTTCGTTGGGCAGGTGTGGGGCTTGAAAGGCAGCGTACATAAAATTGGGGCGACGCTCGTCTCTGTTTTCAAGCAGTGTACGTATTTCGTCAACCAGCAAATGCGTGACATAACCTTCTTCCCTTAAGGTTATCCCATTTCGCTGCCAGTCATAACCGCCACCGTGCACCTTGTTCCAGTATCCGATACCACCGGTAAGCGATCCGTAGAAATGCTCAAAGCCGCGTTGATTTGGCAACATTGCACGTTTGTGATGACCTAGATGCCACTTACCTACCATAAAAGATTGATAGCCCAGGTCAGCGAGATATTCCGGCATGAGGCGCTCCTTCAAGGGTATGCCGCGCTCACTGGATTTATTCAACGGTCGATAAATACCAAGGCGCATTGGTATTTTGCCCGTCATCAATCCCGCCCTGGTTGGGCTACACGAAGGTTGTGCATAGAATCGATCTAATTCGATCCCCTCGTGAGCAATCCTGTCGATGTTAGGTGTCTCGATGGGGCTACCGTGGTAGCCGAGATCGTTCCAGCCCAGATCATCGGCGAGAATAATCAGAATATTTGGCCGGATTGTTTCCTCGGCAATCACCAAAGTGCAGCCAGCACACATAAATAGCATCACAAATGTCTTCAAAATATCAATCACGGTTTCAACCCCTGGCCCATAGGGCAAAACAGCCCATTTAAAGCTCAACGCTCTACTTTTTGGGTGCATTGGCCAGCACGGCCTTGAAGTTTTCCGGCACTACTTTGGCCATCGAGTGATCGGCTACTCGAACACAGCGGTTCTCCATCATCCCCAAACCTGCGATAGATGTCTTAATGATATCGCCGTCTTTTAGGAACCGGCCTTCCATGACACCTACGCCCCCTGGTGTGCCTGTGAAAATCAGATCGCCCGGGTGAAGCGTCAGAATCTGAGACAGGTA
>Ga0302137_1000186_pt1 | contig 25308 bp, 26 predicted proteins | sample CBN3_SCM_MG_FD_203127 | JGI IMG/M metagenome (GOLD analysis project Ga0302137, IMG submission 203127) | Marine microbial communities from Western Arctic Ocean, Canada - CBN3_SCM | ecosystem: Environmental > Aquatic > Marine > Oceanic | place: Canada: Western Arctic Ocean | collected 2017-09-15 | reverse complement strand
TCTCCCAGATTTCATCTAATGGTCGATGGTAGATAAGAGTAATGAGAGCTTCATCACTCGTAGTGGTCAAAAACTCAGCGCTAAATAACCTCTTACTTAGGACTGGACTAGCATTGATGGCATGCAATAACAGCGGCATTAATCTGTTAATTAGAGTGCCGCCAAAGGGAAAGTCATCAATTGTGTATGGCCGCTTTTCACCAGGACTATTCATCGCATAATGAGCAGACCCATCTTCATGCCAAATACGAAATTCAGCGCGCATACGAAAATTCAGCGGCGCTGAAGGATAAACCTCAACAGAACAGCCAACCAAAACCGCAAGCGCGGCCCTAAAGTCGCTAACTTTTGCGTCTAGTTGCTGTTGATAATTGTTGTCGGTATATTTAATCGAAGGCGTCGATATGTCGGTCATAAGGATTTGTAGATCTCATCAGTTTTCGCGGCCATCACGAAGTCATTTAAGTGCAGGCCACCGATGCTATGGCTCCACCACGACACATTAATACGACCCCATTCTACTAAAAGGGCTGGATGGTGATTACCGTCCTCCGCAATCAAAGTGATTTGATTGGCAAAAGCCATTGCCTGAACAAAGTTATCTACCTTATAAACACGGCAAAGTCGCGCTACAGCGCCATTAAGCTCGATTTTCCAATCTGGTATTTGGGGCGCCAACCTACGTTGCTGTTCGTGGGTTAGCTTAGCTGCATCTTTAGGTGTAGCGGCACAGGGGTAATCACTCAAACGTTTCATAAATAGGGCGCCTATAGACAGTTCTTGGGTCGAGGTAGCCCAGCCAACTGGGCTACGATCTTGGCGGGGCTGCCAGGAAATAATTGATTTAGGTAGATACTACGTCCTTCATCCACGCCTAAGACCGCAGCAACGGTTTTACATAAGGGTCTCATTGAGGGGGAAAAACCATAATCCCTGTAGAAAGCCCTTGCCAACAACAGCACCTTTAGGTGGTCATGGCCGACCCGGATATCTTGTTCTAGGCCAAGTGCCACAGCTCTCTCAGCTGTCCACTGAGGCAATTTAGCAAGATAATTCTTGTCGTCCGACATATATCTAGTCGCTCATCAAAAAAGCCCTGCTATTAAACAGGGCTTTGCGTAAAACGTACACTGGCTGGTTAATCATCACCCATAATACCAAATATACTAAGAAGGCTCAGGAAGAGATTATAAATCATTACAAACAGCATCACGGTGGCAGAGATGTAGTTGCGCTCACCGCCATGAATAATAGCGCTCGTCTGCCACATTATGATACCAGCGGATAGAAAGGCGAATACTGCGCTAATGGTTAAAGACAGCAATGGGATTTGCAAAAACATATTAGCAATTGCGGCTATAAAGGCTACCACCATACCAACCATTAAAAATCCGGTCATGAAACTCAAATTTTTGCGCGTGGTTAATACATAGGCCGATGACGCAAAAAACACTAGGGCCGTCGAACCAAGGGCTAACATAATGGGTTCTGCGCCTTTCACCGCTAGGTACATATTTAAAATAGGCCCCAGAGTGAAGCCCAGCCAACCCGTTAGAGCAAACACCCAAAATAGACCTTTAGAGCTGTTTTTATTCTTCTCAGTCATCCATAGGCAAAAGAAGTAGGGTATGAGCGTAATCAGTCCAAAATAGGGCGCATTAATAGCCATGGATATGCCTGCCATAAGCGCGCTAAAGGCGATAGTCGTTCCCAACAGCATGTAGGTACTGCGGAGCACTTTGCTAACCTCAGGACTAAGAGCCGTACTTTGAATGCCACCGGAAATAGTGTTAGAGCGATACTTTTCAGTTTCCATAATTACCTTTCCATTAAAGTTGATGTAAATAAGGTCGTAATAATACTCATACGACAGCATATAGCCAGCTAGATTCAATACAATTGAGGTATTTTGTTATATTTAAACGATAGGAAAGGATTCCAGCTCAAAACCACGGCTATCTATCCGGAGAACCCATCCATTAGCCTCCCAGTCACCGAGAACAATACGCTCACCGTTTATTAGCTGATGCCTCTGCGGCCGGTGAGTATGACCATGTATGAGAACATCAACGCCGTGCTTATCCATTACGGTATCTACGGCCCCTGAGTTAACATCCATGATTGCGCTGGCCTTATTGCTATTGGCAGCGGCACTCTTGCGGCGCCAATTAGAGGCGATATTCTGCCGTAACTTTAATGGCAGATGAACCAAACACCAAAGGTAAATAGGGTTTCGAGACTTTCGACGAAAGCGCTGGTAGTCAACATCATCAGTACAGAGAGAATCCCCATGCATGACGAGCGCTCTATGCCCGTAATACTCAACAATTTCTTCATCAGCTAGTAATGATGCACCGCTCTCTCGCATGAATCGGGAGCCGAGTGTGAAATCGCGGTTGCCACGCTGTATATAGACCGGCACTTCATTAACACTTAGTTCTAATAAGGCTTTTTTAACTTGATGGGCAAGTTCACTCGGGTCGTCGTCGCCGACCCAGGCCTCAAAAAGATCGCCCAGAATATATAACGCATCAGCACGAACGGCACGCTCTTTGACGAAATCCAAAAACGCCCGGACAATGACCGGGCGTTCAGGGGACAGGTGCAGGTCTGAAATCATCAGAACAGACATTAAATAGCCACTCTATTTTTCGGCATACTCTTCGCCAATCACTGTTTCAGTGATTTCTATAATATCGACGGGTACATCTTGGTGACCGCCAGAATTACCTGTTTTCACCGCCTTCATGTTATCAACCACGTCCATGCCATCAACGACCTTGCCAAACACGGCATAGCCCCAACCCTGGCTATTTTTGCCTGAGTGGTTCAAAAACCCATTATTAGCAACGTTGATGAAGAACTGTGAGGATGCCGAGTGCGGGTCGCCTGTTCTTGCCATAGCAAGTGTACCTATCTCGTTGGTGAGTCCGTTGTCCGCTTCGTTTTCAATAGATGCTCGGCCGGCTTTTTGATTCATGTCAGAATCCATACCGCCACCCTGAACCATAAAACCGTTGATCACTCTGTGAAAAACTGTGCCAGTGAAAAAATCGTCGCGTGCATACTGTAAAAAGTTAGCCGCGGTTACAGGTGCTTTGTCAAAATCAAGCTCAATAGAAAAGTCACCCATCGTGGTCCGAAATGTAATCATTAGTATTCCTTAGCAATAATAAAAGTGTGTATAGGCGCATTTTAGGGGGTAACGAGCCTGATTTAAACTAATCTTTACTGATATTGTCAAAAGTTGTCACTTGTAATAATAAAAAAGCTCCAATTTTTGGCTTTTTGTTTATCCAAAAGCACGCTGCCGCTATACTTGCACGCTTCCTTGGCCGATCTTTGCAAACACTATGACTGACGATGAAAAACCAATTAATTTTATACAGCATGTTATTAATGCTGATCTTGCTGCGGGTAGGGTAGAAAAGGTCATTACTCGCTTTCCTCCCGAACCAAATGGTTATCTTCATATTGGCCATGCTAAGTCAATGTGTGTGAACTTTGGCTTGGCTGAGCAATATGGCGGCGTCTGTAATCTTCGGTTTGACGACACCAACCCAGAAAAGGAAGATGACGAATTTGTACAAGCCATTATTAGAGATGTTGAGTGGCTTGGGTTCGACCTAGGCGATGGCCCTCGCTATGCGTCTAACTACTTTGAGCAGCTGTACAGCTGGGCAAAATACTTAATTACAGAAGACAAAGCCTACGTCTGCGAACTTAATGCCGAACAGATGCGTGAGTATCGGGGTACATTAACCGAGGCGGGTAAAGACAGCCCGTTTCGAGAGAGAGCTGCAGCTGAAAGCCTAAGTCTAGTCGAAGAGATGCGCTTAGGCTTAGTTAGCGAGGGCACAATGACACTTCGCGCTAAGATCGATATGGCATCGCCAAATATTAATATGCGTGACCCAGTGTTGTATCGCATAAAGAAAATGGCCCATCAACGCACAGGTGATAAATGGAATATTTATCCATCCTATGATTTTGCCCACGGGCAGGAAGACGCCATAGAAGGTGTTACCCACTCAGTTTGCACCTTAGAATTTGCAGCTAACCGTCCGCTTTATGACTGGTTTACGGCTAACTTACCTTTACCGTCGGTACCTAGGCAATATGAGTTTGGGCGGCTCAATCTCAACTACACTATTACCAGTAAGCGTAAGCTCAAACAGTTAGTAGACCAGAACTACGTAGAAGGTTGGGATGATCCGCGTATGCCCACTATCTCAGGCTTGCGTCGACGAGGCGTTAGTGCAACTGCGATACGAAACTTTTGTGACAGCTTGGCGGTTGCCAAAACTGACGGTACCGTCGACATGGCCCAGTTTGAGCATTTCATTCGTGACGACCTTAATCGTAATGCCGCTCGTGCTATGTGTGTCCTTAGACCTCTGCTGATTACAATCAGCCATTATGAAGGCCAGGAGCAATTCAACGTTCCTTGTCACCCAAATAGAGAAGATCTTGGGCAACGTAGTCTGGATTTTAGCCGTCAGATCTATATTGATCGATCTGACTTTAGCGAAGATACGAGTCTCTCCAGAAAGAAGTTCAAACGACTCGTGATCGGCGATTATGTGCGCTTACGCAGTGCCTATATCATTCGTGCGGACCAAGTCATTAAAGATGAGGCTGGCGAAATTATCGAAGTAATAGCAAGCCTTGTGCCCGGCACAGTTGGGCAAGATGCTCCGGAGGGCATGCGCGCTCGGGGCGTTGTGCACTGGGTTTCAAGCGAAACGTCCGTAGACTGTCAGGTCAATGTTTACGATCGTTTATTTGTCGAGGCAGCGCCAGATGAAGGTGATAAGAATTTCCTAGACTACCTTAACCCAGATTCTTTGGTCAAAATGAGTGGCTGTAAAGTGGAAGCAAGCCTTGCTGAAGCAAACGTAGGAGAGCATTATCAGTTTGAGAGAGAAGGTTATTTCACTCGTGATAGCGGTGATTTAGACAATTTGGTGTTTAATTGCACCATTGGATTACGCGACAATTGGAAAGCATAAAATGACTGATGCAAAAAACAGCTCATTAGTGCTGTACAACACTCTAAGTCGAGAAAAAGCGCGGTTTGAACCTAACGACCCAAATCGAATTACAATGTACGTCTGCGGCCCAACGGTCTATAACCGCGTACATATTGGTAATGCTCGGCCTGCTGTTGTTTTTGACACTCTGTTTAGAGTGTTACAGAACGAGTACCCTTCGGTAGTCTATGCTCGCAACATAACTGACATTGACGATAAAATCATGGCGGCGGCGGCGGATCTTAATCAAGATATTTCGGTTCTCTCTGCTCGATATTCAAAAGCCTATTTTGAAGATATGGCGGCACTTAATAATCTTGAGCCTACCATCACCCCATATGCGACAGAGCATATTCCGGAAATGATTAGTATGACCCGTGTTTTGATCGAGAAAGGGCATGCCTACGAGTCTGATGGACATGTCTTATTCGCGGTCCAGTCTATGGAGAGTTATGGTGAACTGTCCGGTCGGTCGTTGGACGACATGCTTGCTGGCGCGAGGGTCGAGGTGGCTGACTACAAAAGTTATGCTGGCGACTTTGTCCTTTGGAAACCGTCGACTGATCATGAACCTGGCTGGGACAGTCCTTGGGGTAAAGGCCGCCCAGGCTGGCACCTAGAGTGCTCTGCGATGACCGAAAAGCACCTCGGCGATACGATTGATATCCACGCCGGAGGCCAAGATCTTATTTTTCCTCATCATGAAAACGAAATAGCGCAAAGCTGCTGCGCCCATGACGGTAAGCCGATGGCCAATGTTTGGATGCATAACGGCTTCATCAATATCGAAGGCGAAAAGATGTCCAAATCGTTGGGCAACTTTCGGATGGTTAATGACCTGCTAGACCAATATCCTGGTGAAGTTTTACGTTATGTCATTTTATCAGCACACTATCGTTCAGAGCAGAGCTTTAGCAAGGATCTTCTAGATAGTGCCTGGCGTTCACTTGATGCTTTGTACGGTTACCTGCGTGGAATTGACGATTCAGACTCGACAATCGTCGTCGACAGCAGGGGGTATAAAGCACTGCTAGATGACCTCAATACGCCTCTTGCCATCAGCGAACTACATCGTCTGGGAAAACAAATGCGAGCCGCTAATGGTTCCCAACAGCAAGGTTTACGTGCGGAGCTTGCGGGGCTTGGTTCTATGATGGGTCTACTTCAGCAGGACGCCGAACAATGGTTTACGCAAGCCAGAGGCTCTAATGCTATCTCAAGTGCCGAGATTGACGATATGATCGCCCGACGAAAACAGGCTAAGGCGGATAAGAACTTTAGTGGGGCTGACCAAATCCGCCAAGATTTATTATCCCGTGGTGTGGTGCTGGAAGACAGTCGAGAAGGGACAAAATGGCGGCGTGGATAGGCAGTAGCTCAATCTATCGCCAGTAAAGCTTCAATTTCAAAGGTTTCAAGCATGTCGACACCTCTCTCCAATAAGTCATGCCCTAACTCTCGACTACCAACTTCATAGGCGACTAGAGTGGCATCGGCCAAGGTTTCTATACTGGCGAGGTCACAATCCAAGGGGATTATATGATGATCGGTGTAGATAAAGTCTGGTTCGACGGCTTTAACCTCGTCAGAGTAAAGATCATCCCAACATTTTAGAACCAGGCCCACGAGCGGCCAACCGTTTTCTCTAGCACCCAAAGCCAGCGAATAATCAAAACTCATAATCACTGCGCGATCAGCAACTGGGTGCAATATATCTTGTACCGATGCTAGGATTCCCTCTCGCCCACAGTGATCGATAGATTCGTCCTTGAGCTCAACGAACGCTTTAACCTCGGGGTTGCGCTCTAAAATGGCCACTAAGTGTTCTAACGGCGATATTTTCTCCTGTATAAAGCTATCCCCCAGCCGGTCTGGCTCATATGCTGGGTAACTGAGTAGCTCATCTCTAGTGCACTTAAATACGTCCTTATCAGCACCACTAACTCTGGCTAAATTCGTGTCATGGTAGATAACGGGTAACTTATCGAGACTAAACTGCACATCCAATTCCACAAACAGAGCGCCAGACTTTATTGCTTGAGTAATCGATAGAGCCGTATTTTCGGGATATTTCCCTCGAAAGCCACGGTGGGCGACAAGTTCTTCGGCACTAAGAGGGGTCGCAGGGATTGTTTTTATCGACATTGATTACGATCTCATGGTTCAAATTAGGTCGAGGTAAATGGTATCCTTAGATTACTCTAACAACAAGGATTCACACATGCCTCTGGTGCTTTTTGAAATTCGAGACAACATAGCGTTATTAACTCTAAATAATCCAGAGAAGCGCAATATGCTGACCTTTGAAGTCTGCGAAATGATCGTTGATTATGTCGCTCAGGCAGAGCAGCATCCTGATGTTAAGGCACTAATAGTGACAGGTAATGGTCCAACCTTTTGTGCCGGTGGTCAGCTTACCGATATAACAGCTGACCAACTGATACTTGAAAATATCTATAGTGGCTTTTTGAGTATCGCGCAATGTGAGCTGCCGACCATTGCTGCCGTTAATGGTCCAGCCGTTGGGGCAGGTTTCAATATGGCGGTGGGGTGTGATGTGCGGATAGTGACCGAAAAATCTCGGTTTGAGCCTCGGTTCTTTGGCCTAGGATTACACCCTGGGGGCGGTAATAGCTGGATGTTACGTCAACTGGTTAACTGGAACACAGCGGCAGGTATGTTGTTGTTTTCCCAATCTATTACTGGGCAAGAAGCCGTCGATAAAGGACTTGCATGGAAGTGCGTCAAACAGGATGAGTTAGTCAAAGCAGCTTTTGACTTCACTGCTAACATTCGAGATCTACCCAAAGAGCTTCTACTGAGAACCAAGCAAACGCTCCGACAAGCTGGCGGCACTAATGAGCACAACGACATTATTAATCTAGAAACGGCACAGCAGGTCTGGTCAATTAATCAGCCTTACGCACAAAACGCAATCTCAGCGATGATCGATAAAATTAGCAGCAAAAACTAGCCCTTTAGCAGGGCTTTCTCTGCTGCTATAACAGACTGCTGTATTAGCGTATTAATGGTCATCGGCCCAACGCCACCAGGAACTGGCGTGTATGCAGCGGCACGATCGACCAGTGGAGCCAATTCAATGTCACCCACACCACCTGGATGGTAACCTGCATCAACCACGACTGCGCCGTCTTTGATCCAAGCTGCTTGAATGAATTCAGGTCGACCTACGGCGCCAACAACGATGTCGGCTTGCTTAATGAGGTCAGGGAGGTTCTGCGTTTTAGAGTGGCATATTGTGACGGTTGCATTAGCATTTAGCAGCATCAGTGCCATTGGCTTCCCAAGAATAGGGCTTCGGCCAACGACGACAGCATGCTTGCCGGCTAGGTCAATATCGTATGCCTCTAGGGTTCGCATAATGCCTTGAGGTGTCGCAGATCCATAGGCATCTTCATCCATAGCCATACGGCCGAAACCATGACAGGTGACGCCATCGACATCTTTGGCGATATCAATCTGATCAAAACAGGCCCGCTCATCAATCTGAGAAGGTACCGGATGTTGTAACAAAATTCCGTGGCAGTTCGGATTGGCGTTTAACTCATCGATCTTGCCTAATAGCTCTCTTGTAGAGGTGCTAGAGGGCATCTCCACCGCAATTGATTCCATGCCAACACGTTTGCACGCATTTTGCTTCATCTTGACATAAGTCGCCGATGCTGGGTCTGCACCCACTAAGATCGTAGCAAGAATCGGTGCTTGGCCATTATTTATTTCTTTAATAACCGCAACGCGAGCGGCTAGATCAGCTTCTGATTTGGCTGAGAGGGCTTTACCATCGAGGATGAGAGCAGACATTTTAATTCCTTTGAAAGAGGCAGGTTTTTGTTGGCCGTTAAGGTATCGAAGGATAACCAATTACGCAAGCCTTTGGGCACCCTAAAAACGACATAAAATTAGCTTTCATTACCTAAACAGAGCCAATATGCTCATACAGGGCTTACATAACAGGCCGTAACCAGATGCCTTGATTCCCATCAAGGTGACATCCAAGTCTCAAACTCAGTCACAGCCCAAATCTTTACTCACTGGTCCACTAAGTATCTTGGAATATGCCAATGGTGCGCGATTAGTGATTCCCTGCCCTAAATTGCGGGCACTGTTATCCAGCTTTATCGCGAGATAATTCGCCATGTATCTGATGTTTATAGGTATTACCACGGAATGCTAGAATCGATTCCTCTCGGTGTAACCGTTGAAGACTACCAAACATTGCTACCCTAGAATATTGCTTTAGAATCAGTATCTTGATGATTTATTTAAAAAGAGAGTGTTGAAGTATGTCAGATAAGCCTTTAGCCGCATCCCTAGCGGGGCAGAATCATGCTGAAAGACTAGAGAGTGGCGAGACCTTAGATCTTGTTAATCGTCGTCAGGCGCATATGGGAGGGTCTATACTGTTCTATAAGGAGCCCGCCCATATTGTTAGGGGCGAAGGAGTTTGGCTCTATGATAAAGCGGATAAGCGCTATCTAGACTGTTACAACAATGTAGCCTCGGTGGGACATTGTCATCCTCGCGTTGTGGCGGCGCTCAGCAAGCAAGCGTCGACCCTGAACACTCATACTCGTTACTTGCATGAAAACGTTATTAATTACACTGAGCATTTGGCGTCTACCTTCCCCGGTAATTTAGAGGTCGTTATGTTGACCTGTACAGGTTCTGAGGCCAATGATTTGGCCATGCAATTGGCGCGAATGGTGTCTGGCAATAATGGGGCGGTCGTGTTGGAAAATTCCTATCACGGTAACACCACCTTGGTTGCTCAGATGTCCACCTGCATGGGCTCAGCCGACAGTCGTCCCGATTTTTTGGAGGCGATAGAGCCCCCTAATACCTATAGAGGGCCGTTCCGCGCCGTTCAGGGACTCAGTAATGAAGAGCTGGGCGATAAATATGCAGGGCTTGTTGATCATGCGATTAAGACATTAGAAGACAAGGGCCAGGGTGTCGCCGCTTTTATGTGTGACGCAGTATTCGATACTCAGGGATCACTGGAAGCGCCTAAGAATTATTTTAAACAAGTTTATAAGAAGATCCGTGCCGCAGGCGGTTTGTGTATTGCCGATGAGGTGCAGGCGGGTTTCTGCCGCACCGGTAAAATGTGGGGTTTTGAGCACTTCGATGTGATTCCCGATATCGTCACCCTCGGCAAACCCATGGCCGCTGGTCACCCTGTTGCAGGCTTAGTGACGACCCGGGCGATTGCCGATCAATTTGCCAAGCGTGCTTTCTACTTTAATACCTTTAGCGGAAATCCGGTTTCCACCTTGGTGGGCGATACAGTGTTGTCCATTATGGAAGAAGACAAGTTAACCGAAAACTGCGCGCACGTCTCAGTGTACCTAAAAGAGAAGCTGGAGCAGTTACAGGCTAAACACACACTGATCGGCAACGTGCGTGGCTTGGGTATGTTTATCGGTATCGAATTGGTTAAAGATCACGAGACCTTAGAACCCGCAACGAATGAGGCATTGGCCCTTGCCGAACTGATGAAAAGAGAAGGCGTATTGATCGGTGCTACCGGTCGTTTCGGCAATGTCATTAAAGTGCGTCCGCCGTTGGTGTTCTCCAATGACAATGCAGACTTACTGGTAGAAAAACTCGATAAATTACTGACTGAAATTTCACAGAAATCTCCAATTGAACAGACAAAGAAAGATAGATAGATTAAAGGAAGTAGCAGATGATCGATTTTCACCAACTTGCACCTGAGCAACAAGTCCAGCGCTTAGAAGTTCTAGCGCGTGCAGCACTTGAGCATTACAGCGTAAGTAACGATGCCAAAATTGAGCTGATTAAACATCGCGAAAATGCGGTGTTTGAAATCATTGATGGTGACACACGCTACGCGCTGCGTGTACACCGTGAAAATTATCATACTGACGCTGCCCTCAAGTCTGAATTGGAGTGGATGACGGCACTCAATGATTCAAGTTTTGCGGTAGGTACGCCTAGGATTATTCCCGCTACTGACGGCAGTTTGATGCAAGTAGTCCGTGTCGATGGCGTACCCGAACCTCGCCAAGTGGATCTTCTTGCGTGGGTTGACGGCGCACCTATTGGCACCATTGAAGAGGGTGTTAAAGATCTTGCCGAGGCGGTTAAAAGTTATCGTCAAGTGGGCGAGTTGGTCGCAAAGATGCACAACTTTGCAGGTCAGTGGACGCTGCCCGCTAGCTTCGAGCGTCACTCCTGGGATGAGGCCTCCTTCTTAGGTGATGTGCCTCTTTGGGGGCCTTATTGGGAACTGGCGGCGCTAACAGAACATCAGCGAGAGGTTCTGGCTAAAGCTGCCGTCAAAGCTCGCGTAGATCTAGCCGAATGGGGTAAAGGCACAGATCGTTACGGATTGATTCACGCCGATACTCTGCCAGAAAATTTTTTATTAGATCGTGATGGTACTGTGCGCATTATTGATTTTGATGACGGCGGTTTTGGTTGGCATATGTTTGAATTTGCTACGGCTATGTTCTTTAGTTTCGGTGAAGACTACTTTGACGATTTGCTCAATGCCATGATTGAAGGCTACCGCCAGCATCGTGACATATCCGACGAGCAGTTGAGTAAATTGACCTTGTTTTTATTTCTGCGCGGTTTGACCTACTTGGGCTGGGTTCACACGCGTAAAGACACAACAACGGCCATTGAAGTTACGTCACTGTTAATCGAACAAGTAGCGACATTAGCAGCAAGGTATCTTGCGGGAATTGGCCATTACAACAATATCAGAACAAACTAGGCACTTACTATAACAATAATACCAAAGTGTAAATATGCTCAATTTTCAGGAAAAATCATTTTGATTGAACAACAATTTTGATCCAACAAGGCTATTTTTTGGCTTGGTTGTTATAGTCAGCAGGTTTTCCATCTCTTATTTTTGGCCGGAGCGTCTATACCAGATAACCCTGAGCCATCTCTTCGCCGGTGGCCCAAAGACGCTCTGCCATTGGCTTATCAAACATGTGGTTATCCCCACTGACGGTAACCGCATTGCAGTCCTCAAAATAGGCGCCGCTAACTCCCTCTAGAGCCGGATTAGTAGCCACATATACTTGAGTGGCTGCACCCTCCTGAGGTGTCTTTGCTATAAGCTCGCCAAACAAGTCAAACCCTTTGCGTATAACTAAAGGGGCAGTGCGAGCGATATTGGTTTTGACCAAACCCGGGTGAATAACATTGGAAGTCACGTTTGAGCCCTCCAGTCGCGCGGCCAGTTCAAGTGAAAATAATGCATTGGCCAACTTGGATCGGCCGTAAGCTTCTTGGGAATCGAATACACCTTCACCTCGAAGATTATCAAAGTCTATACCCACTGCAGGTGCCTGAACATAGCCTGAGCGACTGCCCACATTCACAATGCGAGCCGCCTGAGCACGCTTCAGTAAGGGCATTAACCTGTTTACCAACACGAAGTGGCCTAGATAATTCACCGCAAATATCTTTTCGACGCCGTTAATCAATTCCAATTCGCCAAAGGTATTAATGCCCGCATTACACACTAGGATATCGATGGGAAGACCGAGCTCGGCAACTGTCTCCGCGCAATCTACAACGGATTGCAAGCTGGACAACTCCAAGACCACGGGGGTAGTGCTGCCCGGCACGCCGGAACACGCCTTAGTCGCTTTCTCAAGGGTTCTTCCGGTACCGATAACATGTGCGCCCCGCAACGCTAACACTCGCATGGTCTCGAGGCCTAAGCCTGAATTACAGCCAGTGACCATGGCTGTCTTTCCTGTTAAGTCCAATCCCAGGGTCACCTCCTCAGCTGTCGATACGGCACCGAAGCGTCCCACAGGGTAACTATCGTCAATCCTTACAACCGGCCCATCTTCACCGCAGCCTCCCAACAGGGGCACTGCAGCCACCGCCGTTGCCCCATACAAAAACTGTCTCCTGTTCATTTTTATCCTCTCATTCGCATCATGCTAAAACCACAGGTTATATTGCGAGATCATTAAATGCCATAACAGCAAGATTAGCTTAGATAATTGTTTTCAAAGCCTCGATTAAGCGGTTAACTTCCTCTTTACTTGTATAATGCACAAAGGAAAGACGCACAACGCCCTGATCGGGAGGTATGCCCAGAGCGTCCATTAACCTATAGGCATAGCAGTTTCCATTAGCTATACCAATACGCTGCTCTGCCAGCTTCGCTGCGATACCCTCAGGGTCGGCACCGTCCACCGTAAATGAGACCGTAGGAGCGCGGTCTTTTGCGACGGTTTTCCCTATGATATGGACACCTTTTCGGTGCTTGAGAAAGTCTAACAATAGCCCCAAATTCCCAATCTCTGCTCTATGGAGCAAAGCGCCCACACGGTCCGTTTTCGATGACGATTCGTCGCTATCATCAAAATGATGAGCATCTATTGCTTCAAAATAATCAATCACACCATTAACAGAAGCAATCTGTGCATGATCTGGTCCGGCGGGTGTGAATCGGCTAGTAGCAGATCCAACATTGAAAAAATGGCCTTGGCTAGGTAGAGATTTATTGAGCGCCTCACGCATAACCATCACGCCAAGATGTGGTCCGTAGACTTTATAGAGGGAGAAAAAGTAAATATCAGCCCCGAGTGCATCCACATCGGGAAGACCATGCCCAGCATAGGAAACGCCGTCAACAAAAGCCAGAGCACCCACAGCATGAATTTTATTTGCCCACTTACGCACGGGGTTGATACTGCCCACAATATTTGAACAATGGGTAAAGGCCACGACGCGAGTCCTTTCGTTTAGTAGGATATCTAATCCTTCGTCCTCTAACTCAGCGGTTTCAGGATTAACTTGCCACTCCCGAATAACAATACCCGCGGCTTCTAACCGCCTCCAAACCCCAATGTTTGCCTCATGATCCTGGTCGGTAACGATGATTTCATCCCCGACCTCTAGGTGCTCTCTGAGTGCTTGTGACACCACATAACTATTCTGAGACGTTGATGCACCAAAATGGACCTCATCGCCTCCCACATTAAGCCATGAAGCCATGCGTTGCCGCGCATGAGTCATTTTTACCCCAGCACCCACGGAGGGTTCGAATCCGTAATAAGGTTGAACTTTAGTCGCCGTATAATAGTGATGTAAAGCGTCGATCATTTGACGGCAGGCATATGAACCGCCCGCGTTTTCAAAGTGTGCAAAATCTTTTAGAGTTGGCTCGCTAAACGCTGGAAATTGCTTTCTTACAAAATCTATATCTAATTGGGTCATTCCTTGTCTCTCTATTTGAAAGTAGTGAATCGTTTAAACTTTCATAGGGTAGGTGACTTCATAGTGACGTTAGCTAGTGTTCGTATTACACAGGGTAAATACATAGTGAATGTATTCGCACCTCTTACCTAATCATTCTTACCGGCTTCAAAATCTCTCAGCAGCTTTTTCCCCAAAACACCAATGCCTAACGCCAACAAAAAAGGGATCCACGACGAAGCGTCTTGATACATATAAGCTTGAACAAAGAAATAAACAGCTGAAAAGCAGCCTATTATCCACATCCAACCGAAAAGGGTGCCTATGGACTCATGTCTCATTAGATCTGCTATTTTCATGTAGTTCTCCTTTTTTAGATCAATAATAACTGAATAGGCAATCTAATCAACTTAACAAATAGATCAAGGTTACTTTTGTGGCGATGATACTCACGCTTCCAAGGCGCCGGAAAAAACATCAGAGCCGCATACCTCATTCGCAGGTTCATTTGAGCGCCTCACTTAGTTAGCTGGCCCATGGCACGTTGCGTTTCGCTTTCAGCACGAATCGCACTAAATTCAGAGCTGCTCTTCAACTGTGGCCATCGGGTCGAATCACCCAAATCTCGCAGAATTGTATGAAACAATTCGATGTCTTCAACCGCGCCACGCAGATCCCAGTCAGCACTCCAGGCATCGCACGTCTGGTGGTAGCAATTACCGGTGTAATCAGCAATCCACTGATCACCGGCGGCACGACCACCTTGAACCAAATCTGCTCCGCCAGCGATACCCATTAACAGCAACACGGGCACACCCTGTCTCGCAAGCGAAAAATGGTCGGCACGGAAAAATAGACCATTCTCCGGCAGGTTTTCAGGCGTGACCAGACGTGACTGCAGTGCTGCGGCTCGTATCAGATCGTCTTCTAGGTCGCTCTGGCCTTTACCCACTAAAATGACATCTCGCGATGGTCCAGCAGTCTGCAGAATATCCAGCGTAAAATTAGCTACGGTTGAATGCAGCGGGTAAATAGGGTTCATCGCATAAGCCGCTGAGCCCAGTAGACCACTTTCTTCCGCGGTCCAGACCGCGAACACAACGCTGCGCGCCATAGATGGTCCAGTCTTTAATACACGTGCCAGCTCGATCACGCCAGCGGTGCCGAGAGCATCGTCGTTTGCGCCGGGACGGACCGTTCGGCCCTGCAAGTCTGGCTCACCTTGACCATAGGCGTCCCAATGCGACGACACCATTAACGTTTCATCTGCTTGCGTACTACCAGGCAGGCGCGCCAGTACATTTTGGGACTGTATATTTTCGAGGTCAACATTGAAGCTTACATTTAGGGACGCTTGAGGCAACTCAAATGCGGTGAACTCATCGCTTCGTGCAAGCTGGCGTTGCTCGACAAGATCTAGACCGGCTGCCGCAAACAATGCATAGGCCGCATCATAATGAAGCCAGCCCTGCAGCAGAGGTGGTAGTGGACCGCTAGTCTCTGCCAGTGCAAATTGATCTCCGGGGGACGATGACGCTACGCTCCATCCGTAACCGGCGGCCTTGTCTTCATGGATCACCAAAGCAGCAAGCGCTCCGCGGCGCGCAGCTTCCTCATACTTATAGGTCCAGCGGCCATAATAAGTCATACGTTTATTACCAAAGCGGCCAGCTACTGGCTCGTCATCTTTCGCTGAAAAATCCGGATCATTGACCAAAAATATAGCGACTTTTCCGTTTAAATCAATATCACCGTAATCATCCCAGTCTCGTTCAGGTGCATTGGCACCAAAACCAACAAAGACTAGCGGGGCTGCAGCAATTTCAACAGCCTCTACGGCGCGTACTGTGCTCACCGCAACGTCAACCCCCTGTTGCAAAATTTGGCTGACATCACCTACCGAAACGCTCACACTGCCGTCATGTGCTAGTTGGGTATGAATCAAGGGCACGCCGTGCGTCCAGGTGCCATCAGTACCACCCGGCTCAAGACCCAAGGACTCAAACTGGTCGACCAAAAAGGCGATGGTTTGTGCCTCGCCGGGCCCACCGGGCGCTCGGCCTTCGAACTCATCGGACGCAAGGACCTTTACAATGTCCGACAGGCGCTGACCCTCAATGACCGCTGATTTAGGTATTGAAACGCTATCGACTTGCTTGTCGACAACGGGCTTGATTGATTCAGAGCAAGCGCTGATGCCGACTAACAGCGTAAGGCAAAGAGCTGATTGATTAAGGCGTTTCATAAAAAGGTTTCCCGACAGAATTGAGGGCCTGGCATAAGCTTACCCAGAATATCCACATGCTACCTCATATTCGATATTTCGGGAGAGGAATAACTTGATAACATAAAGAATTTCGTTGATTATATTATTTAAACACTAGTGCGTTCAGTGGTTACAACGCACATCGTTATAATTAGTTTGTCAACTCTCTATAATGAAAAATGACGTGGAGTCAAAAGCACGAACTCTAGCAATCAACAACGCCGCTTAGTGAGTGTGTTTTCCCTCCTGTCAAACCAAGACCATAAAGGAGACAACATGAATTCGGTTAATAGAACATACGCAATAGTAGGGCCAAAAATTGAGGTCTCCCCAAATGTCAAAGCCATTGATACGTTTTGGAGCAGTGCTGTTGCTGATAATCCCGCTCTTAACCAAGATCATCAGGTTAGATGGATTGGTCTTGATGAAGAAACAACCCTTCAGATCGTCGAGTATATAAAATCTGGCGAAAAAACGGCCACATTCACGTTACCATGGGTAAATAGCTTTAATAATTGGGCTAACAGCCATGTTGGTCTTCCTCTTATTATTTTGTCATGTAATGGTGAGCCGCTATTGGTAGTTCAGATAACCGAGGTTATAGAAACAACTTTTGGGGCCATTGATTATTCTGTTACTGGCTTGGATGGTCCGCCTGTAAGAGATACTGCCATATGGCTCGCATTACACAATGGTTATTGGAACGAAATTCTAGAAGGGCAGGGAATGACGTGCACAAGTGATATGCCAGTTCTTGTTGAAAAGTTTAAACCAGTGTATCCCGTTTTGACTCTCTAATAATTTTTTACTCTAGCGATATTGACTTTACAAAGGTAACCGGTGAACTTCATACCTTTATTGAAAATATAGGTTTATACACAATCAAATATCCATTTAGCTTTCGAAAAATATAGGCTACACAAATTTCCCATACTCACTAGGGGCAGTTTATTTTCTAACGCAGTCTTTCGCCAAGAAGTTTCCCAAAGGTGAGCGCTGGGGTCAATGATAGACCGCCAACAAACGCGTTTCCTGAAGTTCGTCCAAACCCAAGAATTTCTCCGGCAGCATAGAGATTAGGTATTGTATTTCCGTCTTGCTTGATTACCCGAAGATCTGCGTCTACTGCGAGGCCCGCGGGGCTTAGGACCGTAACCCCCATAGCCTTAATGCCATAAAAGGGAGGATTCTCAATTTTTCGTATGAGAAAAAATTTATTAAACTCTTTATCCTTTTTTTGCTCAACAGAAGCATTGTAATTTTGTATTGTCGTGGTTAATACGCTAACTTGGCAGCCGAGACCTTCTGCCAGTTCCTCGATAGTATTAGCCTTAATGAAATTTGGATGATAACCAAACTTAGCTCTATACACGTCAGGATCTAGCAGAGTAAGTGGGGCCGAATTCTCAAGAATATCGCTGTCGAATACAATATTCATCTTCATTTCAGGTTGGTTTAACAGGGCCCGTTCTCTGTAATCAATACTCTGATGATCCTCTGTCATAAACCTTTTACCTTGGTTATCTACAAATATTTCCCAGATATTTCGCGATTTAGGGGATAGAGCAAGAAATTCGGCAGAAGTTGGATCGTTTGGGTTCTCTAAATACCCCGCAAAGGTGCACAAGAATTTTTCCGTACCGTCGACAATAGCATCTAAATCCTGGGCTGCTTTGATGCCATCTCCAAGTGAGAACGGATTACAATGAGAAGCAAGAGGAATTTCTGGATTTAATTTGTTCCACATTTCAACTCCTGCGGCATATCCCCCGCAGGCTAAAACAACACTGCTACCATAAAGGTGCGTATTTTTATTATTGCCATTGTCTACATTGATTCCCTTGACCGCACCCGCATCATCTGTGATTAAGCTAGATAAGCGGTGTTCAAGCAATAAATCAATTTTACCTGCTGCTACTAACTTTTCATGGACTGGTCGCAGAACATCCAGTATCGAAAGAGCGGCATTGTCTCCCCAGAGATACCTCCTTTTGCTGTAAGCCTCATGGGCTTCTCCCACTACAGGGGTTCCTGCTGCTGGTTTGAAACCCAGATCCATTAGCCAATCAATTGTGTCAGCGGCGTTATCAACAAAAAGCTTTAATACTACCGGATCTATTTGACCATTAGCTATATGCTGCGCGTCAGCAAAGTGCTCCTCGGGTGTATCGGTTACACCATGCTCTTTTTGAAGCCGGGTACCCGCAGCAGCAATCTGGCCCGATGACCAGTGAAGCGTACCTCCTATTCTATTATCTGCCTCAATCTGCAAGACCCTAGCACCATTTTGAGCTGCACGGATGGCAAGGGGCAGGCCAGCTGAGCCGGCTCCGACACATATTACGTCATAAATATCCATAATAAGATCCTATAAAAATATCCAATGGTGGAATGTAACTTCTACTGCTGACACTCCATAAAACCGCTTAAACAATAAATATAGGTTTCTACTAGATCGAGACAAGTGATTCCACTTATTCAAATTATTATCAACGTGCCTGCTTGATTGATTTCCTAATGATAGCTGAATAGTCTGTCTAATCAAATTACAGTTACATCAATTTGGTAAAGAAGTTCTTGAGAATTATTAATAGGGATGTTGGGCTCGTCCAGCCTTGGTTAGACCGAGGCCTTTTGCATAACATGCCACTCGAATCATTCCAAAATTTACTATTTTTCAGCTGAAAATAAAACTAAGTCATTGATATATTGAGCAGATAGGTGGGTTCGACACCGAGGGTTGAGGTCATTTGCTTGCTTCTTATTAATATTTAATGACGGCTGAAACAAAATCATCGCTAGATTTTTATTGTTCCTCAACCTTTTTTGGAAATGATTGACTGGATATTTACCGGCAACAATAATTTCAAATTCTCTATATAACTAAAAGCGTTCTTCGTTCATTTCAAGTACTCTAAATCTTTGCTTCTGGGATTTTGGTGCCGTTTTTTAAAGTTAAGAATAAAAAGATACTGCTTATCACCAACTTTAAGGTGATGTTCAGTTCGTTCAAAAGAACCGAAAACTTTATTAAATTAAAGCGGGCCGAGGCTTGTTTGCGCATTGCCTATACTAATCCTTTAGTTTATTTCACCGTGCGTGATCCCTATGAGAGGGTTGCGTCCTTTTACAGAGATAAATTTCAGCAACATCCTACAAACTATTCGTTAGATTCATCCTTAAAATGGGAAACACCGCAAAAAATATTCTTTCCGCTGTTAGGTTTGGACAATAAGACTAGTAATAAAGAGATTAGAGAGGCTTTACTAGGCACCTCTTTTGAGATGTTTATAGGTATGCTTGCTCAATGCTATCACCTTGATGAACATGTAAATCCCCAACATTGGATACTTAATCATCCTCAATACAAGTTTTTCAAAAGCCTAAATATCCCGGAACAACAGGTGTCAATTTTTAAGATTGAAAATCTATCCCATATGCGTGAGTTTTCATATCTGACAGGTTTTGATTCCAATGTCAGTATGAATAGCACAAAGAGGTTAAATACGGACTGCTCCATGAATAATGAAATGCTGAAAAAGATTAATAGTATTTATGCCAATGATTTCAAGTACTACGGATACAAGATGCGAATGCCAGAGCCGAAAACCACCGATGTTAGTGATTAACGCCTGACTAAAATGGGGGAAAGTATATTACGTGTTTAAATCATTAATGGGGTGTACGACGGGGATTGAACCGATGGCGACGCTTACTGACTTTCAATGAGGACTTAAACCCTCGTATCGACTGTTTACACAACGGGTCAAAACACTATATTTACTAAATACCCATACTGTACTAAGCTGAAAAGCGTATTTTTATAATTTTGAATTATTTGATATTTAATTCCCATTAAAAGTTGGTTAAATGAAAAAGAACTTCGGTATTGGAGCACTGACTCTACTCGTTGCGTTTTCCACGCTCGGGGAAACGGAATCTGAGTCTAACCAACTCCTTTCCTCTACTGTTAGCTCCGAGTTAAATTTAGACATAGACGGTAACGGGCGATTTGACGCTCTTACCGATGGACTATTGGTCCTTCGAAGTATGTTTGGTTTGGATGGCAGTGCATTAGTAACTGGCACTATAGGTTCTGATGCTGTTTATACTGACTCAGTCGATATCGAATCTCGCATTGAAACTCTTGGTGACCTCGCTGATATAGACGGTAATGGCCAAATAGATCCCCTTACAGATGGTCTGCTTACGTTACGTCATCTATTTGGTTTACAGGGCGATACGCTTATTAATGGGGTCGTGGCAGGCGATGCTGTTAGAACTACTGCAGAAGAGCTTGAGGCTCATTTAGAGACTCTGATCTCAACTCCCGGTAGCGGTGGATGCCCTCAAGCGAGCTGGAGTTCTGGGACTAGGACAATAGATCATGATGGAGTTGAGCGACAAATCCGAGTTCATGTCCCTGCCAACTACAAAAATAACGTCACATCCCCTCTTATAATTGGTTTTCATGGCTGGGGTGGAGACCAAAACGAATTTCTTAACAATGCCGCTGTTCAAAACCAGCTTAATAAACACAACTACATAATGATCTCTCCCCTAGGCCTTGGTTCTCAAGAGTCAGGATCTTCCTATTCCTCTTGGTCCTTCAGCGGGTCTACAACGGGCCTCGATGGAGACGGAATTAACGGGTTAGTGCCAAACGATTCTGAAAAAATTTGTAATGCCAATGTAACGCCTGATTATACGTATCCGTCATGTCAAGGTGTGGCCGCTAATAGTTGCTCTTGGACTCATTGCCTAGACGACGATGTTAGCTTCGTTAAGAGCCTTGTAGCCCAAGCACAGCAAAATCTGTGCATCGACAGTGAGCGCATCTTTGCCGCCGGGGGTTCCAATGGTGGCATGTTTGTTTGGGAGTTAGGGCAGAATAAGAGAACTGCAGATATTTTTCGGGCCGTTGCTCCAATAATTGGTCTTCCTCATCGGGGTTACCTGTCTGAGCCACAAAAGGTTAATGGTCTGCCAGTTATTCTAATAACGGGCATGCTCGACACCACTGTTCCACCGGGTAATTGGAACGATAAAACTTTCACCACTACGTCGAACGGTGAGGCTTTCTTCTACACTGGGGCTAGCGCAATTACGGAAAAATGGGCTAATACGCTTCTTTGTGATACCTCTATTGCTCCGGAGATTATCGAGCTGGGTGTCGGGCCTAGTCTGGAGTGCCGGAGTTGGAATGACTGCGCAGGGGAGGGAGCTATCCCTCCAATTCTTGACTGTCGGGGCAGTACAATGGGCCATAGCTATGATCTAGATCAGACGTGGCCACTAATAATGAGATTTTTTAACGCCCAGTAAAGGTTGTTGTAGAAGTACATTTACAGGTTTTATAGCTGAACACCCCATCCAGTCAACTCAGTGCTAGATCGAGGTGAAAAGTTCTTGAGGCTTATAAAAAGGAATACTTGGAGACCACTTCGGCAGCTTTACGCGCTAGTAATCGGACACTGTTGCGCGCGCGTAGGTCGGGGTTTTGCCAAAAGAGCCAAAGGGGCGAAGTGATAAGTTTCGCCCCCTCTCAATATCCTACTCCGCTGTGTAGAACTGCTCGCATACTTCAAATTGGTCATTAACAACCTCATCAATTAACGATGTGGCTTGCAGATATGCGTTACCCCATGAGGCCCCTGCAAAGTAGTCATCAATGACTGCGCCATGAGTTTTTTCATCAGCAGTTATAGACTTTAGATACAAAGTACCTGCCTCTTGAGTTCCACCGCCGATCGCAATAAAGAGACCATTGATAAAGGTGTCGTGACCTGCATCCTGAATTTCTTTTTCAAGCTTTGTGAGCGCTGCAACAAGGGCAGGTACATTGGCGGGTGAGACTTTGATTCTCATCGCTCGCTCGTATCCTGGGTCTAGACGAGGAAACCCTTTAAGCGGCGCCCAAGTTGCACCATATTTAAACTCTCGCATATTTGCCATTGCTCTAGGGGCATTAGAGGGGTCATATTTACCTGCACCCACTAAAGCAGCAGTAACGCTTGGGTAAGCAGTCCACATCATTAGTTGACCTGGATAATCCTGGCCCGACACAGTTCTGCAGTACCCCCCAGCATCTGCCCCAATTGTTTTGTAAAGAGCAGGATTTGATTTAACAGATTTCAAATACTTGTCAGTATCTTTAGCGGATACCATTAGTGTAGTAAAGGCACCTTTACCCTGTTCTTCAGCTAGATGACCATCTCCCAATGCATTTGAACTTACGGCAGCTAGGAATAGGCTCACTATCAAAATTGTCTTTTTCATAATTCACTCCGGTTAATAGTTATAGTTATGGTTAATGCGTTTAATCATAACTAAATAATCCATCCAGTCAAATCAGGGCTAGATCAGGGCACCTCCTAACGTATAAAGCCTTGAACTGGGGGTCTGTTGTCCGACGTAAATGGTTCTACAGATTTCATTAGTTCAGGACTTGCATTCCCTGCAATCACAAACGAGGTAATACTTATAGAAGCAAGAAATTCCTCACCAAACGGACTGACAGCGAAAGCAGCCATATGGAAAAGGGCAGCCTCATTGTTGGGATAAACTTCAATCAAGGTGAGTTTTTTGTTATCTGGGCTCATGAAGTATTGATACCTAGTGGTATCAGGCTCAGAGGCTTTAACCGCTGGAACCATTTCCTTGAGAAGGGCTTTAAAGGAATCAGCTTTGCCCTCAACAATATTCGCATTAATAGTAAAGATAATCTGATTTTCGGTAGCCTCATGATGACCAGCAAAAGACATTGGGGCCAACAGTATAAGTAAAGTAATAATGATTCTTTTCATGGCTTTTTCCTGTTTTCATGTTGTAAAAGTTATAATTTAACACGTCGGTTAGCATAGTGGGATTTTAAAATGCCGCTATATTCTTTTATGCACATAATCATTTTAATAGCTATGCGTTGACGACTTAATCATCGCTGAATAGCCCATCCAGTCAAATCAGGGCTAGATCGAGGTGAGAAGTTTGCTTCGCTCTCAAATTTTGTTATGATTTTATCTCAGCACCGAGTTGATCCAGATTGCGGGGTGCTTTATAAATACCAGCTAAACCGGACCGTCGATTAATCTCGACTTATTAACCCGATTTGGCTCTGCTGGATTGGGTTTTTTGCATTTTATGGGTTGGCTTTCCCTAAAAGCTGGGCATTTGATAACCAGATTGTGCGCCCGCATCAAGCAAAGCACTAAAGAGGATAAAATCATGACTGATCGTGAAAAAACTACTTTTAAATTAGCAACTCAAATATATACCACACTGGACCCTACTCACGCGGCGCTTAAGCGGTTACTCATCCATAGTCATCGTACGGCGCTATACGGGCTGTATTATAACAGGAGTGGTCAATGCCTAGGGGGTTCAAAATGAGCCACCTTAATATACCCATGAGTCCCGCAGATTTACCTCAGCAAAAGCTATATGAAGTTAAAGCACTACCGAAATGGCCTGTTGGATGCGGCGTTATGTTGTTGGGAGGCCAAGTCGAGAATACCTTGCTTGGCATACCCAATACGCCAACTAAAGAGTCGATTCCTTTGGCGCAAGTAGAGTGGTCTTGGAGTCCCATGAATGCGCGTGTTGATGCCTATGAGTTACATAAAGGCAAAGAGCACTGGCTAATGTGGTGCGGCGGTCCAGATGACAATGCTTCTAATTATATTTCCAACTGGTATGCGGTAGCTTGTATGCCAATTAAAGATATTTCTCAGGAGGATGCCGCCAAATTCTTGTTGTTGGCTTATTGGGAGACTGAATATTTGGACATATCTCTTGATCGATATCACTGGATTAATCGCGCGGATGCACTATCAGTCTCTGACATTGAGTCAGTTGCTAATGCGGTGTGGTCTTTAGATGAAGATGAGGGATAGGTGAGATATATCGCACAGGGACGTGCTGTCATTTAGATCAACTTTAAATTCCCTAGTGAAAGGGCTAGATCGAGGTGATTCCGCAAGATTTAAATGGATGTGTCGTATTGCCACGAAACGATAAGCCATACTTAATCTTCACAGCATAATACTTTTTCACATACTCACAGAACCTAACGATCTCGTACTCTAAGCCTCTTCCATCACGGCTTCTGCGCAAGAAATCACTAGGGCCTTCAGAGCCTTTAGAACTGTTCACGCGGCCGCATGACGGCACATGATTAGAGGTGTCGTCGGCAAAGGCTTTCTTTCTACTTGCGCCCCAAGAGGCCGCACCGCTCTCGTATGCGTCCTTGAGGCTGACGATGTGGTCGATGTTGATGAAGTCACAGGTTTTGTTAGTGTAAAAGCCTATGGAGGTGTTGGGTTTGTAGCTGTGGAAGTTGAAGTCAGAACGAGTGTAGCCTTCTGCATAGGTGGCAGAGGCTACATAAAGAAGTATCAAAGCTAATGGTAGTTTAATCACAGTCCGTCACACAACGAGCTAATACTGCTTAAACGGTAAGCTGAAATTTTTACTTAGGCAAAATAACTGCATCGATCACATGAATTACACCATTACTTGCTTTTATATCGGTTGTAACAACTTGTGCACCGTCTACATAGACTTTACCATCTTTCACTTCAATGCTGACGGCCTGACCTTGTACCGTTTCTGCACTAGTTAACTTAACTACATCTGCTGCCATTACTTTACCTGCAACTACGTGGTAAGTAAGTACATTTGCTAGCGCTGCTTTATCAGCCAATAAAGCGTTTAATGTGTCTGTTGGCACTTTTGCAAAAGCTGCATCTGTTGGAGCGAAGACTGTAAATGGCCCTTCTCCTTTTAGTG
>Ga0302137_1000181_pt1 | contig 25615 bp, 18 predicted proteins | sample CBN3_SCM_MG_FD_203127 | JGI IMG/M metagenome (GOLD analysis project Ga0302137, IMG submission 203127) | Marine microbial communities from Western Arctic Ocean, Canada - CBN3_SCM | ecosystem: Environmental > Aquatic > Marine > Oceanic | place: Canada: Western Arctic Ocean | collected 2017-09-15 | reverse complement strand
TCAGTAGCCAACTTGAGGAACGTATCGCGAAAATCTGGGAAGTTCCAGTCGATGACGTGAATTACAGTCCTGTTGATGCGTCGTTGCATGGGCCTGGCGACCTAGTGATGACATTCAAGGCGGCGGCCGCGAAGCTACCTTCAACCGGAGGCATGGTTCAAGGTAGAGCCGATCTAGTGTCCACAAATGTTGGTAAAGTTGGCGCATGCTTTGGGGCACATATTGCTGATGTGCATGTGGACAGAGACACCGGCAAGGTGACTGTTCTTAGATATACGGCTATTCAGGATGTGGGACGAGCAATTCATCCCGCGTATGTCGAGGGTCAGATACAAGGTGGTGCGGTGCAAGGCATAGGTATGGCACTGAACGAGGAGTACGTATATAACGATGATGGTTCGATGGCTAATTCATCTTTTCTTGATTATCGAATGCCGGTTGCCAACGACCTTCCAGCGATAGACACGGTGTTAGTTGAAGTGCCGAATCCTGGGCATCCGTTTGGGGTTCGCGGAGTTGGAGAGGTACCCATTGTGCCCCCGTTAGCGGCGATTGCAAATGCAATCTATGACGCTGTTGGCATTCGTGTAAGTAGTCTTCCGGCAAATCCTCAGAGTATTCTCAGAGAGTTAGCTGAGCTCGATTCGTAAGAATCTTTGGGAGCTTATGCCTATTATTCATCTCCCTAATGCGCTACAAGTTTTTTGTGAAATGCGTGACTCTGTGGAGGTGACTGGAACCACTTTGCGGGAAGTCTTTAGGAATCTCGAGTCGATTTGTCCTGAGCTAACTGCGCAGATTATTACCTCGGAGGGTTTGAGATCAGATTTTGCGGTCGCCATCGATGGATCAATTCTGGATTCGAGAGGTTTAACAGAAACTGTTGATACTGACAGTGATATTTATTTGGTGCTGCCACTTGGTGGGGGCTAGGTAAGTTATTTATTAACTGAGTTAGCTAACTGACAGGATTCGTGAAATTTGTTACTCTCTTTCGAGTTGAAATTCTCCATCCTTTAAGAGCGTGAGGTTCTATATGTCCAATTCAAGTCCGGTGATTCAAGAAATAGCCGAAGGGATCGAGATTAGAGGTGTTTTCCCAGATAGATGGAAGAATATATTAAGTGTTGATGCTCTGGAATTTATTGCGTCTTTACAACGCGAATTCAATACTGCTCGGCTTGAACTTCTGGAGGCGCGTATCGTACGTCAGCATAAGTTTGATTCAGGTGAGTTGCCTGATTTTTTGGATGAGACGGCCGGTATTCGGGAGAGCGACTGGGTTGTGGCGGATTGCCCTGAAGATTTAGAGAAGCGTTGGGTTGAAATCACAGGTCCTTGTGACAGAAAAATGATGATCAATGCGCTCAACTCTAATGCAGACGCGTTTATGGCAGATTTGGAGGATTCGCTTTCACCTACCTGGGAAAATGTTGTTGAAGCTCAGATTAATCTTACTGATGCGGTCCGAGGTGAGATGACTTTGGAAGAACCCAACGGTAAGTCTTATGAGCTGATTAAGAATGACGTCACACTTATTGTTCGACCTCGTGGCTGGCACTTAGAGGAGAAGCATCTGTTTGTGGATGGAAACCCATGTTCGGCGTCACTTTTTGATGCGGGACTTTACTTATTTCATAATGCTGACGAGCGACTCAGGCGAGACACTGGTCCCTATTTTTATTTAGCCAAGTTAGAAGGGCATTTAGAGGCTAGGTTATGGAATAGTGTATTTAATTTCAGTCAGGATAATTTAGGTATTAGTCGCGGTTCAATTCGTGCCACAGTATTAATCGAAACTATTACGGCTGCCTACGAGATGGATGAAATTCTTTTTGAGTTAAGGGAGCATATCTCGGGCTTGAATGCTGGTCGGTGGGATTATATTTTTAGCGTAATTAAGCGATTTAGAAATCGCCGAGAATTTGCGCTTCCGGACCGCGCTCAAATAGGGATGACTGTTCCATTTATGAGTGCATATACGGATTTACTTGTGAAGACTTGCCATCGGCGAGGAGCTCACGCGATGGGTGGAATGTCAGCATTTATTCCCAGCAGAAGAGATGCTGAGTTGAATGCTGTGGCTCTTGCGGCAGTGAAGGCAGATAAAGACCGAGAGTCACAAAATGGATTCGATGGGACTTGGATTGCGCACCCTGATTTAGAGCCGACAGCACGAGCCTCATTTCAGCAGGTACTGGGCGAGAACGATAATCAGAAGGATCGGCAGCGTGATGATGTGTTAGCCGATGCTGCAGCGCTGAGCGGAGCTAATCTCACCGAGGGGAATACTACAGAAATAGGAGTTCGACTAAATATTTCGGTAGCCCTGCAATACATAAATCAATGGTTAAGTGGCAATGGTGCTGCTGCGATCAACAACTTGATGGAGGATGCGGCAACAGCCGAGATCAGTCGGGCACAGTTATGGCAGTGGATTATTCATTCGGTGCCACTCGATGATGGCAGAATTATTACGGCCGATTTGTATTCAGAGTTTCGGGCTGAAGAGCTCGCTAGTCTTAACGCCGACCAAGATCAGCATTTTGATGAGGCGGCCTTGATATTGGACCAACTGGTCCTAAGCGAGGAGTTTGTTGATTTCCTTACGATACCTGCTTATCAATACCTTGAATAGAGTGGCGGCTGAGCTATCTCTACCAGGTATCAATAAACGGATATTTCTTTTCCGTGCGCTCAGGCGGCGTTGGTACGCTATTTAGTCCCATGACAAGCCATGACCGTGTGTCTGCGGGATCAATCACATCATCAATACCGTAACCGGCACTCGCATTGACAGCTTTCGCACTTTCATATGCACGATCTACTCGATCCTGGTATTCAGCGAGTCGCTCGGCTGGGTCTTCGATAGCTTCCAGCTCTTTGCGATAGCCGAGTTTCACAGAACCCTCAATCGCCATGCCTGCAAATTCCGCTGTTGGCCATGCTACTGAAAAGAACCCTACAAAAGAGCTAGCACCACACATGGCTTGTACACCTAGTCCGTAGGCCTTGCGAACAACTGTGAGGAACATTGGCGTTGTAAGGTTTGCGCCAGCATTAAACATACGGACACAGTGTCTGACCAAAGCAGTGGATTCAACATCTGGACCCACCATCATTCCTGGACAATCCATCAAACTTAAAATTGGAATATCGTAGGCGTCACATAGTTGAACAAATCGAGCACCCTTGTCGGCACCATCCGAGTCAATTGCGCCAGCGATGTGGTGAGGATTATTAGCTATAACTGCCATTGGCTTACCTTCAATACGCATGAAGGCGGTGATAATACCAATACCGAACTTTTCTCGTATTTCAAGCACCGAATCTTTATCAGCGATCGTGTTTATCACTTCCCGCATGTCATACAGTTGTTTACGATTCTCAGGCACAATATGTCGGAGAGGTCGTTGATCTGGAGCTTCCCATTCATCTATTGGGCCTTGGAAATACGACAGATATTTTTTAGCAACATCCACTGCTTCTTCTTCATCTTTGACCAGAATATCAACTACTCCATTTGGTACTTGGAACGACATCGGACCGAGCTCTTCTGGTGTGTACACACCTAAGCCTCCACTTTCCACCATTGCAGGCCCACCCATAGCAACCGTAGATCCTTCAGTCGCAATAATTACGTCGCAGCATGCCAAGAGTGCAGTGTTACCCGCGAAGCATCGTCCATTAGTTACCCCTACGAGTGGGATCCAGCCACTGAGCTGAGAAAATTGTGTGAATGTGTGAGTATCGAATGCCACTCCGGGTCCGATTCGATCATCGCCAGGTCGTCCTCCGCCACCTTCTGTGAAGAAAACCAGTGGAATTTTAAATCGCTGAGCGAGCTCAAACATGCGATCTTGTTTATAGTGGTTACGCCCACCTTGTGTTCCAGCCAGTACGGTGTAGTCATAAGATATAACCATCGTCCGAGCCTGTTCAGGCGAAAAATGCTTTCCATTCACCGAACCGATACCTGAGACCAAACCGTCTGCAGGAGTATTCTTCCTGAGTTCCTCACTACTGAACCGTTGGTGTTGCCGTGCGACTACTAATGGCCCATATTCTTTGAATGTTCCCTCGTCAACCAGTTGTGCGATATTTTCACGTGGCATTCGATAGCCCCGTCCATACCGTTTTGCTACGGCCTCGGGTCTATTCTCGTCCAGTGTGAATGCGTGCCTGGCATAGGCTTCTTCCAGGTCCGGCCGGATATAATCTAGGTCAATAGCCTCTTCCTCTTCGTAACTAGCTTCGCTCAATTCGCCCTCTTCAACGAAAATTAACGGATGTCCTTCAACAATTATGTCCCCAGGAGCGACATTAATTTTTTTAACAATTCCACTGATATCAGCCTTAATTACGTGCTCCATTTTCATGGCTTCCATAACTAGCATTTCCTGACCCGTGCGTATCGAATCTCCCTCGGCGACAGAAATTTGAATAATCGTTCCCTGAATCGGAGCGCCTATTCCAATCGATCCGTCAGGGCCAACAAGACTTACTACTGCGTCTTCCGTCGGAGGTGCAACTTTCTCCGCTTCTTTCACTTGACGGTCGTAACTGAAAAGTGCCAAAGGGTCTGAGGTGTCCACCATGACTGGAGCCGTCCCAGTGAGCGGACTGGCCTGTTGGCCTGCAACCACGGGGATTGGCACTTCGGCACTTTCAATCCAACGCTTTTGCTGGCTATCGGTATCTGTCATCGCAAGGTCAGCTATTTTTTCGTCGACCCATCGCGTATGTACTGATCCGTCAATAAAGTCAGTGCTTGTTAGAACATTCATCAAGAAAGGGATGTTTGTGGCCACACCCTCTATTCGGAATTCAGAAAGCGCACGTAGTGATCGCTGTACGGCGGTCTCGAATTTGTTAGATGACGAATGTGTAATTACTTTTGCGAGCAGCGAGTCAAACATTGGACTGGTTGTGTAACCGGCATATCCAAATCCATCGGTTCGGACACCTGGGCCGTTGGGTGCTTCGTAGGAACGGAGAGTCCCCCCTGACGGTCGCACTGTTCCGTCCACACCGAGTGTCTCCATATTTATACGAGCTTGAATAGCAAACCCTCGAGGTGTTCCTATATCAGAGTTATCTAATCCGAGATCAACAAGCAGTGTTCCGGCAGCTAGCTCAATTTGGGTCTGAACAATATCCACACCGGTCACAGCTTCTGTCACAGTATGCTCGACCTGTAGTCGAGCGTTTGCTTCAATAAATGAAAACGGGTCACCTCCGTCGGATGCGTTGGTGTTTACAAGGAATTCAAAGGTACCGAGATTTGAATAATTGACACTCTGAGCGAGACGTTCGGCTGCCTCGATAATGTCATCACGGAGCCGTTCAGGAAGGTGGGGAGCTGGAGCAATTTCAACTATTTTTTGATAGCGTCGTTGAACACTGCACTCACGTTCGCCAAGATTGATTATATTTCCGTTTTTATCTCCAAGAATTTGAACTTCAATATGTCTTGCCTGTTGAATGAATTCCTCCACATAGAGTTCCCCATTACCGAAGGCGCTAGTTGCCTCTGACTGACATCTTTTAAAGGCTTCTTCTATTTCAAGTTCGTCTGTGACAGCTCGTGACCCTCGCCCACCGCCACCAGCAACAGCCTTAATCATCATTCCTGCATTTGCTCCAAGACTTGAGAAAAATTCTTTGGCCTCTTCAACTGAAACCGATCGATCAATACCCTTAAGAATTGGTACGCCAGCGGCGGTGGCGGCGGTTCGTGCACGCCCTTTATTACCAAATAATTCAAGATGTTCAACGTCTGGCCCGATAAACGTGAGATTTTGTTCAGCACATTTTTTTGCAAACTCCGAATTTTCAGCTAAAAACCCGTAACCAGGGTGGACAGCATCACAATTCATTTTTTTTGCAGCATCAATAATTGTGTCCATATCGAGATATGCGGGAACACCTTTACCAGGTAGTGCAAAACTCTCGTCAGCAATGGTTCGGTGTAATGATGTCGCATCATCTTCGGAATATATAGCTACTGTTTGAATCCCAAGATCATTTGCGGCTCGCATTATGCGTATTGCAATTTCACCACGGTTAGCAATCAGGATTTTCTGGAAACTCATATTTTTTTGTACCTTTCGTAGTCGTATATTGTTCCGGTTACGGCATTCTCAATCAGTTTTTGATATTTTTCATCGGTGATATTCAAGTATTCCTGCAATACTTCCTTACTGTGTTGACCGACACAGGGGGCCGGCCGAACTTTAGATGACTCAATGCTTTCAAACTTCCAGGCACGCGTGGGGAGGACGTTAATTCCTGTCTCTGGATGCTTAATATACGATAAAAAATCCCTTGACAGGAAATTAGCATCAGGTTCGCTATATATCTTGTAGGGTTCAGCTACCTGTGCCGCACACACGCCCACTCCAGTCAGTTGATTTTCCATGTCTTGTGCTGAGTGGCCTTCCGCCCATTTGCTTATGATTTCGTTCAGGAGAGATTCATTTTCTTTTCGTTGTTGTTGACTTGTGAATTGTGAATCTTCAGTAAGTCCCAGCAGATTGGAGAAGTTATTCCAAGCAGTTTCGTTATCAGCAGAAATTGCTATCCATTCACTATCTTTGGTTTGGTACACGCCGTGCGGGGCAATTTCGGGGTGTTTGTTGCCATGCGGTCTGGGAATCTCACCACTGAGCTGATATTCACCTAGTGCATCCCCGACGATTGCTGTGAGAGATTCGAGCATCGAACCTTCGATGCGTTGAGCTTCTCCGGTTTTGCTCGCTTCATGAAGTGCGGCTATGACTGAAGCGATTGTGAAATATCCGGATATCGGATCTGGGATCATTCCTCCCGTATTCATCCCCAGGTCACCTTCATAGCCATGAATCGAGGACAGGCCAGACATAGGTTCAGTTGTGCCGCCGTTTCCTGGAAATTCTTGGTATGGTCCGGTGGCGCCGTAGGCGGATAATGACGCAAACACCACGCCAGGACGTTTTTCAGCCAGGGTCTCCAGTGTGATTCCCCATCGCGGCAAAATTTGTGGCGTGAAATTGTCCATGACTATGTCAAAATGCGGTACAAGCTGCCAAAATATATCTTGGCCTTCGGTCGTTCTCATATCTAGTGTTATGGCGCGCTTATTCAAGTTTGCTGAATTATAGAGACCTTGTGTATTGAGAAAGTGCTGATCGATATCAGTATTTTGCACACCTTCCGGCACCTTATTACTCACTCTTCTCCAAACATCCACTCGGTGCGGCGCCTCAATCTGAACGACATCGGCGCCAAGAAGTCCCAACAACTCAGTGGCGAATGTGCCTGACCAGGCATGCGTGAATGCGAGCACTCTTTTCCCAGCTAGTGGTCCATCTGGTGACAACGATGCAGAACTTGGATTCTTAATTTCGGTAGGAGTCCTTTTGAGATCTATTTGTTCACGATCCTGGTCAAGCGAAGGTGCGTCAGAGCGAAGCTCCCACTTAATGGGGTATAGGTGCGCGGATGGACCTGGAAATTTGACTAATTTGTCACCAATTCTGGTGCTACGGAAATAGTCACGTGCATTTAGGTGGTCACATGATTCGATGTCTGACATATCCTGAACCATGCCTGTGATTGAGCGCAATTTGCAAAGCGCGAGGAATAAATCTTTACGATTCTTGCTCGGCACAGTTTGGGCAACAGCGGCTACGACTTCTGCTAATTGTGGATTACCGTGTCGCCCTATGTCTGGAATGAGTTCAGGATTGTCGGCATATTCCTCCACACCGAGTACTCTCATAGATTCGGTCCAATTCCTAAAATCACCTAGCCCAAAATTAATAAGGCCATCCTTGGCCTCCCAGAGAGGCGCGGGTACACCTCGTGCTTTGCCACCAAGTACGCCTCTCGACCACCCTCGATTTTCATAGATAGCCTGGATGGCCCATGGTGCAGAAGCAAGAGAAAGAGATTCGACTTCGCTCACGTCGACTAGATCACCAAGACCAGAACTTCTCATGTGTAGTGCAACCGCCGCAGAGGTAATAAAGCCACACACCCCGGCAATAAAACCTGTGAGATTGACCGGCAATTGCAGCGGTGGTTCATTTTCGTACACATTAATATGTGAGAATCCTGTTCGTGCTGAAGCCGTCAAGCCATTACCAGGAACTCCAGCCAGATTGCCATCTAGGCCGTGTGGGGTAATAGATAAGTGAACTGACTTACGAAGTCTTTTCTCGCTGACTCGAACGAAGAGCTCATCTTCTTTATCAATTTCAGTGGTGATGATGATGTCGCTGCTTTTTATCAGAGCGTCGAGCTCATCGTGCCCGTCGAACTGGATTGATTTTTTATTCCAGTTTGCATATGCATGGAGTACTTTGGAATTTCTTAATGTGTGTCCGGCCACACTTTCAGCGAGTATTACTTCGGCTCCGAAGTCTCCAAAGAATCGAGCTGCGAATGCACCCGATAAACTGGCTGATAAATCTAGTACGCGAATGTCTGAGAATGCGTTACTCATAAATACCTCATTCCGTCATTCTGGTGATCGTCATTATAGTTTCACGAAATTATTTTGGTGACTGTTAGGTATATAACAGAACGTCAGAGCTATAAGCCATACATTCTATGCAGTGGGTTGAACAGACATTAGTCTTTCACTACGATCGATTTAATTTTTATTGATTTATATATTTTGCTAGCAAACTAAGGAATGGAGCCACAGCGGTTATGCAGTATTTCGTGCATCGTTTAGTCACGCAGATGATACCGGTCATGATATTGGCTTCTTTCTTGGTGTTTATGGTTGTGAGACTTATACCGGGAGATCCTGCACTTTTAGCTTCGAGTGGAGAAAATCAGACTAGCCAAGAGGCGTATGAACTGGCTCGTGAGCGTATGGGATTGAATGATCCCTTCCACGTGCAATATTTCAGCTGGGTTGGAAATGCTATACAGGGCGACTTCGGTATTTCAATGAATAAGGGAATTCCGGCGGCCGATATCATTTTTAGTGCTTTCCCCGCAACTATTGAACTTGCTTTATTCGCCTTAACCTATGGATTTCTTTGGGGCGTAGTACTCGGTGTCTTGGCGGCCGTGAATAGAGGTGGAGTTTGGGACTATATTGCATCGTTATGGACTGGAATTAATATAGGTATTCCTTCATTTATTGCTGGTCTTTTGTACCTATTGATTTTTGCCGTGACACTTAAGCTGTTGCCGGCGTCCGGTAGGGTGCCTTTTACCGAGAATCCTTTGGATGCGCTTCAACACCTTGCACTTCCTACGATAGCGTTGGGTAGTATCGTTGCAGCTCAGATTTCGCGGTATACGCGGCAGTCTATTTTAGACACGTTGACTGAAGACTATATTCGGACGGCTCGAGCTAAGGGCCTCCGTGAGCGCACAGTCATGATTAGGCACGCCTTAAAGCCAAGTCTCATTCCGGTGGTCACGATTATGGGATTGCAGGTCGGCGGTGTACTAGCCGGCACTCTCGTAATTGAGCAAGTGTTCACCTGGCCAGGTGTAGGTCGAGCATTAGTAAGTGCGGTGCGCGAGCGCGATTACGTAATGATGCAGGGCATTACTTTGCTGCTAGTAATTATATTTTTAGTAGTTAATTTGATAACTGACCTGTTATATGTTGGACTAGATCCGAGAATTCGCCTCGGTGGAAAAGCGGAGGCGTAAGATGTCAACTAATACAGTAGATCCTATCTTTGCGTCTGAAGTACCACCTACGGCTCTCAGTTCGTTGCTGAGGGAAGTACGTGCCGTTAGTAAAACAGCGAGGGGATTCATCTCATTATTTGGACTCATATTTTTATTTTTGTTTGCCATTTTGGTGCCGCTACTGTGGGGTGCTGACCCTAATTGGATTGAAAATGTGACAAAAAACCAGACGCCTTCCTGGGAGCATCCGATGGGAACGGATCATATCTCCCGTGATTTGCTTGCGCGAAATGCATCTGGTCTAGGGCGAACGGTAATAGTAGGAATCGGCGCCGTGATTGCAGGTTGGATATTTGGTATTGCACTTGGCTATACGGCCGGATGGCGAGGCGGTCTTACGGACATTTTCATCATGCGTGGTGTAGACACACTGCTCGCTTTTCCAGGTATTTTGATTGCGATCGTAGTGTTAACAATTTTGGGTGGCGGAATCGTACCACTCGGAATCTCCATTGCTATTTTTAACGTTTCCGGTATGGCGCGTTTAGCACGAGCCGGAGTGCTGCGTGAGCGTGAGCGTGATTATGTGACAGCCGCTCGGTGCCTTGGTGCGACTGAACGACGTATCTTATGGCGACATGTGTCGGTGAATACATTTGGCGCGTTCGCAGTGGCGTTACCGTTGGCGGTAGTTGCCTCTGTGCTCACGATGGCGGCTCTGAATTATCTGGGCCTTGGCACTGCGCCTCCGAATGCGACTTTAGGTCAGCTGCTGCTGGACGGCGGTCGCTATATGAGATTTGCGCCTCATTATGTGCTCGGGCCAGTTACGCTTCTAGCAATACTTTTGTTATCTCTTAACTTTCTAAGTGACGTGATGTCGGAGAGACTCGATCCGATTCGAAGACGAGATGGTTAGTGACGTTGGCTAACTGACGGTTATACGAATTTTTATATGTTGAGCTATATTTGAGAATTTACCTCGGTGGAAAAGCGGAGGCGTAAGATGTCAGCCAATGCAGTAGATCCTATTTTTGCGCCTGAAGTACCACCTACGGCTCTCAGTTCGTTGCTGAGGGAAGTACGCGCCATAGGTAAAACACCAAGAGGATTCATCTCATTATTTGGACTCATATCTTTATTTTTGTTTGCCATTTTGGTGCCGCTACTGTGGGGTACTGACCCGAATTGGATTGAGAACGTGCCAAAAAATCAGACGCCTTCCTGGGAGCATCCGATGGGAACGGATCATATCTCCCGTGATTTGCTTGCGCGAAATGCATCTGGTCTAGGGCGGACGGTAGTAGTTGGAGTTGGCGCCGTGATTGCAGGTTGGATAGTTGGTATTGCACTTGGCTATACGGCCGGATGGCGAGGCGGTCTTACGGACATTTTCATCATGCGTGGTGTAGACACACTGCTCGCCTTTCCAGGTATTTTGATTGCGATCGTAGTTGTAACAATTTTGGGTGACTATTTGGGTCGTGGAATTCTACCGTTGGGAATTGCGATTGCCATTTATAGCGTTGACGAGATGGCGCGTTTAGCGCGAGCCGGAGTGCTGCGTGAGCGTGAGCGTGATTATGTGACAGCCGCTCGGTGCCTTGGTGCGACTGAACGACGTATCTTATGGCGACATGTGTCGGTGAATACATTTGGCGCGTTCGCAGTGGCGTTACCGTTGGCGGTAGTTGCCTCTGTGCTCACGATGGCGGCTCTGAATTATCTGGGCCTTGGCACTGCGCCTCCGAATGCGACTTTAGGTCAGCTGCTGCTGGACGGGGGTCGCTATACGAGATTTGCGCCTCATTATGTGCTCGGGCCAATAGCACTTATAGCAGTACTTTTGTTATCTCTTAATTTTCTGAGTGATGTGTTGGCGGAGAGGCTCGATCCGATTCGAAGACGAGGTGGTTAGTGACTTTTATTTACGAATCAGATTAGACTCCTGGCGCTTTGTTAAGTAACTAACGGACCGTGATTTGATAGACGATTAGTATTCGAAGAGCTAGATGTTTTACAGAAAGTAAAAAAATAAGAAAGTAGGGCTAGGTATGAGTGATTATTGGAATCGTCGGGGTATATCCAGACGACGTTTGATGCGTGGAGCTGTTCTTGGTGGAGCAGGTCTTGCTGGTGCAGCTCTGATCGGCTGTGGTGGCGATGATGACACGTCAACGTCAGCAGCATCAAGTTCAGGTAGCTCATCCAGTTCAGGTAGCTCATCCAGTGCAGCAACCGCAGCTGCAACCCAAGCGCAGGTAGTCGCAACCGCGGTAGCCACGACTTCTGCAACCGACAGCAGCATTAAAATGGGTGGAACACTCAAGGCTGGCACAAACTCAACTCCAAACTTTGTTCGAATGCCGTTCAATACGGCTGGTAACAACACATATATGAATCAGAACTCCCGAATCTTCGATCGATTAATCGAAGTGGGACAGATGAGAGGTAAGCGCCAGCTTGCACGTGATCAAAAGGCACCTCTATACGAGTTATACGACGCAGACTTCGGCGTCTACCCAAGCCTTGCACAGAGCTGGGAAGTCACCGATGGTGGCACTACGATCATATTTAAATTGATTGATAAAGACGTTCAATTCCACGACGGCAGGCCAATGACTTCTGCTGACGTAAAAGCTTCATACGAACTAATGATGGCTGGTGAGCATGAGGGCGCGGTGGGAAGTCCGTATAACCTTATGTCAGCTAACTTTACGTCTGTTGAGACTCCAGATGACAAGACTGTTGTGGTCCGATTATCGAAGCCAACCGGATATATGTATGACTTCTTCAGGGGCGCAAATATTGGTGATATGAACACACTCGAGCAGGTTAAAGAAGGTGTTCTTAACGGTACAGGCCCGTTCAAGTTTGGTAATTACGATCCTAACGTGGGTTATGAACTCACAAAGAATGCTGATTACTGGGGTGATACAGGTCCGTATTTGGATAAGATCGAGACAACAATTTTTGCTGACTCGGGTGCGCAGGGACTAGCATTCGAAGCCGGTGATATTGATCTCTTCACCGGAGGAACTTTGCTACCTGAGCATGCTGCGGCAATCGCGGACAACGCGGATTGGGAGCACGAAACATACGGTGGTATGGGCGGTCGAGTATTTCGATTACGCGCAGATACTATTGATAAGCGAGCACGACAAGGTCTTATGCTCCTCCTTCAACAGGATCGTATCCAGAAGGAATACTTTGGTGAGTTCGATGAGGGTGGACGACTTCAGTTCCAGTCTAATTCAGTTGCCTATGTGCCAGAGCTCGATAAGGTTGCGTACAATCCTGCTGAAGCGGCGAAACTTATTTCTGCTGCTGGTCTTGGTGACGGTACTGTATTAACGGCTGATGTCCTACCTGAGCGTTTAGATGCGCCAGCTACGGCCCAGATGATTCAACAGGATCTAGCTCAGATGGGTGTAGAACTGAAGCTTCAGAATCGTGAGTACAGTGAAATGATTTCACTTCAGACGACTGGTACCTTTGAGCACATGCTGATTGGTTTCGGTAACTGGATTAAGCAGGGAAGCCCAGCGCTGACGGTTCTTTATGCTGACTCATATGATGGTCGAATGAATGCTCCTGTCGGCGACGGAAGTGTGGCTCTGCGAGATCGTCCAGGTGTTAAGGACGAGCTCGAGTGGATGGACCTGATTGAGGACGCTAAAGACGGTTTGGTTGAGGACTGGGAAGCTTGGAATAAGAAGTTCCTCGATGTTGCTTGGTCTAACTGTGTTGTGCGAACAAATGGAAATAGATTTAGATCTCCTAACGTTCAGTGGAACGGTGGCTATGATGCTGAGGCATGGGGCTACCTGAAGTGGGCGAGTAAAGCCTAATTCAGCCACGTTGAGAATAGCGTCATAGCAGTGACTATGGTGCTACGTAGTTAGTAAATGAAACTGACCTTGGAAGCATATAGTTTCCAAGGTCAGTTTTTGTTTTAGCTTGTTTGATTTAGAGTAAATGTAGGAGTGTTTGTGGCAGACGCGTGTGACATTGTAGTAATTGGTGGCGGCCCGGGCGGAAGTGCGGTAGCCACATTTCTTGTAGATGCAGGATATGCAGTTACGATTGTCGAGCGGGAGCGGTTTCCACGGGAGCACGTGGGAGAGTCGCTTCTCCCAGCAAGTATTCCGATATTAGAGCAGCTCGGAGTGATGCCAGAGGTTGAGGCCGCTGGATTTGTTGTGAAGCATGGTGCCACATTGGTATGGGGGTCAGATCCTGATCCGTGGAGCTGGTATTTTTCAGATGATCCCGGACAGCGACCGACTTCGTTCCAGGTGGTTCGTTCAGAATTTGATAATATTTTATTGAAAAATGCCGCTACTCATGGCGTTGATGTGCGGGAGAATGCGCAGGTACTAGACATATTATTCGATGAAGGTCGTGCGTCTGGCGTTAGATTTTTGCAGGACGGAACTGAATCAGAAATTACGGCACGGTTCGTCGTCGATGCAAGCGGACAGGCTGCAATTCTCAGTAGGAAATTAGGTTTACTTGAGTGGGATACTCACTTCAATAATTTGGCTGTATATGGATATTTCAAAGGAGGATCACACCTTGAATCTCCGAATGACGGCAATATTTTTATCGAGGCGTTTGAGCATGGATGGCTGTGGAAGATACCTCTGCATACAGGTGTTGATAGTGTTGGCGCTGTGGTTGATAAGGATATCGGCCATGAGCGACTTCGAGAACTTGGACCAGAAGGATTTCTTCAGGCACAGATTAACGAAGCACCTCACGTCAAGGAGATGCTCAGTAATGCAAGTTTCGTAGGAGAGCCGAAGGTAGTACGGGATTGGTCTTATAAGTCCACTGCATTTTCCGGTGATGGCTATATTCTGGTGGGTGACGCGGCGTGTTTTGTGGATCCCTTGTTCTCTTCAGGCGTGCATCTTGCGCTCGGATCGGCGTCACTTGCCTCGACGTACGTGCAAACAGTGTTGACAGATCCCTCGGCGAGTGAGACTGCTGCGGCAACGTATCGCGATATATACGAGAAACAATATCAATACTTTCATTTGACAGCGCAATTGTTTTACGGAACAAATCGCGCATCAGACTCCTATTTTTGGGAGGCACGAAGGATTCTTGGGGATGATTCAAAGACACCACGTGAGGCATTTGTGAAGGTGGTGGGCGGACAGCCACCACAAGGATACGAACGAGCCGTGATTGAACGAGGGGAAATTCCGGGGGATATTCTTGATGACGTGTCACGAATGGAGGCTCATCTCAAAGAGCAAACTACTGCAACCGAGCGACTGACGGAAAATAGTGGAGAAGATCTGCTGAATGGAATTCCCGCATTACCGAGACATATACGGTTGGAGCAGAAGCCGATTCTTTCCGGTACTGAGTACAAGCAGACATTTCATTTGGTTGTTGATAGTGACAAGAATTTGGCTCATGGGTATCCACTCAGTCCAGTAATGGCAGGACTTATTGCAAAGATGGATGGATCCAAAACGATGTCAGAGGTTATTTCAGAATTTGAGGCAGAGCACGGTGTAGCTCAGCCAGGTGCAATTAGATCATTAATTCTTAAGGACTTACCACCAATTATTACAATTGGGATGTTGGATGTAACACCGCCTGGTAAGACGAGAGCTGAGCGCCGCAGATTTGAACGGTTGGCTCGGAAATAATCGAGCGAGTGTGTAGCGATCAATATTCGTGACGCTTGTCACTAATCAGACGCACCTTTTTTATTAAAGGGTGGTAGTTTACCAAGCCATAACGCCACAATAATTAGCAGAAATTGGATTGCGGCGCGTACGACGTGTCCGAATTGCGAAAGCTGGGTGTTCCCAATTTCAATATCATTGATCCACATGTTGAGATTTGCCCAATAAATACTGATTAGCATGGCTACGAAACCAATGCTTGCATATTTCCGTGTTCGGGGAATCATTACCATTAGCCCCAAGAGAATTTCGAACACTCCGCTTACTAGCACCCAGAATCTTGGCGATCCGATGGCTTCAGGGACAATCGGTTCAAACCATTCAGGATTTCTAAAGTGGTTAATTCCGATAATGACGAATGGAATACCGTATAGCGTTGCAAGAAAATTTCTGAGACGTGTACTACTAAGCATAGATCTAGCCTACCCTGAATCCGCCGAAGGTTTTGGGGTTATACGGAGATATGCAGATTGGTCTGCGTGAGGCATAAGGACCATATAAAGCCGATTAGATTTTTTGGTCTGATCAGGTACTCGGATGACTCTTGGCTGATGCCATGACTATTTTGACTGGATGTACTCAATGGAATTAAATCCACCTCTGCTGAGAGGTATGTATTAAGAGTTTTTCCGACGCAATTTAGTACCGTACGGGAAGATGTACTCCATTCCGTACTTGTCACATGTAATCCACTCATCTGAGCCTTAGCGGCTGGAGCAAAATGATGTCGCTCAGTGACAGTGCGCGGAAATTGATTTCCGTGATGATCGACTACCGTGTGTGCTATTTCTTTTGATGGAGTTACGTATTGAAGTGGATTTGGAAAGGCAATAGTGGCATCAAGCGAGTCTACATCGCCCGAATCAATTTTCTGCATTGTTTCAACGAGGGCTGTGCTTTGTGTGATCCAGCTAATCATTCCTGCAGTTTCTATAAAAGAGCGTGCGTATTTGGCGAATATGGGTCTAGAATCTTCAGCCTGATGGAGCAAACCGTAGGATCTCACCCATTCCTGAACTTCGATGTCGAGGCTATTATTTTTACTGTGTGCGCTGAAGTGAGGTGTGAAAGACCATTTTTCGAATATTTCAGCGAGAGTTAGATGTAAGTCAATGAGTGTTCTCGCTGGATACCAAGACATCTCGTCAACGAGTGAATTTGGTTCGAGTGTGCCTCCGACAAGTGTTGCACGCGGATATTTCAATTGTTCCCACTCTGTATCAATCTGATAGATCATTTTAAATCTCACTTTGTATTGCTAGATCATAGATCGTAAATAGGGTTCCGGTAGTATGGATACATTGTGATTTTTGTTAATGAGCTAAGTAAATCGTTTGGCGCAACTCCAATTCTGCGAGATGTGTCTTTTCACGTGCCAGATGGTGAAAAAATTGGCCTAGTCGGACCAAACGGTACTGGTAAGTCAACTCTTCTTAAGTTGGTCGCAGGAGTTGAAACGCCGGATTCAGGCACTGCAGGTTGTAAAGGTGGTGAATTAAGTTATTTAAATCAAGACATACCGTTCGAGAGCGACCGAAGATTACTAGAAGAATTATGGGTTTCGTTTGATGATGTGACCACGCTCCAGAGGGAAATTGACCAGGTATCTGAATTAATTAGCCAGGGTACGGGAGATATTGACGAATTAATAGATCAGCAGGCTTCGCTCTTTTCGGCGTTTGAAGCATTAGACGGATACCGAATAGAAGAGCGCATCGGGCGGGTATTAGACGGATTGGGTTTCACAAAAGGCGATCGAGATAAAAAGTGCGGAGATTTTTCTGGTGGTTGGAAGATGCGAATTGGCCTCGCTAAAATACTGGTGCGCCAGCCGGAACACTTATTATTAGATGAGCCCACCAATCATCTGGATGAGCGTGCTAAGACATGGCTTACTCAATACCTCTCACAATTTTTTGGAACGGTTGTGTTAGTCACGCACGATCGTGATTTTCTAGATGGTGTAGCAAAGAGAATTGTTGAGCTACGCGATGGACTGGTGACAAGTTACGTTGGCAACTATTCCTCGTTCCTCACGCAAAAGGCTGCCAAGATAGCCCAACTTGAGAAGGCAGCCACTCAGGAGAATCGTGAAATAGCCAGGCAAGAACGTTTTATTGAACGGTTTCGAAGTAAAGCGACAAAAGCAACACAAGTCGCATCGAGAGAAAAATCGCTCGGAAAGATTAATCGGACCGTGTTGCCAAGCAAAGAAAAGCAGGTCTCATTTAAACTGGAATCATCCGGCCGGGTGGAACGCGAAGTCTTACAGGTGGATGGTCTCGGCCATAATTGGGATGACCAGACCATACTGATCGACGCAAATATGGTCGTGGAGCGGGGACAAAAAGTTGTTTTAATTGGACCGAATGGGAGCGGGAAAAGCACGTTTTTGAGAGCTATTTCTGGAGAATTTGCTCCAACAGAAGGCAGCATTGTTTGGGCTGATAGAGCGGAACCTACATATTACGATCAGCATCAGGATGAGGTGTTGGATGTGAGTATATCGGTACTTGATGAAGTGAAATCAGTAGCAACTGGTAAGTCGGAGACAGAGATTCGGCGAGCTCTGGGCCAATTCTTATTTCAGGGAGACACCGTACACAAATTAATTTCAGTCTTATCGGGTGGTGAAAGGAGTCGGGTCGCCTTGGCGAAATTTCTACTTCAACCGTCGAATGTATTACTTCTAGATGAGCCAACGAACCATTTGGATGTAACTACTCGCAAAAAGCTTATCGAAGCATTGTCTGAATATGATGGGACCATCGTGTGCGCGAGTCACGATGACTTGTTAGTTAAAGAGGTGGCTACTCGAGTTATTCAGGTAGAAGATGGTGAGTGTACTGAGATCATGGATTGGTAATTGAGTATTCTTTTCTAAACCCGTCCCTGGAAGGCAAGCTGCCGCCACGCTTCGTAGGCAACGATGGCCACAGAATTTGATAAGTTAATGCTCCGATTTGATGGTTGCATTGGAATTAGTAATTTTTGATTCGTTGGCAGCTTTTCGAGATACGAGTCCGGTAGACCGGTATCTTCGCGTCCAAAAAGTAATGAGTCTGAAACGGTGAATTCCGCATCTGTGTAAGTCTCGGTAGCACTTGTAGTGATAGCAAGTATTCGTCTTTCCGACCACTGTGAGATATATGATTCAAGGCTTTCATATTCAGTTACCGTAGCTAAGTCAGAATAATCCAGCGATGCGCGACGCAAATGCGCTTCATCAAAATTGAATCCAAGAGGCTTGATGAGGTGGAGGGATGCTCCGGTATTCGCACAAAGCCGAATAATGTTTCCGGTGTTTCCGGGTATAAGTGGCTCAAAAAGAACGATATGAAACATTTGGACTGTTTTTTCACTCATAAGTATGAGAGTTTACCTTGTAGTTCAAAATGATATTTTTCGAAGCACAGCTATATTTGTCGACTTTTCACCTTGTAGGCAAAAATAAACCTATCTTGTCTTTATGAACCTAACTCAAATCTTCTATAGGAAACAAAGTGTTGAAAACCAATTATGGATTTTAACGCTACTGATAATTCTTAGTGCGATAGCACCGCTCGCGGTTGATATGTTTTTACCAGCGATGCCTTCTATGGCAGATCAACTGGATATCAGCTCGACATCGTTACAACTATGTGTCACATTGTTTTTACTTGCCTTCGCTAGCTCACAGTTGATTTATGGACCGTGTTCTGATCGGTTTGGCAGGAGACCGGTGTTGACTGTCGGTCTTTTTTTATTCGTGTTAGGTGGAATAGTTTGCGTCTTGGCAAACGACTCGACGATGTTGATTATAGGTAGAGTCATTCAGGGTTTTGGCGGCGGCGCTGGAGCGGCGATCAGCCGTGCCATTGTGCTAGACCATTATGGTAAGGAGGGCGCGGCTCGAGCACTTTCTTACATTAACGTTGCGACGCCTCTGGCGCCTATGCTTGCGCCGATTATCGGAGGTCTTCTACTAGAGGTATTCGAATGGCAGGCTGTTTTTTTTGTACTCATATTGCTCGGTGTTCTGTTGTTGATTGGGTATCGAGTTTCATTCTCCGAGACAAATCGCTATCAGGATTCAACCGCACTGACGTATAGCTCAATCGTTAAAAATATGGGAACACTTTTTTCTAATAGGGATTTTGTTGTCTATTCAACCACTATTGGTTTCATGTTCAGTGCGCAATTGATCTTTATTTCCTCCTCCTCGTTTGTACTTATTGATGAGTTTGGACTTTCACCCAGAAACTTCGGATTTTCGTTTGGCCTGATGGCATTTGGAATAATGTTGGGTGCATGGACGGCGAGTCGTTCTATAGGGCGGATCAGAACAAATAAAGTTGTGCTTATTGGAACAGGAATCGGAATGTTAGGTGGCGCAACCATGGCGGTCTTTACTCTGACGGGGATGAGTAATGTATGGACGATTGTACTACCGATGACGGTAGCGGCTTTTGGCTTTGGATTTGCAAGACCCGCGGCAATGGCTGCTGCGATGATTCCATTTCCTAAGATCGCTGGTATGGCATCGGCAATATTAGGATTTGTACAAATGCTTGGCGCTTCGTTTTATAATGTGGGCTATGGTTCACTGTTTAGTCCAGATTCGGTGAATTTATCTGTGGCCATTGCGATTGCGGCTGGCGTCGCATTCATGAATATATTGATTTTGCGCCCGGATGACGATTCATAGAGAGATTAATTAACAGTCGAAAGACAAAGACGATCGTGCGAGTAGGAGATCAGCTATGCGTGTTATTTCAACTCTTAGGTCAGTACTCCGTTTTAAAAAATTTGAATGGGATCCTGTTATTCGGAGACTTCAGACTGCCGCGAGTATCTCTGATTTGCGGTTAAAGGCTAAGCGGCGACTTCCTGGTGGAGTATTTGATTACATTGATGGCGCGGCAGAGGATGAAGTGACACTGCGACGAAACAGCGAGGCATATGGGGCAGTCGAATTCAGACCCCGTGTTTTTCGGGATGTGAGTAATATTTCTTTGCAATCCAAACTGTTTGGGAGAGATCTCTCGTTTCCATTAATACTTGCACCGACAGGTTTTGGCCGAATAGCAGATTCTCAGGGCGAATTGGCTGTTGCACGAGCGGCAGATCGTGCAGGAATTCCGTATACGCTTTCGACTCTTGGAACGCGATCAATTGAAGAGATTGCTGAGGTGTCTTCGGGTAGGAAATGGTTTCAGGTATATGTGTGGCGTGATCGCGAACTTGTGCGAGAGATGCTGGAGCGTGCAATTGCTGCTGATTATGAAGGGATAATGATCACGGTCGATACTGCGGTGCTTGGCCGCAGAGAGAGAGATGTGCGACAAGGTTTCACACTGCCGCCAAAAATCGGTATAGGTACGATTATCGACGGTATGTTACATCCGGGTTGGACTTGGGATTTTGTGACTTCTGATCCTATCTCGTTCGCGAACGTCAAAGGTAAGGGTGTGGGCGATGGGTCAGACCCAGTCACATTGTCAGATTATATTAATTCACAATTTGATCCGAGTTTGTCTTGGGCAGATGTCGAGTGGTTTCGATCGATTTGGAAAGGCCCGATCGTCATCAAGGGAATACAGACTGTAGAAGATGCGAAAATTGCGTCGGATCTAAATCTCGAAGGAATTGCTCTCTCTAATCATGGTGGACGACAGTTAGATGGAGCACCCGCGCCATTCGAACTTCTTGAGTCTGTAGTTCAGGCTGTTGGAGGTGATATCGAAATAATTTGTGATGGTGGAGTCCGTAGAGGGAGTGACATTGCAAAAGCTATTGCGTTGGGCGCTAACGCTTGTATGGCTGGTCGGGCTTATTTATACGGTTTGGGTGCGGGAGGTGAGCGTGGTGTAGATCATGCTCTTTTGCATTTACGTGAGGGATTAGAGCGTACGATGGCACTAGCTGGAGCGTCCTCTCTTTCAGAATTAACGCCAGATTTGATTCGCGTGCGACGAGACTGAGATTTATTTTTTAACGAGCGACTAGGTTACCAGCACTGATTACATACTTAATATCTCGAAGTGCACTCAAGTCTTTGGTGGGATCTCTGTGTAACGCTAAAAGATCTGCCCTGTATCCGACCTCGATGCGGCCACGGTCATTCAGGTCGAGCAATTCAGCGCTAGTACTTGTAGCTAGTCGTAAAGTCTCAAGGGCGCTCAGTTCGCTCATGTCCTGCATGACTTCAAGTGCGTAACTTAAGTCTTCGTGTGGCGTATTGGGAATCCCGCAGTCAGTCGACATGAGAATTCTGGCGCCACTCTCAACTAATTGTTTGGTCAAACCTGCCCTACGTGTGTAGCGTTCGGTACTTTTTTGTTGACTCAGAGCGCCAACAATGGTTGGTGACACGATTGTTTTACTAGTAACAATATCTGAGATAACTTCCGCGACTGGTTCACTACCGTTAGGCGTTTGGAACGAGCAATGTTCGAGCATATCTACGCCACCGGCGAGAGCGTGGCGAATTCCCTCAACGCCATGAGCGTGCGCGGTGACAGACGTACCTAGTCGATGAGCCTCGTCGACAATTGCACGCATTTCATCGACGGAATATTGGGCACGTTCAACATTAGTACCTGGTGTCATATTGCCTCCTGAGGCCATAACTTTGATCCAGTCTGTGCGGGCTTTAACTCGTTCGCGCACGGCTACCCTGACGCCTAGCTCCCCATCGGCTTCGCCTCCCATAAAATAACAATGTCCGCCTGTTGGTGTAACTGGTGCACCCGCGACCAAAAGAGAAGGGCCGCGTGTCACTCCTGTCTCGATGGCATCTCTTAGTGTGACTGCAAGGTCCGTTGGCGCACCTAAATCACGAACAGTGGTAATTCCTGACCGTAACATTTTTTGGCCATTTTCTACCATTCGTAGCAACATACGTGAAGGCGTATCGTTGTCATATACGGTTCTCCAGTCAGTACCCGCGTTGAAGCAAAGATGCGCGTGAGCCTCGATTAGTCCAGGAATGAGTGTGAGACCAGATGCGTCAATTTCTACTGAATCTGTAGATGGTTCGTCTACCATTATGCCGTCTTGGATGAAAACATTTCTTTTGATAGGTGACTCTTGAGTTCCTGACCAAACCATCGCGTTTAAAATTGAGAGATGCGCTGATTCGTGTGTCATGAGTCTCCAAACTAACAATTAAGCCATCAATGTGATTTGTGTGATGGCTATACCTCTAGTGTAATGAATTCTTGAGGAGCATAAGAAAATATTGTATAGAGTGATAGTATGAAAAAAATTAAGTCAAAAATATTTATCTCTTTTGCAATTCTTTCCGGTCTTGTATTAATTGCTATCGCAGCTTTTTTGTACCTGTTTGTATTTCGTTCAGTTGAAGAGGAAGTGTCGTTGGAAGCTGCTGCGGCATCTGTAGCCTCGGCCACGCGAACTGTAACTAACTCAGTGACCCAACCACTGGGAACTCCTACTGAGGAACCTGAGGAACAGCTGTTAGTGGGAAGTTGGGTACTGTCTGACTCTCAAGATTCATTTGTTGGGTACCGGGTGGACGAGGTCCTCTCCAGGATTGGAGAGTTTACGGCAGTTGGTAGAACTCCAAATATCCAAGCTGTTTTGGAATTTGACGGAGTAAAGGTGCTGTCAGTCAATGTAATCGCTGATCTCGCGTCGTTAAAGAGTGATAGTAAGTACAGAGACAGAGCGCTGCGAAGCCAGGCCATTGAGACGGATTTATTTCCTGAAGCAGAATTCGAATTAGTTGATGAGATTGAGATAATAAAGGATTATAAAACCGGACTTCCTCAGATTCGTGAGATCGTTGGGCTGTTGACTTTGCATGGTGTGTCGAAAGAGATAGTGATAACGGTTGCAGGTACATTAGTTGACGACGTGCTTGTGATTGTTGGATCCTATCCTGTCGTGTTTGCAGATTATGACATTGAGCAGCCATCCTCGCGATCGGTTGTCTCGATCGAAGATAACGGAATATTAGAGTTTCAGTTATTTTTCGTGAAACCTTGATTTTCTTGAAAACTGACTTGGTCATTCTGTGACTGCTATATTTCTTGAGGACTAGGGAAGGATTTAAAATGAAGGTAGGCGCACTGCAGTTTTTTTCATGGCCTGGTAGAAGAGTTCCACTTCCCGAAGTGTATGAACGTGCATTGTCTCGTATCGAGATCATGGATCAGACCGGATACGACTGCGTCTGGTTAGCAGAGCATCACTTTTCTACATATTCTGTTTGTCCTTCGGTTCACATGATGGGAGTACAGGTAGCCTCTAGAACGAAAAATATTCGAATTGGAATGGGGGTTACGCTTGCGGCAATGTACCACCCTCTGCGAATTGCCGAAGAAGTCGCTTTACTTGATCACTTTTCTGGCGGGCGAGTGAACTGGGGCGCTGGGCGTGGTTTTGACCGAAAAGAGTATGAAGTTTTTGGAGTTACACCTGAGACGGGCGGAGAGCAATTCAGAGAGAATTTTCAAATTGTGGTTGAAGCTTGGAAGAATGAGAAGCTGACGTATCACGGTAAATATTGGGATTTTGAGGATGTCGAAGTACTTCCTAAGCCTCTCCAAGATCCACATCCGCCCGTATGGATGGCTGCAACGTCACGAGAATCGATTGAGGCTGCTGCGAAGCTTGGTTTTTCTATTCTTATGGATCCACACTCAAGCCATGAAGAAATTGGCGAGAAGAGGCAATTATTTTTTGATACATTGCAGGAGCATGGTCACTCGACCGAAAATCGCATTCTTCCGACAGCACGACTGATTGCGGTAGCCGACACTGATGCCGAGGCCGAGGCGATAGCGAGTCAGGGTGCAAAGTGGATGCTTGGGAGTTATATCAATCGTCCAGATGAAGATATGGATCCGGTTGATCGGTACGTGCAGAAGGTGATGATCCACGGAACGAAGGAGAAGGTAGTCGATGAAATTCTGCGCTTGCAGGAGGAAATTGGGCTCGACTATTTGATGTGTGCACCACTCAGCCACGATAGTTTTGTTCGCTTTACGAATGATGTGTTGCCAAATTTACCTATCAAAAATTAGAAAGATAGATCGTCGTTGAGGTTGGATGCTGCAGGTCAGATTAGATCGCACGTCTGGCCTTGTAAACACCTACTACTTGGTATAACTTGAGGCTCATAACAAAACATTTAGCTTATAGAATTTTTAAGCTACAAGACTGTCAAACAAGCTCTGTGTTGTGGGCTAATTAGGGGGATATGTACTGTGTTAGTTTCTGATGCTATAGCTGAAATATTAAAACGAGAGGGCGTTGAATTTATAGTTGGATATCCAGTGAATCCGATTATTGAGGCTGCGGCTAGAGCAGATATTCGAACGATTATTGTGCGACAAGAGCGGACTGGTATTCATATGGCCGACGCGTTTAGTCGTATCAATTCTGGCGATGAAATCGGCGTTTTTGTGATGCAACATGGTCCAGGGAGTGAGAATGCGTTTGGAGGAGTTGCTCAAGCGTATGGCGACTCGGTACCGATCATTATAATTCCTGCCGGTTACGATCGAAAACTTACGAATGTCACTCCTAATTTCAGTAGTCTTTTAAACTTCCAGCACGTTGCGAAGTCAGTGGAGCAGGTTACTGTGTCGTCTGCAATCCCAGACGCGATGCGTAGGGCATTTAGTGCCGTGAGGAATGGTCGACCACGTCCGGCAGTAATTGAAATTCCGACTGACGTGTTTCCTGAAGAGATTGAGTCACTGTCTTATACCCCGGTAAAGGTCGCACGATCAGCTCCTGATCCAGCTGATGTCTTGAAAGCGGCAGAAATGCTGGTAAACGCTGCCAGTCCAGTGATTTATGCGGGACAAGGAGTGCATTACGCCAAGGCATGGGAGGAACTGAAAGAGCTGGCCGAGCTGCTTGAGGTACCCGTTACAACAAGCCTTGAAGGAAAGAGTGCATTTCCGGAGAGCCATCCATTGGCGCTTGGTTCGGGCGGACGGGCACTACCGAAGCCGGTCCATCACTTTATTCAGAACGCAGATGTTATCTTTGGTATTGGTTGTTCATTTTTCGCAACTGGATTTGGTATTCAAATTCCAAAAGGTAAGACCGTTATTCATTCAACTTTGGACCCGCTCGACCTCGACAATACAGTTGAAGTAACTCAGCCGTTAGTCGGTGACGCAAAATTAACTCTTGCTGCTCTTATTCCCGAGGTTCGTGCACTGGTAGGTGATGGTGGACGGGGACGAGCAGACGGTATTGCAGCAGAAATTGCTTCTATCCGCGACGAATGGATAACTGAC